>Ga0105238_10006232_pt1 | contig 11849 bp, 7 predicted proteins | sample KBSC34metaG_FD_81526 | JGI IMG/M metagenome (GOLD analysis project Ga0105238, IMG submission 81526) | Corn rhizosphere microbial communities from Kellogg Biological Station, Michigan, USA - KBS C3-4 metaG | ecosystem: Host-associated > Plants > Roots > Rhizosphere > Soil | place: Michigan, USA... | reverse complement strand
CTTTCTTGTACTCCTGCTTCGGATCCTTCTGGCCGTAGCCGCGCAGGCCGATGCCCTCGCGCAGCGCCTCCATGGCCTTCAGGTGATCGATCCAGCGCGCGTCGATCTCCTCGAGGAAGAAATGGCGGCTGAAGTAGAGCAGCACCGGCAGCGAGAACTCCGCCTCGCGCGCCTCGACGACCTTCTCGAGCTGAGACCACAGCGACTCGGTCAGGGCCTCTCGCTCGAGGACCGCGCCCTTGTGCGTGACGGTCGGATCGAAGCCAAACCGCTCCTTGACCGCCGCCTTCAGCGCATCGAGGTTCCAATCCTCGGCGTGCTCGGTCGGCGGGCAGTGCTCGTCCATCAGGGTGGAGACCATCTCCTCGCACAGATCGAGCAGGCGCTCGCGCTGCTGGATGAGCGACGAAGCGACCTCGCGAGCCAGGCGGTCGAGCGTCCCGGGGCGGTCCTCGACGACGCCGGTCGCGTCCGGGAAGGCGCCGAACTGGCGATAGATGAGCGACCGGAGCTTCAGGGGATCGACGGGGATCGACACCATGGCGGGAGGTCCGCCGGCCGGGTCCGCATCGGGCGCCGGAGCCTGCCCGAGAGCGTCCGCCATTTTGCCCAGCGTCGATCGCACCATGCGGGACAGGGACTCGACGGTGTGCGAGCCCGATTCGGTCGCGACGACCGCGGCCGGCAAGGTCTTGCCCGCCTTCTCGGCGGCCTTCTTCTCGGCCTCGCCCGGCTCGGGGGCGTAGCGCCCCTCCAGCACCTGGCGTCGCAGCGCATAGATGGTCTTGCGCTGCTGGTTCATGACGTCGTCGTACTCGAGCAGGTTCTTGCGAATGTCGAAGTTGTGCCCCTCGACCTTCTTCTGCGCGTTCTCGATGGCGCGGTTGATGAGCGAGTGCTCGATGGGGACGTCCTCCTCCATCCCGAGCGTCTCCATCAAACCGGTGATCCGCTCCGCCCCGAAGATGCGCATCAGGTCGTCTTCGAGCGAAAGGAAGAAGCGCGAGCTGCCGGGGTCGCCCTGGCGGCCCGAGCGGCCGCGCAGCTGGTTGTCGATGCGGCGCGACTCGTGCCGCTCGGTGCCGAGGATGTGGAGGCCTCCCGCCTCGAGCACCTCCTTCTTCTCGGCGTCGCACTGGGCCTTGAAGCGCGCGAACGCTTCTTCGTAAGCCGCCTGCTTCTCGGGCGCCAGCTCGTGTCCGGGCTTGCCGGCGTTCTCGGGGTCGACCTCGGCGCGCGCCATGAACTCGGCGTTGCCGCCGAGGATGATGTCGGTCCCGCGGCCGGCCATGTTGGTCGAGATGGTGACCGAGCCCTTGCGGCCGGCCTGCGCCACGATGAACGCCTCTTTCTCGTGCTGCTTGGCGTTCAGGACGCTGTGCGGGATGTTCTTCTTGCGCAGGATCGAGGCGACGACCTCGGACTTCTCGACGCTGACCGTGCCGACCAGGACCGGCTGGCCCTTCTGGTAACACTCCTCGATGTCGGCGCACACCGCCCGGAACTTGCCCTTCTCGTTCTTGTAGACCAGGTCGTGGTGGTCGATGCGCTGCATGGGCCGGTTGGTCGGCACCACGTTGACGTCCAGCTTGTAGATCTTGTGGAACTCCTCCGCCTCGGTGTCGGCGGTGCCGGTCATGCCGGCCAGCTTCTTGTAGAGGCGGAAGTAGTTCTGGTAGCTGATGGTGGCGAGCGTCTGGTTCTCTTCCTGGACCTCGACACCCTCCTTGGCCTCGATGGCCTGGTGCAGGCCGTCCGACCAGCGCCGGCCCGGCATCTTCCGGCCCGTGAACTCGTCGACGATGATGATCTTGCCGTCCTCGATCAGGTAGTTCACGTCGCGCTTGTAGAGCGAGTGCGCGCGCAGGGCCTGGGTGACGTGGTGCAGCCACTCGATGTTGGCCGGGTTGTACAGGTTGCCGACGCCCAGCCGCTGCTCGACGCGCTCGATGCCGGTGTCGGTCAGCATCGCCGAGTGCGCCTTCTCGTCGACGTTGTAGTCGACGTCCTTGCGCAGGCCCGGAATGATGGCGTTGACCTTCTGGTACAGGTCGGCCGACTGCTCCGCCGGCCCGCTGATGATGAGGGGCGTGCGCGCCTCATCGATGAGGATCGAGTCCACCTCGTCGACGATGGCGAAGTAGGGATCGCGCTGGACGTAGCGCTCGATCGAGTCCTTCATGTTGTCGCGCAGGTAGTCGAACCCGAACTCCGAGTTCGTGCCGTACGTGACGTCGCAGCGGTAGTTGGCCTGGCGTTCCCAGTCGGTGAGGCCGTGGACGATGATGCCCACCGACAGCCCGAGGAACTTGTAGATCCGGCCCATCCACTCCGAGTCGCGGCGGGCCAGGTAGTCGTTCACGGTGACGACGTGGACACCCTTGCCGGCCAGCGCGTTCAGGTAGACGGGCGCCGTGGCGACGAGGGTCTTGCCCTCGCCGGTCTTCATCTCGGCGATGCCCCCGCGGTGCAGGATCATGCCGCCCATCATCTGGACGTCGAAGTGGCGCATCCCCAGGACGCGGCGCCCCGCCTCGCGGCAAGCGGCGAACGCCTCGGGAAGGATGTCGTCCAGGCTCTCACCGTTGGCGAGCCTCTGCTTGAGAGCGGGCGTCACCGCGCGCAGCTCGTCGTCGCTCTTTTCCTTGAGCCCCGCCTCGAGCTCGCCGATGCGAGCCACGATCGGGCGCATCCCCTTGATGACGCGGGCGTTCTTGGTACCGAAAATTTTCTTGGCGACGTAGCTGATCATGGCGGCAGGCTGTCCTCCCCAACGGGGGCAGGGGACGAAAGCGGCTCAACATATTGCGCTGCGCGCGCTTGTGCAAGGTTGGCCAAACTTTGCGAACGCTGGCCAATGCTGGCCGCGGCGCGCCCGAGACGGGTCCCGCCCCCCGACCCGCTGGCGAGCGAAGAGCCGGCAGGAGTCGAGCCGGGCCAATCATTCGACTATCATGGGCCGGTGCAGATCGACGAGGCCGAAGGTGCCCTGGCCGACAGCGAGGTGATCGCGTGCCTGCAGGCGCCGTTGCTGGAAGCCAAAGAGCTCCGCGACGCGTGTCTCGCCGCCGAGATACCGGTGTTGCTCGACCGCGGCGACTGCTGCGGCAAGGGTGGCTGCGGCTGCCCGCCGAAGCTGCAGCTGCTCGCCCGTGAGGAAGACCTGTCCCGCGTCATGCACCTCGTTCACGAACGATGGCGCGCGCTCGCCCTGCGGGAAGGCACCGTGCAGCGCGGCCATCCGGCCGTTGCGCCACCCTCCGGCGAGGACCCGCCCTGCCCGGCCTGTGGAACGGCCGCCCCGCTGGTCGGGGGCGCGTGCGCCGACTGCGGCCTGCAGCTCGAATAGCCGAGAGGCGGGAGGCGGTCGCGCGCCGCAGCGACGCCGCCGATCGGGTGGGTTCGGCCGAGCGAAATGACCGGGGGGAATCCCGTCCAATCACGGGGATTTCTGTTCTTGGCCGCTGCCGTGTCCAACTGGCGCACGGACCCCGAGGGCCTCAGGTCCGCGCCGGAATCCGACGATGGGGCCCGAATCCGCCCGAGAGGGGCCAGGAGGGATGAGAATGACCAGGTACACGGGTATGACGGCGCTGGCGCTCCTGACCGGACTGGCGGCCGCCACGTCCGGCTGTCGTCGATCCGGGGGCGACGAGATCGATCAGATCGGGGCCGCGGTCGGCGAAATGATGTCGAGCCTGGACGAGTCGAGCCAGGACGACACGACGACCGCCGCGCTCTTGCCGCGGCTCCCCATCCAGCGGACTCCGGCCGCGCTGCGCGCCCCGCTCTGGCGGCGCGCGCTCGATCTGGCCTTGCCGCCCGCGTACGCCGGCTCGTGCGCCGCCGCGTCCTTCTCGACCTGCGAAACGGGGGCCCGCACCCGCACGTTCGCGGATTGCTCGCTGGGCGCCGCCACGCTGGACGGCTCGGTGGCGCTGGCCTTCTCGTCGAGCCCGCTCTGCGTGCTGGCGACCGCCGGGCAATCGGTCACGCGGACCGCCAACTTCACGCTGACGGGGCTTTACGGCGGCACCTTGACGGTCACCTCGCCGGGGGGCGGCCAGACCCTGACCAAGACGGCGACCGGATTCGAATACACCGTCGGCGGGATGGAACGGGTGCTGAAAGGCGCCGCCGGCCGCACGCTGGCCGACGTCAGCACGACCACCACCGAGCCGATCGTCATCACCGGACGCTCGCGGGCCGATCTGGTGGTCGTCTCCGGGGCTTTGCAGGTGACGCACCACCTGGCCGACTATGCCGTGACCCTGCGCCCCGACAACCTGGCCTGGTCGTCGCACTGCACGTGCGCCGTGTCGGGCTCGCTGTCGGGGACGGTGTCCGGTGGCAAACACGATGGAAAGTCGGCGTCGATGACCCTGCAGGGTTGCGGCGAGGCGGAGGTGACCATCGCGGGTGAGACCAGCGACATCACGCTCGACCGGTGCACGGCGATCTGACCGGGGGGCCATCGGCGACCGGAGCAGGCGTATGCTCGGCGCGATGACGAAATCGACGAACAGCCTCTCTCCCGGCTCGCCGCCCGCCACGGGCGGAGGCGAACATGGGAGGGACAAGGCCTTCTCCGGATCGATTCCTCGGCTGTACGAGACGTACCTCGTCCCGCTCATCTTCGAGCCCTATGCGCGCGATCTGGTCGATCGGCTGGCGGAGCATCGACCCTCGCGCATCCTCGAGCTCGCCGCCGGAACGGGCGTGGTGACGCGCGCGATGGCAGCCCGGCTTCCCGCGAGCGTCTCGATCGTGGCCACCGACTTGAACCAGGCCATGCTGGATCAGGCGGCGGCCGTGGGCACTTCCCGTCCCGTCACCTGGCAGCAAGCCGACGCCCTGCGGTTGCCCTTCGAGGCCGGCCGGTTCGACGCCGTCGTCTGTCAGTTCGGGGCGATGTTCTTCCCGGACAAAGGCCAGGCCTTCGCCGAGGTCCGTCGCGTGCTGCGCCCGGGCGGCGTGTTCCTCTTCAACGTCTGGGATCGGCTGGCCGCCAACGAGCTGGCCGCCGCCGTCACCGACGCCCTGGTCTCCGTTTTTCCGGAGAATCCGCCGCGCTTCATGGATCGGATCCCCCACGGCTACTACGATCTGGCCACCATCGCGCGAGACCTGGCCGCCGGCGGCTTCACGGCGGCGCCGCGGATCGAGACGGTCTCGGCGCGGGGTCGCGCGGCGTCCGCGCGGATCGCCGCCATCGCCTACTGCCAGGGAACGCCGATGCGAAACGAGATCGAGGCGAGGGACGCCGGCCGGCTCGAGGCGGCGACCGACGCCGCCGAAGCGGCCGTGGCCCGGCGGTTCGGGCCCGGCCCCATCGACAGCGCCATCCAGGCGCTGGTCGTCACAGCCGTGGGGTGAGAGAGCGGTTCACAGCGAGGCCAGCCTCGCCTTCAGCCGCTCGGCCACGCGGAGCGCGTTGGCCGTGATCGTGAGGCTGGGGTTCACGCCCCCCGAGGTCGGCATGAAGCTGCCGTCGACGACGAACACGTTGGGAAACGCCCACATCCGACAATCGCTGTCGAGGGCGCCGCTCGCTGCGTCGGCGCCCATTCGCACCGAGCCGACCGCGTGCGAGAAGCTCTCGATCATCCGGACCTTGCCGCCGATTCCCCCTGCCCGCCGCAGGATCCGCCGCGCGGCACGGATGAGCAGCCCCCGTCGTCGCAGATCGGCCTGCGTGTAGCGATGATCGACGGCCGCCACCGGTAACCCCCAGCGGTCGGTCGCCTCCGTCAGTGACACGCGGTTGACCGCCTGAGGCTCGTCCTCGGCGATGCAGATCAGCGTCTGGATGAAGCCGGCGGACAGGGACGCCGCCCAGCGGAAACCCGCCGGCCCGAGCGCGCGCACCACGTCGGGCGGCGGCATGCACATGTCCTGGATGACCCCGACCGCCGTCCCATCCTCCGATCGCCGCGCCTCGTAGAGATCGGTCACGCAGACCTGCTTGTGGTTCACGCGCTCCGGGTTGGTGCGAAACGGGAACAGGTAGCCGACCATCCCGTTGCAGTGCCGCATCAGATAGCGGCCGAGGGATCCCGAGCGATCGAACCGATCGAACCCCGACCGCAACAGCAGGGCCGGCGTCCCGATCGCGCCCGCCGAAACGACGAACGCGCGCGCGCGCAGCGCGACCTTGGCGCCCCCGTCGGCGGCGATGGCCTCCAGCTCCGTGGCCCGCCCGTCGCGCTGAACCAGGCGGGCCGCAACTGTGCGCGCCAGGACCGTGAGGTGGTCGGCGTCGGCGTGCCGCAGGGCGGTTTGCGTGACGTCGTTCTTGGCGCCGATCCGACACGGGAAGCCGTCGCACGTGAAGCACCGCACGCACGTGGGGAGCCGCCCGCCGCCGTAGTTGAGGGCGGACGGGATGTGGAACGGGTGGTATCCCGACGCGCGCGCCGCCTCGAAGATCCGCTGCGCTGGCGCGGTGAGCGAAGGAGGCTCGTGCGGGAAGGCGCTCGAGCGAGGCGGCTCGGTGGGATCTTCGCCGGCGCGCCCGTGCACCTCGAGCAGGCGCTCGGCGGCGGCGTAATGAGGCTCGAGGTCGGTGTACCGGATCGGCCAGCGCGCGAAGTCCGTCTCGCGCAGCCGCAGCGCCGCGCCCCCGAAGAAGATCGAGTTTCCGCCCACCACCTCGTTGGGATACGTCTCTTCGCCTTCGCCTTCGCCCTCGCCCGCGCGCTGCCGCACGTGCCAGGGAGACTCGCTCCGGTAGCGCCCCTCGAGCATGATGGCGCGCCCGCTCCAGTCGGTCTCGTCGCGGTGAACCCACCCGCCGCGCTCCACCAGCACGACCTTCAAGCCCGCGCGGGACAGCGCGTACGCCATGGTGGCGCCGCCGAAGCCCGAGCCGATGACGACGACGTCGTGGACGGCGCGCTGCAGATCGAGGGTCACGTGGCCGCCCCCGTCGCGATCGCCCCCGCACCGACTTCGTCGCCGGCGCCGGCGAGGACCTCGTCGTAGACGGCGACCATCTGATCGACGACGTGGTTCTCTCGGGGCGCGAAGCGGGCGACGACGTGCGACCGACCGCGCCGCCCCATTTCCTGCCAGCGTTCGGGCGGCAGGGCGAACGCCTCTTCCAGCGCGCGCGCGAGGGGCCCGGTCCAGCCCGTGGCCACCTCCCATCCCGAGACGCCGCGATCGACGATGCCGTCCAGGTTGGCCGCGTGCGACAGCACGGCCGGCAAGCCCGCCGCGCATGCCTCCATCGCGGCGTTGGCCAGTCCCTCGTACAGGGACGGCATCACCAGGAGATCGGACGCCCAGTAGACCGACCGAACGTCCTTGACCGCGCCGAGGAACCGCACCTGCGCGCGCCAGGGCGCGCGGTCGACCAGGCGATGGGCGACCGCCGCGAATCCTTTGTCCCGCTCTCGCCCTGCCAGGAGCACGACCACGTCCGCCGGCAACCGGCCCCGCCGCGCCAGCCGGCCCAGCGCCCAGAGCAGACCGACCTGATGCTTCTGAAGGCCGACCCGCCCCGGCAAGACCAGCGCGCGCTGATCGGGCGCGAGGCCCCATTGCGCGCGCGCCGCGGCCCGCTCGTCCTTCGTGGGCGGGCGGAAGAATTCGACGTCCAGGATGTTGTAGATGACGCGCACCTTGTCAGGGGGGACTCCGGCGTACCGCACCAGCTCGCGCTTGACCCCCACCGAGTTGGTGAGGATCAAGCGGCTCCGTCGCGACATCCAGCGCTCCGTCAGCAAGTAGCGCAGCTCCATCATGCGGTTGCGGCAGGCGGTCAGCGTGACCGGGACACCGGCGCGCGTGGCCGCCAGCCGGGCCCAGAAGTTCGCCTTGTCGCGGTACGAATGCAGCAGGTCCGGCTTCTCGTCCGCGATGATCTTCGTGAGCCGCCCCAACGCCGCGCGGTTCATGCGCCGGACGCCGAGCACGTGGGCGGGCTGGCCGGGCGGAAGGCGGCGATCGAAGAAGATCTCGTCCGTGTGATACACGCAAAGGACGGGCTCGAATCGAGGCGGCAAGCGGCTGATCAGCTCGAGGATCTGCCCCTCGGGGCCGCCCTGCTGGAGATTCGGAATGAAATAGAATACTTTGATCCGCCGCATGTCTTTGCGCCCGGCCGAAGGGCTCCACCGAGGTCCCGCGAGCGGACCTGACCACTCGCCCCCATCATACGCGTCCGTCCCGGCCACCTGCGATCGCGGCAGCGATTGTGATGAGGCGCTGTCGAGGACGCAAGCGGCGGCACTTTTTGAAACACGAAGCGTGCCCATTCCCGTGAGACCGCCAACGGCACGAACGGTCGGAGGCATCGCCTCGTCCCTGGCTGGCGGGGGCGCCCGCTGACGCGCGTCCCATCGGTTTGCTTCCTGGGTTGCGGCGCGATGACCCGCTCGCACATCAGGACCCTGCGGCGCGTCCGCCCGGGCCTCCGCATCGGCGTGGCCAGCCGCGAGCCGTCCAAGGCCCGCACGTTCGGTCAGCAGGTCGGGGCCAGCGACAGCTTCGGCTCGTATCGAGAGGCCCTCGCGTCCGCGTACGACGCCGTGGCCATCGTGGTCCCCCCGCGCGCGCACCACGCGCTGGTGGCGGAGGCCCTCGGCGCTGGCAAGCACGTGCTCGTCGAGAAGCCGGCCTTCAACTCGCTCGACGAGCTCGTCGACCTGTGGCCGCGTCTCAAAGCGGCGGCCACCACGGTCATGGTCGCCGAGAACCTGCACTTCGCGCCCTACCAGCGCCGGCTGCGCCAGCTCCTCGGAGACCGTGCGCTCGGCCGCCCGCTGCTGCTCGAGCTGACCCGCCTCGGCCGCTCGTCCGTCAAAGGGTGGCGGGCCGACCCGACCGAGATGCCGCTCGGGGCGCTGCACGAGGGCGGCGTCCACTGGATTCGCAGGCTGATGGATCTGGCGGCCGCCTTCGAATCGACCGAGACCGATCACGTGGTCGACGTGACCGCCTTCGCGCCGCCCGCCCCCGTGACCAGCACGCCTGGCGAAGACACCATGCTGGTGGTGGCCCGCCACCGCTCGGGATTGATCTCACGGCTACTACACACGTGGGCTGTGCCGTGGCGCTTCCCGCCGTTCGATTCGTCGAAGGTGCTCCTCGAACGGGGGGCGCTGTACTTCGACGCCCGCGGGCTGGGCGGGCGTTTCTACGACGGGAACGGCCGAGGCCGCTTCGTCTGGCCTTCGGTGCGGGATGCGGGGGGCTACGGGGCGATGTGGGGTCACTTCCTCACCTGCGTTGAATCGGGGGCACGTCCGTCGCTGTCTCTCGAGCACCTCTTCGCGGACTTCGCCTATCTCGACGCGGCCTACCGCTCGGCGCGCGGCGGCGGCGCCGCCGTCGTTCCCCGTCGGCCGCCGGGGAACATCCCTTGACACCGTCCCTCGCGTGTCCGGAGCGTCCGTCGGAAAACTCTGTCTCGTTCGTCTAGACTCGGATTAAGTAAGGCTTGCCGTGCCCCGCACCGCCATCGTGATCCCGACTTACAACGAGGCGGCGGGCCTGCGTGAAATCGTCGGCGCGGTGCGAACCGCGGTTCCCGACGCCACCATCCTGATCGTCGACGACAGCTCTCCCGACGGGACCGGCGCCCTGGCCGACCAGCTGGCCGCCGCCGATCCTCACGTCCGCGTCAAGCACCGCGCGGCCAAGCAGGGGCTCGGGCGCGCGTATGTCGACGCGTTCCAGGGGCTCCTCGCGGAGGGATGGGAGCGCATCGTGCAAATGGACGCCGACTTCTCGCACGATCCGCGCGACGTGCCGCGCCTGCTGGCGGCGCTCGACGCGGGAGCCGACCTCGCCGTGGGCTCCCGCTACGTCCCGGGCGGCAGCACCGTCAACTGGAGCCTCGGGCGGCGCCTGCTCAGCCGGGGGGGCAGCCTCTACGCGCGCGCGGTGCTCGGCCTTCCCATTCGCGATCTGACCGCCGGCTTCAAGGCCTGGCGGCGCGAGACGCTGGGGCTCATCCCGCTCCAGCGGATCGACGCTCGCGGCTACGGGTTCCAGATCGAGATGACGACGCGGGCCCTTCGCGCCGGGGCCAAGGTGGTCGAGGTGCCCATCCGCTTCGTCGATCGTCGGGTCGGACAATCCAAGATGTCCGAGACCATCTTCGTCGAGGCGCTGACCATCGTATGGCGGCTGCGCTTCGGTGCGCCTCCCACCAAGGGCGAGCGCTGATGTGCGCCATCGCCGGCGCGCTCGCGGCGGTCGGGAACGCCCCGCCGCGCGAGCTCGTCCCGCGCATGCTGGTGGCGCAAGCTCACCGAGGTCCCGATGGCGGCGGCCTTCACGCCGACGGGCCGGTCGTCCTCGGCCACCGGCGGCTGTCCATCATCGACCTGTCCGAGGCCGGGCGGCAGCCCATGACGAACGAGGACGGGTCGATCGCCGCCGTCGTGAACGGCGAGATCTACAACCACCTGGAGCTCCGCCGCGAGCTCGAGCGGAAGGGGCACCGCTTCCGAAGTCACAGCGACTCCGAGGTGATCGTCCACCTGTACGAGGAGGAAGGCGCGCGTACGCCGGAGCACCTGCGCGGCATGTTCGCCTTCGCGGTGTGGGATCGCCGCCGCGCCCGGCTGCTCCTCGCGCGGGATCGCTTCGGAGAGAAGCCCCTCGTCTATGCGGCCAGCGCCGACCGCTTCGTGTTTGCGTCGGAGATCGCGGCGCTGCTGGCGGACCCGCGGCTGGGCCGGACCCTCGACCCGGCGGCCCTGGACGCGTACCTGGCGCTGCAGTACGTCCCTGCGCCGGATACGATCTTCACCGACATCAAGAAGCTGCCGCCGGGCCACTTGCTGGAGGTGGCGGCGGGCGGCGCGCCGGCGGTGCGGCCCTACTACGACTTCCGGGCGCGGGTCGCTGCCCTCCCGGCGCCGGCCACCCGCGCCGAGGGGCTGCAGATGGTGCGCTCGACGGTGGAGGAAGCCGTCGAGAGCCGGCTGATGGCTGACGTGCCGCTCGGCGCGTTCCTCTCGGGCGGCGTCGACTCGTCGATCGTGGTGGCCTGCATGGCGCGCCGGTCCAGTCGGCCGGTCCAGACGTTCTCGGTCGGGTTCACCGACTCGGGCGCGACCGAGCTGCCCTACGCGCGGCTGGTCGCGGAGCGCTACCGGACCGATCACCACGAGCTGATGGTCGAGCCGGAGATGGTCTCGCTCTTGCCCAGCGTGGTGCGACACCACGGCGAGCCATTCGGCGACACCTCATGCATCCCCACGCGCTACCTGTGCCAGATGACCCGCCGAAACGTGATCGTCGCGCTGTCGGGAGACGCCGGGGACGAGGTGTTCGGGGGCTATCGGCGCTATGTCTGGACCCACGTGGCCGACGTGATTCATCGCCTGCCGCGCCCGCTCGGCCGAGTGGTGGCCGCGGCGCTGCGGGCCGTGCCGGGGCCGCGCTTGCACTGGCTGCGCCGTTACGGCATGGCCATCGACGCGCCCGAGGCCGAGCGCTACCTCGAGTTCGTGGCCCACTTCCCCGGCGACGAGCGCCGGGCGCTGTACACGCCCGAGCTGGCCGAGCGATTCCGAGCCGACCAGACGGCGCTGCGCTTCGCCGCGCGCCTGGCCGCGCTGGGCGGCGGCCCCGGCCCGCGCGGCGAGGCCCGGGGCGAGGCGGACCACGACGCGGTCGTGAACCGGCTGTGCGCCCTGGATCTCGAGACCTACCTGCCCGACGACATCCTGACCAAGGTCGACATCGCCAGCATGACCCACAGCCTGGAGGCGCGCGCCCCGTTCTGCGATCACCACGTCGTCGAGATGGGCGCGCGGCTGCCGGCGGCCGCCAAGCTGCACCACCTGGAGGGCAAGGTGTGGTTCAAGCAAGCCTTCGCCGACCTGTTG
>Ga0105238_10006228_pt1 | contig 11852 bp, 13 predicted proteins | sample KBSC34metaG_FD_81526 | JGI IMG/M metagenome (GOLD analysis project Ga0105238, IMG submission 81526) | Corn rhizosphere microbial communities from Kellogg Biological Station, Michigan, USA - KBS C3-4 metaG | ecosystem: Host-associated > Plants > Roots > Rhizosphere > Soil | place: Michigan, USA... | reverse complement strand
GTTCAACTCCAGGGTCGCGTCGCCCGCCGGCGGGTCGATCTCGGACTCCACCATGTCGCGCGGAATCTCGAGGTACACCGGGCGCTTCATCTTCACGGCGACGTCGAGCGCCCGCGCGATGTGCGCCGCCGCGGTGCGCGGATCGTCGAGGATCGCGCTGTATTCGGTGACCTCGGCGTAGACGCGCAGCTGCGTTTCGAACGACTTCACCTCGTGGTGGACCGGCAGCCCGGCGCGCTTCTCGATGCGGCCCGGACCGCCTGACAGCACGACCAGCGGCGACTCCTCCGCGTAGGCGCACGCCACCGAATTCACCATGTTGAGGCCGCCCGCGCCGTAGGTGACGCAACACACGCCGAGGCCACCCGTGATGCGCGCGGAGCCGTCGGCGGCAAAGCCGACCGCGGGTTCGTGGCTCAGTCGCACGAGGCCGAAGCGGCCGTCGCGCTGGAGCGCTTCATAGAGGTTGAGGACGAAGTCGCCGGGGATCCCGAAAATGTGGCGGACGCCGCGAGCCCAGAGCTGATCGAAGAGGAACGACCGGAGCGTGACCGCCATCGCCGGCTGTTCAGCCCGTCATGGCCGCGCCAACAACGCGCCGACGATCGCCACCAGCACGGTACTTGGACGCGGTCCACGACGTCGAACCGCGTCGCGAGTTTCAGTCATCGCCTGGGTCTGCTCGCTCACCCGACCTCCAGGTACGCTACGCGTTCCTCGGGCGTGGCCATTCGAACCTCCTTGAGCATAGCGCCGCTGAACGGCGTCCTCAACCGCGGTGGCAAGCGGGCGCTGCAGGAAGTGCCGACGCCTCGCCGATATAATCGAACGATGGCGCAGTGGCTCGTCAAAGAAGAGCCCGATCACTACGGCTACAGCCAGCTGGAGCGGGACGGCAAGACCGTGTGGGCCGGTGTGAAGAACCCGCTGGCGCAGAAGCATCTGCGGTCGATGCGGCGCGGCGATCGCGTTTTCTACTACCACACCGGAAAAGAGAAGTCGGTCGTCGCGATCGCGAAGGCGGCGAGCGACGCCTACCCGGATCCCGCGGACAAGACCGGCAAGGCCTACGTCGTGGACATCATGCCGGTGGCCGCGCTCGCGCGTCCCGTGACGCTGGCCGAGATCAAAGCCGTCGCGGCGTTCGCTTCCTTTCCTCTAACCCGCATGCCGCGGCTCTCGGTGATGCCGGTGACCGATGCCGAGTGGGACCGCATCGAGAAGATGAGCCGTTGAGGGCGATCGTCGCCCTCCTCTGGCTGCTGTTCCCTGCGAGCCTCGTCGCGCAGGCCGCGGATCCACCCGCGGTGCTCGTCTCGCGTCAGGCTGCCGAAACGCTGCACTTGTCGGTGGGATCCGTCGTGCAGGTGGGGCCGCCCGACGGATCAGGCGCGCGCGACTTTCGCGTGGCCGGGATCTACGAGCCCACGCCGGATCCGTCGCGGCTGGGCAACGCGATCTATGCGGTGCGGCTGCACCTGCCCGACCTGCTCGCGATGACCAGTCCGCCGGACGCGCCGAAGGGCGCCGAGTCGGTCGACGCCATCAACGTCCGGCTGGTGCCTGGCTCGGATCCGCTGGCGTTCTCGCGCGACGTGAATGCGCGGCTGCCGGGACTGGCCGCGCGCCCCGCCACCGACGCCGGCGCAGCAGCGGGACCGTTCCGCGTCCTCGAGCGCTTCCACCTGGCCATCGCCATCGTCACGATCATCGCGTCCACGGTGTTTCTGGTGGCCCTCACCGTGATGCTCGTGGACGAACGCCGCGAGACTGTGGGTGTGTTGCGCCTGATCGGATTGCCTACGAGCCGCGTGCTCGTGCAGGTCCTGCTCGAAGGCATCCTGGTTGCGGGGGTTGGTTCCGTGTTCGGTCTGGCGCTGTCGCTCGTGTCCGAGGGGCTCATCAACCGCTTCTTCCAATGGCGCTACGACACCGCGCTCCTCTTCGTGCAGGTGACGCCGTCCGTCGCCCTGACGTGCGTGCTGATTGCCGTCCCACTCGGTGTGTCGGCAACAGTGCTGGCCTCGTGGCTGCTGCTGCGGCGTAACGCGCTGCGGCTCGCCCGCCGATGACGGTTCTCCCCTTCGCGTGGCGCAGCCTGGTGCGACAGCCCGCGCGTACGTCGCTTGGCGTGCTGGGCGTTGCGGCGGTGGGCGCGCTGCTGTTCGACATGCTCATGCTGTCGGACGGGCTGATCGTGTCGATGCGCGACTTGCTGGAGCGTACCGGTTTCGACATCCGGGTCACGGCGTCCGGCGATCTCCGGCGCGCGGGCGACCGGATGCACGACACCAGCGCCACGCTCGACGCCATCCGCCGGCTGCCGCAAGTGAGCACCGCACTTGCCATCCGCTTCGTCGAGGCCGAGGCCGACGTGCACGCCAGCACCAACCCCGTCCCCGAGGGCGCGACCGGCACGATTGCGTTGACGCTCGAAGGTGTTCAAGGCGACACCCGCCCTTGGACGGTGGTGACGGGCCGCGACCCGGTTGGCAATCAGGAAGTCGTCGTGAGCCAGGCGCTCGCCGACACGGCCCACGTGGGGCTCGGCGCCGACCTCGTCGTGCGCGCCCGCTGCGCGGCCAGAGACCAGGTGCTGCCACCGGCGCGCCTGCAGGTAGTCGGTATCGCGGAGTTTCCGTTCGAGCTCGTGGGCGATCCTACGGCGGGCGGCCCGATGAACGTGCTCGACGATGCGTGCGCGGGCCCCACCGACGAAGCCGACGTGATCCTCGCGAGCGCGCGCGACGATGTGGATGCCACCGCCGCGGCGGTCCGCGACGCGCACCCGCAGCTGAACGTCGCCACCAACGAGCAGGTCCTCGGGCGGCTGCAGCGCAACGGCTTCACCTATTTCCGGCAGATCTCGGCGGTGCTCACCGTCGTCACGCTGGCGTTCGCGCTGCTGCTCATCACGGTGCTCCTCACCGTGTCGGTCAACCAGCGGCTGGGTGAAATCGCCGCGCTGCGCGCGTTGGGGTTCTCGCGCGGACGGGTGGTCGCCGACGTGTTGTGTGAGTCGGTGCTCATCGTCGGGCTGGGCGGCCTCATCTCGCTGCCGCTCGGCGCGGCGCTCGCGCGAGGCCTCGACAGCATCCTGAAGACCATGCCCGGCATTCCCGGGCAGATGTACTTCTTCGTCCTCGAGCCGGCGACGCTCGGACAGCACGGCGCGCTGCTGACGGTGACCGCCGTCGTGGCCGCCCTCTATCCGATGCAGATCGTGGCGCGCCTGCCGATTGCCGCGACGCTCCGCGATGAGGTGCTGTCGTGAAGGCGCCGTCGTGACGACGGACGGGGCGATCATCTCAGCCTGCCGGGTGAGACGGGTCTTCAGCATGCCAGCCGGTCCCGTCACGGCGGTGAGCGAGGTGTCGCTCACCATCGCCGCGGGCGAGCACATCGCCGTCCGCGGCCCCTCGGGCTGCGGCAAGTCCACGCTGCTGCATATGCTCGGCTGCGTGGACACGCCGACCGGTGGCACGCTGCTCTTCGAGGGGCGCGACGTGGCGACGCTATCCGATCGCGAGCGCAGCCTGCTGCGGCTCCGCTCGATCGGGTTCGTGTTTCAGCGCTTCTTCCTTCTACCGATGCTGAGCGCCGCCGAGAACGTGGAGCTGCCGATGTCGGAAGCGGGTGTCGCCGCAGCCGAGCGGCGGCAGCGCACGCGCGAGCTGCTCGACTACGTGGGATTGTCGGCCCGCGCCGATCATCGCCCCTCGCAGCTCTCGGGCGGCGAGATGCAGCGCGTGGCGATCGCGCGCGCACTCGCCAATCGCCCGCGGCTGCTGCTGGCCGACGAGCCCACGGGCGAGCTGGACCAGGCCACCGGCGAACACGTCGCGGCGTTGCTCGATCGGGTGAACGCCGACGGCACCGCGATGGTCATCGTCACGCACGACCACGCGCTGGCCGGCCGGGCGAGGCGCATCCTGACGATGCGCGACGGCCGCGTCGAAAGCGAGACCGCCGCCCGGTGATCAGCCGCCTCGCGCTGCGGTCGCTCACCGCGCACCCGATTCGCAGCGCGGTCCTCGCCGTCGGTTTCGGAGCCGGCGTGGCGGTGATGGCCATCCTGCTGGGGGTCGCGCAGATCGTGCTGCAGCAGGCGCAGTCGCCGGACCTCGTCGGCGGCGGCGACGTGGTGATCCGCGTCGGGCGGGACATCCCCGCGTCGCTGCTGCTGGCGGGCACGCTGCAGGTCGAGTCGCTGCGCTCGCGCATCGCCACGGCGGCGCCGACACAGACCGCGGATCTATACCTGACGAGCGGCAACCAGCGCATTCGCGTTGCCGGTCGCGGCGGCGTGCCGAGCCTGGAGCGGGCGCTGGGCGATCGCGAGACCAGCGGCGTGGACGCTTGGCGCAATACACCTGCCGATAACGCATGGGCCCACACGTCGCCGACGGCGGCGCTCCGCGAGATCGACAGGTTTCATCCCGTGCCGGAGGCGCCGGCCTGGACCGACTCGTGGGCCGAGTGGCTCTACTTCAACGGTCGCGGTGCCGATGCGCGGTTCTATCTGACGTTCCTGGTGGGCCCGCGTACGCCCGATGGGCGCCGCGCCGCCGGTGTCCGCCTGCAGTTGCAGCGTGGCGACCGCACGGAGAACTACAGCACCAGTGCGCTTCTCACCGATGCTGAGGTGGCGAGCGCGCCCGATCTGACAATCGGGGCCAGCTCCGTGCGGCTCGAGGGGCAGCGCTACCGCATCCACCTCGAGCTCACGGGGCCGGACGGGCGGCATGCTGTCGGCGACGTATCGCTCGAAGGCTCGCCGGGTCGGCTCGTGCCGCCCATCGAAATGCTCGGCGCCAAGGGATGGCGCACCGGCTACGTGGTGCCCGTGATGTCGGGGACGCTCGCGGGTTCTCTCACCGTACGTGGGCCCGGATCTTCACACCCGGGCAGCCAGACCCTGTCACTCGACGGCACCGGCTATCACGACCACAACTGGGGATTCTGGAAGGGCGTGTCGTGGCAGTGGGGGCAGGCCCAGCACGATGGGTTGTCGGTGGTGTACGGCCGCGTGTTCCCACCGGCGGAAGCATCCGACCCCCAACGGCTGCCTGGCTTTGTGGGCGTGCTGGGAGCCGACGGGCCGCTGGGGTTCGCCACCAACGTGCAGATCGAAGAGACGAACGCGCCCGACGGCCGCCCGACGGCCATCAGCGTGCGCGCGCTCGGCACGGGCGTCGATCTGACGCTGCGCTTCGACGTGACGTCCGCGGTGACGACGCGCATGGCGCAAGGCCCACTTGCCAACGACGTCAACTTCCTGCAGCTGCAGGGGCGCTACGCGGTGAACGGACGCGCCGGCGGCCGCACCATCCAGTTCGACACAGCCGGAGCCGCGGAAACGTTCAGAGGAGCCAAGTAGCCGGTCGGTCTGAAGACCGCCCGCTACGTTTGCGGCCCCTACGTCAATTCGAGGGCGTGGCGGGCGGCAATCTGTGCGCGACGGCGACGCAGCGACAGCTCGTGCAGCGTGTCCTCGAGCGGCAGCCCGACCTGCGCGCCGTTCCACCCACGCGCCAGCTGCTCGGCGGCGCGACGGCGGCGATCGATCTCAATCCGGAAGCAGTCGAAGCAGAGGGCGCGCGGACGCTCTTCGCCAGCCCGGTCCACGCCGTCGGCACGGAAGCCATACCGCGCTTCCTTGGCGCGGCAACCAGCGCACAGGCGGGTGTGGCGGTTTCGCGTCTCGACGAAGGCCCGGACAGCGGGACGCCGCGACGGCCACCGAAGACCCTCTAACGCGAGCTGCTCTTCCGAATCCGTGTGCTGAAGCGCCTGAACCTGAGCCATGACCGTCTCCTTCGTGAATACCGGCCACGCTGTGGGCCGGCGACCGTTCCGTGAGGACAGTCTACGAAGGGGGTGTGACAGACTAGGTCACTCGTGGCGACCGGCCATTCCGAGGTAGACGCGCTGTTTCAGCTGCCGCTTCCCGAGTTCACGGCGGCTCGAAATTCGCTCGCGTCCAAGCTGCAAAAAGGGGGCGACAAGGAGTCGGCGGCCCAGGTGAAAGGGCTCGCCAAGCCGCCCGTCTCGGCCTGGGTCGTCAATCAGCTCTACTGGCGGAATCGCAGCACCTTCGACCGCCTCCTCACCGCGGGTGCCCGGCTCCGGCAAGCACAGGCGTCGCAGCTCGCCGGCCAGGTGACAAATCTGCGTGAGCTGCTCACCACGCAGCGCGAGACACTCACGGAGCTCTCCCGCCAGGCCGCAAAGATCCTTTCCGAATCCGGCCATCAGCCGAGCCCTGACGTCATGCGACGCGTGACGATGACGCTCGAAGGGCTGGCGGCGCAGGGGCTGCTCGACGACGCGCCGTCGCCCGGCCGGCTGACCGCCGATGTGGATCCTCCCGGATTCGAAACGATTGCCGCGCTCGCGCCTCGACAGTCCGGCGACAAGCCGGCGCGTCCGGCGGGCGATGCGCGCGTGCTTACGTTCCGCGCCAATCAGCGCCCGCATGCGGGCAACGGCAAAGGGCGGCAGAAGGGCGCCAGCGAGGCCGACGCGAAAGCACGCGACGCCGAGCGCCGCAAGGCGGCCCAAACGGCCAGCAAGGCTGCGGAGCGCGCGCTCACCGAAGCGAGACGCGACGCCGCCACCGCCGAAGCGGCAATGAAGAAGGCCGCGCTGAAGCTGAAGGACATCGAGAAAGAGAAGGCGCAGCTCGAAGAGCGGCTGGAAAAGCTGACCGCGCAATCCGAAACCGCACGGCAGGCGGCGCGCAAGACGGCCTCGGAGGCCGCCGACGCCGCGCAGGTGGTGGAAGACGCCGAGCGCGCCGTCGAGAAGGCGCGAGAGGAACTACCGTGAGGCAGGCCTGAAGGCCTGCAGCCACGCATTTGAAGCCAGAAGCCTGAAGCCCGAAGCCTTCAATCCTCTCCCCCTGTGCCCATCTCGCCGGTCCACCGCGCGAGCGCCGGCAGTTCGAGGCCGAACTGATCGAGTAGCCGCGCCACCGTGTGGTTCACGATGTCGTCGAGCGTCTGCGGCTTCGTGTAAAACGCCGGCACGGGCGGCATCACCACGGCGCCCATGCGCGACAACCGCAGCATGTTTTCGAGATGAATGTCGCTGAGCGGCGCTTCGCGCACCGCCAGTACCAACTTCCGCCGCTCTTTCAGGATCACGTCGGCGGCACGGTGAATCAGGTTGTCACCCACGCCGTGCGCAATCGCCGCCAGCGTCTTGGCGCTGCACGGCGCCACGATCATGCCGTCGGTCTTGAAGGAACCGCTCGAGATCGCCGCGCCCATGTCGCCGGGGGCGTACGCCTTGGTGGCCAGCGCCTCGACCTGCTCTTTCGAATAGGTGGTCTCGTGGAGCAGCGTCCGTACGCCCCACCGGCTGATCACCGCGTGGGTTTCAACGCCTGCGTCGCGCAGACATTCAAGAAGTCGGATGCCGTAGATGGAACCGGTGGCGCCGCTGAGGGCGACGATCAGACGCATGGAAGAAGAGGCTCTGCTAACAGGCTATCATCGACACCGTGCTGAAACGCCAGCGGACCGGGTCGGTCCTCTGCACCTCGTGCGGGGTGCTTGTGGGCGTCAACGACGCCACCTGTTACAACTGCGGCCGCCACAATCCGGGCCTGTGGGGTTGGGCGCCGGTGCTTCGCTCACTGGGACACGACCTCGGGTTCACGCCGATCATCATCGGTGCCTCGGTGGCGGTGTATCTGCTCTCCTACGGGCTGACGCTCGCGGTCTTCGGGGGATCGTTGGGCGGCATGCTGTCGCCGGCGGGCAACGTCCTGCAATTCCTTGGCGGCAGCGGGGCGATACCGGTGTTCGTGGACGGACGCTGGTCGAGCCTCCTGAGCGCGAGTTGGCTGCACGGCAACATCATTCACATCGCGTTCAACATGCTGGGTGTCTGGCAGCTGGTGCCCGCGATCGCTGAACTCTATGGACCGGGCCGCACCGTCATCATCTACACGCTCGCCGGCGCGGTCGGATTCCTCGTCAGTTCCACGATTGGATTTCTAGCGCCGGGCCTGCCGTTCCTGGGCGCGCCGCTCACCGTGGGCGCATCCGCGTCGCTCTTCGGGCTCATCGGCGCCGCCGCCTACTACGGCCGCCGATCCGGCAGTCGGCTCGCCTCGAATCAGGCGTGGTCGTATGCCATCAGCATGGGTGCGTATGGCCTGATCCTGCCGGGCGTGGACAACGCCGCGCACATCGGCGGGTTTGCCGGCGGTTACCTGATCGGACGCCTGCTCGACCCGCTCACGCACGAACGCATCGATCACGTCCTGATCGCAGGCGTGTGCCTGCTGGCGTCGATCGGCACGATGGTACCGCGCATCATCGACGTCATCCTGCTGGTCATCAGGCTTCGGCAGCAGTGACCGAGCCGTCCACGGGCGTCAACACGGGGCGTGGGATTCTCGCCGTCCTCGGCGCACTCTTCGTGTTCTCGCTCGCGACTCGCATTCTCGAGCAGACACTGGGAAATCCCGTCATCACCACGCTGCTGAACGCATTCGTGGCGCTCGTGGTGGGCTATACAGGTGCCAGGATCGCGGGGGCGCAAGAGATCACCGTCGTTGGCGTCGCCGCCACGATCGAGACGTGCATGCTCATCTACGGGTGGGCGACCGGTGCCTACAATGCGTTGCCGGTCTGGATTCGCGCGCTGCTCGTGCTGACGACTGGGCCGGGGATGGTCGCCGGCGCGTGGGTTCGTATGCAGGCGCGACTGGCGTTGAAGGAGCAGACGAGGGAGACGCTTTGAAGCTCGCCTACCAAGGGGAACCAGGAGCCTACAGCGAAGCGGCCGCGCGCGCCTACGCGGGAGCCACGGCCGAGACGCTGCCGTGCAAGACGTTCGACGACGTGTTTGCCGCCGTGGCCGCGCAGCGGGCGACGCACGGGGTGCTGCCGCTCGAGAACTCCATCGGCGGCACCATCCATCGCAACTACGACCTGCTCGTCGAGCACGACCTGTCGATCACCGGCGAGATCGAGCTCGATGTCGTGCACTGCCTGCAGGCGCTGCCGGGCACGCGCCTCGCCGACGTCAAGGTGGTGTACTCGCATCCGCAGGCGCTTGCGCAGTGCGAGAAGTATCTCAAGGGCCTTGGTGTGACCGTGGAAGCCGTCTACGACACGGCGGGTGGCGCCAAGCTCGTGGCCGAAGAGAATCTGGCCGGTGCGGCGGCACTCGCGTCGCGCCGCGCCGCGGAAGTCTTCGGCCTCGAGGTACTGCAGGAAGCCGTCCAGGATTACGAATTCAACATCACGCGCTTCGCCATCATCGGCGGCACACCGGCGCCGGGCGCGAACAAGACCACGCTGGTGTTCGCGCTGCCAAGCACGCCGGGTGCGCTCTTCAAGGCGCTCAGCGTCTTCGCGCTGCGCGAGATCAATCTCTCGAAGCTCGAAAGCCGGCCGCTGCGCGGGCGTCCGTGGGAGTACCTCTTCTACATCGAGATCGACACGCGCGCCGACGAACCCGCCTGCGCGGAGGCAATCGCGCAGCTCGGTGAGTTTGCGCAGATGCTGCGAGTCCTCGGCACCTACAAGGGCGCCGAACGGCGTTGGGCCAAATAGAGGAGATCGGCTTCAAAACGATCTTCGCGTTCCGCTCGTGGCAGATCGCGTGAGGCAGCCCTGAAGGCCTGCAACTACGAAGGCGTCGGGCCGCCTGAAGGCGGCCGCTACGACGGACTTAGAAGCCGCGTTTCAACTGTTCCTGCAGCTTCTCACGGTAGCCGCGGCTCAGGGTCAGCCTCGTGCCGTTCTGCAGGATCACCACGTGCTCGCCGTTGAACCACGGCTGCAGCTCTTTGACGCGCTCGGTGTTGACGATGCGTGAGCGGTGGATGCGGACGAACCGGCGGCCGTCCAGCCGCGCCTCCATGCGATTCATCGTCTCGCGGAAGAGATGCGACTCCTCGCCCAGGTGCAGCCGCACGTAGTTGCCCGCGGCCTCGATCCAGTCGATCTGATCGGTGCGCAGGAAGAACACGCGCCCGCCGGATTTCACCACCAGACGATCCAGCCGCGTGGGTCCCGGCTCGGTCTTGATGTCGTTCACCAGCGCCAGCAGGCGGCGGCCGAGATCGCCGGCGCGGCGGCGCTCGAGAATGGCTCGGGCGTGCTGCAGCGTCTGCTGGAACCGGTCGCGTCCAAACGGCTTCAGCAGGTAGTCGAGCGCGTGCACTTCGAACGCCTTCAGGGCGTACTCGTCGTAGGCCGTCACGAAGATGACGGTCGGCATGCGGTCGGCACCCACGGCTTCGATCACTTCGAATCCGTTGTGCCCCGGCATCTGGACGTCGAGAAACACCAGATCCGGCGCTTGGTTGTGAATGGCGGAAACGGCCTGGGTGCCGTCGCCGCACTCGCCCACCACTTCCACGTCTTCTTCGTGCTGCAGCAGCGACAGCACGCGGTCGCGCGCCATCGGCTCGTCGTCCACCACCAGGGCCCGTATCTTGCTCATGCCACACTCCGCGACTCTTCGATGAGTTCGGCATCCGCCGCGAACGGAATCACGATCGTGACGGCCAGCCCTCCGCCGGCCGGTGTCTGGAACTCGAAGGTATGGTTGCCGGGATACAGGTGCTCGAGGCGCGAGCGAGTGTTCGTCAGGCCGACGCCGGTATTGAAAGCATCCAGCTTGTCGGGCGGCACGCCGTAGCCGTCGTCTTGCACGACGAGCTGCAGCCAGTCGCCGTTGTGGTGCGCGCGCACTTCGATCCGGCCGCCGCCCACCTTGGGGCCGATGCCGTGACGCAACGCGTTCTCGACGAGCGGTTGCAGCACGAAATTCGGCACCGATGCGGCCAGCGTGTCGGGCTCGATCACGAACGACGTGTGGAGGCGCTCGCCATAGCGCGTGCGCTCGATGTCGAGATACTTGTGGATGAAGTCGAGCTCGTCCTTCAGCGGCACGAGCTGCGTGCCGACGCGATCGAGCGTGAGGCGCAGCAGGTCGCTGAGCCGCGCGAGCATCGAGTCGGCCGCGTCGATGTCGCGATGCATCAGCGCGGAGATCGTGTGCAACGTATTGAAGAGGAAATGCGGATGGAGCTGCCGCTGCAGCGCCTGGAGCCGTGCCTCCGCGAGACGGGTCTGCAGCTGCGCGGTGGTGAGCGCGCGGTCCTGCGACTCCCGGTAGTAGTCAAAGGCGTGGCTCACCGCGATGATGGCCCAGTAGGTCATCATCTCCCAGTCGAAGTAGAGGAAGAAGCGCTCGCGGACACCGAGCCACCACTCCACCTCGCGTCCCGCCAGGAAGTGCATGGTGGCGACGCGCCCCGCGCCAAGCAGCATCGCGTGGGCGAACGTCACGACGAACACCGCGGGCACGTGAACGATGAGCGCGCGCGTCCACTTCAGCCGCTCAAACCGGTAGCTGCGCGCGAGCCACAGCACGAAGGGTGCAAGGATCGCCCACGCGTACCAGTACGACATGTTGAGACCCAGCAGGATCTCGATGGGCTGCGGCTTCTCGCTGAAGAGCGCAACGTAGTTGTAGGCCTGGATGGCCGAAAAGACTCCGAGCAGCGTGGCGCCGAGAAAGATGACGAGCAGCGCGCGGCGGCTCACGAACCGTTGCATAGGGGCAATATCGGCGGGGATGGCGGACACGTCAAGACCGATCCCTGGGGCCATCCCGTTCGTCCCACCGTTCGTCCCTGGGATTCGGCGCACTACCATGGGGCGGTGCCCGTCCTGTCCCTCGACGACGCGGGCGATTCGCGGATTGCCGACTATCGCGGCATTCCAGACCCCGAGCTCGCCCGCAGCCGCGGGGTGTTCGTGGCGGAGGGTCGCCTGGTCGTGCAGCGCCTGCTGTCGTCGCGCTTCACGACCCGGTCG
>Ga0105238_10006226_pt1 | contig 11854 bp, 5 predicted proteins | sample KBSC34metaG_FD_81526 | JGI IMG/M metagenome (GOLD analysis project Ga0105238, IMG submission 81526) | Corn rhizosphere microbial communities from Kellogg Biological Station, Michigan, USA - KBS C3-4 metaG | ecosystem: Host-associated > Plants > Roots > Rhizosphere > Soil | place: Michigan, USA... | reverse complement strand
TAGGCCACGGATTAACACGGAAAGTACTGATTTTCCCCCTGGAGTTTAGTTCCATGTCTACCCATATTCGGATCATCCTCGGTTCTGCAGTGTGCCTCGCACTGCTCGTCGTGGCGTCGGTGAGTTTTCCAATCAGGTCTGGTGCGCAGCGTCAGGCGACGCAGACAACGACTCCGCGAAAGCGACAGCGCCAGCAGATGTTTGTGCCCGGTGAAGTCCTCGTGCGTTATCGCACTGAGTCGATGGCAAAGAGCAAGGGCGCTTCGATGCGCATTGCCGCGCACGATGGCAGATTGTTTGCCCTCGATCTAAAGCGCACCCCCGGCTCAGATCTTCTTCCCGGTCTGCGACTCGCACGAGTTGCACCCGAAGAAACGCTCGACGCGGTTAATGCTCTTCGACAACAGCCCGACGTGCTCGACGCCGAGCCAAACTACATCCTGAAAGCTGACGTCACTCCCAACGATCCGCGCTTTCTTTCCAACGAGCAATACGCCATTCCATTAATAGGAGCGCCGCAAGCCTGGGACACGAGAACAGGCAGCACCGGTGCGGGAAGAGTCGTTATCGGCGTCATCGATCAGGGCATCGACTTCAACCATCCCGATCTCGCCGCAAACATCTGGACCAACCCGGGCGAGATCGCCAATAACGGAATTGACGACGACGGAAACGGATTTGTCGACGACGTCCGCGGATTCAACTTCGTCAATAACAATGGTACGACGTTTAGTGGCATATCTGCTGAGGACCACGCCAGTCACGTTGCGGGAATCGCGGGCGCAGTCGGCAATAACAACACTGGGGTCGCAGGCGTTAACTGGTCAGTTGGTTTGATGTCTTTGAGATTTCTTGATGAAGACGGTTTCGGTAGTACCTTAAAGGCGATCGATGCAATCCAGTACGCGAGGACCATGCGTAATCTCTGGGTCCAGACGGGTGGGACGAAAGGCGCAAACATCCGCGTCCTGAATGCGAGCTTTGGCGGCGCGCTCTTCAGTCAGCAATTTCTCGACGCCATCAACCAGGCAAATACTGCCGGCCTGCTGTTTGTCGCTGCCGCCGGTAACGTCGACAACGGAACCCTCGAACCAAACAACGATCTGGTTCCACACTTTCCGTCTAACTTCGACGCTCCAAACATCATTTCAGTCGCAGCATCGAATGCGGGTGACGCACTCCCGACCTTTTCCCACTTTGGTGCGACCACAGTTGATATCGCTGCGCCGGGTAGCGCCATTCTGAGTACGACTCCAGGCAACACGTATTCGGTTTTCAGCGGCACGTCGATGGCTGCGCCGCAAGTGTCGGGAGCGGCAGCGTTACTGTGGGCCCAGAACCCAAACCTGACGGTTCAGCAGGTCAAGAATCTTCTGATGTCGGATGGAAACGTCATTCCCGGATTCGCAGACAAGATCCTGAGTCAACGACGTCTGAACATCGGCAACAGTATGGCGGGTCTTATTTCCGGTGACGTGACGCCGCCGGGAACAGTCGGCAGTTTCCACATCAACTCTCAAAACGGTCGCAACTTGAACGTCGGTTGGACCGCATCCGGTGACGATGGCGCGACCGGTAATGCATCGCTCTATCGAATCGACTTCACTGACGGCGGCAACGGTCAGGTGACCACGGTGAAAGGCGTCATTCCAAAAAACTCCGGCTCGTTGCAGTCGGTTGATATCAGAATTCCTTTCAAACACAGTGCGGGGACTCTGACGCTGCGCGAGTTTGACAACGCCGGTAACGAAGGAACGCCGGCGACTTTGCCGGTAGGTGTTCCAGTGTCTGCCGCTGATCCCTACACAATTACTGTTGGCAGCGCCGCCCCGCTTACGACTGGCGGGACGCGCAACAATATCGATGGCGACGATCGCTATGTCGACTTCGCTTTACCTTTTGTGTTCCCATTCTTTGGCGAGAACTTTACCGAGCTGACGATCTCCTCGAACGGTAATCTTTTCTTTTCCGAGCCGCCGCGTCGAATTGGTGTGCCTCTTGACGACGCCGATGATCCGCCGGGCTCGCCACGCCAGCTCGGCGGCTACAAGATGATTGCCGGACTCTGGGAAGATATCGACCTGCGCGACTCCGAACGAGCCGATGCGGGCGTCTATATAACCCAGACGGCGAACCAGATCATCTTTCGCTGGCAGGGCGTTCCGTGCAACTTCGACGGCCAGGACTGCACGGGCGGCGCTCCGATCAATTTCGAAGTCGAGCTCAATTCGAACGGCGTCATTCGCAGCCGTTACGGCAGTGGCAATACTCAACTAATACCAACAGTAGGACTCGGCGGCGGTGAACAGGACGGTTACGTCGTCGATACGCACACGTCGCTCGACGAGCAATCAACGAAGTCTTTGACCGACGCCGGAGAGGTGACTTACACGCCACGCGCTGTGTCAGTCAGCTCGATTCAACTCGCGTCTGCCACTACCAGCATTACTGAAACCGCGGGCCACATAGACATCACCGTTACGAGGACAGGTGATCGGAATGGTTTCGCGACTGTGAACTACACGACCAGCGACACCGCCGGACTCACGAATTGTCAGGCCGTAAACGGCAAGGCTTCCGAGCGCTGTGACTACGAAACGGCGGCGGGAACGTTGCGATTCTCGGTTGGAGAAGAGACGAAGACCATCATCGTTCCGATCGTGGATGATGTGCTTGCTGAGGGAGGTGAGACTTTCACGCTCACACTGAGCGGCGTCTCAGGAGCCGGTCTCGGTACGTCGACCAGCACCATAACCATCAATGACAATGACAACGCGACGGGCACTCAAAACCCGATTGACGGTGTTGAGTTCTTCGTCACACAGCAGTACATCGACTTCCTCGGTCGCTTGCCCGATTCGACCGGTTTCGCGAACTGGGTGGCGACGCTGGGCGGCTGTCCGCAGGGCGGCTTTGGAGAGAATCTCAATCCGGACTGCGACCGCGTACACGTGTCAGCCGGGTTCTTCTTCTCGGCGGAGTTTCAGGGACGTGGTTACTTTGCGTATCGCTTCTACGAAGTAGCGCTCGATCGGCGACCGACGTACGCCGAGTTTGTGCCTGACATGGCGATCGTTGGTGGACCACAGTCGCCGGAATCGGAAGTGCTGAGTAAAGCGACGTATACAGAAGCGTGGACGCAACGACCCGAGTTCAAGACGCGTTACGATGCTCTGTCTAACTTGGCGTATGTGAACGCGCTCGAGGCGAATGCGGAAGTGACGGTCGCGAACAAGGCAGCGCTGGTTACGGCGCTCGACACCGCACAGATGTCGCGCGGAGAAGTGTTGCGCAACATCGTCGAGAGCCAGGCGGTTGGTGATAAGTTCTTCAACCGGGCGTTAGTGACGATGCAGTACTTTGGTTACCTGCGCCGCGACCCGGACACGGTTGGATTCCAGAATTGGCTCGACACGATTAATGCGGATCCGAGTAACACCCGGCACATGATCTTTGGTTTCCTCTTCTCAACGGAGTACCGCCAGAGATTCGGACCATAAATCTCGGCCACAAAAAGGCCCAAAAGGACAAAAGCACAAAAACGACCTTTGTGCCTTTTGTACTTTTGTGCTTTCTGTGGCCCCTTTTCTGATTGGATTTGATGACTATGCTTTACCCATCCTCATTTAGAACGCTCCTCCTGCTACTCGCCGTGTTGGCGGTGTTTGCCGTGGCGAGTCTTTGGCCTGCAACTCCTCCGGCGCTGAGTGCGCCGGCTGTCGCTTCCGCGTTCACTCCGCAATCTTCCGATGCACTGTGGCGTGATGTGAGTCCGGAGAAAGTGTTGTCGCAGGAGCAACGACAGACTGCCGGGCGTCCAAACAAATATCGCTCGCTCAGCCTTGACACGATCCATTTGCAATCGCTGCTGCGGAGAGCGCCGCGTGAATTCACAGCGGGAGATGCTCCGATTATCAGTCTGCCGATGCCGGATGGGTCAATGATGCGTTTCAAGATCTACGACTCACCTGTCATGGAAGAAGGGCTCGCGTCGCGTTTCCCGCAGATACGCACGTTCACCGGCCAGGCCCTCGACGGCAGCGCAGTCACCACTCGCTTCGATTGGACGCCGCAGGGTTTTCACGCCATCCTCCTGACTAGCCGAGGCACCGTGCTGATCGAGCCCGATGGGCCAAATCAAACATCGTCTTACATCGCTTACTTTCAAGGCGATCTTCCGGCTGGTTCGATGGAGTGCGACGTTGATGCTTCCACTCAGGAAGATCCGCTCGTAGCCGTGAAGCAGTTTGGAGAGAGGGCGAACCTCGTGTCTTCCGGTTCAGCACTGCGAACCTATCGTCTCGCGGTTGCCGCCACAGCCGAGTACACGCAAGCATATGGTGGCGGCACAGTCCAAGGTGGCTTGTCCGCTGTCACGACCACCGTCAATCTCGTCAATGCTGTTTTCGAGCGCGACGTCGCCGTGCGCCTGGTCCTGATCGCAAATGAGGACCAGATCATTTTTACCGACAGCGTCAGCGACGGCTACACCAGCGACAATGTGAACTCGCTGATTGGAGAAAACCAGACAAAGCTCGATGCGGTGATTGGCTCAGCCAACTACGACATCGGACACGTCTTTGACGGCCGTCTACTCGGTGTCAGTTTTCAGGGCCTGGCGTCTATTGGCGCCGTGTGTCGCACAGGGCTAAAAGGACGTGGCGTAAACATCGTCAGGAGCTTGCAACCATCAAACACGCTCGCTTACTACAGCGCCGCGCACGAGATGGGCCATCAGTTTGGAGCTACGCACACCTTTAATGCGACTTCCGGCACGTGCGGCCCGCAGCGCGCCTCGGCGACTGCTTATGAGCCCGGCACAGGCTCCACGATCATGGGTTATCGCTTTGCCTGCGATCAGGAAGACTTGATGTCGGGGGACACTTACTTCCACACCGCCAGTATCGAGCAGATCGTGGCTTACACGACCGGAGTCAATGGTGGCTCATGCCCCGTCACGACTCCGACCGGCAACAACATTCCAACCGTGGACGCGGGATTGTCTTACAACATTCCGCAAAGCACACCTTTCATGCTGACCGCGACCGGCAACGATCCGGATGGCGACAGTTTGACTTACACCTGGGAAGAATTTGACCTCGGCACTGCTGGACCACCAAACACGGACGACGGGTCGCGTCCGATCTTCCGTTCGCTCGCGCCATCAACGAGTCCGGCGCGTACATTTCCGAGTATGTTCAATGTTCTTTGTCCGCAGTGTGTGACGTTGGGCGAGTCGCTACCAGTGACTCAGCGCACGATGAAGTTTCGCGCGACTGTGCGTGACAATCATGCCGGTGGAGGAGCAGCGAGCTCTGATGAAACCACCGTGAATGTGCAAGCGGCGATTGGTCCGTTTACGGTGAATCAACCTGGCGCGTGGAATACAAAGACTCAGCAGACCGTCACCTGGAACGTGGCCAATACGAATACTGCACCGGTGAGCTGCAACACGGTAAGGATCAGCCTTTCACGAGACGGAAGTACCTTTCCAATTATTCTGGCGGACAATACTCCCAATGATGGCTCCGAAACGATCACCGTACCGGGCACGCCCAGCACCTCCGCGCGAATCAAGGTCGAGGCGGTGGGAAACATCTTTTTCAATGTCTCGCCTTCGTTTCAAATAAACGGTCTGGAAGATTTGAATTTCAGTTCCTCCAACTACCAGGTAAGTGAATCTGCAGGTTCCGTGAATGTCACGGTGACGCGCGGCGACACCTCGGGAGCGGCTACGGTGAATTACAAGACGAGCGATGCGGCAGGCCTCACTAACTGTACGATCTCAAACGGACAGGCGTCAGAACGCTGTGACTATGCGACGGCGGCCGGCACATTGCGGTTCGCCGATGGTGAGCCGAGCAAGACGATTACTATACCCCTCGTCAACGATAAGCTGGTGGAAGATGTTGAAACCTTTACTGTGACGCTGAGTGGCGCCACAGGCACTCCGCTCGGCGCACCCCAGACGGCGACAGTAATTATCTTCGATGATGATACTTCGGCGGCAACGTCGAATCCGATCGACGACATTCCATTCTTCGTCACGCAGCAGTACATCGACTTCCTTGGGCGCTTGCCTGATAAGATCGGTTTCCAGAATTGGGTGGATACGCTGAACGGTTGTCCGAATGGCGGCTTTGGCGAGAACCTCAATCCGGACTGCGATCGCGTTCACGTGTCGGCTGGTTTCTTCCTGTCGGCGGAGTTTCAGGGACGTGGTTACTTCGCGTACCGGTTCTACGAAGTCGCTCTCGATCGACGTCCGACGTACGCTGAGTTTGTGCCTGACATGGCGATCGTTGGTGGACCGCAGTCGCCGGAGTCGGAAGTGTTGAGTAAGCAAACCTACACGGCCGCGTGGACCCAGCGACCTGAGTTCAAGACGCGTTATGATGCTCTTTCTAACTCGGCGTACGTGAACGCGCTCGAAGCGAATGCGGAAGTCACTGTGTCCAACAAGCAGGCTTTGATCGACGCGCTCAACGGCGGGCAGATGACGCGCGGCGACGTGTTGCGCAACATCGTCGAGAGTCAGGCGGTTGCGGATAAGTTCTTCAATCGAGCGTTCGTTGCAATGCAATACTTCGGTTATCTGCGGCGTGACCCGGATACGATCGGCTTCCAGAACTGGCTTGATACGATAAATGCGGATCCGAGCAATACGCGGCACATGATCTTTGGCTTCCTGTTCTCAACGGAATATCGCCAAAGGTTCGGACCATAGTTCCTATAGGTCCTATAGGAACTTATACAGCTTAATGAACATCGCACTTGACGGTATGCCGCTGGCGTCGCCGCTGACGGGCGTCGGACATTACACGGCAGAGTTGGCGCGCCATCTGGCGATCGTCGCGCCATCCGATTCGTTCACGTTCATTTCCCCGCAGGGTCTGCTGAAAAGGAAGTGGTGGAGCCTCGGCCTGCCGCTTCACTTGCTCCGACACTCCTTCGATCTCTTTCACGGCACTAACTACGAAATCCCCTTCCGGTCGCGACGCCCCACTGTCCTGACGATTCACGATTTATCGTCAATGCTGATTCCCGGAGTTCACAGAGAGGAGCTCATCTGGCGCTCGCGCTGGCGTCTGCCTTATATGGCAAGCCAGGCTTCCAGAGTCATCACGCCCAGCAACAGCGTAAAAAAGGAGCTCTGCGAAGCGGTTAAAATCCATCCTGACAAAGTGGTGGTGACACCCGAGGCGCCCAGAGCAGTGTTCCAAAGAAGGGAAAACCCTGAGCTCCTTTGGCGGCTCGGGATCGAAGGAGATTTCATTCTCTTTGTCGGAACTATCGAACCGCGCAAGAACCTGCGCCGCCTTGTCGAAGCGTTCGATCAAATGCTGCGCAACACGTCGTTGTCACCGAAGCTCATGATCGCGGGGGGGAAGGGCTGGATGATGGACGATTTCTTCTCGTTGATAGAGGAGAAGGGTCTGACAGATCGCGTTTGCCTGACCGGTTATCTTCAGGATGAGGAACTGTGCACGCTTTACTCGACTTGCACGGTGTTCATTTACCCGTCTCTCTATGAAGGCTTCGGACTGCCGCCGCTCGAGGCGATGGCCTGCGGCGCGCCCGTGATCACGAGCCAGACGCCGGCTTTAATGGAGACTGTCGGCAACGCGGCCCGCCTCGTCGATCCAAAAGACGTCGACGACATAGCTCACGCGATGACGGAGCTACTGAGCGATCCGAAGGCGCGTGAACATTACGCAGAGCTCGGCAAGTCTCACGTCAAACAATTCTCATGGGAACAAACCGCCCTAAAAACCCTCGAAGTCTACCGCGACGTGCTCTCTTTAAAACCATAAGGGCGACACGAATGGCCGCCCTTGAAGTTTTTCTTTTGTGCTTTTTGTGCCTTTTTGCGGCCTAGAACCGGTTCAGATACTCGGTCGAGAAAATGAAACCGAAAATCATGTGACGGAAGTTGCTGGGATCGGCGTCGAGCGTATTGACCCAGTTTGTGAATCCGATTGAATCCGGGTCGCGTCGCAGGTAACCGAAGTACTGCATCGTCACAAAGCCGCGGTTGAAGAACTTGTTGAATACCGGGGTGCTCTCGACGAATGTCCTCAACACTTGGGCGCGAGTTTGGGTTCCGCCATTCAGCGCCGCCACGAGGTCGGCTTTATTCGAGATCGTGACGCCAGCGGTCTGCTCCAGTTTATCGACATATCCCTGATTGGTGAGACCGTCGTAAATAGCCTTGAATTCGGGCTTCTGGACGAAGTCGTTCATGTACTGGTTCTTGCTGATAACTTCCTGCTCGGGAGACTGCGCGCCACCAACCTTCTGCATATCCGGAATGAATTCGGTGTACAGCGGACGGCGACCGAGCGCCGCATCGTAGAAGCGATATGCGAAGTAGCCGCGGCCTTGAAACTCAAGCGAAAGGTAAAAGCCGGCTGAGACGTGGACGCGGTCGCAGCTCGGATTAAGGTTCTCTCCAAAGCCGCCGTCCGGACAGGCGCTCAGCGTCGCCACCCAGTTCGCAAAACCGGTCGAATCTGGCATGCGGCCTAGAAAGTCGATATATTGCTGCTGCACGAAGAAATCGATGTCTGTAATAGTAATTGGTGTATTCGTTCCCGGTCTCAGGCGTACCGGCTTGACCTTGATATTGCCGTAAAAAAGCTCAGAAGGCAGTCCAGGTGTTTCGGTGACGATCCTGAGTGTGGGAGGCGACTGGGCCAGAACAGGCACGGCAACGGCGCTCAAAAGCGCGACAATCAAAAGGCTAAATCCGATCTTCATTGTTTCTCCTAGATTCCCAATTAGTTTGCTCGGGTGGGTCGGATTGGGGTCTGTCCGTGAGCGCCCTAGCGCTACCAGTCGCGAGTATAGCGATCTGAGACAGACCCGTCAATTAAAAGGTCCCGTTTGGATTACAGTTCTAATCATGCTAATCCTGTAGATTCTGCAATCCTGTCTAAGGCTATGGTTACAGAGGTCCAGACCACCCCATCCGAGGTCAAAATTGACGGCAACCGGACCGAGTTGTCGATTCTGATGCCGTGTCTCAACGAAGCCGAGACCCTCGAAATCTGTATAAAAAAGGCGCAAAAAGCCCTCGAGGATCTCAACGTCAGCGGCGAGGTCATCATCGCTGACAACGGCAGCACCGACGGCTCGCCGGAAATCGCTGCTTCTTTAGGCGCGCGAGTGGTTCACGTGGCCGAAAAAGGTTATGGCAGCGCGCTTCAGGGCGGTATCAAGGCGGCCCGCGGCAAATACATCATCATGGGCGACGCTGACGACAGCTACGATTTCACGAACCTCGGTCCTTTTCTCGAAAAGCTGCGGGCCGGCTACGAGCTCGTGATGGGGAATCGTTTCAAAGGCGGCATCGCACCGAACGCCATGCCTCCGCTTCACAAGTATCTCGGGAATCCGGTGTTGACCGGTATTGGACGGCTCTTTTTCCGCAGCCCGTGTGGCGACTTTCACTGCGGCCTGCGCGGATTCAGCAAGGCGGCGATTCAACGTCTCGACTTGCGGACGACGGGGATGGAGTTCGCGAGTGAAACAGTCGTGAAGGCGTCTTTGCACGGATTAAGGATCACGGAAGTGCCGACGACGCTCTCCAAGGATGGACGCAACCGGCCACCGCACTTGCGAAGCTGGCGCGACGGCTGGCGTCACCTCCGGTTCCTGTTGCTCTACAGCCCGCGCTGGTTGTTTCTGTATCCGGGTCTGTTGCTGATGCTCATCGGCACGGCGGTGAGTGGGTGGCTGCTGGTCGGGCCGAGAGTCGTCGACGGCATCACGCTCGACGTACACACGTTCCTGTATGCTGCGATCGCGATCGTCATCGGTTACCAGACCGTAATCTTTGCGATCTTCACGAAGGTCTTTGCGATTACTGAAAGACTGCTGCCGGAAGATCCGAGACTCAAGACGCTGTTTCGTTACATCAAACTCGAAACCGGGATAGTCGCGGGAGTACTCCTGCTTGCAGCCGGCATCGGTTTGTCGGTTTACGCGCTGAGTTTCTGGAGCTCGACGTCGTTCGGTCCACTCGATCCGTCGCGCACGTTGCGTCTCGTGATCCCGGCCGTAACTCTGATCGCGCTCGGACTGCAAACTGTGTTATCAAGTTTCTTTCTCAGCATACTCGGTTTGGAACGACACTGATTGATTTTCTCTGCGGCCCTCTGCGTATCTCTGCGTTCTCTGCGTTGAAATAGTCCTTAACGCAGAGAACGCAGAGATACGCAGAGGGCCGCAGAGAAAACAAAAACAAGATAAATGAAGTTGCCAAGGATCATTGTTTATCTGTGGATAGCACTGCTCGCAGTTTCCCTTTACATCTCAGCGCGCACTTCGCACCGGCGAGCACTCGAGACGGAAGAGTTTGCTTACGCCTGCGATTCATTTGGCTACCTGCGCATGGCGAAAGAGCTCCGGCACGCATACGAGCACGGCACGTGGCCTAAGTTCGAGCTCGAATCGCCGCAAACGCGACTGCTGATCAATTTCATGCTGCAAAGCAATATTCCGTCGACGCGCTGGGATGAAGCAATCGCGCCGCACGCGCATCACTACGCGCCGCAGTCAGGCTACGTGATCGCGCAATACCCGCCGGGAACCGGCCTCGTGCTTTCAATGTTTCCGCAGGGTGAAGCGGTCTATCGTTTGAACCGTTTCGTTGTATGGGTGTTCACGATTGTCGGCTTCGGAGCGTTGGCGATTGCGGCCTGGAAGCGCGCGTGGGCGACGATCGGCTTAGTTGTGTTGGCGCTAACCGTCGGGTTTATGGTGATGGCGCGACTCGGCGCGCTGAGTTTCTCGATGAATGCCGGGCTCGTGCCGATCCTTTTGACGTCTGTGTTTACACTTTTCGCGTTGCGGTTCAAGACTGCCGATCGTAATGGTCTTGCGTTGCTGTTCGCCTTGCTGGCCGGCATGTCGCTCGGAGTCGCGACGATGGTCCGTCTGCCGTCGTTCTTATTGTCGGCGGGTTTTCTGGTCCTGCTTTGGCCTGGTCTTCGCAATTTCCGAATCAAGAGTCTGCCCGTTGCTTTCGCGCTCGGCGTGACTGTGGCGGGCGTGATTCCAGTCGTGATCAACCAGCAGGTTGCTGCGGGCGCCTGGTATCTCACAACCTATTCGCGCGCAGACGCTGAACCGCCGACGCTGAAATATGTAGCGCAGAGCGCTTCGTACTTCCTGGTTAACGGGGAAGGATCCGTCGACAACTGGTCCCTCGTTGCCGGTGCGATCGGTCTCATTGGTTTCCTGATGCTTTACGTGCGGCGAGACTCGGAGCCGACGAATCGTCTCGGATTGAGTTGGAAACGCTTTGTGCTCGCGGTGCCGCTGCTGTGGCTGCCCACGCTTTGTTACTTTCTCCTGCACCGGATAAATGGCGCGCACTACATGGTTTCGGCGTTATGGGCCACGGTGACGCTTCTTGGCCTCGGAGCTTTCGCGATAGAAGTCACGAGCAATGTCGCCCTTCGATTCGAGCCGCGAAAGATCCTCTCGTGGGTGGCGCTCGCGCTGATACTCTTTCCTGTTGCTACGACATTCCAACGAACGTGGGATAAGCGTGACCTCGGTCCCGCGCCTGAAAGAGCAATCACACACGCGCCGATTCTGCTGCCGTCGGAGCTTGTAGACGACAAGGCGTGGATCTGGGCGGACCTGTTGACGGGCTCACTCTGGTATTACGCAAACAAGCCTGCCTTCAAGATTCAGTTCACCGACCACGAGATACGCGAGAAGATGTTCAAGTTCGTGTGGGAGCGCGGGGAGCGACAATATTTGATCCAGGACAGCGAGCAGATGAAGGTTTACATCGCCGAGATTGAAAAACTCGGTGGCAAGCTCGAGATGCGTGGCAAGG
>Ga0105238_10006225_pt1 | contig 11855 bp, 10 predicted proteins | sample KBSC34metaG_FD_81526 | JGI IMG/M metagenome (GOLD analysis project Ga0105238, IMG submission 81526) | Corn rhizosphere microbial communities from Kellogg Biological Station, Michigan, USA - KBS C3-4 metaG | ecosystem: Host-associated > Plants > Roots > Rhizosphere > Soil | place: Michigan, USA... | reverse complement strand
TCGGCAAGGACTTGCAAAAGTACCATGTTCGGACTCGGGATGGCTATCGTCTCGCAGCGCAGAGGTAAGACATTCTGCGAACCGAAGGATTCTATTCGAACACACAAAGAAAACGACGCGAAGCAAGGCTCGATTTAGGATCGATGCTTGGCATTTTGGTCGCAAACGGCGTGCCCGGACTCGTATAGCGATAGAAGCTCACGCGCAGCATGCATAGCCGTGATTTGCCCTTTCGACACTCTCTGCTCCAGCAAAGGGATTTGCTGGTTCACAGTTGGGTTCGCCAGAAACAACTGCATCAGGCCTTGTTCAAGGTTCTCGCGCATCCACTGCAACTTCTGCTCGCGACGTAGCTGCTCCAGCCAGCCGTTCGCACCCGCCTTTACATGATGCTCCAGGATGAATGACCAGATTTCCTGCAGGCCAGAGCCTGTGCGCGCTGAGCACGAAGCCGTTCGCGGTATCCAACCAGACCCGGATGCAGGCAGGAAATGCAGCGCGATCTCGGCATCTGCACGCGCCCTTTCTGCGGCACGGACGTTATCGCCGTCTGCCTTGTTCACCACGACGGCATCAGCCCGCTCCATCACACCACGCTTGATTCCCTGCAGTTCATCTCCTGCACCAGCAATCGTTACCAGCAAGAAAAAGTCCACCATGTCGCGCACGGCAGTTTCAGATTGCCCTACGCCAACCGTCTCAACGAAAACATTTCGGTACCCGGCCGCCTCGCACAGCAGGATCGCTTCGCGAGTATGTTGCGCAACTCCTCCCAGCGCTCCGCGCGTCGGTGTCGGCCGGACAAACGCCATATCGCTGGATGCAAGGAACGTCATCCGCGTCTTGTCACCGAGGATGCTGCCCCCACTGATTCGACTGCTTGGATCAACCGCAAGCACGGCCACCTTCTCGCCGCAGCTTTTCACTACATGTTGTCCCAACGCCTCGATCAGGCTACTCTTGCCTGCACCTGGAGGTCCGGTGACCCCGATCCGTATCGAGTTGCCACTCGCAGTCAGACAGTTCTCAATAATCTGCTCAGCTAGCTCACGATCGACTCGACGTGAGCTCTCGATCAACGTAATGGCTTTCGCCAAAATGGACCGATTGCCATCGAGTATCCCATCGACATACTTTGCGGCAGGGACATGCGCTCCAACCCTTGCTGCGCGTGCCTTACCAGCGGGTTCCGGTTCTTTCAGAGCCGACTTCAACAATATCCCCCGCTTTCACTTCGCTTCTAATCAACAATGCTCTTTGACCTGACCACAGCTGATCATCTGCACCAGCTGCTGCGCGGCAAGCGGAATCGCCGTGCCGGGTCCAAATATCCCCGAAACTCCAGCTTTGTAGAGGGACTCGTAGTCTTGCGGAGGAATCACCCCGCCGACGACCACTGCAATTTCCTGATGCCCCTGCCTTCTCAATTCATTGATAAGTTCCGGAACCAGCATCATGTGTCCCCCGGCCAGGGATGACACACCAATCACATGTACGTCGCTCTCTACGGCGAATCGCACCACCTCGGCCGGAGTCTGAAAGAGAGGACCGATATCCACATCGAAGCCCATATCGGCAAGCGCAGTCGCAATCACTTTCGCTCCCCGATCGTGTCCGTCCTGCCCCATCTTGGCAACAAGAATCCGTGGCCTCCTGCCCTCTTCCTGCTCGAACTCAATTACCATCTCCCGAGCTTTTTGGAATTCTTTCGCATTAGCTGCACCAACGGAGTAGACGCCGGAGATCGTACGTGTAACCGCCTCATACCGCCCCCAAGCCTTTTCAAGGGCCAATGAGATCTCGCCTAGCGTCGCCCGCGATCGAGCCGCTTCGACTGCGAAATCCAGCAGGTTCCCATTTCCTGATCCCGCGCACTCAGTGATCCGTTCCAATGCCTCTTGCACCGCATTCGAATCACGATTTTGCTTCAGTTCTTCCAGCCGCGCTATCTGTGCACTGCGAACTGCTGCATCATCAATCGCGAGCACTGGAATGTTCGTCTCCTCCCCCGAACAGTACGCATTGACTCCCACAATGATGTCTTTCCCTGAGTCGATGTTCGCTTGCCTTCGCGCAGCAGCTTCCTCAATCCTCATTTTGGGAATGCCGGCTTCGATCGCCTTCGTCATGCCGCCGAGCTCTTCCACCTCTTCAATCAGTGCCCAGGCAGAGTGCATAAGCTCGTGCGTCAACCGCTCGACGTAATACGACCCAGCCCAGGGATCGATCACACGCGTAATCCCCGTCTCCTGCTGCAGGTAGATTTGCGTATTTCGCGCAGTTCGAGCGGAGAACTCCGTCGGTAAGGCAATGGCCTCGTCCAGAGCATTCGTGTGCAGGGACTGTGTATGTCCCAGTACTGCAGCCAGAGCCTCAACGCAGGTGCGGACAACATTGTTGTACGGCTCTTGTGCCGTCAGACTCCATCCGGACGTTTGGGAATGTGCACGCAGCGCCAGCGATTTCGGATTCTGCGGATCGAATCGCTTCACGATCTTGGCCCAAAGCGCCCTCGCCGCACGGAGCTTGGCAATCTCCATAAAGTAATTCATGCCAATGCCCCAAAAGAACGAAATCCGCGGCGCAAAATCGTCGACATTTAATCCTGCCTTGATGCCCGTCCGCAGATACTCCAATCCGTCCGCAAGCGTGTACGCCAGCTCCAGCTCCGCGGTCGCACCAGCCTCCTGCATGTGATATCCGCTCACGCTGATGCTGTTGAATTTCGGCATCTTCTCAGCGCAGTACCGGAAGATGTCTCCCACAATCCGCATCGACTGCGCCGGTGGATAGATATACGTATTGCGGACCATGAACTCTTTGAGAATGTCATTCTGGATCGTCCCGCTCAGCTTCTCCGGCGGCACCCCCTGCTCTTCGGCCGTAACGATATAGAAAGCCATGATCGGAAGCACGGCTCCATTCATCGTCATCGAAACCGACATGCGATCCAGCGGGATCTGATCGAACAAAATCTTCATGTCGAGGATCGAGTCGATTGCCACCCCGGCCTTGCCAACCTCTCCTCTCACACGTTCGTGATCCGAATCATATCCGCGATGCGTTGCCAAATCGAATGCAACCGAGAGCCCCTTCTGCCCGGCAGCCAGGTTCCGCCGATAGAAGGCATTCGATTCCTCAGCGGTTGAAAAGCCGGCATACTGCCGGATCGTCCAAGGTCGCAGCGCATACATCGTGCTGTACGGTCCTCGCAGATACGGCGGAACGCCGGCAGCGTATTCCAGATGCTGCAGGCCGGCAAGATCCTCTGCCGCATAGCTTGGCTTCACTGAGATGTGTTCCGGTGAGAGCCGCTCCTCACCTGGCAATTGCTGTTCATGCACCGCGGATATTTTGAACGGCATCTTTTGGAAATCCGGTCGCATTTCAGCCCTCAATTCCGATCTGTCTCTGCAGCTTCAAGAGCACCTCGAAAGCATCGCTCCCGAGGTGAATAAAATCTGCTACGCCGAGAGCGGTCAGCGCGTCCCTCGTGTCGGGATTCCCTGCAACAAGCACATGAGGCTGATTGCCTTTTGCCTGCAGCTTTGGCATTAGTTCCTGAGAGATCGGAAGATACTCCGCATCTGAACTGCAGATCACGAGCACCTGTGCGTCACTGGCCGCGATATCGGCGGGGTTGTCAAAGCGCTTTGGCTTCGCAGGAAGCCCAGCACAGGCCAGAAAGTCCGCCGCAAACTGCGACCTCGCTTTTCGCATCTTCAGGTCGCCGATTTCGGCCAGCACAATCCTCGGCGCAATTCCGCCCCGTTCCGCCCTTTCCGTACGAAGGCGCAGATCTTCAAAATGACTCGCAACCCGCTTCGACGGCTGACCGCGCAAAGGACGCCCACCCTCCAATCTCTTTTCGGCAGGATTCGCAAATCGATTGGTGCCCGTCAAAACAACGTGTCGGTGATCAACTGCTTCTTGCCTCGACTGCTCATGACGTTGAAGCACGGAGCTGATCGTTCCCGAGGCTCTCGCCTTCTGAAATCCGCCCGCGCTTTCAAGATCCTGAAAGAGCGTCCATGCCCTCAAGGAAATTGCGTTCGTGATTGCTTCAATCAGATACGATCCACCGGTGGCATCAGCAACGCGCGCAAGATGTGCTTCCTGCTTGAGAATGAGTTGGGTGTTCCGGGCCAATCTCCGGCTGCTCTCATTCGGCTCCTTGTAGCATTCATCGAATGCAGCCACCGAAATTGAATCCGCACCTCCAAGGATTGCAGAAATCGTTTCTGTCGTGGCGCGCAGGATGTTCACATGCGGGTCGTAAATCGTCTTGTTCCATTCCGCCGTTCGAGCATGGAGCATAGCCCTGGCACTTTGCCGATTTCCACCGAAGCTCTGCACAACTTTGGCCCACACCATGCGAAATGCGCGGAGCTTCGCGATCTGCACAAAGAACTCAGGACCCGTCGCAAACGAAAAAACGACCGACTCCGCGATCAGGTCAGCACTGGCTCCCCGCTCCAACATCTGGTCCAGGAAATCCGCGCCAGCAGAAATGGCGAACCCGACTTCTTCGATACTTCCAGCCGCATGCTCCTGAAATTCCTCCGCGTGAATCACAAACGGTCTGAACCCCAACGGAGCAGCCGCCAGCAATTCTGCCGAGAAATCCGGATCCGCAAGCGGATCGAGATCGGCGCTAATCATTGGCTTCTGCGGCCTCTGCCTCAATCTCTCTACTAGAATCCGTGCAGACGCTTGACTGATCCCCTCAAAATGCACCGGAATCTCATCAAGATTTGCCAGCAAAAGCGCCACATCCGATGAACTCGCGATTGCCTGACAGAATGCAATCTCCTCTGCCCCTGCTCTGACAGCTGCACAAGCCTCTCGGTTCGCCTCCTCCGGATCAGCAGCATGCACTCGCTCACGGATGCGCCATCCGCCCGAAGCGCGTGTGCCTCGCACGAACGGAAACTCTCCCGGCCCGGCATCTAGAAATTGCAGTCCTTTGAGATCCTCCGCCCGATAATAAGGCTTCACCGCCAATCCTTCTTCCGGATGCCAGATCAGCTTCGCGGGATACTCCGGACCAGTCACGGTCTCACGGATCGCGTGTTCCCATTGCTCCGTTTGTACGGGCGGGAATTCCGACAAAAGACCAGTTGTCTTCATCTCTACTTGCTCGCGGCATCCTCGACAATTTCAATCAGGACTCCGAATGGGCTCTCCTCTTTCGATTTCGGATGCACGAAGAAAACCGTAGTGCCCCGCGATCCCTTGCGCGGAGCTGGATCGATCAGCGTGAAGCCGCTTCGACGCATTGCTTCAAACGCGGATTGTGCATTCTTCACGCGAAAGGCGACATGTGCCAGGCCGCCACGCCCCCCGTTCTTCTCGGTGGTCTTCTGCACCGGGGACTCAGCGCTTAAGGGTTCGAGCAGTTGGATGAGGTTCGGTCCGTTGCCTATCTGCAGCAGTGCCTCGCGCACCTGATCCGTTCCCAGCACCTCTTCACGATGAATCTCGCGGAAGCCCAGCATTTCGTATGCCTTCACCTGGCCGTCCAACTCACCTTGCTTGACCGCTATGGCCACGTGATCGATAAACAAAATACCCGGGACGTCACTGAATTCCGAGTAGACACTCCCAGCTATTTCAGAATTTTCCAAATCCACTGTGGCCATCACTCGAACTCCACCATCAACTGATTCACCTTTACTGCGGTTCCCGGCGCTACAAGCACGCTCTTCACCACACCTCCAACGGGTGTTGTAATCTGCATCTCCATCTTCATGGACTCGAGCACGATGATCACGGCGTTCGGATCCACAATCTGCCCGGCCTCAACGTTCACCTTGATCACCATACCTGTGACGGGGCTGCGGCATTCTTTTTCGTTGTCACCCGTCTCGGGCTGCACATTGCTTGGCGGCTCTGGCATTGCCGCCGGCACAAAAGTGGATTGCACTGAGGGATACGGCGGATACTCCGGCGCACTCTCCTGTCCATCCAGAATCTCCACCTCGGCTTCGTACGTCTTGCCGTCGATCTTGATCCGAAGCTTCAATGCCTTCTCCTCTTCACCGGCGCACGCGCAAATTGTGGCCACCCTGCACCAGGACTCGGCCCTGTTGCGTCCAGGGACTAGGCGCCGCTGTCACCGACTGCACCACTGCATTGGGTCCCAGTGCAACCACCGCTGCAGCGGCAATTGCCGCCTGAATATCCGGAGCGATCTCGCTGCTCACTTCACTCTCATCCGCAGGATCACCGTCCGCCGCGACTGCATGTGACGGCTCAATGCTCGCAACAGCTCGCAATTGCTCCATGGACGATATCTGCTGATGCTCTGCCATCCGCGTCTCCAACGCCCGGATCGCCTCGTCAAGTGCGCCAATCTGGTCTGCAACTCTCAGCTGCCGTTCCTTAACGAGTGACCGCAGCTTCCACAGCAACAGCGCATAGCACACCGCGAAGCCGGCGCCCAGCATCGCCGCAATCGCGATCAGATCCGATCCATGCAATGTCACAGTCACTCCTACAGCGGAATCAATCCATGTTTCTTGGCGGGCCTGAGTTCCCTTTTTCCATGCAGTGATTCCAACGCCAATGCAACATATCTCCTGGTCTCCGCCGGCTCGATGATCTCGTCCACCAATCGCCGCCCGGCTGCGACGTACGGATTGGCGAACGTCTCGCGATACTCCTCTACAAGTTCCTGCCGTCGGGTTGCTTGATCGTGCGACGCCTCAATCTCATGCCGAAACACAATCTCTGCTGCACCGTCTGCACCCATCACCGCAATCTCTGCCGTCGGCCAAGCCACTACCCGATCAGCGCCGAGACCCTTTGAGCACATCGCGATGTACGCACCCCCATAGGCCTTTCGCAGCACCACCGTGATCTTCGGCACAGTCGCAGCCGAATAGGCGAAGAGCAGTTTTGCCCCATGCCGGATGATGCCTCCGCGCTCCTGCTCCACACCAGGCAAAAAGCCAGGCACATCCACAAAGGTCAGCAAGGGAATATTGAAGGCGTTGCAAAAGCGCACGAAGCGCGCAGCTTTATCTGAAGCATTGATGTCCAGCACGCCCGCCATCGCGTTCGGCTGGTTCGCAATGACCCCAACCGGCCTCCCCTGCAGCCGCCCAAAACCAATCACGATATTCGGAGCAAACCCCGGCTGGATCTCGAGGAAGTCGTTGTAGTCCACAACTCGCGTCACAATCGCACGCACGTCGTACGCGATCTTTGGATCGACCGGAACAATAGAGTTCATGTCCGAATCAGATTTGATCCGCGAGTTGAAAGGCATTCGCGGCGGATCCTCGAGATTGTTCGATGGCATAAAGCTCAGCAGCCGCCGGCAAAGCTGTATTGCTTCCTTATCATCCTGGGCAATGAGGTGCACCACGCCCGAACGGTTCATCTGTGACTGCGGGCCGCCAAGTTCCTCCGCGCTCACGTCCTCGCCGGTGACCTGCTTGATTACCTGAGGTCCGGTAATGAACATGCGAGCCTGACGAGTTTGTATTACGAAATCAGTCAACGCCGGGCTGTATGCGGCTCCTCCCGCGCACGGTCCACAGATCACCGCAATCTGCGGCACTGTGCCCGAAAGCTGCACGTTCCGATAGAAAACACGCGCATAACCGTCCAGGCTGTCTATGCCTTCCTGAACACGCGCACCGCCTGAGTCGTTGATGAAGACGAACGGCGTTCCGGTCTTCAACGACATGATCATCATTTCGACAATCTTGCTGCAGTGCACCTCACCTGCCGCGCCGCCGAGCACCGTGAAGTCCTGACTCGCCAGGTGAACGAGCCGCCCCTCAACCGTTGCTGCTCCGGTTACCACTCCATCGGCCGGGGTTTCCTTCCCAGCCATGCCAAAGAGCGTAGCCCGGTGCAGAGCGTAGATGCCGATCTCTTCGAAACTCCCTTTGTCAGCCAGGACGTTGATCCGTTCTCGCGCGGTGAGCTTGCCGGATGCATGCTGCTTCTCAATTCGATCCTTGCCGCCGCCCAACTCCAATTCAGCGCGGCGTGCGCGAAGCTCCGCGATTCGCTCCTGCATGCTCTTTGCTTTTACATGTTCTTCCAGCTTCGCCATTCCACTCCAGATCCAGGGACGCAAGACGTTGTTCCAGGATTGATCGCGACCGGACAGCCGAAGGGACACGAGCCGAACACGGCCACTGACCCGTCCGCAACCTCCGCAATTCTAAGCGCTAGTCAAAACGAACGGATGTGATCTAGTTCACGCTGGAAGCAGTACTTCGAGCTGCCGCGCTTGCGAGATTTCGGGAGTCTTAAGGGGTTGCAAAAAGGCTTTGCAATGAACCTGAAGTCGGGATGTTTTTCCGAAAATCGGAGAAACGCAAGTCCGAATATCCCTCTGAAAAAGTTCGGCTTACACCGGAGCGTTTCGAGAAACATACGTCCCGGGCACACCTTGCAATTTGACTCATGCAGACATTTGTGGTCATACTATGTCAGAAAGTGACAGAGTATGGCAATCTCAGCCAAAGACGTCGATCAGTTTCTTCCGCTCTCCCTGCCCGTTTTTCACATGCTGCTTTCTCTCTCTGAGGGCGAGCGACATGGATATGCCTTGAAGCGCGAGATTCTGCGGCGAACCGATAAGAGAATCAATCTCGGATCAGGCGCGCTCTACGGAGCCATCAACAAGATGCTGGAACAAGGGCTCATCGTCGAATCAGACGAGCGGCCCGATCCACATCTGGATGACGAACGCCGCCGCTATTACAGGATCACCACTTTGGGGCTTCGCGTGGCTCGCGCAGAAATCGCGCGGTTGCGCGCTCTGGTGCAACTCGCTGAAGTGCGTCTCGGAATTCCCGATCCGGTGTGAGGTCAACACGATGGATGTCACGAAACTGTACCGAAGATTACTGAGGCTCTACCCGGCAAGCTTCCGCCAGGAATACGAAGGAGCCATGGATCGGCAGTTTCGTGACGAACAGAGCGATGCGAAGGGATGGAAAGAAAAGGTTGCGCTATGGTTGCACGCTCTCGGTGATGTTGCAACCTCTGCACCGCGAGAGTTGGCTCGAGAGCTCAGTCAGGACTTGCGTTTTGCACTGAGGGTTTATTGCCGAAGGCCGGTGAGTGCGGTGATTGCCATCGGCACCCTCGCTCTGGCAGTTGGAGCGAGTACCGGCGTGTTCAGCGTTACAAGTGCGCTGCTTCTTCGTAGCCTGCCCTTCGGAGATGCACCGCGATTAGTCGAGCTACGCTTTTCGCCATTTTCGGCAGGCAACGGTCGCGCTGGCTTTCGAAACTGGAAGAATCACACATCTTACCTTGAGGATGCTGCGACGTTCTCCACTTCCGAGATGAACCTGAACTCGGGCCGCGATGCCCTGCGAGTTCGTGTCACGGAGACTTCCGCCAATCTGTTCTCGTTGCTCGAGGTGCAGCCTTACCGTGGCCGCACCTTCACTCCGGAAGAAGATCAGCCGGGCCAGAACCATGTAGTCGTCATCAGTCATCGGTTGTGGCAGCAGGCATATGGCGGGAACGTATCCGTTATCGGCTCGGTTGCTCATTTGGATGGCGCGGCTCTGACCATCATTGGGGTCGCTCCGTCGCGCTTCGATTATCCAGGCAACGTTGATATCTGGGTGCCAACCGTTTTCGACTTTGAAGTGATCCCAAAACACGGCGCGTTTCTATGGGAAACCGTCGGCCGCCTGAGGGCAGGGATCACAATGCACCAGGCACGTCAGGAATTCAAAGCCGATGTCGCTCGCGTAGATCCGAAGAGTCTTCAACCGAATAGTACTTCTATCCCGGATCTGGTCGGACTGGGAAATCAACTTTCATCACAGATCCGCACGTCTGTTCTGATTCTTTTCTCGGTAGTTCTTCTGGTTCTGTCGACCGCTTCAGCCAATGTTGCGCAGTTGTTGCTGTCGCGCACGGCGGAGAGGCATCAGGAACTTGCGTTGCGCTCCGCCCTCGGAGCCAGCAGATCACGCCTTATTCAACAATTGACGGTAGAAGCGACCGCACTCACTTTGTCAGGAGCCGCAATTGGCATGGTTGTTGCATTGCTTGTGGCGCGAGTGGCCAGTGCGGTCATGCCGGCCCAACTAGCGACCCAGAATTACACTTTGCTGGATTGGCATGTTCTCTGTTTTGCAATCGCTTTGGCTCTGATTGCGGGCCTTGTGTTTGGAATTATGCCGTCATGGCTTATCGGCCGCATCCAGCCTTCGACGCAAGTCGTGCGTGTGCAAGCGGGCAGCAGTGAACCTGTCACGGCACGTTTTCGTTCTGTTTTGATTAGCTTGCAGGTGGCATTCACGCTTACTCTCCTGGTGAGTTCGTTCACAATTGGATCGGCATTCCTGCGGTTGATCCATACCGACCTCGGCTTCCAACCCGCCAAGGCCGTCATGCTGAAGGTCTCTCTTGAGGGCGCGAAATACCAAGGGGAAGGCGCAAAGTGGCAATACTACTCCGCTCTCAAAGATCGTTTGCAGTCGTTGCCAGGCGTAAGAGCAGTTGGCGCGGTCAACTACCTACCCCTTTCGAAGAACGTGCTTATGGCCGGCACGATTCAAGTGGAGTCTGGCCGGAAAGTTTCTGGAGTGGTCCTGAATGGGTCGATGCCGGGTTACTTCAAAGCCGTTGGCAGCAGACTCATTTCAGGAAACGATTTCGGATTTGATCTCAGCAAGTCGCCAGAACCGCCCGTGATCGTGAACGAGGCCTTCGCACGTGAATCAGGCTTAGGTAATGGCATCGTGGGACGGAGAATCGTCTCGCCGTGGACACCGCGGCCTTACCTTGTGACAGGCCTGGTCACAACGGCGCGCATGGCCGGCCCCGAATACGAGGGAGGGCCCCAGGCTTACTGGCCAGTCGAAGAAGAGCCCCCTTCAGCATTAACGTTTGTGGCGAGCGTGAGCGGTGATCCGCGGAACTACCTTACACGGTGCCGGGATGCTGTCGTCAGTCTGGATCGGAGTGTGCCCATCTACGATGTGAAGACGCTCAATCAGAGTCTGGACGAAACGATGGAACGTCCAAGGTTCTATACGGCGTCGGTGCTCTTCCTGGCCGTACTCGCATTGCTGATTGCTGTGGCGGGCGTATACAGCACGTGTTCACGCGCGATCACTCAACGCGAGCACGAATTGGGCGTGCGCATAGCACTCGGAGCATCGATTCAGCAGATCCGAGGAATGATCCTGCGCCAGGGTGCTGTTCCAGTCGTCTTCGGAATCCTGGCTGGAATCGCAGGAGCTGCAGGATGCGGACTTATCGTTCGCCATCTTTTTGTTGGGATCAACGCGTCGGATATGACGGCGATCATCATACCTTCTCTGTTTCTGCTACTCATCGTGATCGGCACAGCATGGTCGGCTACAACTAGAGTTCTGGCGATCGACCCAATCGAAGCTATACGCGCGGAGCATTAGAGAGGAGATGCGATGAAGCTTTTGCGTTCCATTACCCGTCGGGGATTTAACGTTGGAACTGCCGGATGGTTCACAGTTCTGAAACCCAACACCTGGTTTCCGGCTTCTCGCCTGCCGGACAGTCTGCGCCATCGCGGTTATTCATCGACAGAAGAGACCTACGCCGGAGACCACGGCCCGATGATTCCACCTCGGATCACAATACCGAGCACAAAGGACCGCTCGCCTGTGCATCTCGCCATCGTCGTTCTCGCAGCCATTTCAATGACATCCGCGATGCTGTGGTGGATAATGCACCCGTAGACCGCGCCCCGGCTAGTTCAGATGCCTTCGAGGCTGTATGTGTGCCCAAAATGAAAGGCGCGCCAGCGCTCACCAGCAGTAGTCAACCGAAGCCCGCAAACACCAACAAACAACAAAACGGACCGCAAGGTCCGTCCTAAG
>Ga0105238_10006223_pt1 | contig 11856 bp, 12 predicted proteins | sample KBSC34metaG_FD_81526 | JGI IMG/M metagenome (GOLD analysis project Ga0105238, IMG submission 81526) | Corn rhizosphere microbial communities from Kellogg Biological Station, Michigan, USA - KBS C3-4 metaG | ecosystem: Host-associated > Plants > Roots > Rhizosphere > Soil | place: Michigan, USA... | reverse complement strand
CCATTTAGGAGATTCGGTCGCAATATATTGCGATGCTCCGTACATGGCGTCAGCATCGTTTAAACCTTCTTTGCCTTCAGTATCGTGCCACTGTTGATTCTGCTGCATGTAATACGAAAGATCTTTCCCAAATCCAGATGGCGGCGCAGCATCTGGCAGTGCGAGCCCAGGGTTTAAAATTTGAAGATTCTTTTTTATAACTGGGTAATAGAGGGTCTGTGTATGCCGAGGGGCAGAATCGTATAGCTTCGTCACGCGATCAAGCGTTTCCAACGCATTTGTCTTTTGTTGTTGGGCAACAAGAATAGCCTGCTGTTGCTGTTTAAGTGCTTGCTCTTGTTGCATCTGTTGGATAAGGGCAGATCTATAGTTCATCTCAGAACCGGCAGTAAGTCCTTGAGATAAACCGCGTCCAATGCTCGCATCTGTGACGCCCGTCGGTAATGGTTGTGCTCGTGGGATTTCCATTTATCCAACCTTCGCGGGAGTCTTCAAGTATGTCGCGGCCGCCTGCGCGCCCTGTGCCGCGAAATTAGCCCACCCCATCATCTGATTCTGCGAAGCGTTGTATTGATTAAGCCCCGCCGTATAGTTCATGTTTGCTTGGTCTAGTGCCTGCTGATAGGTCCCGAGTTGTTGTGTTTGGTAAGGCTGGTAGTAGGCGTTTAAGTTGCTCTGGTATTGACTCAAGAGCGGCGCTAAAGTTGAAGCCGACGTGGTCGCAGAATTATTCACATAACCTAACTGCGTATTCGTTGCGCCAGCGCCAGCTGTAGCCGCACCTCCTGCCGCTCCCACAGTGCCCGCCACTTGTCCACCCAGAGTCTGGATGTACCCTAATCTTTCAGAGCTATTTTGCGCCGCGACGTTCTGTTGAAAGAGTTGGATGGCCCGTTGCCCGGCGGTTGAGTCAGACGTGGCCTGCGCGGGCGTATCTCCGTTGACCATGATTCCGCGTTGCGCTAACGAATCTTTCAGAGCAATAAAGTCTCTCTGCTGCTGTTGTTTCGTGGCATCATTAACTGCGCCAGTTCCCTCTAGAGCATTCTTGTAAACGTCCGACTGCACCTGAGCGACGCTGGGATCGGACGTCCCACCTGCCGCGCTCGAAGTACCAGTTCCACCAAAATAGTTTTGAAGATATCCAAGCGCCGCTGATCCCACGCCTTGCGCTTGCGCGAGTTGTCCCTGCGTTCGCGATTTGAGATCAGCTAAAGCGGTAGGATCAAGATTCCCTTGAGCGTCATAGAGCCCGGAAATTTGCTGAAGTACTTGCTTGTTTTGTTGAAGGCTTGTTCCGGTCCCTTGGATCATCTGATTGAACTGATCTAGGGTTACTCCTTCCTTACTTAAAATGGCCTGTTCTTCGGGAGTTAACCCAGGGAACTGAGGCAGTTTTGGCGCATCAGGGGGTGAGCCGCACATGCAAATCTCCTTCGCTCGCTATTGGCTTGACAAAATACTGAAGTCCGTCTTTAATCTCCGTCGGAACTGCTCCGAATTTTTTAAGGAGTCTATGGAATTGACCATGGTGCAATTCGCTCCATGTGAACCAACCACATAATTTCATCCGCAAAATGGCATTCTCGACGCGCACTAAATCCCGTATCAGTGATTTCTGCAATCGCCCACGCTCATTCTGAATCCAGCGCACAAAGACCCAATTATTTGGGTAAAGAACTGCTTCCAAAACTCCGTCGTTAAAAATCGTCGTCATAAAACTCGGATCATCTTGAACATTCCCAGGTATGGAGGGAGGTTATTGTGGGCCGCGCCACTCCCGTTAACGGTGCCTGCGGCAGTAATCCCGGTCGCAGAGCTTGCGTTAGTCACGTTGGCATTCGCGCTGTTAACCGTTAGCCCTGTCGTTGCGCTGTTCGTTGATCCCGTTCCAATATTGTTTGTCGCTGTCGTGAAACGGGTACCAGCGGTAGCGTTAGTCCCTTCGTTAACACCATGACTGTGACCCGGGTCTGTCACGCCATGGCTATGGCCTGAATCGGTCGCAGTATGGGTATGTTGAGGATCAGTGATCGCGACTGTCACACCAGTGGCCGGAACTTCCGAATTCGTCAGTGTATGCGTCGCTTCACCGCCCGTAGCGCCTATACCGTAAGTACTTCCAGCGCCTATTGACATGCGGTCGCGATAGTCTGGGAGGTTGAACGTAGAGCTACCATCGCCAACACCAAACGTAGTTCCAATTAGGGTAAAGAGCGTCGCGTAAATGGATCTACTAATTGCCGTGCCGTCAGCCAGATGCCAATTGCTGCTGGGCGCTGAGGATACGGGATAATCTATTACGCCGCCCAACGGGACAATCACATTACCCACGGCGGTCAGATTGGTAGCGGCAGGTTTGTACCAGTAATCAGTCCCTAGCATTTGCGCTAACTGGTAGCGTATTCGCTCGAGTTCTCCAGCGATAGAAGTTGCCTTGCTTAGAACACTCCCGGGATACGGGTTTGTCTGAATTTGCGTTTGGGAATCCGTCCCAGAGTAACCCCCCGCGCCTGCAGCATCAAGCAGTGCCGCGACATTTTCAAATTCTGCGTTCCATAAAACGTCAGTAATTAGTTGATCTGGAATTGCGGCCTGAAGTGGTATTGTTCCGGTAGTCCCGCTCATGGTAGTCGTGTCCCCCGAGGCATGTATAGATAAAGAAGTTCCGATAAAAAGAAATCTTGTCCAACGGCGTCGTTAATGAACTCAAATTGCACGTCACGCCCGTAATAACCGATATCAACCGTGGCTGGGATAATGCTGTCTCCGGCGAATGAGTCCACGTTGAAACGGGCGGAACCGAACTTTGCGCCGCTGCCGCTCAATACAAATGTCGAATCTTGCTGACGCTGTCCATCGATAAAGACGTGCATATCGAAATCAACTTCTCCTTGGGCGCTTCCCCTGAAGACGATTCCCTTGATATGTTTCCAAGCGCGTGGTGCTCCGAAATCTTGGCGAATGGTCTTAATCCGAGTTTTGTAAGGATTCCCATCATCGTCGCCTTGAGGTTGTTCAAGTTTCCAAATCATTCCCGAAAAATCGCCAGTCCATAGTTGCCAATCGCCGGGGCCATTGCGTACTTCCCAAACGGCCGACGCGTTGTATCCTGAGGCATAATCTTCGTTGTCGTGGATGATCCATGCCATCGAAGGATCTTTGTCGATGAAATAGGTTAGAGCGATGTTGTTATGCGAACCACCTTCTTGCATGAAGAATTTAATTGCTCGCAATTTACGGTCATACGCACAACAAAAATTTTCGATGTTCGACAGATTGATATTGTCTCGAATGAATTTGTCTATGTAGGCGGGGCGCGCAAGAGGCGATGCTGCATAGGCTCCGGTAGCGATGATCCCTTGAAGGCTGTATATCGTTGAATCCTCGGCCATCAAAAAGAGGTTATTGTTAGCCTTAGCGACTAAACGCCAGTGAGCAGCCCCGCCTTCCCATAGCGATTCGTGATATCCCCAATTCGCTGAACTTGGATCAGTGTCATCGATCAGATAAGTTTTTGTTTTATCCCAAACAAACAGTTGGCCGCCAAGGTCTATACCACCAACAAGGCCGCCTTGAGAATAAACCGGTATTTGAACGACATTCGCGTCGGAAAAGTCTGTAGGGTCGCCCAACTTAGAGGCCCATACTGAATCACGGGTTATTGCCCAGAGCCGAATATTGGCATTACGCGCATGATTAACAAGTTGGAAAGGCATACCACTCGTGCTTGCCCAAGAGGTTGCAGTCATGACGGAAGACGAACTCCCTGAAACACCGTCCCAAAACTGCGGAGCAATCTGGCCGTCAGCCCAAAAAACCTTCTGGGCGATTGTTTGACCGGACTGCGAACCTATCTGAGCGAAACTGATGGCGTTTGAAACTGAATGGCCCGTGCTTAAAATAGTCGCAGTTGTTCCGCTATAGACGTTCCCGCCCGCTGCGAAAAGATTGAAGTATGAACCGTTGTTCATTCGGAATTGGAATCCGCCTTGAATCTTCGGATTGCCAGTGATCGCTGCACCCAAATAATGAGCTGATCCTCCCCGTTTACTCAGCCCATTCTCGTGAAAGTTCAAATTTTTAGATGGTAGGACCAAAGAGGTGACCGGAAGGAGTTCTTGGCTTCGGTCATCTCTAAGGCCAGTTTGAAGGAAGGGGCTTCGGAGGGTCGTTCCGCGATAGGCCATTAACTGTCCCTCACGGATGAGGCTTTGGTGAAAATGGTTGATACGGGCGTACTGCGGTTTCTCCAGAAGAAGAAGAAACTAATCACTGGAACAATACCCGAGTAAAGATTCAACACGTGTACACGGGCGGACTGCCCGATCGATCCGGACGGAATAGGCATGCCGGTTCCGCGAATCTTCGCGAAATCGATAACGGACCTTCGCTTCTCGGGAGTGTTGATTGCCATTAAGACAATTGCCCCTTAGTAAACGTGCTTCCGTCATCTGATAATGCGCCCGTTGCGACTACGGCTCCGGCGTTGTTATAAATTTTCTCCTGAGTTGTCGTCGCAGTATGAGCGTTACGCAAACTCATGTACAAAAGCATTAAGGCTTGGAAGATGGTCGGGGTCGCGCCGGGAGCGCTTGTTAGTTCCGGCATCGTCGACGCGTTCAATAAGGCAAGAATCTGAGATTGGATTGCGGCGAGTCCTGCGGCTCCGATTGTCGATACAGAAGAAACAGACCCAATATTGATGGCTGGTTGACTGCCAGCGAGAGTGACCGGCGTTCCAGCGACTACGCTCGCAAGCGATTGTTCCTCAATCGTTCCATTCCAATAAATTTGACTAGATCCGATTACAGGATCCGTTATCGCGGCTGAACCGCCGGCTCTTTGATAGAAAACGATTGAGTATTTGCCAGATGGAAGGTAAGAAGGAAATGCGCCGAAATAATATCCCGTTGTTCCCTGTTCGGCTAACGAATTCACATAAGTTGTCCAATTCGAGCCGTTGTACACTTCGGTGCTTGCTCCATTCGCTAGTTTCGCCGTGCTGTCGTGAATTGTGCAGTAGAGTGTTTGCCCGGTTTGCGAAATGACTTCTGTTATAGCTGCCATTCAATAGCTCCCTTAATAATCGGTCACAACTTGGGCAAATTCGTGTAGATCCGTCCCATAAGTGGCTGACACAACCTTTTTCTGTAGTTCAGATTGCCAAAGCGTCCACGCATCAGGCCCGCGAACGTCGTCGTTGTACATCAGATGCTTTGCCCGGATTCCTGCGATCCAAAAGTTGCGCCATTCCAAATACAATCGGCTCATAAGCGCGGAATCCAAGTCTGTTTTCATCAAATTCCCGTAATAAAAGAATTTGATCCCATAAACGTTCGTGCTGTCGGGAGGAACATCTAAAATAAACTCGTCAAAATCTTCATCGCCGATTGGATAAGCAATCCGAGGCCGATCGACATAGGAAGGACGCGGTTTTCGATAAAATTCGGATATGTGATCGAATTTAACGGGCCATGATTGGTCAATAATCATGTATGTAGAACTTCCGTCAGGGGCGACCGGAAAATCAGGGGTTACGGACACTGAAACCGTGCCTGCATTGTTCACAAGACCTGTGATTTGACTTGCAGATGCGGTGCCAGTGCCAGATGTGATCAAAACTTCTTTCCCGAGCACGTCCCCAATCGTCTGGGTAGCGCCTACAGCCAAAATAAGAGTATTTAGTGACCCGCCCTGCGCTTGACCCGATACCGATCCCCATAGAATCTGGGCACTCATATCACTTGAAAAGTCTGACGGGCAAGAATATCGGCTTTGACCTGGAACAAGGATGCCGTAGGCGAAGGTTTGCATGATTTTTGGTTGTCTAACAGCCGCCCAAATCTCATTTTTTAGCTGTTCCATCACTTCGTTCTTGTAAGTTGAGAGCATGGACGCCGACGGATTGAGTTCGCCAGCCTGTCTCAGCCCTTCGACAACTATCGATGTCAATGTCGGGTTAGATGGGGCGCTCACGCGACCTCCAAAACAGGCGCTTTTAGCGATTCGTATGCTTCAACCCAGAGGTGATAGTTCTTAGCGACGTCGAAATGTCGCTCAACAGTTTGTCTCGCAGCGACTCCCATACGTTTTCGTAGTTCAGCGCGCGCTGTCATTGTTTCGAGAGCTGCCAACCATCCCGAAGGGTCGTTATTCTCGACGAAGATCCCGTTTTCTGCCACCAAATCCATCATTTCCGCATAAGGAGAACAGAAGGATGAGACTGAAGGTACTTCTAATGCCGCCATCTCTAACCATTTGATCGGGCTTTTGCATCTGTTAAATTCGTTATCAACTAGTGGAATAACTGCAAAGTCTAAATCCATGATGGCTGACACGTAAGGATAGGCAGGCGTTGGGCACCACCCTCTGTAATCTATGCGCGATGGATCAATCCCCCTCAACGATGAATCCCATTTATGGCCCAAAATAACGAGCGTAACGTTTGGGTTGTCTCGCATAAACTGAGGCAATACTTGGGCCATAATAAGCCAGTCCTCATAATGGCTGTAGCCACCAGACCAACCCATGCGAATTCCTTTATGAGGCTGTAGCGGTAATTTTTTCCACAACGTGAGGTCGATGCAATTTGGAAGAACTTTTACATTCGGGTTAAATTGTCTAAATTCGTCAGCAATAATATTAGTCGTCGTCGTGACCATGTCCGCAAGGCCCATCGCCTCTTTCGCACGGAGTAGCCCTGCTCGATTTTTTGCCAAATCAATACTTTTCCCGTCTTCCCAAACGGGCAGCATTTCTCCCTTATATTCGTGACTGTAATTCTCAGTCCCATGATCTCTATAGTGAGGCGAAAGCGGGCTGATTTTCCAAATGTTGTCGTCCCAATCGACGACTACCTTTTTCCCCATCTCTTTAAGAGTTTTCAAAACGCCATAAAATTTTTCGTCATATACGCGGGGAATTACACATAACTCAGCCCACGCCAATTTTTGACCAATGTCTTCAACCTTATCGCCCTTCTCGATATGGCAGACTTGGATAGCTCCATTCGCTGATGCGGTTTCAAGTGGGCTGGCGCATCGATACCATCCGCACCCGCCGTTATCTCGAAGGAAATAGAGAACTTTCAAATCGTTCCCTCCATGATCCATTCCGTCATGGGCGTGTTTACGACTGGAATAACCGGATGTTTTTGACCCGGAATGCGATTGATCACTTTTCCAGGAATATCGATTAAATTCAGCTTTATCTTCTCGGCTTGCTTCGTCATCCAGGAACGCTTGTACCACCATCGATACCCATCCCAGCGGTAAGGATCCGGGTCCGTTTCTAGGAGTGGGTGAACGGAGATATAGGCCTTCCCATCCTCCGCCAACACATTCCAGATTCCTTTTAGAAGTTCAGGGATATCGTCCGGCTCAATATGAACAGTGAGGGAGTTGCATAAAATGAAATCGAAAGGTCTAGGGTCGACCATCCATTTGCGAAGATCAAAAGAATCCATGATCTGCAAAACGGGAGTGTTCTTAAACTTCTGCCGCTCACATTCCATGAGAGCTTCTTTTAAAAGACCAACCGAAATGTCGGCTCCGAAAAAGTTTCCGTTATTTAGATAATCGACGAGGCGAATAGTCCCGCGTAACGCACCGCATCCTAAATCTAAAAATCTGTGAGAAGGCTTAAGCCCTCGCTGCAACATAAATTCGTATTGCACCCGTGCTTCATATCCGCCGTACGCTCCCGAGAAAATGACCGCTTCCTCGGCACTGCCGTTAAATTCCCAACGTTTCTGGTATACCGGCCAATGATTCGTCATCGTGTTCATTTCTTTAAAGCCTCGACGGTTAATGTGGGACGCCCATAATCTGATGTGAGAAATTCACGCCAAGCTTTGTTCCTATCTGAAACGTCTTTACCGTTCATTACTCTTTTCATCCAGCCCGGATGACAGCGGTCATATTCCAGGAGGGTGGTGTTGTTGTATCGTCCGACAAATCGCATGGTGCGGTCTTTTGTAAATCCATTGCTTGGATCTTTTGCTAATTCCTTTGAGTAGGAAATGAGATCCGCCATGGGCTCTGCGTGGAGCGCCTTAATTTTTTCGCCTTCATAATTTGCGCGTATCAACATATTTACCTTTCCCCGAAGGGACCCCCTGGAAGGCTTCCAATGTCCACTTCCAGGGGGAATTCGGATTATTGCTGGAAGAACCCTGTCATGAGTCCACTACCTTTTTCATTACGACTTTCTAACGTCAACTCTGCTTCGATCTTGTAACGTTCAGACGAACCAGTTTTTGCTAATTCGACGCGATTCACGGGACGGAGCCATGCTTTAACCCACAATTCGAGTACGCCCAAGTTAAGGATGTATCAGGGTTGCGTGTCGTTCATGACGTGATGCAAGCGAATCATGATCGTTCCAAAGTCAGATTCGTAAATATCAACCGTATTCACGAGTTTCTTTTCTTCGGCTTCGATGCGGCGCGTGTTCGAGGTGAAACCACTAATTTTCCGCTTCTGGTAGGAACCCACCAAAGTGACGGTAGGGTATCCGCCTTGCGCCCAGATCAAACCGAGATTGTTGTTAAACGTTGGTTCGTCTAACGCCTGGCTTGTCGCAGTGGCGGTCGTTACATTCGTCGCGATCCATCCCAACATGCCTTTTAACTGACGGGCGGTTGTGGCGTTACCCGCGGCGGTGTTGGAATTAACAACAAGCGCGTACTCGATGTCTCGCGCCAATTCTTTGCTTCTCTTCAAGGTTTGGTAGTCAACCTCGTCGTTACGTCCAGCGGAAACAACGGCCCGCTGAGTTTCCGACACTTGAAACACCTTCCATAAGATTTGGGTATAGTTCCCTAATCGAACGGTAGGCGTCGCAGCCGTCGCAGTCGCGTCGTCGCCTTCGACTTGCGCGTTAGCCGCAGCCGCTGCGAGTGTGTCGGTTTGCCATTCGTGAAGGGTCTGAATAGCGCGGGTCGAACCCGTGTTCGACGTTACCCATGTCTCCATAGGAGAAATGTTGGTGATAACATCGATCAGGTCTTCCCTGTTTCCTATCGCTTGATAGGTTTGAAATGTTCCCGAAGGTACAGACATTTTCTTGTCCTCAGTGACTTATCCTTGCGTCTCGCGTTTCAGCCGGAAAACTTCCTGCCAATCCTCGGTACGCCCGGTTTTTTTGGCGACGTCAAACGCCGCCTGATAACGTGCCTGCCAATTTGCATCTGGGGATTCTCTACTTGGAACGCCGCTTGAACCTTCAACAATCGGAACCACTACCGGATTGTTATTGCGATCCAGAATTACATTGGTACCCACAGGTGCCATTACAGGCGCTTGGGGCTGAATAATGCTGGACGGCGTCAAAACAGGCGCAGCGGGAGCCACGCCTGATAACACGTCTCGAAGCTTCATTTCTTGATACTTCCCATACCAAAAGGCGGGATTATCAAGTTGTTGCATCAAGATGGGGTTTGACTGCACTTCCGGTTTAGATAGTTCAGAATCAACGAATGCCTGAATCTTCGGCGCATACGCCATGAAGTCTGTCGCTCCGAGTTCAGATTTCGCTTTATCCGCAAGACGTTGAAGACCCGCTTGAAACTGTTGCGGGGCGACAAGGGCTCGCATGGCGGCTAGGTCCGCTTCCAATCTCGCAATCCGTTCGGCTTCGGCGGATGGCTTTGCGGGAGGCGGTTGATTCGCCGCGGGCGGGACTGATGGCGCAACAGGAGCCGACTGCCTCAAAGCTGCGCGATCAGATTCCAATTGAGCACGTTCTTGGGCCAACTTCTGCCCTTGAAGAGTCAAGTGGCGCTCCAGTTGAATTCCCTTTAGATACTCTTTTACTGGCACGTTCATTTCGACGCCGTCAACTTTTGTCCGCACCATCGTATCTTCGGGCAATTTGCTGAGGTCAAGTATGCTCGCAGCGGTAGGTGCTGGTTGCGTGGGCGTCGCGGGCGCGGGCGCAGATGCAGGAGTGGCCGCTGCAGGCGGAAACACTTTCGTCGTATCTTCAAACCCTTTAATCGGGCGGTTAATGATGGTTCCATCTCCCGCGATGTTCTCCGGAAAAAGTCTTTGAGACGTCGATAGTTTTCTCGGCGCAGCTGGTTCGCCTGCGTTCTTTGCCGGTTCGCTTCCCGGTTTGTCTAAGTTCAGCGCCGCTTCAATAGCGGTAGCTTGGTCTTTTATTTCCATACGTTCATTCCTTTCAATCTCATCCCTCTTGCGGGGTAGAGTTGGTGATCTCTTCTAGTTTCTGCCGTGCGTCTCGTGCCTCTTGGATACGTGCTAAGATCCGCGATTCAATGCGGTCTAAGGCTTCCAATTGGCCTTTGATATGCGCGACTTGCGCTATCGAGTTCGGTACAAAATCGAGTCCTTTCACCATCAAGATCATTTCCATCTGCATCGGCATAAAGACGTTCGTTTTAAGCCATTCCAAATGCGGAATGAATTCCTCAAACGGACGCGCCTCTAGAATTGTCTTCTGATAGCGCGATGCTTCCTGCGCTTGCAGTCGGATAATTTCGTCGATCTCTGATTTCTTTTCCATAAAAAAAGCGATAGCAATACAGGGGTGCAGCCCTGCACGGCTATCGCTTTTTCTACGTCTCTATTCGGCTGTTAAAGAACTAAGCGGGCGCGAGTATATTCTGTTGCGCCCCACTTGTCGGACCTGACACACCCGGAGGCGACGGCTGCCCTTTGGGTCCTCCGCCTTGCCCCTGCTGCGGGGGTGGAGGTTGCATCGCTGGCAACTTCATTTCGTCAACGTTCCGGTATCCAAGACTTTTCGCTATTTGTTCAAAAGGGATTTGCGGATTAAAGAAGCGAACGTTCTGCGCTTGGATCGCGCCGATCTGGAGAAGTTGGCCCATCTGGGCATTCGCCTGATTCCCTAACTCGGCCATCGTTTTCCATTGCGCCATCTGCTGCTGTTTGTTTTGTCCGAGCGCTGGCATGAAATCGAAATCGCCCTGAATTGATAAAGAAGGCGGCGTCCCAACATAATTCCCATCATTATCTTTGACGAATTTCCACCCAAGAACGCGTCCCGTCACCATTTCAATAAACGCATCTGATTCGTACTCTTGTTCGAGTCTCAGAATGTATTGAAAAAGAGGAACCAAGCCTGTTATCGAAATATTTCGAATGACCATGTTCGTCTTCTTAGAAGCATTCGTTTGAAGAATGTTTGATGTGGTCGCGGCTTGTTCATCGTTTGCTTGGCTGTTAACGCCGAGTTGCTCTGCGCCAATTGAAGAGATTTCTGAATAGAGAGCATCTGTGCGTTGCTGCGCGGGAAGACTGATTGCGACCGGGTTGGACATTTCCATCTCTCGGATGGCTTCCGGGCTAATCGAGTTGCCTTGAACGACACCGCCGATCTTCCGTAGTTTTAACGCCATCAAATCAATGCCCGCATTTTTATCAATCAGGATCGGAGGTCGCAACGCGCGCGCTACCGCTTCTCTTTCCTGATTGATGCGAGCATTCGTTTCCTTCTGCAACCCTTCGGTCACTTCAGGAAAGCTCTTTCCGTACATCGAGTGAGATTCCGGAAAGGATGTTGCAACGATAAAAGGTGGCCGCACTGGTTCCGTTGGGTCGAACTGGAAAGGGAGATTGTTGTCCACCCATTTCCGCAATTCAGCCATCGGCCGTTCCGCAGATCCACCTAGAACGAAACTACCGGAAATAAGGTGGTCGTCGTCACCCTTCGGCTGTAAATCCCAGAATTCATAAACCCAAATGGTTTGCAATTCTTTAATGTCTTCTGGTGCTCCGGCGAATGGAGATCCTTGGGTCAGACTGCGTTGCGTCTTAATCAAATCAGTTCCTGGAGTCGTTCCGGCCCATGGGATCGTGTTCACATTCT
>Ga0105238_10006218_pt1 | contig 11863 bp, 8 predicted proteins | sample KBSC34metaG_FD_81526 | JGI IMG/M metagenome (GOLD analysis project Ga0105238, IMG submission 81526) | Corn rhizosphere microbial communities from Kellogg Biological Station, Michigan, USA - KBS C3-4 metaG | ecosystem: Host-associated > Plants > Roots > Rhizosphere > Soil | place: Michigan, USA... | reverse complement strand
CTCGTCCAGCTGGATGGCGACCTGCAGGTGCGGCGCACCTGGATCGGCGGACAACCATCGACGCCGGCCTCCTGACGCCTCGGCTGCATCTCCGGCGGACAGGCCGGCTTGCGCGCTAGGATTCTATCGTTCTGGGCGGGCTTGGCCTCGAAGTCGCGCTTCCGGCTCGCCGGGTGCGCGTGATGGACGTCGCTCTCGCCGCCGCCGGAAGTCCGGCGCCAGCGCCGGCCCCGTTGTTCCTGCCCGGGGCGCAGCGGGGACGCTGGCGGATAGTAATGGCAATCGATTGCACGATATGAGTACGCTTCTGGCGTATCCGCCGCGACGCTTCCGGAAGGAGGACCCGCGGCGGATTTTCTGGACGCTTTGACGGGAAGCGACCTACGAAGGAGCGAGCGTGAGGCTTCCTGGGCAAGAGCTGGTGAACTGACGTGAATCCGCGCAAGACGGGACGCCACCTGACGCAGGCGGTGACCATCAAGGACGTCGCCAGTCACCTCGGCGTCTCGCCGTCGACGATCTCGCGGGCGTTGGCGCGCCCTGAACTGCTGAACGCCGAGACCCGGGCGCGCGTCCTGGAGGTGGTGGAACAGCTTGGCTATCAGCCCAACCTGATCGCGCGGAACCTGCGGCTGCAGGAGACCCGGCTGCTGTTCGTCGTCGTGCCGACGCTCAGCCCCTTCTTCCTCGAGGTATTCCGGGGCGTCGAGCGCGGCGCCCGGGAGAGCGGCTACGCGGTGCTCATGGGACACACGGAGCGGGACGCCGCCCGCGAGCACCTGTTCTTGGACCAGGTGGCGAGCCAGCGGGCCGACGGCGCGATCCTGGTGACCAGCTCGGACTCCGCTGCGCTGCTGGCGCGAAGCAAGCGGATGCCGCCGGTGGTCGCCGCCCTCGAGGAGGTCGAAGGACTGGATGTGCCGACCGTTCGTGTCGACCACCGCAAGGCGGCCATGGACGCCACGAACCACCTCCTGGCCCTGGGCCATCGCCGCGTGGCCCATATCGCGGGCCCGGACCGGCAGACCATCGCCGCGCACCGGCGCGAAGGCTTCCAGGCGGCCATGACCGAGGCGGGCCTCGATCCCCACGCCTATCCGACGCTCTCCGGGGACTACGCGGTAACGCTGGGCGAGAGCGCCATGGAGACCCTCCTGACCTGCAATCCGCCGCCGACGGCCGTCTTCGCCGGGAACGACGAGATCGCCATCGGCGCGATCCGCACGATGAAGCGCGTGGGCCTCCAGGTCGGGAAGGACATCTCGATCATCGGCTTCGACGACCAGCGGATCGCCAGCCTCTACGAACCGCCGCTCACCACCATGAGGGTTCCGACGGAGGAGCTGGGCTACCGCTCCATTCTGCTCCTCGTCGACCTGTTGCGCGGGAAGGCCGACGTGCCCGACACCGTGCTGCCGACCTCACTCGTCATCCGCGGCACCACCGGCCAGGCGCCCGCCTGACAGCATCGGCGCACGGCGGGCAGGGCGCTGCTCAGCACCTTCGTAACGGCGGATGCGGGTCGCCTTGACTTGCCAAGCGACCAAATGCAAACGTTTGCAAAAATGACCCAGGGAGCGCTCCAGTGATCCGTCCTTTCCTCGGCGCACGCACGCCGCGATCCCTGCGGGTCGCCCTGGTCGCCGTCGTCGCCGCGGCCGCGTCAGGCGGTTGCTCGCGGGAGGCCTCGCCGGCGGCGCCGGCGCCCGCCGCCGCGCCGGCCTCGGCGAACGCGGGCTCCATCGAACGCCTCGACCCGGCGCTTGACGCCATCATCGCGCCGGGGACGCAGGTCGAGAAGGTCGCCGGCGGCTTCGAGTTCCTCGAAGGGCCGCTGTGGAACAACGGCGAGCTCTGGTTCTCCGACCTTACCGGCAACAAGCTCTATGCCCTGGGCGCCGACGGCAAGGTCCGGCTGCTGATGGACAAGTCGGGAGGCAAGCCCGAGACGCCGCCCGGCTCGTATCAAGGCTCGAACGGCGCGGCGGTGGACAAGGACGGCTCGGTGTTGCTGAGCCAGCACGGCCTTCGGCGGATCGTGCGGGTGTCGGCCGACATGAAGGTCACGCCGGTCATCGAGCGCAACAGCGACGGCAAGCGACTCAACAGCCCCAACGACATGATGTTCGCGCCGGATGGCGCGCTGTGGTTCACCGATCCGCCGCTCGGGCTGCTCGGCCAGGACAAGGACCCCGCCAAGGAAGCGCCCTACAACGCCGTCTACCGATACAAGGACGGCAAGGTCGCGGCCAAGATCACCGACCTGACGCGGCCGAACGGCATCGCGTTCTCGCCGGACGGCGCAAGGCTCTACATCTCCAATTCGGCGCCGGAGATGTTCGTCAACGTCTACGACGTCGGGCCGGACGGCGCCGTCTCCAAGGGCCGCCGCTTCATCAGCTATCCCGGTCCGCTGCCCGACGATGTGCCCGACGGGATGAAGGTCGACTCCCAGGGCAACGTCTGGACCACCGGCCCTGGCGGCATCCGGATCGTCAGCCCGCAGGGCAAGGTGCTGGGCCAGATCAAGACGCCGGACAAGGCGGCGGCGAACCTGGCCTTCGGCGGGCCGGACTGGAGGACCGTCTACATCACCGCCAGCAGCAATGTGTACCGGCTCAAGGTCGCGATTCCCGGGCTGAAGCCGCTCTACGCGAAGTAGGTTCGAGCCCCGGTTGAGGCCCGATTGAACCCCGGCTCGTGCGGGCGAGCCCATCGGGCCCGAATCTCCTGCAATCGTTTCCGAGAAATCTCGAATTCCCGGCTAACATGCATGGTCGGTAGCCCTTGAAGCCGCCTGCGTTGCGGCGAGAAAGAAGGGATTTCCCCCTGTTTGGCGGTGTTTCGGCTCAGCAAGCCGCTTGATTTTCGCGACAGACAACGTTTTCATAAGAACAGCCGCTAGAGCGGAATAAACAAATAAAGGGAGCGTAGGGGGAAACATGACGAAGGGTCGTCAGCTCGCATCAGGTCTTCTCGCCGGCGTCAGCGCGCTCGCCTTCGGTTCGCTGGCCCACGCAGAAGCAAGCGCGGACACCGCGCCGGCGGCGGAGCAGGTCGAGGAGGTCGTCGTCACCGGCTCGCGAGTGATCCAGAACGGCAACGCCATGCCGACGCCGGTGACGGTGGTGTCGGCCGAGCAACTGCTGAAGAACACGCCGACCAACGTCATCGACGCGCTCACCAACCTGCCGGTATTCGCGGGGGGACGGACAACCACCAGCCAGCCCGGCAACAGTTCGCAGAACAACGCCGCCCACGTTCTGAACCTGCGCAACATCGGCACGACGCGCACGCTGGTGCTGTTCGACAGCCGCCGGGTCCCGCCCACCTCGCCCGTCGGCGAAGTCAACGTCGACCTGGTGCCCTCGCTCCTGCTGTCGCGCGTCGACGTGGTGACCGGCGGCGCCTCGGCGGTCTACGGCTCGGACGCGGTGTCCGGCGTGGTGAACTTCGTCACCGACCGCAACTTCAACGGCTACAAGGTCGACGCCCACTATGGCACGTCGAAGCTCAACGACGGCCAGGAGTGGAAGATCGGCGTCGCGGGCGGCATGCCCCTCTTCGACGGCCGCGGCCACATCGAGGGCAGCTACGAATTCTACAACAACGACGGCATCTTCAATAAGCTGAGCCGCGACTGGGGCGCGAACGTCTGGACGATGCAGGGCGCCGGCACCGCGGCCAATCCCTACCATCTTGTGCGAAATACCCGCATCAGCCAGTCGAGCTTCCTGGGGCTGATCCGCACCGGCCCGCTGGCCGACCAGGTGTTCCGCCTGAACGGCCAGCTGAGCCCGTTCCAGCACGGCGCAGCCTCGGGCGCGACGGGCATCGAGAGCGGCGGCGACGGCGGCTACTTCTACCAGGCCTCGTTGCAGGCGCTGCTGCGGACGCACCAGGGCTTCGGCCGGTTCGACTACGACCTGACGGACAAGATCCACGCCTATGCGGAAGTCGTCGGCATGGAGTCGAAGAACCGCAACAACCACCAGACCAACGAATTCCGCAACATCACCATGAGCGCTCAGAACGCCTTCCTGGCGCCTGAGTACCAGCAGCGGATGGCCGCGGCCGGGGTGAGCACCTTCACCTTCTCCAAGATGATGATGCAGGCGCCGCCGCTGCAGTCCGCCACCAAGACCAAGGACTACATCGGCAACTTCGGGCTCAACGGCGACTGGGGCGGCTGGAAGTGGGACCTGTCCTACGTCCATTCGAAGAACAGCCAGACGACGCACAACCCGGCCAACATCGACAACCAGAAGGCCCAGGCGGCCCTCGACGCCGTGCGCGACGCCAGCGGCAACATCGTCTGCCGCGTGTCCATCACCAATCCCGGGCTCTATCCGGGGTGCATTCCGCTGAACCTCTTCGGCCCGACGTCGGAAAGCCTGGACGCGATCAACTACGTCCTCGCCGATACGATGTTCAAAGCCCGGACCGGAATGGACGATGTCGGCGCCAGCATCGCAGGCTCGCCCTTCAGCACCTGGGCGGGGCCGGTCCAGGTGGCGCTCAGCGGCGAATACCGGAAGCTGACCTATTCCTCGACGTCGAACGCCCAGCCGACCGACCGCGCCAACTGCACCGGCCTGCGCTTCAACTGCAACGCCAACACCGCGCGCTGGATCTCCAACGTGGTCGCCACCACGTCCGAGGTGAGCCAGAAGGTGAAGGAGGCCGCGGTCGAAGTGGACGTGCCGATCCTGAAGGACGCGCCGTTCGCCCAGTCGTTCAACATCAACGGCGCGGCCCGCTACACCGACTACAACACCAGCGGCAGCGTGGGCACGTGGAAGCTGGGCTTTGCCTGGGAGGTCAACGACCAGGTGCGCTTCCGCGGCACCCGTTCGCGCGACATCCGGGCGCCCAACCTGAACGAGCTGTTCGGGGCGGTGAACGTGAACCCGGCGGGCGTGACCGACGTGCACACGGGCATCGTCGGGCAGGCGCCGTTCATCACGTCCTCCAACCCGGACCTGGTGCCGGAAGTCGCGACGACCTGGACCGCCGGCGTCGTCTATCGGCCCGAGTGGCTGCCCAACTTCAGCGCGTCGCTCGACTGGTACAAGATCACCATCGGCAACGCGATCACGACGCTGCAGGGGCAGAACGTCACGATCCAGAACCTCTGCGAATCCAGCGGCGGCTCCTCGCCGTTCTGCAACCTCATCGTGCGGCCGCTGCCGTTCAGCGACCACAGCGCCGCGAACTTCGTGACCGCCTTCCTGTCGCGGCCGGAGAACGCCCAGAAGGTGAAGACCAACGGCATCGACGCCGAGGCGAACTACCAGACCGGCCTCTTCGGCGGGAACCTCGCGCTGCGGGGCCTGGTCAGCTACCAGCCGCACCTGAAGACCGTGCAGTTCCCCGGCGCGCCGGTTCTCGACGCGGCTGACGTCCCGCCGTTGGCGAAGACGCGGGTCACGCTGCTGGCCAACTACCGCTACGACAAGTGGTCTCTGGACATCCAGGAGCGGTGGCGCAGCGGCTACACCTTCAATGCGGACCGGACGCTGGTCTACTCCGAACCGCGTATCAGGCCGTACGCCCTGACCAACCTGACCGTGACCTATGCACCGACCAAGGGGACGGAAGTCTACCTCAATGTCACCAACCTGTTCGACAAGCAGCCCGATCCGTTCGGCTCGGTTGGCGGGTCGTCGTCGGTGCCGGGCCTGTTCGGCGGCTACCCGCAAGGCGACGACATCGTCGGCCGTTATTTCGTGGTCGGCTTCCGTCTGAGGCGTTAGGCCGGTCGCCTAAGCCCCGGCCTGTTCCCCGGGCCCGACTTCTAAGGGGGAGGCGCATTGCGCCTCCCCGTTCTTTTTGGGAGCGCGTCAGTGAAGATGGGTCGTGCAAAGCTCGGCATCGCGACCGCGGCCGGAGCGGTCGCCGCGGTCTGCGTCGCGGTCGGTGGGGCCATCGCCGCCGGCCAGACCGTCGACTGGGGCTACAATGGCGACCTGGCGGGCGACCATTTCACGCCGCTGACCCAGATCAACGCGGGCAACGTCAGCCAGCTGAAGCCAGCCTGGCGCTACGACTTCGAGGCGGGCGGGCTGCAGGCGCAGCCGCTGGTGATCGGGGGCGTGCTGTATGGCCCGACCCCAAGCGGCAAGCTGGTGGCGCTGGATGCAGCGACCGGCGCTCCGAAGTGGACCTTCGATCCCGGCTTCCAGGCCAGCCAGCCGATCCGCGGGCTGACCAGCCACGGGGCGGGCGCGCAGCGGCGGCTGCTCTACGCGGTCATGAATTACCTGTACGCCCTCGACCCTGCGACAGGTAAGCCGATCCCATCGTTCGGCGCGGGCGGGCGGATCGACCTGCGCGAGAACCTGCGGGGCCCCGCCGAGGAGAACGGGTTCTTCGTCACCTCGCCGGGCTCGGTCTATCGCGACCTCTACATCGTGAGCGGCCGTGTTTCCGAGAGCACGCCGGCCTCGCCCGGCGACGTGCGCGCCTACGACGTCCACACCGGCAAGCTGCGCTGGGCTTTCCACACGATCCCGCATCCGGGCGAGCTGGGTGCGGAAAGCTGGGGCAAGGACGCCTACAAGACCCAGGGCGGCGCCAACGCCTGGACCGGGTCGGTGGTGGACGAGAAGCGCGGCATCGTCTTCGTGGCGACCGGCTCGGCGGCCGACGACTTCTACGGAGCCGATCGGCCCGGGGACAACCGCTTCGCCAATTCGCTGATCGCGCTCGACGCCAGCACGGGCAAGCGGCTGTGGGACTTTCAGGCGGTGCGCCACGACATGTGGGACATGGACTTCTCGGCGCCGCCGGTCCTGCTGACGGTGGTCCGCAACGGCAGGAAGATCGATGCGGTCGCGGCCACGAACAAGCTCAGCTACGTCTACCTCTTCGAGCGCACCACCGGCCGGCCGCTGTTCCCGATCAAGGAGATCGCGGTTCCGGCCAGCACCGTGCCGGGAGAGGTCGCCGCCCGCAGCCAGCCCGTGCCCACCGCGCCCCGGCCACTCTCCTGGACCGCGGTGACGGTCGAAGACCTCACCACCCGCACACCCGCCGCCAACGCCTGGGCGCGGGACTTCTTCGCGGCGCTCAACGGCGGCGGAAAGCAGTTCACCCCGATGGCCGTCGGCAAGGAGACCCTGGTCCTGGCCGGGTTCGTCGGCGGGGTCGAGTGGGGCGGCATGGCGGTCGACCCGAAGGGGGTCCTCTACGCCAACGCCACCCGCATTCCCGGCGTCAGCAGCATCGTGGAGTCTCAGAGTCTGCTCGCGTCCGGCGTGGGCGAGGGCGCCTACCGCACGCAGTGCGCCGGCTGCCACGGCATGGACAAGAAGGGCAGTCCGGGGATGTTCCCGTCGCTCGTGGACCTGAAGGCCCGGATGGCCGAGGGCGAGATCGCCGATGTCGTCAAGAACGGCCGCGGGCGGATGCCGGCGTTCGGCGCCTTGCCGCCGGCCACCATCGCCAATCTGGTCTCTTACCTCCGGACCGGCGAGGACCTGCCGGGGGCCGAGAAGCCGGCGCTGTCGCTGCAGGGCCGCTTCGCGCCGTCGAAGACGCAGTACACCTCCACCGGCAACCGCCAGTTCGTCGATCCAGACGGGTATCCGGGCGTGAAGCCGCCGTGGGGCACGCTCAACGCCATCGACATGAGCACGGGCAAGTACCTGTGGACCGTGCCGTTCGGCGTCACGGGCGCGCTGGGCCCGGAGTTCGGAGGCTCCAACACGGGCGGGCCGGTGATCACCGCCAGCGGCCTGCTGTTCATCGGCGCCACGGCGGACCGCAAGCTGCACGCCTACGACACACGGACGGGCAAGCTCCTCTGGGAGGCCGCCCTGTCCGCGCCCGCCCAGGCGACGCCGGCCGTCTACATGGCGAACGGGCGGCAGTACGTGGTGATCGCCGCGAGCGGTCGGCGCCAGCAGGGCGGCCGGCCTGCCAACCAGGACAATTCCCAGGCGGTCACGAGCGTCCCGGTTCAGGGCGGATACGTCGCCTTCGCCCTGCCGAGGTAGCGCTACCGCGGCCTGGCCTGCGCACGGAACTTGAAGATGGTCGTCGACCTGAATGTCTCCCCCGGCCGCAGGACGGTCGACGGGAACTGCGTCTGGTTGGGGCTGTCGGGCAGGTGCTGGGTTTCCAGCGCCACCGCGGGCCCCGGCGTGAACGGCTTGCCCACATCGCTCAGCACGCCCTGGCGCGCGCCGGCCGGGATGAAGACCTGGATCGAGGGTTCCGTGGTCCGCAGCTCCAGGACTCGGCCGCTGGCGTCGTCCTCGAGGCGGCCCGCGACGCGATCGAGCCGGTTGGCGCCGCGTCGGAAGACATAGGAATGGTCGAAGCTTCGCGCCTGGCCGGGGGCCGGCTGGGCGGCGTCGGGCCGGTGCGCGGCGAACGCCGGGTCGGCCGCGGCCGCGGCCAGCTGGTTGAGCGGCGTGGGCTGGCTGAGGTCGAGGGCGGAGCCCGAGGTGGGCTTCAACTCGCCGGTCGGCATGCCCTGGGCGTCCTTCACGGCGATGCGGTCCGCCTCCAGCGCCAGCCTGTGGCTGTAGACCGGCGCCGTGCTGTTGCCGCTGAGGTTGAAATAGACGTGGTTCGTGAGGTTGAGGACGGTCGGCTTGTCCGTCGTCGCCGCGAAGTCGAGCCGCAGGGCGTTGTCGTTGGTCAGGCGGTAGCTGACGCGGATCTTCGCTGAGCCGGGGAAACCCTGGTCGCCGTCGGGACTGTCCAGCGTCAGCGTGACCGCTGCGCCGTCGCGAGGCTTGATCGGCGCCGCGGTCCACATCCGCGTGGAGTAGGGCGGCGGGCCGCCATGCAGGGTGATGCCCGCCGCGTTCTGCTGCAGCGGGTGGTACGCGCCGTCGAGGGTGAAGCCCTTGCGGATGCGGTTGGCGTAGCGCCCGATGATCGAGTTGGCGTGGCCGACGGCTTCCCACGCCGGCAGGTCGGCGAAGCTCATCACGACATTGCCGAGCCGCCCGTCGCGGTCTGGAACCCGGATCGCGGCGATCGCGCCGCCGTAGTCGAGGATGGTCGCGCTGGCGCCTCGGTCGTTTACCAGCGTGAAGGCGGTGACCGCCCGCCCGTCCTTGGTCGTTCCATAGGGCGCGACCTTAACCTCCGCGGCGCCGGCGGCCGTGCAGCCGCCCCCGGCCATGGCCGCCAGCAGCAACGGAACAGAGGATCGCCGGCGCAGCATCTAACCTCCGCGGACCGCGTTCAACGCCGCGACGGCCTCGGCCGCCCGGCGTCCAACATCCTCGGCGCTCATCCCGGGCCGATAAAGCTCGGAGCCGAGGCCAAAGCCGCCGGCCCCCGCCGCCCACCAGTCCGCCATCTGGGCGGGGCCGACGCCGCCCACAGGGATCACCACGGCCTCGGCCGGGAGAACGGCCTTCACCGCCTTGAGGTGGGCTGGGCCGTAGGTGGCGGCCGGAAAGAGCTTCAGGTAGCGCGCGCCATGCGCCAGGGCGCCGAAGGCCTCACTCGGGGTGGCGAAGCCGGGCAGGGGCGTGAGGCCGCGCTCCAGCGTCCGCGCGATCACCGCGCCTTCCACGTTCGGCGACACGACGATCTGCCCCGCGGCCTCCGCGACGGCGTCCACGTCGCTTGTGCGCAGCACCGTGCCCGCGCCCCAGACCATCCGCCCCGCCATCGCCTGCAGCGCCGCGATGCTGTCGAGCGGCTCCGGCGAATTGAGCGGCACCTCCACCAGGCGCACGCCGGCGTCGTACAGGGCCTGGGCCACCGACAGGACCTCGTCCGGGCGCACGCCGCGCAGGATCGCCACCAGGGGCATCTCGGCGAAGGCCTGTTCGAACGAGATCACGGAACGAGCGCTCCGTCGCGCAGCGCCGCCAGCCCGGACAATGCGGCGGCATCGCCGTCGTGGACGCTGGCGTTATAGCCGCTGGCGCGCAAGGCGCGCAGATAGCGTCCCGCAAGCTGCGGGTCGCCGACAACCGCCACCGGGGTTTGCGACGCGACGCCGAGGAGGCGGGGCGCCGAGGCGATCTCTGCGCCGATCAGCAGTCCTGAGAGATAGGACTCCACCAGTTGGGGACGCATGTCCCCGCCCACGACGCGGGCGCGCGCCGTGAACAGGCGCGAGGCCAGCGCGCCGCCGTCGCCGGCCGCCTCGAGGCCCTGGTCGAAGGCCGTCTCGCTGTCCTCGGCGTCGCGCACACGCAGGACGCTGTGCTTGCGAAGCAGGTCGAACAGTTCGCCGGTCATCGACGTGATGAAGCGTTCGATTCGGCCATCCACCAGCCGCACCCACTTCGCATGCGTGCCAGGCTGGCAGATCAGATGCTCGCCCCGGAGCCGAGCCGGGTCCGCCGCGGCCCAACCGAGCACGTGGGTTTCCTCCCCGCGCATAACGTCGGGGCCCCCATCTGGCCGCGTGCAGCGCAAGCCCGGCACGACCCAGACCGGCGGACCGGCCATTGGCGCCGGGCACAGCTCCCGTCGCAGCCGCGCCATGTCCGCCGGACAGTCGAGATAAGGCGCCTCCACCAGACCCAGGTTCGAGCCGATCATGCCGCATAGCAGTGCGGGCAGACCTTCTGCGCCCATCTGCGGGCGAATGGTGTCCGCGAAGCGCTTGGCCGCCTCGCCGGGCGCGAGGCGGCCGACCCCGAGGGCGAACTCCCGGCGCCGAGCGGGCTTGCCGTCCTCTCCCACGACCCAGGCGCGCGTGTTCGTGGTGCCCCAATCGACGGCGAGGAATTGAGAACTCATGCAGAAAATCGCGCCCCGATCGTGATGCAACCGTTTGCAATGCGCCACTATACCCACGATTTCGCTGCGGACCAGTGGTATGAAGCGTTCCAATCGCATGGAACAGTGCGGGACAGGCCGCATATGCTTGTCCGTCGGCCGGTCAGACGCACCTGAGGCTCGCGAACTTGACACCATGAAGCGGGGCGAACACAATCGTTTTCATAAGAGCGGCGGGGCCGCGCAGGGGTGCGGTTCACCGCGCTGCGACCCGGTCCTTGGGGGCCTGTCCCAAGGGCGTTGACGTCCCGCCGCGATAAGGGCCGCCTGCTCCAGGCTGGCGGCAGGGAGGAATGGGAACGTGAGTCGGCCTGCTCTCGCCTTGAAGCTGAAATCGCCGCGTTGCTCTAAGCCGCACGCCTGCCCCTATCGCGCCGCGGCGCGCCATCCCTGAATCGATCGATGGTCCGTCGCCCAGATCAACCGGAGTCCTGAAAGTTGCTGAAGACCTTCAATGAGTTCGAGCGCCGGCCCGACCTGCTGAAGCGGTTCGACGAACTTCTGCCGAGCTATTCGATCTCGTGCATCTTCGCCGACGTCATGTACCGCCAGAACGTCATGGCCTCGGCGATCAAGCCGGCGTTCAAGGCCAAGGCCGTGGGCCAGGCCATCACGGTGCAGTTGTCGGGCGGCGACCTCGTCGACCCGCTGCGCGCGCTGGAGATGGGCCAGCCCGGCGACATCATCGTCGTGGACGCGGGCGGCGAGACCGAGACCTCCGTATGCGGCGGCCTGATGGGCGGCCTGGCGAAGAACCGCGGCATCCGCGCCATGGTGGTCGACGGCGCCGGACGCGACATCGACGAGCTCGAGGACATCGGCTGGCCCATCTGGACGCGGGCCATCACCGCGCGCGGCACGCACACGATGTTCTCCCAGCGCAAGGAAGAGCTCTCCATCAACGTCCCGATCGCCTGGGCGGCGTGATCGTGCGACCGGGCGATTTCGTCGTCGCCGACACCATCGCCGTCGTCGTGGTGCCGCTGGAACGCGCCGATGAGTTCCTCACCCTGGCCGCCGAACAGGCGGAGCGCGAGCAGCGGACGCGCGAGTGGGTGGCGCAGGGCAAGACGGTCGAGGACCTGCTGGCCGAGTTCGG
>Ga0105238_10006216_pt1 | contig 11864 bp, 6 predicted proteins | sample KBSC34metaG_FD_81526 | JGI IMG/M metagenome (GOLD analysis project Ga0105238, IMG submission 81526) | Corn rhizosphere microbial communities from Kellogg Biological Station, Michigan, USA - KBS C3-4 metaG | ecosystem: Host-associated > Plants > Roots > Rhizosphere > Soil | place: Michigan, USA... | reverse complement strand
TTGTGTACCGTGCGAGAAGCTTCTCGCGGTGGAGAGTTTCATCTGTCATATCGGTCCAGCGAACTCGATAGAGTCCCTTACCGATCACAACAACGACTCGACCGAACTTGCGGGCGTCCAGACTCGCTACTGCGCTGTCTGTACGAAGGTCGTTGAACTCATCGCCCTCTTTAGGCATTTATTTTATCTCTTTCGTCATTTTGATATTGCGTGAGCCCCCAGGGGATCGAACCCTGTACCCGTGGATTAAAAGTCCACTGCTCTAACCGAATGAGCTAGAGGCCCGTGTTCCATAGTGGATAAGTAGCGCTCCGGGAAGAGGATTCGAACCTCTATAGACAGATTCAAAGTCTGTCGTCCTGCCGTTAAACGATCCCGGATCGTGCGTTTATAGACCGCCGTCTTGATTCTAGTAGGCTTCTCGCCAGTTGTAGGTCTTTTCTTCGACCTTGGTTAGAGTAAGCTTAGCATCACTGTGGTTCTCGTAGTGGAACTTGCCTTGACGAACATCCGCCTTGACCAAATCCTGGTTAGAGAAGATTTCTCTGCGGTACTTGTCCTTCTTATCGGTGTAGTCGATGTACGACCGGCCTGAGAAGGGGTTGCCGCTCCAGAACGTGTTGTCTAGCTGTGCCTCGGGGATACTTTCTCCCTTGACCTCCAGCACGACGCTGTAGGTGGCGGAGTCGCTGAACTCTGGCTTAGCGTTCAGCATTTCCATGGCGTCCTGCGGGGACTCGTTGTAGCGATTCATTTCTTCAACGATAGCCTTGAGCATATCGAAGTTGAACTGATCGAACAACGAAGCGATGTTGCATAGAGTCTCGATGTGTGACTTGTTTTCGAGATTGTCATTGCAATACTCTGTGATGAATGCTTCATCCAGACCCTTGTAGTCGATGCGGTAGAAGAGTCGTCCTGGACGGTTCTTCATGTGATCGTTTACACGGTACTTGTCGTTGCAAGTGATGATGAAGAGCTTCTTGCTCTGGTAGACACCATCGAGAAGAGTGAGAAGCTGCTCTTGCTCGTCTGGCTTGTAGACCTTCTCGAACTCATCGAAGATGACGATACAAGGCTGGTCGATAAGCTGCATGAAGTTGTTGAACTCCGTGCCAAACCAGTTGTGATCGATGACGATGGTAGGGGTTCCGCCTGCCATAGCAGTCGTGCTGAGCAGCTTTGCCAGCAGAGTCTTGCCGGAGCCCTTTTCACCCGAGAGCATGACGCCCGTCGAGTCATCGCGGGCATCGAAGGTGTCCAAGATGCGAGCAGCGTGCTGCTGGGTCTTTCCGTAAATCTTGCCGGAGACCTTGAAATCTTCGATCTGTTCGAGGAAGAAGAAGCCGTGCATATCGTCGTACTTCACAGAGTACGTTCCGCCCGGAAGCGTTTCGTGCATGTCCAGCGAAGCGCTGGGGCTCACCTGGAAACGGTTGCCTGTGTGGAGAAAGTAGCTCATGAGCCCAATCTAGTCGTAGTGTCGTTGTGTGTCAAGAAAAACTTAGGGCCGATGTGCTTCCGCTACACCACTCTCCAAATCCAAGCTGTACACACTCGGACCTCTCTAATCTGGTTTGCAACCCATCTAGAGCATAGGAGAGGTGGGATTCGAACCCACCCCACCGGCTGGCTCCAGCGCCTGGAATCGAACCAAGCTACACGAAATTCAGAGTCTCGCTGACCGCCTTGATCACGCTGGAATGTGGTGAGTTTAGGAGTTCACCTCTCCACTAGCTAAATAGCCTTTTCGAAGTTTGAGTACTTCAAAATTTCTCGGGCAGCTTCTAGCCGAATGCTTTCGCTTTCTGATTTTAGAAGGGCTGCCAAAGCATCTACGGCCTGAACTATAGCCTCTGGTGTTGTAGTCATTTTCTTATTCTTTTCTCCCACGAAGAACCCATCCCCGCAAGTTTTGAAAGCTGGCTTATCAGGACTCGAACCTAAACTAAGAGGGTCAGAACCTCTCGTGCTGCCAATTACACCATAAGCCAATGAGCACGTTATTATCTCGGTAATCCGAGCCAGCTAGGAATGCGTGCGCCTCCGCTGGTAGTAGGCCATGTGGGATTCGAACCCACATCTGACAGAGTAAGAGTCTGCGGTTTTACCATTATACTAATGACCCATGCGTGTTGCTGGTAGGTACGCGGCCTTTCTTCTGGGATTCCCTGCGGCCAAACGTGGCAGGGCCAGTCCATGGTGTCCCTCACCAGATTTGAACTGGCGACCGCTTCCTTCGGAGGGAAGTGCTCTTCCGCTGAGCTAGAGAGACAAAAATGTGGTCCTAGTAACCCAGCCAGGTCTCTTCCGGCTCTCACCCGGAGTTGCAGAGAGGTAGGGAGGGGTTCCTACCTGATACCACCGTCTCCCCGGCCAGATTCGAACTGGCAGTCTCTCGGTTCGTAGCCGAACGCAGTGTCCATTGTGCTACGGGGAGTGGCGCGATCCAGCTTGGACTGGTCTGGCTGCTTCACCCCGGTTTAAGTCCAAGTTACACCGAGTACAGGTCAGCCGCTACCAGATATCTTCAGGTAATTACTCCGTATTGTGTCTGGTACCTCGCGTGCCCTGTACGAGATTTGAACTCGCAGCCTAAAGTTTAGGAAACTTTTGCTCCACCATTGAGCTAACAGGGCGTGTTGTAAGTCTAGCCTATACCCCGGGTTCTGTCTAGGGACGACATCTGTCTAAGCCACCTACCCGTCTTTCACAGGGCATCAACTCCCTCAGACTGCTTGGTGTTGCACACATCCTCGACCTACTTCTTAGGCTGGCCTTAGTGGTTCTTGATCGGAGGCTTGGACTCCTACCACACGGTTGTTGATGAAGTGCCCGGAGGTTCCTCAGCCGGATAAATCCGCACCGCGCCGCCCCAGCTTGACTTACAAGGGAGCTACAGACTGCCCTAAGCACGAACTTCTGCAACCGAGCGTACCCGAAGGTCCGCCCCTGGTTCTTCTAACCAATCGTGCCAAGTTAGGATAATTGAGCGGTTCAGTTGCAACTGCGACAATCTGTAGTACGTGCGCCTAAAGGGATTCGAACCCCCGACACCTTGATCCGTAGTCAAGTGCTCTTCCGCTGAGCTATAGACGCGGATTGAGTCAAGGCAACCTCCTGGTAGTGTTGCTCGCTGTTCACAAAGGAACAGACTCTCTCAACTTGTGATCCAGACCGCTCAAATCCCTTTACTCTTGCAGTCGTCCCCTTGCGAGGTCTTTCAGCGAGGTCCGCTACCCGATGCCAGGGTATTGCAGCACCGGACGTTACGCCTTCTAGGATTACGCTGACCTATCTGGACTCGAACCAGAAACCTTGGAGTTAACAGCTCCCTGCTCTGCCAATTGAGCTATAGATCAATGTTTGATACGACTCCAAGGTACCACGTAGGACCGCATCCGTCAAGTTTCATTTCACGCCAAATAAACTTGAAAACTACCCGTCGTTGTCCCGAGAGGATTTGAACCCCTGACCACCCGCATCTGCGGTTGCTCTGCCGAACTGAGCTACAAGACACCCACAAGTTGCGATCTTGTGGAGGTTGCTAAGCATATAGGGAGCGACCCTTTAGCTTGCTTCCGCTGGAACACCTGGACTCGAACCAGGAATAACTGAGTAACAGTCAGTCGTGATGCCATTTCACTATGAACCAAAACGTGCCGGTTTTAGGTCCCTGAACCTCTTTCGAGGAAACCGTACAACGGGGGACGTGTTTCAGGCGGGACTCGAACCCGCGACCTCTTCCGCGTGAAGGAAGCCATCTACCAACTGATAATACTGAAACAAAGGCGCTGATTTTTTGCTATTTGAACCCGGTACCTGGGTGCCAGCGCCAGCAGGCTCCGGCCTGCTACCAATCATTCTCAAGGAATGACCGTGGACCAGGAGGGAACCGAACCCCCGACACGCGGTGTGTAAAACCGCTGCTCTACCACTGAGCTACAAGTCCGTACGATCCGTAAGGTGGATCAAACCCAGACAATGGAACTTTAGCCGGATTGGGTGACCGACAAATCATCCTTTTTGCCCTAGACGGTACCCATACCGTTTGTGATCACGAGAGGATTTGAACCTCCGACATCCGACGAGTCAGGTCGGCGCTCTGCCACTGAGCTACATGATCATTAGGTGCCCGTTTATCAGCTTCCTAGGAGACTGACTTCCGCCCATCAGCGGACTCTTCAGGAGAGGCGCTACCCCGTAGGGATCGCAAGCGCAGAAGGTTTGCGATACCTACAAACGGCGAGCCGCAATCGGGAATCGGACCCGAGACCCCCATCGTACCAGGATGGTGCTCTACCACTGAGCTACTGCGGCATGCGACTGTGTATCTGTACCCGCAGCACAATTGGAGTACAAACGCCGGATGTCCGGAGGCGTCAGATGTGCGTCTGCGCCTCTTTGTTTCCCTTGCCTCCCACAGTCAGGAGTCGAGCCAGATGGGGGAATCGAACCCCCGTCTACTGATTACGAAACAGTCATTGCTACCACTGAACTAATCTGGCGGATGCTCTGTCAGGTGGGTTTAGAGCCTGACTCTCACTTAGCCATCCGAGCAGGATGTATGCCAGCAGTGCGCACCACCGACAACCAGAACAAGTCCGGACCTTCGAGCCGCCTGTCGGGATCGAACCGACCACCTACTGCTTACAAGGCAGTTGCTCTACCAAATGAGCTAAGGCGGCATTAGGAGTTTTTTGGTCACCGACTCATAGGCCTAAGGTCGGGCGTACATCCTGGACGCATAAGGCACAGTCGCCTTCGAGCAGTAGACGGGATTTGAACCCGCGACGTTCACCATGGCAAGGTGACACTCTGGCCACTGAGTTACTACTGCATGTTCAGTCTCGGGTGATCAAGCCTCCGACTGAGTGGTCTAGGTGACGAGGAAGAGACGACCAAGCCTCTCAAATACACCTTACTCCTACGACTAACGCGGTGAGACACGGCCCTTATGCTTTGGAATTCCTCGGCGGGATGGGCTTCCCTAGAGCAGATAACGGGACTCGAACCCGCGACACAACTTTGGAAGAGTCGGATGTTACCACTACACCATATCTGCATTTGTACTACGTAGACCATCAGGGATTCGAACCCTGGACCCTCCGCTTAAGAGGCGGATGCTCTAACCAACTGAGCTAATGATCCATACGAGGTTGGTGGACCTCACCCAGAACCGTTCGGCATCCTGCGGTTGCTTTCAGGGCGACAGCTTACCTTTACCGCTGTCAGGTATCTCATGTGATCCTGCTGAGACCCAGGTCGGGCTTACCAAGCCACATTTTGCAGACTAACATGGTTTCCCGTGATAGTCAAGTTGTGTACATGTAGACGGGACTCGAACCCGCACAGATTGCAGCCTACAGGGTTGTCGCCCTGCGTGTCTACCAGTTTCACCACTACATGTAACAGACTAGCAGGCTTGCGGCCTGTAAGTCAAGCGGAAGATAGGGGGTTCGAACCCCTGCCCGACTTTCATCGGCTACTTGTTTAGCAAACAAGCCTCTTGACCATTTGAGTAATCTTCCATACTGTGCTCCTAGAGTCCCGAAGGCGAGTCTAGGAGCGGTACGAGGATAGTGGGAGATTCGAACTCCCGGTCCCCTCTCGGGGACTTTAGTTTTCAAGACTAACGGTTTAGGCCACTCACCCAACTATCCATGTATTACGCGGAAGTGACAGGATTTGAACCTGCGGTGGGTTGCCCCACTCATGCTTTCGAAACATGCGCCATAAGCCACTCGACCACACTTCCATTTGTGTTGCTTTAGATCGGACGAAAGGATTCGAACCTATTAGGGGCGGGTGGGCTTATTTACCATACGTAGTCATTCCCAGGTCATACCTATTGACCCATCTTTCCGATCTAAAGCAACAACGCGGTGATGAGAGGATTCGAACCTCCGAAAGATTGCTCTTTACGCGCTTTCCAAGCGCGCGCCATAGACCACTCGACCACATCACCAGTAACCCTAATCAAAACTTCTGATTAGGGTGTTACTTATCCACTGTGGAGTTCTCAAGATACAAATGGCCCCCGTTACTCTGCTTTCGCATTTCAGGAGGGCCTGGTAAGTCTAAGTTTGACTTTTTTACAGGCCGCTGATACCGGATACAGTATTTACTGTCCCGGTGCTTTGCTTGCGCTGTGAATTCGTCATGTGACTACTGTAGCACAAGTTTTGCGGTGTGTCTAGTGATTCCGGAAATTTCTTTACGGAGCCACTCGACCGTTCTTGACCCATGCTTGGTAGGTCAATGGCATCTTATCAGCAAACGCCGTCTCCATCAAGCGTCCAAGCTGCTCAATTTCCCACTGAGGCTTGGTCTCGAACATGTTGTTCTCATCATCGATCCGCAGTGTCAGGAACGACATCAGAGAGCGAGCGTTGGCGGTGGCATACATCGAAGTGAAAACTTCAACAGGGAGCACATTACGTGCAACTTCCTTTGCGATTCCCTGATTGAGTTGCTTCTGGTAAGAAGACCAAGCTACGGTTGCAACATATTTTTCTTCTTCTGTTGCAATCGCTAGGTGGGCTTCTGATCCCGGAACAAGCTTCGGGTGAGCAGAAGAACCTTCCTGTACGAGAGGACGGTTTGCAGGTACGACATAGAACTTAGGCACGAATGTCGTATAGCGCCCAGAGGTCTCGTTGTAGCTCCAACCGATGCGGTGACGGTGCCACTCTCGGAAGACAAAAATCGGAGCTTCAACACGGAAAGTGAAAGTGTTGTGCTCGAAGGGGGAACCGTGGCGCTTCTTCATCAGATAGTTGATGAGACCGGCACGCTTCTCGTCAGAAATCTCTTCCTGATCGTTTGCAGTGGAAACTCGTGCTGCTCGGATTACGGAGTCGTCTCCGCCTTCCTGCTGAACAAGTTCTGCGGACATTTCAGAGGTAAAAATCAAGTCTGTCATGCAGATAAGACTAGCCTAATTTTGTTCTAAAATCTCGTATCCATACGGAGCTACAGTGGCAAGAGCTTTGTTCACCCAAACTTGGTCCTGAATATTGTCTCCCCACTCGTACGAGACGTTGTACAAGTAGAACCCAAAGTGTCTCATAAGCGCCGCAATTTGCATGTTATTACCATGTCCTGGTCGGTTGTATCGGCGCTCGGTCTCCAGATGGTAGACCTTTACCTGACGAATCGCTTCGCCCAGGCCGAGTAAGGCTTCGTAGGTATAGCTCTCGACATCGATCTTCATGACATCGATGAGGGACGACGAAAGTCCCAGGTCGTCAATCAGATCGCTCAGAGTGACGACAGGGACTTCAATTACTTCGGTAATGCCTTCAAAAACTGCTTCGCGCCACGCCTTCGAGAGGTCCATAGACGATGTACCGGCCCAGTCCTTGTTGTCGGAGTTGACCTGGAGGAATTTGACGGTACCGGTGTAGTTAGAGACAGCCGTCTCAATAACTTCGAAAGTCGGATAAGCAAGTCGAGTAGCCTCGGCTGCTGCGGGGTTGGCGTCAATAGCGATCACACGCTTTGCGTCAAGCTTCTCACGGAAGAACTCTGCGTCATCCCCGTCTCGGGTGCCAACGTCAAAGACTATCTCAGCCGTATCTGCAAAGTGCTCTTGATATGCCTGGACTACAGGATCGAGCCATTTATTGTCCATGTGCCCATAATACAGGAAAAGGCCCGACTGCTTGAGAAGTCGGGCCTAAGTGTCAGAGAGGAGATTCGAACTCCCACGAGCTAGTGCTCACAACGTTCTGAGCGTTGCGTGTCTGCCATTCCACCACACTGACGTGCTCCCCCAGGGACTCGAACCCTGACTGTAAGAGGTTTAAGCTCTTTATCTCTGCCATTGGATTACAGGAGCGTAGCCCCGGTGGGACTCGAACCCACACTCCGTGAGGAACTGGGTTTTGAATCCAGCGCGTCTACCATTTCACCACGAGGCCATACTGTATTGCGTAGCTCCAGTGAGACTTGAACTCACACTGACACGCTTCTAAGGCGTGGTCCTCTGCCATTGGGATATGAAGCCATATTTTGTTACGTCCGCGAAATGGGACTTGAACCCACACGACCCGAAGGTCACAAGCACCTCAAGCTTGCGCGTCTGCCATTCCGCCACTCGCGGGAGTGGTACTCGGGGCAGGCAGTGATCCTTGCGGTCCACCACCCGCCCCGGGCGTGCCTAGTGCGGAACTCGAATCCGCCACCTCCTGTTTTTCAGACAGGCGCTCGACCACTTGAGCTTCCTAGGCATGGGCTATTTAGTTGTATTTTGTGCCAGCAGAGGGATTCGAACCCACGAAGCCCGAAGGCATCGGTTTTACAGACCGCTTACTTTGTCCACTTGCATATACTGACATGTGACGGGACCGATCCAGTAATCAGCTTTCACAGCATCCCGCCGACCTATCTAGAAGGTCTCTAACTGATTGGAATCCGGTCCAGTCCCCGCTTACCATATTCTGTCCAGTTGGTAAATACTGGCCGTAGTTTCGTTACGGACGTTGACTGATTAGGTCAAGTCACCCCAACGGGATTCGAACCCGTGTTAGGAGATTGAAAGTCTCCCGTCCTAACCTCTAAACGATGGGGCGTCTATTGAATTGTAGCAGATAAAGAGTGGCGCACTAGAACGCTGTGCTACCCCGGCATGCTTTGGTGCCAGGGCCTGGATTCGAACCAAGGTCTCCACTCACGTCTTCCGTACCGGATTTGAACCGGTGATTTCCTACTTGAGAGGCAGGCGTCCTGGACCGCTAGACGAACGGAAGTCACGCTTCCCCGAGGGGAAGGTTTTGTAAGGGTTGAGAATACACCTTACTTTAGCAGACTCTTGTTGGTTTATTGATTGCCAACGTTTCCACCATATCCCTATGGTATCTGCCACGCCTGGTTAGTTGTGCTAACCACTCTTGCACTAGGGGCTACTCCACAGATTTTGCTTCACGCACGAGCCGCTAAACCCTTGCGTTGCACTACTTTCTCGTGAACATCCTTGGCCTTGCGAGCTTCAAGATGCCTGGATTCACTTTCATGTCCAGGATTAAGGCGCTTTCGCATCCTAGTGGGAAAAGGCTTTTGCTTTTAGTGTGATACGGGAATTGAACCCGCAACCCACGGCGTAGAAGGCCGTTGCTCTACCAATTGAGCTAATTACATTGTTTGACAGAAGATGTGCTTTTCCATGAAGTTCCGTAGGCTTTTGACCTACAAAATGCTTCACACCTTCGTACTTTCACCCTCCGGCTACTTATACTCTCCGTGCCTCCCTGAATCCGCCGATCCAGTTCTTCACTTTGTGGAACTACGCTCTCGCTTGAGGGGCTTGAACTGTCGTTCCTACCTCATTGACAGGCACTCTCGTCATGATCCCTTGGCCGCAGTTACGTACTGCGCACCCTCCTCAGCAGATTCGCCCTTGGAAGGTCCAGGTGACTTGAGTGCTGGTGGCCTATGGTTAGACCACTAAACAACTCGGTGTGCATGGATTGCCACTTGCGTGGTGGCGGATGTCAACCCGCCTTTCGCCTGGTCACCCAGGTTTATAGGCCATGCCCTACAAGTCCTTGCGAACTTGATATCTAGAGACTAGCACAAGGCTGCGAGCAGCGCAAGTGTTAGCCAAAACTTTTTTCAAGCGACCCGTACCGGACTTGAACCGGCAACCTCTACCGTGACAGGGTAGCGCTCTAACCAATTGAGCTAACGGGCCATACTATTTAGTTGTAAAAAGGTGAGAAAGCCCGGATTTGAACCGGGAGGCGCGTCCGCCGATCCTGATTCCGTTTTTGGGAGCTATTCGAATTCGCGCCCAAACCATCACCAGGTCAGGTGTACCAGTTTCCCTACTTCCCCAAAACCACGTACGGCGGACATCCCGGCGTCCTCAATAGTAGCAAGCTACCATCCGGGAATTGAACCCGGTATCTCCGTACTCGCGCGAATGACGGGACTTGCACCCGCTATCTCCACCTTGACAGAGTGGCACCTTTACTACTTAGGCTACAAACGCATTGATTCTTGGAACGTGACTTCCTTCGACATCGTATCCCGCGACCTAAGGTCACGTCCAGTAACTACGGGATCGTACATCGGGTCCGAATCAGAACCCTAAGGGTGATAGACGGGATTTGAACCCGCGAATAGAGGATTCACAGTCCTCCGTGTTAGACCAACTTCACCACTACCACCATGCACCAGTCTAGGCCGACACTACTCGCTGTCTAGGCTGGGTTGTCCGGATAACATGATTTGAACATGTGACTTCCTGCTCCCAAAGCAGGCGCTCTACCAAACTGAGCTATATCCGGTTACTTCTACACTGTTGAGTTTCTAAGATACCACATTTCTTGCGTCTAGGTAACAGGATTTGAACCTGCGACTTCTGGACCCCGAGACCAGCGCTCTACCAAACTGAGCTACACCTAGATATTGAGTTATTGCGTCAGCCCCGCGAGAGTCGAACTCGCTGTCTCTCGCTTCCAAGGCGAGCAGATTACCGTTTTCCCAGAGGCTGGGGAAATACAAAGACCCCCTGCATTTCTACAGAAGGTCGAATTTTAGAGCGCGTTCGACCTCTATAGAGGGTAATCCTCATGCAGGGGGAGTTCGAACGTGTTCATGAGTACTACTGTAGCACAGGTTTATACGGTTGTCTACCGTTGCGTAAAACTTTTTTAGATGTGGTAGTTGACCTGGACATTGGTAATCGTGAAGGAAGGTGTCGTACCTCCGATAGTGTACACGAGACGCCAGGTACGTGGTAGTGCCACGTTCGCTACAGCCATTGTGCCCGTGGTGGTCGTACCAACCACAGCAGCAACGCCAGGGAATACCTGAATACCCCAAACACCAGTAGCCGTAAGACTCGCCGTGGTGGCTCCGGGAAGATCAACCCAGGTCGTACCACCGTCAGCAGAGCCCTGGAGCTTGGCTACGAGAGTTGGAGTGGTACCACTAACCGTACCAATATTGAGCACGACAGTTGCTCCAGTGGCCGTGGTATTTGTCTGAGTTGCCCCGTTGAAGGTAGCGGTCTTCGCACCTGTATCACCAGTGGTCGAGACGGCAGGGGTCAGTGGGTTTGCCAGCCATGGGGCAGCGTTAGCCGTTCCCTGGTTGGCAGTAACTGTTCCAACAGCAGCAGCGCCAGCACCAAGAACTACGGTCGGAGAGTTAGCAATTTGTACAGGAAGAGCCGTGTTGATGGACTGAGGCAAGACTCCACCGATGGACACAGTTTGATAGTTGAATTGGTCAACTTCGACAAACCCGACCGTGAAGGTAGTTGTGGTGGCTGGAGCAGATGTACCGTTGAACATACGAATCTGAACGCGCAAGACGGTCTCGTCATCCGGAACGTTGCGGACACGAGAAGCACGCTGAGCCAGTTCAAGTACGGTAGATGACGCGGAAAGCTGATCCAAGAATACGGCTGTACTACCAGCGACACCTACGGTTGGAACATGCCCAGTCGCCGTAGTGTTGATAGTGGCTACCGTATCTCCTGAAGACCAACCATTCTTCTGACTGTCGAAGTTGGCGTTCGTTGCAGTAGTACCCGTATACAAAATGTGATGGTAGTTATATCCGAACAGAGACAACGTTCCTGATCCGGAGGCCGGGAAGCCAGCCACGGTGAAGGTGACTGTGAGTCCGGAGACCGACGCAATGGCGTATCGACCTGGCACAGATGCTGCAACAGTCATAGCGCCTAGGTACAGTGACTGCCCCACATTGGTAGTCGCAAATGGGTTGGTAGTCGGGAAGGTGACCGTCACAGAGGTAGCCGAGTTGATTGTATAGGCGAGACCGTCTCCGATCACATCTACAAGTTCGATGATGAAGTTGTTATTTACGATACGTTGTGACAACGTGACAGA
>Ga0105238_10006213_pt1 | contig 11866 bp, 18 predicted proteins | sample KBSC34metaG_FD_81526 | JGI IMG/M metagenome (GOLD analysis project Ga0105238, IMG submission 81526) | Corn rhizosphere microbial communities from Kellogg Biological Station, Michigan, USA - KBS C3-4 metaG | ecosystem: Host-associated > Plants > Roots > Rhizosphere > Soil | place: Michigan, USA... | reverse complement strand
GTCTTGACTACGCTCTTCAATATGCTAAGATTGGCGGTGATTTGCGTGATGTTCTCAACTCAAAGCTGAACATTACTAAGCTACAACAGCTTCTTAAAGATGGATTGTCAAAAGACCGTCTTATCAAAATGATTGATGAAAAACGCTTAGATGAAGCAGAAGCACTATTGATTAAGGATAACGTTTATTCAGAAATTGAACCTTGGTTCTTGAATGACGAAACATCAAAACCTTATCGTGGTACAATCACTAAGCTTCTTCATTCAGAACGATTGGCTAAGTTAATCAACCTTAAGAAAGATGACAAGGAATTTATTAAGGAAGTAATTGGTCAGTTCTATGAGTCTACAAAAGTAGCTGACACCCTAACTATGATTATGAAGACAAGCGAAGATACTAATCTTAAGGCTGCTATTTATGAGGCAATTCCGGTTTTGAAATCTAATAAAATTGGAAATAAACCAATTAAGTTTACGCCAACTAAAAGTAATACCAAGGCTTTTACAACAATGTTGGATAACCATATTAGTAATAAGAGTTGGATGTCTGAAGATTCTAAAACTAATGGAACAACTTCTAGGCTTAATATCCTTAAGGACTTGCAGTCAACGCCAAAAGAACTCACTACAGAAGATGCGACTAAGATTAGGATTATTACTGGCGGAATTATTAAACATTCACAAGCTAAAACACTCAAAGATAATAAGGAATTAATACTAGGCCCATATAATTATGCCCTAGAAGTAATTGGCGAAGATATCTCAACACTTAGCTATTATAAGGTAGAGCTTAATAAATTGATTTACTCTGGAATCGAAGAGTATCTGTGGATTAAGAAGTAACGCGTAAGACGCGGAAATATGGCAGAAGAAAAAGTAGGGTGGGTCAGGGAGGGTCCGCCCTGCTTTGTTTCATATTCTATAAGAAAGACTAACCAAAATGGATATTCGTGATAATTTTCGTGAAATTGCAAATGAACTGTCGGTCCATCATGGTCTTTTCTCTATGATGTGGCAACTTGGTAGACCAGAAATTACAGATGCTGTTGATACAGCCGCTGTTGGGTTTGATAACACAGGTGCTTGTGTAAAGTTCATGTTCAATCCAGACTTCATGGAGAAACTAGACCTACATGACGCATGCTTTGTTGTTGCTCATGAATGTCTACACGTTATCCTTGGACATGGTAAGCGTCTTAAGGGTCTATATCCATCCGTAGCAAATATTGCGGCGGACATCACTATTAATGAAATGTTGACGGGCGGTTTTGGATTTAATCCTAGTCCTGTTATTGCTGATACAATGTGTGTCAGAAAGTCTGTATTTTCACCAGAGAAACTGCCATCTATTCAAGCAAATAGAGAGTTTGAGTACTATTATTCAAAGATAATGGAAGACGCTACGATTGTCGAGTTAATTTCATCAGGCGAAGGAATGAGCCCACTTGACGACCACTCACAATTACCAGATAATCTTCCACAAGAAATCAAGGATATGATTGAGAAGATGTCTCAAGAGGAAGTAAAGAATCTTGACCAACATCTTAAACCCGGCGATAGCGATGCTTATCAATGGGTAAAAGCTACACTTAAGCCTAAGCCAAAAGAAGACTGGCGTAAGGTTATTAAGAATTGGACTATCAAAGAGTTTCGTGAGAAGAAGAAAACTCAGTGGAAGGTTCTTGACCGTCGTTTCGCAGCCATTCAGAAAACGTTACCGAAGGTGGTTATCCCTTCCATCGGGCCAATTGAAGAAAAGTTGGGTGCCCGTATTGATATGACTTTCTTCATGGATATTTCTGGAAGCTGTGTTCATCAGAGTCAGAAGTTTTTTGCGGCAGCTAAAACTATTCCTCAAGACAAGTTTATTATTTCTGCCTTCGCATTCAATACTGGAATCATTCCAGTTAATATTAGTGCCGATAAATTACCAGAAGGTGGTGGTACTGCATTTCACCAACTAGAAGAACACTGTCTTAAACAAAAGGTTTACCCAAGCACTGTATTTGTTCTAACAGATGGCTACGGAACAGACGTTAAACCTAAACATCCTGAAAGGTGGCATATCTTCTTAACTGAAGAATGTAGGACTAACTTTCCAGAGGGATGTAATTTCTATGAGTTTAAGGACTTTCATGGGAACACCTGATAAGAATCAGTTAGGAGTATTAGACCGAATGTATGAAACGGTCGTGATTAGGAGTGACAGATGCGGTGTAAAAATGGTCCACATTAAAATTTTATTATCTATAGCAGATACCGTTTGTAAACATTGTTATGATAACGAAATGGATATAGGGAAAATATAATAAATGCATAGACATCCATTTACTAAACCTTGATACTATTGTAAAAAGATGAAAGTTGTTAGTATGGTAATATCTACGCATTATTGTTGCGGGGGTTGTTATAATGCTATTAATGATATTGGGTTGCTAGAAGCGATATTGGAGGACGTTAGGTGTGACACCTTTGGTGAGGAAGCCACCGATTGTTTGGAGCACCCCCGCGAATACCGTGCCAAACCCTATCCCCCCGCCAAAATCTAATAATATGGCACGCCTCTTGCTCAGTGGCGATTTTTTACCAGTGTGAGCGATGAAAGACCACGGGCTTGGCAGTTGAACGACCACATGCCACAATGGCAGTCTATTAGTGGTAGTGTGCCTGGTTATACATACTACATCTTGTATCTTAGATTTTTATTCTGATTGGTACGCTCTTAGCTATGTATTCCTAGCGTTCCGGTCATGCCAACGAATTAAGGATAGAAATCATGAATCCGAATCAGGTACGATACAATCGAATGATGCAAGATGCCGAACTGGTCACAATCCGAGCGTATAGCTATTCTCAGTTGTCGACCGCCGGTCAAATCATGAAAGTCAGATTGCTACACGTTGCATCTAACATGCGTAACATCGCGTGGCAATTCATGCTCGCGAATCCCGAAACTGTGAACCGATACTTAGGTCACAAAAACTATCGATAAGCTTGACACGTAAGCGACGGCATGGTAGCTTACCGTGCCTCAGCTTGTGTGCCATGTTTCTAGTTCTCATGTCTAAGGGTTGAATGATGACTTTTCAGAATGATGTCGAGATGACTAACGGATTGATTGATGCGAACATGATTACAGCAGACGATTGGGCCGAAGTGAACGCGTTGCGAGATAAGGATGATTCATTCTCATGGGATTCGGTCGAGACTAGCATTGATGAGTGGGAAGCGTATCCTGAAACCGTTCCCTCGCCATACTGTCACACCGAATCACCAGCGGTGAGCAGCGACAATGCGACGACATTTGAATCGTTATTGATTGGTGAGTGGTTCTTGTATGATGGCATCGCCTATGAGAAGCAATCTGGCATGATGGCACGTTCAGCAGACGGACAATGGATTGCGGACAATTGTTTCAATGACGCTCACGCACCATCTGAACAAGTCGAGCGTATTCTAGGTTGACTTGAACCGCGACCCCCGCTAGCCTACGTGGCGGGGTTTACACTTCAGGCCAAACTTAGGATAGGGCAGAACAAAAGGGGTATCATGATTGAATTAGTTCGCAACGCACGAAAATCTGTTGACGGTTCAAATGGTGTTTTGGTTCTTCATAGTTGGGGAACCGGATTTCAATATTTGGTGTTTCCTACGTGGTCTGATGCTACGTTGTGGTATTCTAAGTTAGTTTGAAGAGCTTTTAACGTTGTTGGTCAAGTTCCGACTCTAGATTAGGTTTCTATCATGCCGATTCGCAATGTGTCCGCTCGCTTGAATATCGTGAACATTCTGCGAAATATTCGGGACAGTTCTTGCTTCCTATCGGTCTCGACTCGTGGCGTTGAGTCTGAGGTTAACGGCTGGGTCGCGTCAGTAAAACAAACTGTGCGAGGGTTGACGCTCACACTAACAAATGGTAAAAAAGTTCTGTGGAACTGTCCCGCTAGTCTTGCAAAGTCAGTGGTCGAGCGTTATACTTCATCGGCCAAATATTGGCCAACGGTATTCCCCCAGTAGTCACCCAGGGCAAAATCATGAGTATCGAACGCATCGCAATCACGTTTCCACGCTTAGGTATTGTTCGTTTTTCTCTGTCTCCTCGCTCTTGGGATTACCTTGATATGTGTCGGCAAGACGCCGCACGAATGCTACGATTTATTCGTAATGGTACGTATGGCGACATTCCAACGATTCACGGCAAGGAAATTGAAATCGCTCGGTTAACCTGTTTAGCTCTTAGGGAAGAATCATGAAAGACATGTCAGAACAAAAGAGGGTCATTACAATGGCAATTGCCGCAGGGGTCGAAAGCGGTCAATTCTACAGTTTTTATCATGGTCGTGCCAAAGGAATGACACTAGAAGAGATTTTCAAGGTTGATGACTTGGTTACTAAGCTAAACGCCGAACGAGTTGAGAAAACACCCGGCAAGGAATATGCTGTTAGTGACCTGATTATTGGTGATGTGGTTTGTTGGCCTATTAGTTCGTCTAACTTTGTACACTTCGGCGACTACATCGTAGAATCGATATGCGAAACTGGTTACGATTTCAGTCGACCATACGCACATATCGTTAACGGGAAGCTTGAATTAGCGTCAGAACCGTGTTACGTTGGAAAAGAATCATCCGCACGATTCGTATACAAGACAAACCTGCGTTTTGACGACGTGTAGGGTTGACAGCGGTTCAAAGGTTTGATACAATACTGTGAGTGACAGTTTATTTCTTATGGGTTAATCATGAATGACGACAGTTATATGCCACTATGGCAAATCAGACTAAGACGTGTCTATACGGGGTCAATTGTTACGATTGAGGTTAAGGCATTGAACTATCGTAAAGCGATGGAGCGAGCCGAAGCTCAGTTGATTGGTTGGGAAGCTTTCGATTCTGTGCGTGTTAATTAGTGTTCACGTGGAAGATATTGGTGCGAATCCAATCAGAGCAAAATTTGCCTAACGGCTTGTGCTGTAGTATAATAGTATTATATTCACGTGTTTTGTGTATTCTATTTAAAGGGCCGATATGTTTTCAATCGTTTTGTCTGTGCCTGTTGGCGGTCAACGTGAGCACAAATTCCAGACCGCTTTGCAACTAGCGGAATTCATCCATGCGAACTGCCCTTATATGTTCGCGAAACTCAAAGGGAAAGAGCGAACAGAATGAAGGGTAAAATCGAAGTAACCGATAGCGGATTTAAGATTCGCTTCGGTAAGACGTTGCCGAGTGATGTTAGAAGTGGACACAAACCACATCGCGGGGGAGCGGGCATTCATGCCGACAAGAGGCGTAAGAATGTTCGCATACGTGGTAACAATGCCAAACGTGCGTGGCTTGATTCATAGGGAACAATGAAAGCGTCGCCAGCGTAAAATCTGAGCAAGGTTCATCCACGTCTTAATATGGTGGTTGCTGGCGGATATACGTAGGGTAAACACTAGACACTTCGAATGCGAAGCAAACCTTAGACACCCTACGCGAGCCCGCGTGTCACAATTGATACGCGGGTTTCTCTTTTCTCTAGAATCGATATTCAGTTCCGATTTCAAGCTTGTAGGTTGGTTCGTTGTATGGCGACTTATCCTCAATCGTACATTTCGAAGTTAGTGCCATCGAATGACAACCAGGTACGCACACCAGGGCAACTAGCAATAGAATCTTGAGCATGTTCTGATATCCTTGCGGTTTGAGTTATCGACCACACAAGAGATATCGGCAGAAAAAAGAATAGAGTTGACGTGGTTTTCCACATACAAAATTTGTGCCAATTGGACTTGACTTCAACGAGTCATTCGGTTAGTATGTCGGTCGCGTTTAGGATTCGGGCCAACGTTTTAACTTGAGGATGAGTTGATGACCATTGTCTATCATGGAACTACGCACGTTTTTGACAAGTTCAAAATTAAGAATCAATCGGTTGATAATCATGTGGGTTTTGGTGTGTATCTCACGGCATGCCCTCACGATGTAAAACAGCATTACGCTGGCGTTGGTTCAGATTTAACGCAAAAGCTACGGGGACTGATTGACCGACTTTCCGAAAAGTATCCAAACAAAACGCGAGCCGAAATTAAGGAAATGGCTCGCAAAACAATCGTTGGGCCGGGTCGCTATGTTCTTCAGTGTAGAATTAAGGATGGTTCTAAACTGCTGAGACTTGGCAAGCATGCATGGATGGAAATGTATTCTTTCGACCCCGAAGATGATGATGCGGAATGTGAACTTTCAGAATTTGCTGAAATCGTAAACCTCGTTTGTGATAAACATGGATATTCGTTCGAAATCACCGATTGCGAAATGAGTACAGCAAGCATTCTCAAACAATTGCTTAAGCAATGGGATGGATGCAATCTTTCGCCTAGTCTCGTGTTCGCAGAAATTGCCAAGCGAGCCGGATATGATGGCATCGAATACGATGACGCGTACGAATTCTTCCCGCAGATGGTCAAGCCGAATACTAAGCATTTCGTGTTATACAATCCGTCGTTGGTTGAAATTGTTAAGCGTCAAACCATTGAAGAATTCCAAACTGACGACGAATAATTTTTCCTGCCAAGTCTATTGACTTCTGTAAGTTCGCTTGATACAATCTGTTTGTGTTGGTGATTAACAGTTTCGGTTCACTTTGCAAGGGTTAAAGAGATGACAGATTACACAGCACTGGAAACGCAAGTTGAAATTGAAAACGCTCATATGACTGCTGATGCTATCGCTCGCAAGAATGGCGATAATGGTACGATTGTCCAGAACTTTGCCGACGGAAGCGGACAAAGCGGATTCATGCGAACGATTGACGGAAAGATTGTACACGCGGGAACGGAATTCATTCCGAACGACAAAGCAGCAGACGGATTACTGCTGCAAGGCAACGACAAAATGCGAGGCGAAGGGTCTTGGGTATTTCGTACGGTCGATGAAGAAACCGGCGAAGTCTCGGGACAAGGCACAGCAGACGAGCAAGGATTCCGCAACGTATCGCAATACTGGTATCCTCAAACCAAGTCATTCGATGAGGGAATGCAGATTTTCGCCGAACAGAAGGCACAGCGAAAAGACATCATGTTCAACGCTCAATCTGTGCAATTCATTGATGTTGACGGAAGTTTCGCTATCGGTATGGGAGAAGAAGCGTTTTTGCCAACCGATTGGGCGGGTCGCCAACTATGCAACTGGTTTAACATTCCACAGACGTTATGGGTTGCCTATCAAGGCGGTGAAACCGCAATTGATTTGGACGTATTGTTGTGTGCCTTTAACTCTGGCCGACGAATGCATCAGAAGGAAAAACAACTGTTGTTCCGCACCTATGAGGATGGTACGCTTCGCGGAGTTATGTCAGACAGTTACAGCATTGTTGACAATGACCAGTTTTTGGAGATGCTTAAGGAATTTATTCCGGACGGTCGATTGTCACACTTCCAATTCTCAGACGCAGACAATTTCTATGGGAATATCATCATTCCCGATACAATCCGCTCAGAATCGGATTCGGAATACGGTGGTATGCTGAACTGCGGAAACTCAGCAGTAGGAAAGCGGTCTGTGTTTCAAACGCCGAGTATCTTCCGCTCAATCTGTATGAATGGATGCGTATGGGGCGAAAAGAAAGGCATTGAACTTCGCCGCAGACATCGCGGAATCGATATGACTGAATTCAAGGAAGCAATGCGGGTTAATATCGAAAAGCAAATTCCGTTGACAACAACTAAGATTCCAGAACTGTTGTCGACGCGTCAAATGAAGATGACCGCAACACCGCCTCAATTGTTCGTGTTGCTTTGCAAGGCTAACGGCTTGAATCAAGAGCAACTTAATACCGTTGCCGAAACATGGCTGAAAGAAACTGAGCATGACAAATCGGCGTTTAGCGTTTATGATGCTTTCACGCGAGCGGGTCAGAAGTTTGACCGCGACTCATGGGAAAAATGCGATATGATTGGTGGGTCGATTGTCAATGGTGGTACTGACGAGTGGTATACCAACAATATGAAGGCACAATTGATTAAGCCAGAAGAAGTAACAAAAGCATTCGGAAGCGAATGACGACGATATCACTCCTCGATTTTTACTAGTTTGCTTTAAACTGGTCGAGTTCAGCACTCGTAAAACATGAAAACTGTCATACGGATTAGAAATAATGAGGTATCGTCGTTACCTTTCATGGTATCATTATTTTTGATTGCAACGGTTTTAAACCCGTATCAACACTAGTTGTTGGTACGGGTTTCTTTTTTGTAAGCACCAGGTGTAAGCCAAGCTAGCGTACGCAGTACGATTTTAGTACAGAATTTTTGCCCGCTACTGTAGTATATCAAATTCCAAGCATGGTGTCAATAGTGAAAGAATTTTTCTCAGATATGGGAAAACCTGGTTTCTTAGGCAAATAGACTAGACTTTAATAAAATGGTGTGATACAATGTGGTCACGCAACAACGTCGTTGCGACTAACAATTAAACGGGGTTCCAAAATGAAAAAGTACATTCGTGCTAAAAACATCCAAGGAAGATGGGTCGGACAAATTATTCATTATGAAGGCGATAGAATTGTCGTGGAGTGGACATCGCTCGAATGCGATTCAAAAGAAAACGCAATCGATTCCGCCGTGGAACATTCCGAAGATATGGACATCGACATTGAGTCGATTGAATTCTGAGTTGTATGTATCGGTTTTAATTTCCTTAGTGGAGAGTTTTTGAAAATGGTAAAACGGGTCGTATCTTATCAAGCGTCTGACAACAGTATTCATGCTACGCAAAAGGAAGCGAAAGAGCACGACATGACAATCGCCACGATGAATGCTCTCAAAGCAATCCTTGCAACTGGCATCGCCGCATGGCGAGTTGACGCAATTGTTGGAAATATAGTTCATGAAGCGGATGAAGTTATCAACGCTCTGAAGAATTACAAGAAAGCAATCGGCAGAAAAAATAATAGCAAAAGGGTTGACAACTCAGTAACGGTTTGATATAATAGGGCCATGAACGAAGCAACGATATCAATGTGATGTCTGTTGCGAACCAAGTTAGTTTTGATTTTGGAGAATTGAAAATGACGAACGCAACGTTGACGGGCAAATTGAACAAGGGAAACAAAACATCGCCGAAGAATGGCAAGAACGACCAAAAGGCCGAAAAGGCTAACGTTCAAGCCGAAGCGAAGAACACCAAGCCATCGGAAGCGGCGGCATCGGCATCAGCAACGCAAACGATTCTGGTTGGCGGTGACGCAAATCACCCGAATACGCGAATCGCGATTACGGTTACTGACTTGACCGGCGAAAAGCCAGTGGTCGATACAACGGCAACAAACGAACTGGTTGACGCGATGACTCGGGAACGTCGACAGAACGTGTCGGCGGGGGATTTCCTGAAGGCGCTCAAGGAAGGGTCAGCAGCGAATCCCAAACTGACTGCCACCCAATTGGCTGACAAGCTGGGAATGGGTGTTGAGTCGTTCAATCAACGGCTGAACTCGATTCGCATGCAATGGAAGCGAGACCGCTTTATCGGTGACGTGAAATTCCGTGGAGCGACTGCCGAATCACTCGGAATGAGCAAGGAAGAATTCGACACGATGCTTGCCGAAGTGAAACACGACAAAAACGATAAAGGCAAGCCAATTACTTCCGCCTATGACGGCTTGACCGAATCAACCGCCAAATTCTTCGACGGTCCATTCCCTTGGACGTTGGCTGACGGTCGCTCCGCTGGTAATGGCGGGGGTCGTGCCGGTGCGGTTCAGAATGCGATTCTCGCTGCGTTGTCTGCTGTCGAATAATCCTGAACCGTCAGAATGACGTTGACAAAATAGGCGGGGGAAGTTAGACTTAGCTCCCCCGCTTATTCTTTTCTCTTAAGGGCCAAACATGCTGAAGTTTTCTCGTGGTAATGCTAAGCTTGACGCTCTAGAATTGATTGTTGGTGGTCAAGTCTGGACGTTCTCACAACTGTCAGGCCATACGTGTCCATTCGCCCGCGATTGCTTTGCCAAAGTTATCGAAACCGATGAGGGCCGACGTGTAGTCGATGGAAAGGATATACAATTCAGATGCTTTTCGGCATCGACAGAAGTTTTGTTTCCAGCGGTCTATAATGCTCGTAAGCATAACACCGATTTGATTGCAGAAGCGGGAACGGAATCTAAGGCAACAAAACTTATACTTGCATCGTTACCTGGTGAAGCGAAATGCATTCGTATTCATGTCGGCGGTGACTTTCATAAGCAATGGTACTTTGACGCATGGCTTAATGTTGCCGAGATACACAACGACATAACTTTCTATGCTTATACAAAAGCTAATAACTTTTGGATTAAGCGTATGGATAACATTCCCACAAACATGGTTTTAACTGCTTCGCGTGGCGGAAAACTGGATTGTTTGATTGATGAACATGGCTTGCGTCAAGCCGTTGTGGTACATTCTGAGGCGGAAGCGTATGAACTCGGGTTGCCGATTGACCACGATGATTCTCATGCTGCTTTGCCTGAACTGCGTAACGAATCTTTTGCTCTTCTCATTCATGGGAAGCAACCGAAGGGAAGCAAGGCAAGCAAAGCGGTCAATATTCTAAATGGTGTGGGCTCGTATTCTCGGAAATAGTGTTGACTTTCTACGATTGCTTTGCTATACTCATCGAAGGGAGGTTAACACGCTTAACTCATTACCGAAGGAATTTTGGGGTTGGGTCTTATTCATTCTTCTGGTGACTGCTGCCATTAGACAAATATGGAAGGATAAATATCGTGAACATCGATAAAGCACTGAATGAATTGCGACAAGGGGGAACAACTCCTATCGGTCTGACTTATTTGACCGAACCAAAACAACTGAAAACAAACAATCCGTTTTATGCGGATGGACAATGGCAAATTGAAAAGCTTGCCGATGTCAACGGGTTTGCGGGGTCGGATTATGAATCGGTAGTCAACAATCAGCGGGCTCGCGAGGAGAAGCAAACCGACTTTGAATCAATGCCACTATGGAATGGAAAGGGAAGTCATATCGATAAGTTTCTCGCGAAACACGAGAATGGAACAGTCTATCTGAAACTTCTGTTGACAACCTACGGTCAAGAGCAGTACCGATGGAAGCAAACCGTATTGCCAACGGGTCGCACGATTCCTGCCATTCCACTGAATGATGAGGAGTATCGTCGGTTAATGGCATTCAATCCCGCTCCTCGCAAGCCATCAGAGCGACAAGAACTTGACAAGCCGCGTCAGTGGCGGTTGATTATGATTCAGAACATTGTCAGCATACGATTTGGGGGGAAGGTATTCAGTTGACATAGGTCAATACTTCTGGTATAATTGCTTCGCGGGCACAACAAAGGAAGGAGGAATCATGACGAGATTAATGTGCATCGCTGTTTTGATGTTTGCTAGTACTTGCGAGGCTCAACCCCCGCCTGGCACAACACGGATAATCAGACAGTCACGCGGAGCAGAACGATACGAACGAAACGGAAAAACAATCGGCTCATCGCTACCCAATGTAAGCAATGGCCGAACGTATTACGACAGTCGCGGGGTTTATTCTCGAAGTTATGCAACCCCGTCTGGAACGCGAATCATCACAACGCGTAGATAACCGATGCACCGGGCAGGTGGTCGGAGGCCCGCACCAGTCGAAAGATTGGTGTGGGCTTTTTTATTGTCTCATCAGACTTCGTCCGATGCCCTACTACAGCGGCCCAACGTTGTCAGCTATTTGATTTAAGAGATGATTCTAATGCACCAGCTACAAGAAAACATCCAATTCCTATCCATAGGTTTGTGCTGTATCCAATCATACAACATCCAATAATCGCACATAGTAATGAAATCGGTATTTGCATGATTTGTCTCACTTAATTAACTAAGAT
>Ga0105238_10006207_pt1 | contig 11867 bp, 9 predicted proteins | sample KBSC34metaG_FD_81526 | JGI IMG/M metagenome (GOLD analysis project Ga0105238, IMG submission 81526) | Corn rhizosphere microbial communities from Kellogg Biological Station, Michigan, USA - KBS C3-4 metaG | ecosystem: Host-associated > Plants > Roots > Rhizosphere > Soil | place: Michigan, USA... | reverse complement strand
CATGTTGGCTGCGCACCCACCCGCTACCGCGAGGTGGTTCTGACCCTGCCCAGGAACGAATTTCATTTCTAATGCAAAGCTATTTCTTCTTCAGCGTGTTCTGTATCGTCTGCTGCGCGTCTTCCTGGTCGATTTCACCATCCTCCGCAGCCTTGGCGTCTTCGGCTGCCGGTCCGAGCGCGTGAGCACTCTGTCCGGCCGTCAGACCCTTGGCGGCTTTCTCGGCCTTCGCGTTGAGAGCCTTATCAACTTCGACATCCAACGAGACGATTGGATCGCCAAAAGGATCACTCTTCTTGGCGCGCTCGAAAAGCTGGAAGTTAATGGTCCAAACAACAATCTTTCCCGACGTCGCGTCTTTCTCGAGCCCAAAGATAACTCTTCGCAGCCCGTTTGGAGTATTCAGCTGAAAGTTAACTTTTAGTTTGATTACCGTTGCCGTATTCGTGGCCATTGGTCGCTCCTTATACTAACGAAATTAAGACTTAACCCATGTTCAACCGTTAGTGGGAGTTTTTCGAAAAACATCACTCCCTGGGCTGCCCGGTTCCGCTTTGTGTCTCGATATTTTGAGTTGCGCTCTTCTGCCGGAGCAGATTCTTGATGCCGAAGAGCGACTCTAACGCGTCCTGCCAGAATGGTGCGCCGACACTTAATAACATCACCATGATGGCCCAACCAACGAGGGTGACGAGATCGTCTTTTCGCCTCTCCCACCACTCAGCTCCGGTTTGCGCATGCCAGTTGTTTGCGTTTTGCAAATCATTGGTAAATCCGGCCCAACTGCCCCACGGCTTGGTCCAAACGCCGGCACCCCAGATAAATGACTGCAGTTGTGCGGCGCCCAGCGGTTTGAAGCCAAAACTCTCGTACGTGCCCACCAGCGAATCGATGTCCTGAAGATCCTTATTTATCTCCGCCACCGTGTCGGGGGATGGCGAGGCGTTCGGACCGGGCGACGGCGACGCCGTTGGAGTTGCGGTAGCCTTCGGGTTGTTATTCTTTACAAGGTCGGCGCCCGCATCAACAAGCATCTTCCGTTGAATGTCATTCTTCGAGAGACTCTTATAAACCTGGAAGAAGTTTGCATTCAACACAATTACCACGACGATGCTGATCGCAATAGAAATCGTGCGCATGTGACGCGTGTAACGCTCGTCGAAACTCTGCGTGACCGTGTCGAACCAGAGCTCGACCTGATCGATCTTGTTACGCAACGGCGAAATCGCGTCGACGAACTTCTGACTGAGGTAGCCGATGAGTTTTGAAACCCCCGCGAGCTCTGACGACAGCTTTTGCAGCGCCGCTACTTCACTCGTGTTTCCGGCAGTCGTCGCGATCTCTGTCTCTTTCGTGATTGCCTGCTGGGCCTGATCGAGCAAACTGAGCAAACCGTGAACGTCGATCTGTCCGAGCCGCAGCAAGTCCGCAAACAAAACTTTCGGTTTCACCTGTTGGCCATCGAGAATGGATGCGACGTTGTTGAAGATCGGCGCGAGTATCGACCGAATCTCAGCAATTTTCGTACTCGCTGCGCCGCGCAACATCGGATCGTTAGTAATGTCATCGATCGCTTTGCGCAGGCCCGCGATTTGATCGCAGAGCAATTGGAACTTCGGCACGTAGTCTGGGAAAAAGTCTTCCGATTCGAGTTTTCCCATGACTTTGAACAGGTCGGTTTTGGAGAGCGAGTCGAGGACGGGCTTTCCAAACAGAGTTTGCCTGCCGATGCTCTTGAACTGGTCGAGAACTTTATTTTTGAAGACGTCGGCGGGCGTGGTGACTGCCGCAGACTTTCGTCCGAACCAGCTCTTCAGCGTCGACCAGACGCTGGATAAAACAGGCGTTGAAGGTGTGGTTTCGGTTGGCGCGCCGACAACCTGTTCGTAAAGATCTTTCAAAGAGTCTTCGATCTGGCGCGACTTGAGTTTCAGTATTTTTTTCAGCAGCGTTTGAATCGCCTGCACCAGCAGACTCAGAACCAGCAGCACGACGACGAGTGCGATTACAGTGTTGAGGATACCCAGATCCATAGGAGCTCCTTGGGGGAAGTTGAACTCTACAATGCGGGGCACGATATTAGATTTAGGTCTTTTCTTCAATAACCAAGTTTGCTAGCACAGATAAAACCGATCTGTGTAAATCGATTTACGCAGATCAGCATTATCCGTGGTTTGCACCTTTGTGAGGACTGTTTTAACTTCTAGACCATGCGTCCATATCAATTTCTCCAGTTCGACGTTTTCACTGACCGCAAGTTTTGCGGCAACCCGTTGGCGATTTTTCCCGAGGCCGAAGGAATCACCGACGAGCAGATGATGAAGATCGCTCGCGAGATGAATCTGTCAGAAACAGTTTTCGTACTCAAATCTGAATCTGACGAGGTTCTGAGACGCCTGCGCATCTTCACACCCATTCGCGAAATTCCATTTGCCGGTCATCCGATTGTAGGCACGTGGACTGCGCTCGCGCAGGAAGGCGTGGTTCCGGTTCCCGAAGGCGGAAGCGGTTGGCAACGGATCTTTCACGAGGTCGGCATCGGAATCCTGCCGGTTGATATCGAGTTCCAGGACGGCAAGGCAGTTCAGGTGGTCATGACCCAGGGAAAGTTCGAGATTATCGAGGAGCTCGACGACGCGCACGAACAAGCTGAAGTCGCGCGCGCATTGGGCATCGCGCGTGAAGATCTCGATGAGAGTCTTCCGATCCAGGTGATCACGACCGGTCTGGCTTGCCTGGCGGTTCCGATTCGTTCACTTGCCGATTTGCGCGACACTCGTGTCGACGCAACACTGCTGGGTGACATCTACACTCGTCACGGTGGTGTGGGATGTCACGCGTTCACGCGCGAGACGATGGAAGTCGGCGCCTCTCGAGCGCACGCTCGCTTCTTCGCTCCCGCAGACAACATTCCTGAAGATCCGGCGACGGGCAGTGCGTGCGGAGCCCTAGGCGGTTACCTCGTGCATCACGGCGCGTTGTCATTGGAGCCGCAGGACGGAAGGTATAAGTTCGTCATCGAGCAGGGCGACTTCATTCACCGGCCGAGCCGCATTAATCTCGACGTGAAAGGGCAAGCGGGCAAGGTCGAAGAGGTGAAGGTTGGCGGGTTGGCGGTGCTGGTTGCACGCGGGGAAGTGTTTGTTGAATAGGTCTTATAGGACCTATACGACCTATGCTAGATCTTCTAATTATTGGTGCGGGTCCGGCGGGATTGTCGGCTGCTGAAGCGGCGGCGCAGGCGGGGCTTGATTATCTCGTCATCGAAAAAGGAACGATTGCCAATACGATCCGGCAGTATCCCGTCGGGCGCGCGATGTTCTCCACTCCCAACGAAGTGGAGATGCACGAAGGCGCGTTGAAGCCTGTGCGCGAGAAGCCGACGCGCGAAGAGATGCTGTCGCACTACATTCACTTCGTCCTCGATCTCGATCTGCGAATTAACACTGCCGAAAGAGTGGTTTCAGTAAACGGAAACATAAATGAAGGCTTCGTTGTCCAAACGGACGCGAGCGACTACAAAGCCCGACGTGTGTTGTTTGCCATCGGCGCGATGGAAAAGAAACGGCGGCTAAACATCCCCGGCGAAGAACTTCCGAAAGTTCATCATCTCTTTGTCGAACCATACGCCTACGTGCGAAAAGACTCGCTCGTAGTTGGTGGCGGAAATAGCGCCGCCGAAGCAGCGTTGTTTCTTTCCGAAGAAGGCTCACGCACAACGTTGGCCATCTGGCGTGAAGACTGGGAGAACCGCGACCCGAAGGCTGGGGCGATGAAGCACTGGGTGCGGACGCCGCTCGAAGCCGAGGTCGCGGCCGGGCGCCTCAAAGTCGTACTTTACAAACACGTCGACGAGATTCGCGAGACCGAAGTTACGTTGACGACCGAGACGGCCGAGTCGCTGACGATTCCTAACGACGTCGTGTTTGTTCTCGTCGGCAGTGATGCCGATCTCACGTTGTTGAAAGAGCTGGGCGTGCAAACTGAAAAGGGCAAGCTTGCCGAAGTCCCGGTCTACGACACGGACACTTTCGAGACGAACGTGCGTGGGATCTATGTCGCCGGGCACTTCACGCACGCTCGTCATATCAAAGCTGCGATCGACGTGCCGCGCCGGATAGTCCCACTCATCGCGCGAGAGTTAAATGATTAATTAGACAGGATGTCAGGATGTACAGAATTGACAAGATTTCATCCAGTAAATCTTGTTAATCCTGTAATCCTGTGAGGAGGTGCTATGAATCGCGTCGTGCTGGTTGTTTGTATTCTGCTTTGCCTGCCGCTTGGCATCAACGCGCAAAAGAAGCCTCCGGTCACGACCTCGTCTCTCTGCACCAGAGAAAACGCGCTCGATACTACGAAGCAGCAGATCCTCCTGACACGAACGTTCGACAATCAGGTGCATCGCATTGCGGTGCTGATCCGTGCCGCCGATCTGTTGTGGCCACACGACCAGGAGAAGGCTCTCGCTACCTTCACGGAAGCGTTCGATCTCGCCGTTCAGAATTTCAAAGAGAACGGCGATGTCATCACACGGAGTTCCCAGAGCAAGTTCGCGGCTGTTATCCAACAACCGGATCAACGATTCAAGGTGCTTGCGGCACTCGCCAAACGCGACCCGGCACGCGCACGAAAACTGTCAGACCAAATGCTCCAGGACGAAGCCAAAGAGATGGCTGAGAAACCTGCCGACGACGACCAATCCAAACGAGGTGCGGGAGAAAAGATCCTGATGCTTGCTCGCAGTCTCGTTCCGGACGACGTGCCCGCAGCAATCAACTTCGCTCGCCAGAGTCTCCGCTATCCAGCGACGATGTTTTTAACGGCCTTCATTTATCACGTGGCGAAAACAAACAGGCAGGCAGCGGATCAGTTTTATCTCGAAGCACTGGCAGCCTATGGCTCGAAGCCGATGGACCAGTTTCTATATCTCTCTGCGTATCCATTCGGGAACAAACGCGACGCAGGCGAGATGCCCGGTTACATGGTCTATTCAGTCCCCGAAACATATCTCCCGACCCCGGCAGTGCAACGACAGTTCATGCAGACTCTGCTGGCACGAAGCGAAGAGGCACTCGCAACTCCGGTTGAGGCAAAATCAAGCTACCGGTATCCCGACCAGGCGCAAATGTGGCTCGCACTCACAAGACTCGAAAAGCAGGTGCAGGACGATCTACCCGATCTGGCAGAAGCCACTGCTCGTACAAAAGAGAAACTCTTCGCGTCGTTAAATCCAGGTACGCAGAAAAATGTGACCGGAGAGATCGCTTCCGACAACGCGCCGAAAAGATCGTTTGACGAGCAGGTTGAGGCGGCCGAGAAACAGACTGACGCGGGGCGCAGAGATCAGCAACTAACGTTTGCTGTAACCGGAGCTTCGAAGGACGTGCCCGTCGAAAAGGTTCTCAGCACTATTGATAAGATCTCTGAAGCAAGCATCCGTGAACCACTGCTCAACTGGTTTTACTACTTCAGCGCGCAGGAACTGATCGCGAGTAAGGATTTGAGCGAGGCGAGAAAGTTTGCAGCCAAGGTTACGGAGTTGGACCAGCGTGCTTACCTGTTCGTGCGTATTGCGGAAGAGTCGCTCAAACAAACTGAAGATCAAGCCGAGGCGCGTGACATTCTCAACGAGATTTCAGCGGCGATTAGTAAAGCGCCAAAGACAATCGTGACCGCGCGCGCTTTACTGGCGCTGGCCCACCTTTATGGGAAGATTGATGCGAATCGCGGTATTGAAGAGTTGGGGAATGCAGTCAAGACGATCAACGCGCTGGAGTCGCCCGACTTCTCACAGGAGTACGTGATGATGAAGATCGAAGGAAAGACGTTTGGGAGTTTTGCTTCGTTCTCGACACCCGGCTTCAATCCTGAGAACGCATTTCGCGAGATGGGCAAACTCGACTTCGACAGCAGCCTCATCCAGGCCACGCAGTTCACAGATAAATCGCTACGCGCGTTAACCACTCTGGCAGTTATCGAACCTTGCTTCTTGCCACAAAAAGGCACAAAAAGCACAAAAGGCACAAAAGGCACAAAACAGATCAATTGAGCTAGATGGCGACTAAGATTTTCTTTTGTGCTTTATGTGCTGTTTGTGCCTTTTGTGGCTCTATTCGGTGACGTCACTCTTACGGCGTGCGACTCCGGTCTTCTGTGCGGCGATTTCGACTTCGCGTGCGACTGCCTCTGCGACTCGTTTATCGAAAACGGATGGGATGATGTATTCCGGATGTAACTCGGCGTCGGTGATGATGCCTGCAATTGCACCTGAGGCCGCGAGCTTCATCTCTTCGTTGATGCGTGAGGCACGGCACGCGAGCGCGCCGCGAAAGATGCCGGGGAAACTCAGTACGTTGTTGATCTGGTTCGGATAGTCTGATCTTCCCGTCGCCATTACTGCGACATACGGCGCAGCATCCTCCGGCATGATTTCCGGAGTCGGGTTTGCCATGGCGAAGACGATTGGCTTTTCGGCCATTTGTCTCACATCCTCTTCATTAATCACGCCGGGCACAGACAAACCGAGAAAGACATCCGCTCCTTTAATGACTTCGTGGATCGTTCCCTGCTCCTCGTGCGGATTTGTATTTTGCGCGTACCAGTCTTTCATCCAATTCATGTTCTCTCGGCGTCCGCGATACAGCGCGCCAGTTTGATCGCAACCGATGATGTTCTGCACACCCGCAGCCATGATGATCTTCGTGCACGCAACACCGGCCGCGCCGACGCCGTTCACGATGACTTTTACTTCATCCATCTTCTTGCCAACGAGCTTGAGCGCGTTGATTAGTGCGGCGAGCACAACGACCGCAGTGCCGTGCTGATCGTCGTGGAATACGGGAATGTCGAGTTCTTCTCTGAGCCGTTCTTCGATCTGGAAACAGCGCGGCGCCGAGATGTCTTCCAGGTTAATACCTCCAAAGACAGTCGAGATCGCTTTCACGGTTCGCACGATCTCGTCCGGATCTTTTGTATTCAGACAAATCGGGAAAGCGTCGACGCCGGCAAATTCCTTGAACAGCATCGCCTTTCCTTCCATCACGGGCAGCGCCGCCGCTGGGCCGATATCGCCGAGCCCGAGCACGGCGGTTCCGTCAGTAACGATCGCGACTGTATTTTTCTTGATCGTTAGAGTGAAGACCTTTTCCGGTTCCTGGTGAATCGCGTCGCAGATACGCGCAACGCCCGGCGTGTACGCCATCGACAGATCCGCCCGAGTTTTCAGTGGCACTTTGGGAACGACTTCGATCTTGCCGCCGAGGTGCATCAGGAACGTCGGATCCGAAACCTGAAGCAGCTCGACGCCATCGACGTCTTTGACAGCTTCGACTATCTGTTCGCCATGTTTACTCGAGATTGAGCTGACTGTGACATCGCGGACGATGAAGTCGTTGCCGACTGTGACGATGTCGATGGCGCCGATGTCGCCACCGGCACGCCCGATCGCCATCGTCAACTCACCAAGCGAGCCGGCACGTGAGGAAAGCCTGACGCGCAAGGTCAAACTGTAACTCGCGCTGGGTGTTTGCATAAATGTTTAGTCCACAGATTACGCAGATTACACTGAATCAAGTATCTCTGTAATCTGTGGGTGGCCTTTTGTTAGTTTGAGCGACCTCTTGCCGAGTAGTCGATACAGCTCCAGTGCGTCGGGCTTTCGTTTCAGCGCTGCGAGGTGTCGCTTCACAGTCTCCAAATCGCCGCGCGAAAAGGTTCCGGTCAGTGCTTGTGCCGGGTCTTTAGTTTCGAGATTCCGCACTGTACTTGCAATCAGCGGCAACAGGATATTGCGCGCTGTCGTGCGTGTGATGCCGCACTCGGAGAGCATCTCCAGAGCCACGTCGAATAGCGCAGTCACGTTTCCGGAGACCATCACGGCCGCGGCGTGATACAGAGGTTTGTCTTCCGATCGAATAAAAAAACTCCTGCCGCCGAGGTCTCGAACTATCGCTTTCCCAATTCGCACGGCCGGCTTATCACCCTCAACACTCCAGAATGCTCCCTCGATCGTGTCGCCGGGATTACTGACCGAGAGCAACGGATGAATCGAACCAGTCTTCCAGCCTTTCTTTCGTAATGGCGCGAGCACGTCTGACGAAAGGGCGCCGCTGGTGTGGAGTGCCGTGGCGGTGAATTCAAGACGACTCATTTCCACCGCGACGCTCGCGATTTGATCGTCAGGCACAGTGATCAGAAACACATCAGCAAGCCGCAATGAAGGCAGTTCTTTTGCGGCCAAAACCTGGACGTCAGCGTCTAAAAGCCGTGCGGCACTGCGTGCTCTCCGGACCCGGCGAGCAACGAGTGACTCGACCGAATATCCGCGGTGCAAAAGTGCCACACCCAGGGCGGTTCCCAAACGGCCACTTCCGATAATGGAAACCGCCGTCTTTTGCTTTCTTTTCCGCGCGGTCATAGGTATATTGAGGACGTTAACGACACAGGGTTTTGAGACGCGAATTCTAATCCTCCTGGCTCAGGAAGTTATATCTGGTCACACAACCAAGTTACCGAACCTGAGCATCATAGACTGCGCGTCAGGATTTAGCGAAAACTGAACTCTGATCCCCTACCCTCAGGTCATCGATTTCTTTGGAGGTTTTTTGAGATGAACAACTTCTCCCGTGCCACGAGTGCTTTCGTTTTAACCGCATCGTTACTGATGAGCTCCGTGGCCGCAGTAGCGCAAACGACGACGACCAAGTCGACGGATCAGACTCAAAAGACTACCCAAACCCAATCCGATCAAAAGTCGGAAGAGAAGCAAGCTCAGACCGCGACAGAGCAGAAGGCAGATCCGAAGGTGGCGGCTCAGCCAGCTCCGGCGCCTGTTAAATCGTCCGGCAAGGCGCTCTCGACCAACGAAGATCCCAACATGATCGGCAAGCGGAATATCAATACCGGGATCATTGCCAAGATGAGCGGCTCCACTGAGAAGGAAGTCCGCATGGGACGCGAGGCGGCAGCTGAAGTCGACCGCCAGGCGAAGTTTGTTGATGACCCGTTGATTACCGAGTATGTGAATCGTGTGGGTCAGAACATCGTGCTTCACTCCGACGCCAAGGTTCCTTTCACGATTAAAGTCATCGATTCCGACGAAGTGAACGCCTTTGCGCTGCCGGGCGGTTTCTTCTACGTAAACAAAGGCCTGATTCTTGCCGCCGATAACGAAGCGGAACTGGCAGGCGTGATGGCTCACGAGATTGCTCACGTGGCAGCCAGACATGCGGTCGAGAACCAGACCAAGGCCAGCCTGCTCGAGTACGCAGCGCTCGGTGGTTCGATATTCCTCGGCGGCATCCCGGGAATGATTTATCAGAACACTGCCGGCATCGGCTTGCTCGGAATATTCATGAAGTTTAGCCGCGGCGCCGAAGAAGAAGCAGACAAGCTGGGTGTTCAATACATGTATGCGGCGGGTTACGACCCAGGCGCAATGGCGACGATGTTTGAAAAGCTGGAAGCCAAGAACAAGAAGAAGCCCGGCCTCATCGCGCGCGCGTTTTCGACTCACCCTGCGCCCCCGGATCGCAGAGCATCGGCGCTCGCTCTGGCAGCACGATTCCCGGAACACGAAGAGTATGTGATTAGCAGCTCCGAGTTTCAGCGAGTAAAGAACCGGCTCCTGAGACTTTCAAACGCACGCGCATCGACGGCTGGCGCAATCGCAGCTGGTGATGACAACGGAGCACCCGGACGGCCGACGTTGAAACGTCGCCAGCCGACACCGGACGATGGCACGACGACAACTCCCGATGGCGAGCAGCAGCAACAGAAAGAGGCGCCGCCGAAACTGAAGAAAAACGACACAGGAACCACGAAAACTCCTGACCCAGACAAGCCGTAGTCAACCCTATGGTAATTTAAGTAGCTAGGCCCTTCGGATTTCGAAGGGCCTTTTTTTGGCCCGTAAATCTATTGACCCTCGCAGGGCTTTTAGCGTATTGTCCGCTCACCTCGCGCTCTTTCCCGCTGGTTTCAGAGCCTGCACCACGCATCTGTGCCAGCCTATTGCGCCTTTTTAGTTCGCTTCTGAGCGAGTTCCCCTAACTACGGAGGTGTTTCTATGTGGCCTATCGGTCTTCTCCTCGTCGTCGTTGTTATTGCCTACGTGTTTGCTGCCAGTCGGGGTGTTCTTCCATGGCCTGGAGCAGCTAGTGATGATGATGAGGGCGGCAAGATGTCGGCTGGTCGGCGTCGGTTCGTGACAATCTACCTAATCGCTCTCGGCATAGCTTTCATTTTCATGGAGGTGTCGCTTCTATCAATTGACTTTCCTGACACGCCGCGCGTAGCGGAGTCAACTCTCGAAGCAACGTCGACGCCGACGCCGACCCCGACTCCGATAAGCCCGACAGGCGGCCAAAGCACACCCGCATCCGGGACAAATGCTCCACCTACGCCTACACCTACACCCACTCCGACTCCTACTCCGCAGAATCCACCAACGGCGAATGCACTTCCCGTTATCAAACACATCCTGCCTCAATCAACGCTCGGCAACACACCAAACCTGTGGCTGGCGGTATATGGGAAGAACTTTACGCCGACCTCAAAGATACGGCTGAATGGCCGCGACGCAGCAATGCGGTTCGTGGATTCGAATCTACTAGCGGCTCAACTATCGCCTACTGACGTACTCAACGTCGGCACCATGACTATTGATGTAGTGGATGGCAATCAGATCTCCAACGCGCAAATAGTTCCGGTAAGCAAGCCCAGAGTCCCGCTCAACGTGTTCTTCCTCTGGCACCCGGACATCAATCGCGAGCTGCAGTTGCTTTTGTTGGTCTGTTTTGCCGGCGCACTCGGCAGTTATATCCATGCTCTGAAGTCAGCTACGGCCTATATCGGCAACCGCAACATGGGTGGCAGTTGGTTTTGGTGGTACATGAGTGGCCCCTTTATCGGTATGGCGATGGCGCTCATTTTTTACGCGGTACTACGCGGAGGTTTTCTCGCGGGTACGCCGGCTGACGAGAAAGTGGTGAATCCTTTCGGTGTAGTTGCGGTTGGCGCTCTTGTTGGCATGTTCGCTGACAAAGCCGCACTCAAGCTCGGCGAAATCTTCGAAACTCTGTTCAAGTCGGGCGACGCACGCACTGACAAGCTCGATGCGCCCTCGATCAGCTCCATCGAACCCGCCAAGATTCCATCCGGTACTGCTTCTCAATCCGTGACGATCAAAGGTAAACGATTGGGCAAGGTCTCAATGGTTCGATATAACGCGATCGAGGTTAAGCCGGAATTTGTGAGTGATGACGAAGTTCATTTTACGCTCGGACAAAAGGATTTGGCCGTACCCAGAGTGCTGAACATTTCGGTGATCGATCCCCAGGCCGGGGCATCCGTGGCGGCAAAACTCCCCATCGTCGGACCGAAGATTACCGGGCCCGAGTCGCTCCCGGCGGCAACAGTTAATACCGCCTTCACAGAAACAATTGTAGCGGCAGAGGGTACCGCTCCTTACCAGTTTAGTGTTGCTAACGCGCCAAATTGGTTAACGATTGATGGGAACACCGGTAGATTGACAGGAACACCGGCGGCACCTGGCGACTTTCCCGCAACCGTCATAGTAAAGGACGCTGACGGCGCGTCAGCTCAGAAGGCTTACACTCTCACCGTGACTTAAATCGTCAGCTTTGGAGCGGGCGCTCGCCTAAAGAGCGCCCACTCGGGTTGACAATCATTTTGCCGCTTCGGTATTCTTACCGTTCGCGTTTTATTCGCTGAAAACAGAGATAGTTAACTATGTCGACATACTTCCCCAGCGGTAAGGAACTCGCTGGAAGACGAAAATGGTACGTGGTAGATGCGAGCGGTCAAACCGTCGGGCATCTGGCTTCTGAGGTTGCTTCGATTCT
>Ga0105238_10006204_pt1 | contig 11868 bp, 6 predicted proteins | sample KBSC34metaG_FD_81526 | JGI IMG/M metagenome (GOLD analysis project Ga0105238, IMG submission 81526) | Corn rhizosphere microbial communities from Kellogg Biological Station, Michigan, USA - KBS C3-4 metaG | ecosystem: Host-associated > Plants > Roots > Rhizosphere > Soil | place: Michigan, USA... | reverse complement strand
TTCAAGCCTTCGCCTTCGGTCAGGCGTGCCACGTCGATCTTGCCCAACTGCTGGTCGATCTGCGCCTCGCCTTGCGTCACGTCGACCAGCAACGCCTGCGTCTGACAATCGAGATCGCAGGTGAAGCGGGCCGGCACCGGCTTGATCGCGGCGGCACCGCCCAGCTCGGCAGCGATCGCGCTGAAACTTTCGTGCGAAATCGATGGCGTGGGATTCGCGTTTGGATCCGGATAGGCCGCCAGCAGCGCCGGCAACTTGCCGGCAACTGCGCCCGCCTTCTGCCGCGCATCGATCGTTTCCTGCAGGCGCCACTTCACGTTGCGCGCGAGGTCGCGCAGCAGCGGCGGGCGCAGCACGCGGCTGATTTCCGCGCGCGTCAGGCCGGCCTGCGTGAGGTCGTAGTGGCGCGACAGGAATCCGGTTGCCTCACTCGGATCGGTGCCGATGTGTTCGACCGGGATCACCTCGATCATCCATTCGGTATCCGGCGATGCCTTGCCCGGCGCGCTGGCCTGCGCGCGTGCGCGATCGGCCGGATGCGGACCGTGACAACCCTGGCAATGCGATTCGAACAGCGTCTTGCCGCGCGCCGCCAGCGGCTGGTCGACCGTGCCGAGCAGGTCTTCCGGCCAACGCGGCGGTTTGAGCTTCTGCAAGGTGTGTTCGATCTTGTCGAGGTTCGGAATGTTCACCGAGGTTTCGTAACGCTGATCATCAGGCACCGGGTTGCCATACGAATCGGTCATGCGGATCACCGCGCCGACGCCGAGCGACTCGCCGATGTTGCGTGCCAGCGGTTGTTTGACCGAACCGTTGTACTGCACCCAGTCGAACTTCCAGATGTTCCACACGTACGGATAGCTGACCGGCGCGGTGGCATCGTGATAGTTGCCGGCAATCAGGTGATCGCCGAACACGGTGTTGGCGATGCGGCCGAGCGCGTCGGTGCGGCCGAAGCCTTCCTGCACCGGATACAGGTGCCGCAGCGGGCTGTTCTGGCCCTGCGTGGCGAATGCCTTGATCGTGGTCCACAGCTCGTCGCGCAAGGCGGACTTGCCTTGCGGATAGCGCGCGCCGATCACCTTGCGCGCGAAGCGCTCGAACTTCCACGGGTTCGCCCAGGTGGCAATCATCGAGGCGACCAGCGTCGGACCGAACGCGCCGCGCTGCATGTCGGTGAACTCGTGCATCGCCTGGCCGCCGTCGATGCGGATCGCGTAGGTCTTGCCGTCCTTGCGCGCGTGGATCTCGCCGGAGTGGCAGGCCGCGCAGGTGATGTCGAGCACGTATTGTCCGAGTGCCGCATCGAAATGCCGGGTCAGGCCGATCGGCAAGCGATCCGGATTGCGTTCGCTCGGTTGTGGATCGACGATGAAACGGTAGCGTTGCAGGTGCTCCGGCGCGGCGAAGCGTTGCTCGTCCAGCGGCATTTCGAGGTTGACGAACCAGGCGTAGCGCAGCGGCGTGATCAATGCTCCCTGCGGCATCGAGGTGCCTTGCGGCGTGTAGTAATACGTCTGCCGGTCCGGCGCGTCGGCGGTGGTGCCCCAGCCCTGATCCAGATAGACATAGCCATCGACCTGTTCGAGGTTCGGGATCGCCTTTGACGGATACCAGACGAACATCACGAACCCGGCGACTGCCACGACCAGCAGCACCAGGCCGATCACCAGCGCCCATTTGAGCAGGCGACCGAGCGTAATGCCGAACAGCGCGCCGAAAAATCCGCGCAGGCCGCGCGGTGACGATGACCTGCCGACTGGTTTCCCCATGAACTTCCCCATAGCTAGCCGTGCCGGAGCAACGATCCGGCACGCGAAGTACACCGCATTGACCGCGCATCGTGCAAGGCGCATTGCGGGGAAGGGGCACGCAGGTTGGCTGCGCGACCCGCAAGCGTCACCTCCTGGCGGATCTGGAAATTGGCGGTGCGCTTGGTTGCGGCGTGCAGGCGCGTCAGCGTCGAAGCAAATTTTTCGCCGGAACCGCTGCAGCCAAACCTGAAATCCGCTATGTTGCAGTGCTTTTGCAAAACGTTATGAAAACGTTTACATTCCGGCGGTCGCGCGAAATATTGCTGCGTCAGGGAGTCGGGGTGATGGCAGTGACGATCAGAGATGTGGCCCGGGAGGCGAAGGTTTCCGTCGCGTCCGTGTCGCGTGCGCTGAATGGCAACACCAACGTCACCGACACCACGCGCAACCGCATCCTGCGTGTCGCGCAAAAGCTGCGCTACATCCCGCACAGTGCCGCGCGCAGCCTGATCACGCGCCGCACGCACACGGTCGGCGCGTTGTTGCCGGACCTGTTCGGCGAATTCTTTTCCGAGCTCATTCGCGGCATCGACCTGGCCGCGCGCGCGCGCGGCCTGCATCTGCTGGTGTCGAGTTCGCACGGCAACGCCAACGAAGCCGCCGCCGCGCTGCGCGCGATGCAGGGGCGCGTCGACGGCATGCTGATCATGTCGCCGCATGTGGACGGCGAGTTCCTGCATCGCAATCTGCCGGACGCCGTGCCGGCAGTGCTGCTCAACACCGCTGTGCAGAGCACGCGCTATTCGACCCTGAACGTCGACAACTACGGCGGTGCGCGCGCAATGACGCAGCATCTGCTCGAAGCCGACTATCGCAGCATCGCCTTTCTCACCGGTCCGGATGGCAACTTCGACGCCAGCGAACGTCTGCGCGGGTTCCGCGATGCCATCGCTGCGGCCAAGCGCAAGGTGGCGATCGAAGTGCTGCGTGGCGACTTCACCGAAGAGTCCGGCCAGAACGCCGGGCGTCGCCTGCTGGCGGCGAAGACGCGGCCACACGCCGTGTTCGCGGCCAACGACATGATGGCGATCGGTTGCATGCTCGCGTTGGGTGAGGGTGGCCTGCGCGTGCCCGACGACATCGCCATTGCCGGATTCGACGATATTCCCATCGCGCGCTTCGTCAACCCCGGGCTGACGACGGTGCGCGTGCGCATCGCCGAGCTCGGACGCAGCGCGCTGGAACAACTTGCGAGCCAGGTGGAAGCGCCCGATGCGCAACGCGCAACGGCACAGACACCCAGTTGCGAAATCGTGGTGCGTGCGTCATGCGGCAAATCCGCCGCGGCAGCGCGGCGTACCGCGAAACCGTTGTCCTGAATCACTCATAAGAAAAGCTTACGGGAGGAGAACCATGAGCAAGCGCTTGTCCACCAGAAAGAGACTGCTTGCGTCGCTGATTTCCATGGCGATCGCTGGCACCGTTGCGGTACCGCCGATCGCGTGGGCGCAAAGCGCCGATGCGACGTTGCGCGGCAAGGCTGCGGCGAACAGCGACGTCACCGCCAAGAACATCGCGACTGGCGCCGTGCGTCGAACCAAGGCCAGTGAAGACGGCAGCTATACGCTGGTCGGTCTGCCTCCCGGGACGTATCAAGTGGATGCGGGTGGCACGTCGCAGACAGTCACGTTGACCGTGGCGTCAACCGCCACGCTCGATCTCGAAGCCGGCGCCAAGCCATCGGGTGCGGCGAATCCTTCCATGCTGGAAGGCGTCACCGTCACGGCGACCACACTGGCCGAGGTCAAGACGCCGGAAGTCGGCGCGACGATTTCGTTGCGGCAGATCGAAACGATTCCGCAGATCACGCGCAACTTCCTCGAATTTGCCGATACCGTTCCGGGCATGGCTTTCAGTGTCGACGCCAGCGGCCACACCAAGCTCACAGGCGGTGCTCAGAGCGCCAACGGTGTAAACGTTTACATCGACGGCGTCGGCCAGAAGAACTACGTCAAGGAAGGCGGCGTCGCCGGCCAGTTCGCCACGCAGGGCAATCCGTTCCCGCAGCTGGCGATCGGCGAGTACAAGGTCATCACATCAAACTACAAGGCCGAGTACGACCAGATTTCCAGCGCGGCGGTGACCGCGGAAACGAAATCCGGCACCAACGAATTCCACGGCGAGGTGTTCGGTCAGTACACCGACGACGGGTGGCGCGCGGACACGCCGTCGGAAAAGGCGGCCGGCAAACAGGTTCCGTCGCAGGAGAAGGAATACGGTTTCTCGCTTGGCGGTCCGATCATCCAGGACCAGATGCACTTCTTCTTCGCCTACGAGGCGAAGCGTTACGACACGCCGATCGCGGTGCTGCCGAGCATCATCGGTCTCAACCAGTTCCTGCCGGCCGACGTGGTATCGCAGCTCGGTCCGTCCGGCCTGCCGTTCACCGAAGACCTGTACTTCGGCAAGATCGACTGGGAATTCTCCGACCGCGACCGCATCGAGGTCAGCTCGAAGGTGCGCAAGGAGGACCAGGCCGACAACATCGGCGTCGGCGTGGCCAAGTCGGCCAGCGTCGTGGTCAGGAACAACGACACGCGCATCGACGGCCGCTGGCAGCACAGCGCGGATTCGTGGTTCAACGATTTCCTGCTGACCTACGAAAAAACCTTCAATGCGCCGTCGTCGTTCGGCTTCGGCAACGGCGCGGTTTACACGACCGATATCGCCGGTCACAACGACGACACCATCATCACCACCGGCCCGGCATCGCCTCTGGCGACGCAGAACAAGGGCCAGCGCGGTGTCGGCTTCCAGGACGACCTGACGTTCAACAATTTCAGCTGGAACGGCGACCACACCGTCAAACTCGGCTTCAAGTACAAGTCGGTGAAGCTGAGCGCGCAGGATGCCGAAGACGTCAACCCGCAGTTCTACTACAACGTCACGCTCGACGGCACCGACACGCTGCCGTACAAGGCATTCTTCACCAACCCGGTGCCGGGACTGAGTCCGATCGCCACCTCGCGCAACCAGCAGTTCGGCACGTACATCCAGGACGACTGGGCGGTCAACGAAAAGCTGACCTTGAATCTCGGCGTGCGCTGGGATTACGAGCGCTCGCCGGCGTACCTGGACTATGTCACGCCAGCCAACGTGGTCGCCGCGCTGAACGGTCCGAATCCGGATTCGAATGCACCGGCGGGCCAGACCTATGCGCAGGCGTTGGCGCTCGGCGGCGTCGACGTCAACGACTACATCAGCAACGGCCACAACCGCAAGGCGCCGAAGAACGAATTCCAGCCGCGTCTCGGCTTCTCGTATGACTTCTTCGGCGACGAAGCACATGTGCTGCACGGCGGCGCCGGACGCGCCTACGATCGCGACCTGTTCGACTACCTGCAGCTCGAGGAAACCAAGGCGGCACTGCCGGAATTCACGGTGTACTTCCGCGACCCGATCAGCGGCCAGTGCCACAACAATGGCTCGCCGTGCGTCGACTTCAATCCGGCGTTCCTCAATGGCTTGTCCAATCTGCAGGGACTGGTCTCGTCGAGCAATACCGGTAAGGAAGTCGATGCGCTGAACAACAATCTGAAGGCGCCGTACTCCGATCAGTTCAGCATCGGCATGCGCAACAAGGTCGGCGACTGGAACACCGACGCGACGATCGCGCGCATCGTCAGCAAGGACGGTTTCGTGTTCACGCTCGGCAACCGTTTCCCGAACGGCGCGTTCTTCAACGGCGGCCAGCCGTGGGGCAACGGCGTGCCGGGCTTCGGCGCGTTCATCATCGGCAGCAACGGCATCGAGACGCGCAGCACGCAGGTGCTGCTGTCGGCGGACAAGCCCTACACCAAGGATTCCGGTTGGGGCGCGACGATGGCTTACACGTACAACAAGGCCACGCAGAATCGCGATATCAACGAGCACTACTCGTTCGACGAAGCGACCATCCACGACTATCCGTTCATCGATTCGAACCAGGTGCCGCGGCACCGTTTCGTGGCGACCGGTTCGATCGATGGACCGTGGGGCATCATCTACTCGGGCAAGCTGACACTGGCTACGCCGATTCCGAAAAACGATTTCAGCTGCTACCAGTCGGATACCAAGTTCCCGACCGGCAGTAGTTGCACGCCGGTCTCGGTTACGCCGGGCGGACAATCGTTCATCACCGACGGCAAGCCGTTCGGCTATCGGCAGATCGATTTCCAGGCGACCAAGAATTTCGATCTCACGCACGGCATGACGCTGTACGTGCGCTTCGATTTCCTGAACGTGTTCAACTACCACAACTACTCGGACTACATCCTCACCGGCAACAGCACGTTGAGCAACACGACGGCAACGTACGCGCCGTTCGGCAACATCACCGGCGTGCCGCGTACGTTCAAGCTCAGCGCGGGCTTCCGCTTCTGACGAAGCAGCGTTGCTGGACAAGTGTTGCGCCGAGTTGTACACAAGTAACGACAAAGCCCGCTAAGCGGGCTTTGTTTTGATCGCACGGAAGAAGCATGACCGACAACCGCATCCGCAACATCGTCATCGTCGGCGGCGGCAGCGCCGGCTGGATGGCCGCAGCGACGTTCGCCAAGGTATTGGGCGCGGACTGCAAGGTGCGCGTGATCGAGTCCGACGAGATCGGCATCGTCGGTGTCGGCGAGGCCACCGTGCCGCACCTGAAACTGTTCAACCAGGTGCTGGAGATCGACGAGATCGAGTTCGTCAAGAAGACGAAGGGAACGTTCAAGCTCGGCATCCAGTTCCGCGACTGGGGCCGCCGCGGCGACAGCTACATCCACAGTTTCGGCACGATCGGCCACGACCTCGGCATGCTGCCGTTCCATCAGTACTGGATCAAGGCGTTCAATGCGGGGCTGGCCCGGGATCTTGGCGAGTACTCGCTCAACAGCGTGGCCAGCGCGCGCGGCAAGTTCATGGCCTCGGCAACCGATGTGCCGCCGACCTCGCCGCTGGCGAACATCGCCTACGCCTATCACTTCGACGCGGGCCTGTACGCGCAATACCTGCGCGGATATGCGGAAGCGCGTAGCGTGCAACGGACCGAGGGCAAGGTCACGCAAGTGCTGCAGCGTGACGATGGCTTCATCGAGTCTGTGGTGCTGGAAAATGGCGAGAAGATCGGCGGCGAATTGTTTATCGATTGCTCGGGCTTTCGCGGCCTGCTGATCGAGCAGACGCTCAAGACGGGATACGAAGACTGGACGCACTGGCTGCCATGCAATCGCGCCATGGCCGTGCCCTGCGAGAACGCCGGACCGCCGACGCCATACACGCGCTCGACCGCGCGCGAATCCGGCTGGCAGTGGCGCATTCCGCTGCAGCATCGCACCGGCAACGGCTACGTGTATTCGAGCGCGCATATCAGCGACGACGAAGCCGCCGCGACGCTATTGAAAAACCTCGACGGCAAGGCGCTGGCCGAGCCGCGTCCGCTGCGCTTCGTCACCGGCAAGCGCAGGAAGTTCTGGAACAAGAATGTGGTCGCGATCGGCTTGGCCAGCGGTTTCATGGAGCCGCTGGAATCGACCAGCATCTACCTGATTCAGTCCGGCATCGCGCGCTTGATCAACCTGTTCCCCGAGCGCGATTTCAATCCGCTGGTGATCGATCGCTACAACGCGCAGGCGCACTTCGAATACGACCGCATTCGCGACTTCCTGATCCTGCACTACAAGGCGACCGAGCGCGACGACACGCCGTTCTGGAAGCAGTGCCGCGACATGCCGATTCCGGACGAACTCGACGAGAACATGCGCCTGTTCCGCAACAGCGGCCGTTTTTATCGAAACGCGGAAGAGATGTTCGCATTGACCAGTTGGGTGCAGGTGATGATCGGCCAGCATGTGCAGCCGCAGGGCTATCATCCGCTGGTGGATCAGTTGTCGCGCGACAAGCTGCGCGAGTTCATGGCCAGCGTGCAGGGCGTGATCGCCAACTGCGTCGACGCAATGCCGATGCACCAGGCCTTCATCGACCGCTACTGCAAGGCAGCGTGAGTCGCGCCGGGAAAAAAGATCGACCAATGGAGACTACCGGTGACTGAGAAGAACAAGAGATCGAAGGCGCTGCGCACGCTGTGCGCCGGCGCGTTGCTGTGCGTGCTGGCGTGGTCCATGCCGGCGGCGCGCGCCATCGAATTCAACAAGCTGCCGAAGGCGCAGCGCGCGCTGCTCGACGATGTCGAGAAGCGCACGTTCGAGTATTTCCGCGACAGCGCCAACATCGAGAACGGGCAGATTCCCGATCACTGGCCGAACAAGGGCGGCGATTATTTCTCGTCGATCGCGGCCGTGGGTTTCGGACTGACGGCGTACGGCATCGGTGTCGAGCGCGGCTGGATGCCGCGGGCGGAGGCGGTCAAGCGCACGCTCGCGACGCTGCGTTTCTTCCACGACGCACCGCAAGGCGACGCTACGGACGCCACCGGCGACCACGGCTTCTTCTATCACTTCCTCGACATGCAGACGGGCCGCCGTTACGGCGCCAAGAGCTGGGTCGAGCTGTCGACGATCGACACCACACTGCTGCTCGGTGGCGTGCTGTTCGCGCAGTCCTACTACGACAAGAACACGAAGGACGAAAAGGAAATCCGCCATCTTGCCGACGAGATCTATCGCAGCGTCGACTGGCAATGGGCTTCGCCGCGCGCGCCGCTGGTGGCAATGGGCTGGACACCGGAAGCCGCCTTCATCCATGTCGACTGGCGCGGCTACAACGAAGCGATGCTGCTGTACGTGCTGGCGCTCGCCTCGCCGACGCATCCGGTCGAAGCCGGCGCCTGGCGCGCCTGGACGGATGACTACGACAACAACTGGGGAACGTTCCAGGGCCAGGAGCACCTCGGTTTCGCGCCGACGCTCGGGCACCAGTACAGTCACGTGTGGATCGATTTCCGCGGCATCCAGGACGAGTACATGCGCAAACGCGGCATCGACTACTTCACCAACAGCCAGCGCGCCGCGTTGGCTCAGCACGAGTACGCGATTCACAATCCGCTGCAGTGGACCGACTACGGCAGCGAGATCTGGGGACTGACCGCCTGCAATGGGCCGCGCGCGCATACGCCAAAGGGCGAGCCGGATCGCTACGCGAACGACCCGAAGACCTTTTATGGCTACATCGCGCGCGGCGCGGCTCTGCACGGCACGATCGACGACGGCACGATCGCGCCAACTGCTGCCATCGGCTCCATTGCTTTCACACCCGAAATCGTCATCCCGGCCATCGCCGCGATGCAGAAGCGCTACGGCGACGCGGTGTACACGCGTTATGGATTCATCGACGCGTTCAACCCGAGCTTCCACTACACGGACCGCCCGCTGCGCACCGGCAGCATCGTGCCGCAGATCGGCTGGGTCGACGATCTGTATCTCGGCATCGACCAGGGCCCGATCGTGGCGATGATCGAAAACTACCGCAGCGATTTCGTCTGGAAGGTGATGCGCAAGAATCCGTACGTGCGCGCGGGACTCAAGCGCGCCGGTTTCAGCGGCGGCTGGCTGGATCGCGGCGTGCCTAAGTGACTTCACGCCGCGCCAGCGTCCTGCGACTCGCCGCGCTGCTCTGCGCAGCCGCACTGAGCGCAGCGTGCACGCGCGAGCCGGCCGGCACCACGCTCAAGTTCTGGACGATCGGCCGCGAGGGCGAAGTGGTCGCGCAGCTGTTGCCGGAATTCGAGCGCGCGCATCCGGGCGTGCACGTGCGCGTGCAGCAGATTCCGCTGACCGCGGCGCATGAAAAGCTGCTGACTGCATTTGCCGGCGACGCCTTGCCGGATGTCGCGCAGATCGGCAACACCTGGATACCGGAGTTCGCCGCGCTCGGCGCGGTCGAGCAGCTGCAAGGCCGCGTCACCGACTCGTCGGTCGTGCGGCAGGACGACTATTTTCCCGGCATCTGGGACACCAACGTCATCGACGGAAAGTTGTATGGCGTGCCGTGGTACGTCGACACGCGCCTGGTGTTCTATCGCACCGACTTGCTGGCTCAAGCGGGTTTCGCGCAGCCGCCGCGCGACTGGGACGAGTGGCGCCGCGCCATGGCGGCGATCAAGCAGCTGGGCGGCGAGAAAAAATATGCGGTGTTCCTGCCGCTCAACGAGTTCGAGCCGCTGCTCGGGCTGGCGTTGCAGCAATCCGATCCGCTGCTGCGCGACCACGCCAGCTACGGCAATTTTGAGAGTCCCGGTTTCCGTCGCGCGCTTGCGTTCTACGTCGAGATGTTCCGCAACGGCTGGGCGCCGCCGATGAGCAACACGCAGATTTCCAATGTCTGGGACGAATTTTCGCACGGCCTGTTTGCGTTCTATATCACGGGTCCGTGGAACATCGGTGAATTCAAGCGGCGCCTGTCTGCCGACATGCAGGACAAATGGAACACCGCGCCGCTGCCGGGGCCGGACGGCCCTGGCGCGGGCGCAGCGGGGGGTTCGAGCCTGGCGATTTTCCACAGTTCCACAAATAAACAACTGGCCTGGGAGCTGACCGAGTTCCTGTCCAGCGTGCCGAACCAGCAGCGCTTCTACGAATTGACCGGCGACCTGCCGGCGCGGCGCAGCGCCTGGGACGATCCGGCGCTGGCCGGTGAAGGCTACGCGCGAGCGTTCCGCGAGCAGCTCGAACGCGCCAAGCCGACGCCCAAGGTGCCGGAGTGGGAGCGCATCGCGCAGGAGATGCAGCTGATGGCCGACCGGGTTATACGTGGCGGCGTCGCGCCGGATGTGGCGCTGCGCGATTTCGATGCCGTCACCGACGACATCCTGGCCAAGCGCCGCGCCTTGCTAGTCAAGAGCAGCGTGCCATGAACAAGCCAGTCGCGAACAAATCAGCTTTGAACAAGCACTACGTGCCATGGACCTTTGTCGGTCCGGCGCTGCTCGCGCTCGGCGTGTTCTTCGCCTTGCCGGTGTTCGCCGCGCTGCTGCTGAGCTTCACCGATTTCGATCTGTACGCCCTGGCCGACTCGAAAAACCTGCGTGTCGTCTGGCTCGACAACTACATCGAGGTGCTGCGCACGCCGCTGTTCTGGAAGGCGCTGCTCAACACGCTGTACTTCGTCGTCGTCGGCGTGCCGCTGTCGATCGGCGTAGCGCTTGGCGCCGCACTGCTGCTCAATTCGCCGCTGGCGCGCGCGAAGGCGTTTTTCCGCACCGCGTTGTTCGCGCCGTACGTCACTGCCGTGGTCGCGGTGGCGCTGATCTTCCGCTATCTGTTCCACACGCGTTACGGCCTGATCAACTACGGTTTGGAGTACCTTGGTTTCGCGCCGATCGACTGGCTCGGCGATCCGCACTGGTCGATGCCGGCGATCATCCTGTTCGCGGTGTGGAAAAACTTCGGCTACAACATGATCATCCTGCTGGCCGGGCTGCAGTCGATCCCGATCGAGCTTTACGAAGCAGCGCGCATCGATGGCGCATCGGGTTGGCGGCAGTTCCGCCACATCACGCTGCCGTCGCTGCGGCCGGTGCTGCTGCTGGTCGCGATCATCACCGTTGCCGGCTACTTCCAGCTGTTCGCGGAACCCTATGTGATGACACGCGGTGATCCGCTGCAAAGCACGGTGAGCGTGCTGTACTACATGTTCCAGCAAGGCTTCGAATGGTGGAACCTGGGCCGCGCCACGGCGATTGCGTTCCTGTTGTTTGCGTTGACGTTCTTCGTCACGCGCCTGCTGCTATGGTTCGCGCGCCGCCATGGAGAAGAAACATGACGCAGCCGTTTGCGCGCATCGCGGTGAACGGTGCGCTGGCGCTGGTCGCGTTGATCGTGCTGTTTCCGCTGCTGTGGATGGCTTCTGTGTCGTTCATGCAGCCAGGCGAGGCGAGCACGTTCCCGCCGCCCTTGCTGCCGGCGCATGCGACGCTGGATAACTACCGCGAATTGTTCGAGCGCGCCGGCATGGGGCGCTACCTGTTGAACAGCCTGCTGATCGCGAGCGCAATCACGCTGATCTCGCTCGCCTTCAATCTCAGCGCCGGCTACGCGTTCGCGAAACTGCACTTCGCCGGCCGCGAGCGCCTGTTCCAGATGCTGCTGGCGGCGCTGCTCATCCCCGCGCAGGTCGGCATGATCCCGCTGTTCCTGAT
>Ga0105238_10006203_pt1 | contig 11870 bp, 18 predicted proteins | sample KBSC34metaG_FD_81526 | JGI IMG/M metagenome (GOLD analysis project Ga0105238, IMG submission 81526) | Corn rhizosphere microbial communities from Kellogg Biological Station, Michigan, USA - KBS C3-4 metaG | ecosystem: Host-associated > Plants > Roots > Rhizosphere > Soil | place: Michigan, USA... | reverse complement strand
TCAGCATTCCCAGGCCCAGGCCCGACAGCATCGCCAAAAGAATGTTCATCGCCGGACCGGCGGCCGCCACCCAGATCATGTCGCGCTTGGGATTGCGCAAGGCCGAGAAATCCACGGGCACCGGCTTGGCCCAGCCGAACAGGAACCCCGCCTTGGTGAAAAGCAGGAAGGCAGGCAGCAGAATGGTGCCGAACAGGTCGATATGCTTCAGGGGATTGAGCGTGACGCGCCCGGCCTTCTCGGCGGTATCGTCGCCATAATGGCGCGCCACATAACCATGCGCCGCTTCATGCAGGGTGATCGCCACGATCACCGGGATCGCATAGATCGCAATTCTGGTCAGCTGATCCATGCTTTCCGCCTCTTTGCTCGCCAGGAGCTTAGGGGCGACAGCCTATCCAACGCAAATCCGCGCGGATTACACCACCGGCCCGGCATCCAGCCGCGCCATCCGCTCCCGGATCAGGCCCGCGCATTCGCTGTCCGCCGCGCGCGCCAGAAAGCAGATTGACACGATGGCCGAGCTTCCCAGCGCCACCAGGATGGCGCGGCCATTTTCATAGCCGGGCCAAATGAGCAGCCGGCATGCAGCCATCAGGAACGGTGCGGCCCAAAGCCAGGAGAGGAAATGCCGAAGCTGGCGACGCGTCTGCAGCTGGCGGCGATAATCGCTCCGCGATCCCGCACCCTCGGTTCGCCGCATGATATTCTGGGCCGACAGATAAGCGGCCGTCGCAAGAAAGATCGCGGGAAGCCACAGGCCGGGACCGGCCAGGCCAGGCGCGATGTAGGCCCCGGCTATCAACGCGGCACTCTCGATCCAATTGACCCGCCGCACCGCCGCTGAAAAGGCGCGATGTTCCTCCTCCAGCGCGCAAGGACCGTCATGCGTCAGATGTTCAGCCTGCCGATCGCTTTGCAGCAAGAGGCCCGTGCGCAGCAGACCCAGCACAGGAAGAACGAAAGGAAGAGATTGCAGCATCCTGAATTCCAAAAGGTAATCCGTGCCGCCGATCCGCTGATGTTTGAGCCCAAAATTCCACACGCATAACACCACCACCAACCCAACTGTCCAGATCGCGCCCTTGATGGCGCGCGCACCGGTAGGCCGCGCAGCATCGCCATACATCTGGATCAAAATCAGCGCGAGCAGACCGGTGGCGAGAGCAAGCGCGATGGTGGAAGCATCAAGGCCCTCCCCATCTACGCGCAGTCCGGCAAGACAAAACCAGATCAGCGCGCCCATGAGGCCCAGCGACGGAAAATTGGCATTCCGCCAGGCATGTGCGGCGGCGACACGGGGCACCGTGCAGGCCACTTCGCCAAGATATTGCCAGGGGCCAAGATAAACTTCGCGAAGATCGCCCATCACGCTCTCGCGCGCCGGCACGGGCAGGAGCCGCTCGACCACCCGCTCCAGCAAGGCGGGCGGGGCTAGCGCTGCGTCTTCCATGCGAGCCCCTTCCGGCTGCGGGCCAGCGTATCGTAGAGGCGCTTTGCAGCCTCCGCCGATTCCCGCAGCGCCTGCTCGCCGGATTTCTCCAGCCGGTAATAGCGCCTGGCGCGCCCGCCCCGTTCCTTGCTGGGCTCCGAAAGCCAGGATGCAACGAGGCCTTTGTCTTCCAGCCGGTCGAGCGTGGCATAGACCGCGCCCCGCGTGACACTACGCGGCGCGCTGAGTTCGACCACCCGCGCGTGAATGGTCACGCCATAGGCGTTCTTTCCCAGCGACAGGACGGCTCCAAGCACGACCTGCTCGAACTGTCCGAGGAGATTCTGATCTGCCATACCGCATACAGGGTATGCACAGTCGCGCGTTCAGGTCAATCCTTGCCAAGGATCCGGTTCAATGCCTACGATGTATGCATTGAACCGGATACCCCATGCCCAAGCCCGCAAAAGCTTTCGTCGACCGCGACGCCGTCCTGCGCCCGCTAAGGATCGTCCTTTGCTGCATCCTGTTCGTGGCGCTTGTCTGGCACGGCCTCTGGATATCCTGGCGCCTCATCACGCTCCTCACTATCGCATCAGCCTTCAGCGGCGCGCTGTTCTATGAACTGGCGTCGCGCGACGCGTCCCGGCAATGGACCCTCATCGGCTTGTCCGCAATCTGGGTCTCCACCGGATTAACTTGGCTGATTTTGAATCATGCCTATCCGCTGAACCCGCACTGGTCCGGCGCGCTGATCGCGGCGGACGATCCCATGCCGCAAACGCCTTGCGGCCCGGCGCCGCTCGATGGGCTGCTGATGCGGTTCGGGCCCGATGCCGTGATCGCGCGAGGCGATGGCCCCTTCACGCCCGTCCGGATCGGAACGTGCCCGGCCCTGACGGTGACGCGAACCCCAAACGGGTTGATGCTCGACGCCTTCGGCTATGATTCAGACGGCAATGTCGTCTATCGCATCGCCGGCAACCGCTTCGAAATGATCATTCGCGGCTTCCTGAAACTCGAGCGGCCTGACAAAAGCACTCTACGGATCGTGGATGATATACAGCGCGAAACCCTCTCGGTGCGGTACGTAAGCCGCAATGCCGTTTCCGTGCGCGGCACGTTCCGCTGCGGCGATGCTCCTCCAGTGGCAATCGGCGACGCGCGGATCGTCATCGGACAATCGCGGAGCACGCGTGCCTCCTGCCACACGCTCGATGCCGCGCATCCGACCCCGATCCATTATCCCGCCACGCCCGATTGAAGGAACAACCGATGAGACACGCTCTGCGCCCTATGATATTTGCGCTCGGCCTGGCGACGGCGTCATCAGCGCTTGCCGCCGATAACGGCCAGATCTGGCCCGCCGAAGTCTCCATCCCCAACACGCGGCAGGTCAAATTCACCTCCGCGATCAATGGCGAACCCTATGCCCTGTTCGTCAGCATCCCCTTCATCCCACCGCCGCCCGGCGGTTATCCGGTCTATTATGTGCTGGATGGAGAAGCCTATTTCTCCACCGCCGCCACCGGCTCCCTGTTGCTGGCGGAAAACGGCGCTGTCGTGGTCGGTATCGATCACGGCGCGTTCATCGACCGGGCGGTGGTGGAGAAATACTCCGGACGAAAACCGGGTGACACCAGTCCCATCGGAATGGATGCGGTCAGCGATGCCCATAACCGGTTGCGCACCCACGACCTGACCTTGCCCGTGGCGATCGCCCATCGCGCTCCTGCCTGGCTGGAGCCAACGCGGAATGGCGGCCTGGACGATTTCCTCAAGATCATCGAAGCAGAGATCAAGCCCAGGATCGCCGCCCTGGTCCCGGTCGATGCCGCCAACCAGGCGCTTTACGGTCACTCGCTGGGCGGCCTCGCCGTGGTGCACGCCATTTTCACCGAGCCCAAGGCCTTCCGCAGCTTCATCGCCTCCAGTCCCAGCCTCTGGTGGGACGGCGACGCGGTCCTGAAGGACGAAGAAAAATTCGCCGCCGCTGTCAAAGCCGGAGAAGCGGCTCCCCATATTCTGATCACCGCGGGCGGCGACGAAGACGAGCTTCCCATCCCACCCAAAGCATTTATGGACTCCTTGCCGCCCGGCAAGCAGGCTGAGGTCGCGCCTTATCTGAAGTTGCGCAGCAGCTGGAGTGGCATGATCTCCGGCTCGCGCGCCCTGGCGGCGCGCCTCGCGGCCCTCAATGGCGCCAAAGGCTATAAAGTGCAATATGCCCTGATGACGGGCGAGGATCACCCCACCGCCGCCTTGGTCTCGGTCGGGCGTGGCCTGCGCTTTGCTTTCGGCGGCGCCCGCTACAAATTCGAAAAATGAGGCGGCTACACTCGCCGCACGGCGTAGATCTCTTCGCTCTGCCCGTCATGGTCGGTGACCACGCGCACCGGGTACCCTTGCTGGCCGATCAGGTCGGCGGAGAACATGGCGCTGGTGACGGCCTTGGTCTCGTCGGAAGCCACGCCCATCAATCCGCCTGCCTCGTCGCGCACTTCGAAGCTCGACGGCCCCGCCCGCAGAATATGCAATGTCCGCATCGCCAAAATCCATTTGCGCGCATGCCCAGCATAGGCACGCCCGCACCAGAGGCGACGCTTTTTTTCCGCTGTGGTTAAAGCGTGATGGAGGGGAAAATCCGCTATTGTTCGCGGAATTGGCCCATGCGGGCGTCGCGCAGGTCCCTGGGCGCGGCGTTAAGAAATAGCGATGCGAAGGCATCGGCCCGCTCTTCCAAGCTGGCGTTCAGGTCCCATTTGGGTTCGGGACGGACGGCCATTTCCTGTCCGGCGGGCGGCAGGATTTCCGCATCGGGCGCTTTAACCGCAAATCGGCGCAACAAACGCGCGGCGAATGACAAAGCCATGGCCGGACCTGGTTCGAAGATGCTGCAGCCTAGCCCGCTTGCGGTTACGGAAAGGTAAGTCCCCTTTCAGGGCATCTGCAGCGCCTTCTCGATCCGCCGGTCGGGCACCAGCCAGGCCAGCGCCACCGCCGCATAAAGCGCCAGCGACAACACCGGCAGGAACCACGCAGCTGCGATCGCCACCGCATAGACCGCCACCGACCCGATCATCTTGCGGTCGTTGCTGAATGCGCGCGCCAGCACCGAATCCGGTCCTTCATGGCGCACCAGCAGCCGGGCCAGGATTCCGTAAGCCAGGCCATTCATGAACAGCACCACGCCATAAAGCGCCACCGGCCAGGCGGCAAGAAAATGCTCGCCCATCAGGCGGGTAACGAACGGCACCAGCGACAGCCAGAACAGAAGATGCAGGTTGGCCCACAGGATGGCACCGTTCACCGCCTTCACCGCGTGGAACATGTGATGATGGTTGTTCCAGTAGATTCCCACATAGATGAAACTGAGCGCATAAAAAGCCACCTGCGGCGCCAGATGCAGAAGCGCCGCCAAGCTTGTCTCCTCGGGCGTTTTGAACTCCAGCACCATGATGGTGATGATGATGGCGATGACGCCATCGCTGAACGCTTCGACCCGCCCCTTGCCCATTATGCCCTCGAAACCGACAGGCGATATATCGCCCCGCTGCCCACTATTCGCAAGATCACAACAGATTCCATCCGAAACCGGCCCATAATCCGGCCACCAGTACAAACAGTCCGCCGCTCACGCGCCGGGCAAAGGCCCGGGTGCCCAGTGCAAATGCGGCAGGCACCTTGGCGATCATATTCGCGGAGAACCCCGTCAATATCGCGAAAGCACCCGATCCGGCGTCAAGCTTGCCCGACGCAACCAGGGTCGCGACTGAAACGGCCGCCGCGTGCGCATCGATTAGAGCCGTTGCAATGACGCTGGCCAGGATCGCCGCTTCGCCCAGCCAGCTTATCAAGGCCCAGGAGACAAGAGAAAAAGCGCCGACCAATCCTGCAAAAATCAGGATCGTGCGCAGATCGAATGCGCGGGACGCTCCAGCTGGCGCGGCCTCCACCATGCGGGCACGCCATGCGAGGATCAGCGCATAGATCAGAATGGCGCTCGCCGCTGTGCCAAACGGTTTCACCAAAGGGCTTAGGATGGCCGGATCGGCAGCTCCCACCAGGGCCGTCAGGAACAGCAAACTTCCCAGGATGGAAGCCACGCCGCCCGCCGCACAAGGAATGACAAGACCAGGTTCGGCCTTGGAGCGCGCGCCCATGCTCGCAATCGTGGCGGTGCTGGATACGAATCCACCCGCAAAACCAGACAGTGGAAGGCCATATTGCGGACCGAATGCCCGCATGGCCCAATAGCCCAGCGCGCTGAGCCCCATCAGCACGACCGCCAATCGCCAGAGCGCGAAGGGATTGACCAGCCCGAAAGGGTCGATCGCACGATCGGGCAGAAGCGGAAGCACAACAACCGCAGCAATGGAGAAAACCAGCCCGTCTCGCAGGTCCTGCACGGTGAGATATTCGCGAACAAACCGGTGCAACGGCGCGCGGCTGCTTATCACGGCCACCACAACCACGCTCGCCGAAATCGCCAAACCTGGCCGGGATTGCGCCAGCATGCCAAGGGTCAAGGCGATGACCAGCGCGACCTCGGTCGTGATGCTGTGATTGCCGCGCGCCCCGGTCCAAAGACCCGCCAGAACCACCACGATCGTGAAAAGCCCCGCCAGCGCCAACATGATGATGGACCCGGTCTGGAATGCCAATCCGCCCAAAAGGGAAACCAGCGCAAAACTGCGCAAGCCCTCCGGAGCGCTGTCCGTTCCATCTTGCTTGTGGCGCTCACGCTCGATGCCGATCAAAAGACCGATCGCAAGGGCAACGAACAACCGCCACTCGGCGGTGTTCACGATGACATGGGCAAGATCGCTCATGATTCCACCCGCTTATGGCTGGCAGAGCTTTCAACCCGCACCTGGGCTACCGGGTCGACCAGCATAGGGGCTTTCACATGCATGGCATCTGGCATCCTGGGCCCCGATCTGTCTCAATGCGGGTGATCGCGGTCGTGATCCTATTGCAACTGTTCAGGAAGGACCAATTTCGAGAATATGCCGAAATTGCTTCCAGGATCGCACCATGAGCGGCTTGGCATTTTAAAGGAAACAGCCTTGCGAAGCCTGCATCGTCACCGCGAGCATCATCTGGTGGAACGCATCGGTTGGCTCAGGGCTGCCGTGCTGGGCGCCAATGACGGCATCGTTTCGACGGCAAGCTTGATCCTGGGCATCGCGGCCGCTTCAGCTGCAAAGGGAGATATCCTGCTGGCAGGCGGCGCGGGTCTGGTTGCAGGCGCCATGTCGATGGCGGCAGGCGAATATGTCTCGGTCAGCTCGCAAGCCGACACCGAACATGCCGATCTTTCCCGCGAGCGCCAGGAACTCAAAGCGGACCCGGCGGCTGAACGGGATGAGCTGGCGCACATTTATCAGAAGCGCGGATTGGACGCTGCATTAGCCCAGGAAGTGGCGCGCCAGCTTATGGAAAAAGATGCGCTGGCGGTGCATGCCCATGACGAATTGGGAATATCGAAAATCAGCACCGCGCGCCCGATCCAGGCGGCAATCACGTCCGCCATGACCTTTTCCGCTGGTGCCGCATTGCCCTTGCTGGCGGTGCTGCTCAGTCCACCGCAGAGATTGATCTGGACCGTGTCGCTTTCTTCGCTGGTTTTCCTGGCGATCTTGGGCGGGCTGGGGGCGCGTACGGGCGGCGCCAGTTACACCAGGGCGATCGTCCGCGTAACATTCTGGGGGGCTCTGGCAATGGCCGTCACGGCGGGCATAGGTCTTGTGATCGGCAAGACCGTCTAGCCGTCATGTCCGCGCTTCGACCCAGGCCATCGTCTTTTTCAGCAGCGGCGCGGGAATATCCTTGACCAATGTCTTCGCCAGATCGGCCAACGTCACCCCGTCCAGGCTTTTGCGCCAGGCCCGGTCCGCGTCCCACATCACCCGCGCGATGGCGCAGGGCCGCCCATCGCCCGCCGCCGCCGGCGACATCGATCCCCGGCAGGGATTGTTCTTGCGGATTTCGGTGCAGTTGAAGCTGGAGCCTTTGCCTTCCACCGCTTCCACGACATGCAGAAACGTGATCGCGGCGGGCGGATGCGCCAGGCGATAGCCGCCCGAGGGTCCCAAAGTCCCCTCCACAAGGCCGGCCTGCGACAGGGCCTGCAGCGCCTTGGACAGATAGTCCTTGGGCACGCCATGCAGCTCGGCCAGGTCCTTGGTGGGCAGATAGCGGTCCGGCCCCAGCCCCGCCAGGATGGCGCAGCAATGCAGCGCCCATTCCACCTGGTTCTTCAGCTGCATCGCAATTCCATTCAGCTCAATCCCGACTTGGTCAGGCCATACATCGCATCACGCGATCCCGGCTCCGCCCGAAAACCGATACTAAGGCGATTCCAGCCATTGATCGCCATCACCGCGAAGCTCAGCGCCACCATTTCCTTTTCATCGAACTGGGCCCGCACCGCATCATAGATCGCATCCGGCACGCCATGCGGCGGCAGCTGGGTCAAGGCTTCGGTCCATTCCAGCGCGGCGCGCTCGCGCGCATCGAACAGGGACGATTCCCGCCACACCGCGACATGATAGAGCCGAAGCTCCCGCTCGCCGTGAATCTTGGCTTCCTTGGAATGCATATCGACGCAGAAGGCGCAGCCATTGATCTGCGAGGCGCGCAGATTGATCAGGTCGATCAAGGTCTGGCTCAGCCCGCTGGCTTTGGTCGCCATGCTGAACGTGTAATAGGCCTTGGTCAGGTCGGGGGAAATCTTGGCGTAATCGAGACGTTCGGACATGGGGTTCTCCGCGGTTTTCTATTACGGATACCGAATATCCGTAATAGACCGCCCCGTCAAGCCTGCCCGCTGACCTTGGCTCCGCTTTCTGCTAAGAAAGCCCCGCGCTTTCTTTTGGGGGCATCATGTTTCGTCCCATCCTTGGCATTCTGGCGCTTGCGCTGGCCGCGCCCGCCTTCGCCGCCCCGGCGGATGTGCCGAAACCGAAGCCCAGCTTCGACTGCGCCACCGCGAAATCCAAAGTGAAGCTGATGATCTGCGGCAGCGACGATCTGGCGAGGCTGGATGTCGCCGAGGAAGCCTTGCTGCGCCGGGCCCGCGCCAAGGCCACCATCCCCGACGCCGTCAATGAAGAACAGAGCCTGTGGCTGAGCCGGCGCGACGCCTGCACCAGCGCCGCTTGCCTTATCCGCGCCTATCAGGAGCGCATCGCCGATCTTCATGCCTGGACCAATTGAACAACATTGCCGAAACATAACGGAATTATTACAGAAACCATCCCCGGCCAGGGGCCTTGGCTATGCTAGGCTGACCGCCAGATACGTATCGATTTGGGAAGGCGCCCGCGCCTTTTTGGGGGGATTGATATGAAGCTCGCGCTCCGGATCGGCGGCATTCTGATCGCCTTATTGGGCCTGCACTGGGTAAGCGAAGGCACCGGCGTTCTCGCCTATCCGCAAAGCCCGCTGATGTATATGCAACCCATGTGGGCCTATATCGGCATCGCCACCATGGTGGGCGGCGGGGCCCTGATCTGGCTCTCCCAGCGCTGAACGCTGCCCTTCGCTTGGGCTCCGGGCGTTCGTCGCTCCAATGATCCCCCGGATCATTTGGTCGCCTCCGGCGAACACTCGTTCGTCGCTCCAAATGATCCCCCGGATCATTTGGTCGCCTCCGGCGAACACTCCTGTCCTTTTTTCTCCCGACGCGCTAATCGGTGCGCGCACCGCGCCATTCCGTGCGCGGCATCAGGGAGACAATCATGGTCAAGCTCGGTTACGCCACTGTCGGTTCGAACAAGCTGGAAGACGCGAAGAAATTCTACGACGCGCTGTTTTCGCCTGAAGGCGTGGCGCCGGCATTCGAACATCCCTCGGGCGGCCGGGTCTATGGCAAGGACGGCAGCCTGTTCTTCGGCGTGCTTGGCCCCTATGACAAAAAGCCCGCCACCGTCGGCAATGGCAGCATGGTGGCGCTGAATTTCGACAGCCGCGCCCAGGTCGATGCCTTCCATGCCCGCGCTTTGTCGCTGGGCGGCACCGATGAAGGCGCGCCGGGCGAACGCGGCCCCAGCTTCTACTTCTCCTATTTCCGCGATCTCGACGGCAACAAACTCTGCGCGTATGCCATAGGGTGAAGGCGCCTCGCTCGCTACGCTCGCGAGAGGCAAGGTTTTCTAGGCTCATGTTATTCGCCAAGAAAACCTAAGCCAACGCCGCGAGCCTCAGGCGAGCGGCCGGATGACCCGAAACTAAGACGGCACCGATGACAAACGAACAGGACGCCACGCTGAAGCAAAGAGATCCCGGCACCTATTGGTTCCGGGTCGGCTTCTTTGTCGTGGCGGGCGTCCTGCTTCTCTGGCTCGTTTCCAGCTTTCTCTATACCTGGCTTTATCCGCGCGACTGGATCCTCACGGTCAACCAGCCGGCGGAAAAGACCGGCTTCAGCCGCGCCTTTCACACGCAGAAGGAATGCGAGATCGTGATGCGGATGTGGCGCGGCGAAGGCGAGCGCGCCCGCCGCGAAGGCAAGCCGGAAGACGCCCCCACCGCCGACTGCGCGAAACTTTAACGGCGCATCACCGCTCCACCCACACGCCATTGTGCCAATAGCCGTGCCCCTCGCGGTATTCGCGGAAGCGGCGATGGGTTCCCCATTCCTGATGGAAATACCAATCGTCCGAATGATATTCGAATGTCTGCCCCGGCACGCTTTCCCGATACTCGCTGTGCCAGCAATCGCCTTCCTGGTTGCAGATGATATAGGCCGACGCGCTCCCCGCCATGACGACCATGGCGATCAGCGCCACCGCACCGGCGACAAGGATCTTTTTCAACCACATATTCCGCTCCCGGCCCCGATCCGGCGCGCAAAATAAAAGCGCCGCCTCCCAAACCATAATTACGGTTTGGAAAGCCGCATTCCCAGCCGTGGCGCGGCCCGCTAAACTTCCGCCCAGCACAGGATGGCGCGGCATGATTCCCAAATGGCAGATGGCGGGCCTGTTCATCCTGGTGGCGCTGCTCGCGGGCTTTGCGATCTACACCTCGCCGGGCAGCTACGCCTACGCCTTCCTCAGCGGCCAATGCAGCCGCGAGCCAATGCCCACCGTCTGCCACCGCTTCACCGCACGCGGCGGCGGAATGCGGTCCGCGTGGTAGCGTTTGTGTGGCAGCTCTATCTCACGCCTGCATCTCGGCGATCAGCGCGCCCAGCCGCCTGATGCCCTCGGCGATGCTGGCCTCGTCCGATAAAGAGAAGTTGAGGCGCAGGTAATTGCTGCGTCCGCGATCGGCGAAGAAAGCGATGCCGGGCACAAAGGCGACCCTGGCTTCCGCAATCGCCCGCGCCAGCAAGGCCCCGCCATCCATGCCTTCGGGCAAGGTGACCCAGACGAACATGCCGCCTTCCGGTTTCGTCCATTGCACGCCTTTGGGCATATGCGCCTGAAGCGCCGCCAGCATCGCGTCGCGCCGCGCTTTGTAGACCGGCAGGATAATCCGGGCATGGTCTTCAATGATCTTCGACGCCACTTCGTGCATGACGATCTGGTTGAGGGTGGAGACATGCAGATCGCTCGCCTGCTTGACGATCACCAGCTTCCGGATCACCGGCTCAGCCGCCACCACCCAGCCGATGCGCAAAGCGGGCACGATGCTCTTGGAAAAGGTGCCGCAATAGATCACTCGCGAATTTTCAATCCCGCCCTTGCGCGCGATATCCAGCGCCAGGAGCGAAGGCACGCGCTCGCCGTCATAGCGCAGCTTCTCATAGGCATTATCTTCGATCAGGGCCAAGTCCATCGCGTCCGCCGCGTCCAGCATCTGCAGGCGCTCGTCGCGCGTCAGGCTGGTGCCGGTGGGATTCTGGAATTCCGGCATGCAATAACCCAGGCGCGGCGCGGCTTCACCCTTGGCGTAACTCTCCACCGTGCGGTTGCTGTCCGGCCCCGGCAGCACGTCATAGACGGGCTCATAGCAATTGAAGGCCTGCAACGCCCCCAGATAGGTCGGCCACGCCACCAGCATCGTATCACCCGGCGTGATGAACAGCTTGCCCAGAAAATCCAGCGCCTGCTGCGAGCCATTGGTGATCATCACATTATCCGCGCCGCAAGCTGCGCCCAGCCTGGTCATGTAACCGGCGATCCATTCGCGCAGCGGCTTGTAGCCCTCGCTCACCGCATATTGCAGGGCGACCTTGGCCCGTGCCGGGTCGTTCAGCACCCGGGCATAGGCTTCGGCAATTTCCGCCGTCGGAAACAGCCCCGGATCGGGAATGCCGCCCGCAAATGAGATGAGGTCGGGCTGATCCAGCACCTTCAAAAGCTCGCGGATCTCCGACGCGGTCATGCGCTTGGCACGCTCGGCGTAGTGGCTGGTCCAGTCGATCATGGCGTGTCCCCGTCCCGTGCGATCCTTATCGCGCGGTTATTTCACACCAATCCAGCGC
>Ga0105238_10006201_pt1 | contig 11872 bp, 6 predicted proteins | sample KBSC34metaG_FD_81526 | JGI IMG/M metagenome (GOLD analysis project Ga0105238, IMG submission 81526) | Corn rhizosphere microbial communities from Kellogg Biological Station, Michigan, USA - KBS C3-4 metaG | ecosystem: Host-associated > Plants > Roots > Rhizosphere > Soil | place: Michigan, USA... | reverse complement strand
GTCACGAAGAGCACGGCGTCCACGGAGGCTATCGCATCCTTCAATGCACGGCCGGCGGGTGGGTAGTCCTTGTCATAGTCGTACGAGTAAAGTGGCAGCTCGCTGATCGGAATCTCACGTAGTTGCAGCTCCGGCGGCGCAAGGCGCCTGAGGGCAAGGGCGAGCTTCCGATTGATCGATTCCTTCGCGAGGCTGCCGACGAAATACCCAACCGTGAATGTGGTCACGTTCAAACCTCGAATAGGTGGCATGGCCGGTGGCTGACGACCCGCGTGGCGTTGCAAGAATGGCACCGCATCCCTATCTCCTCGACGTCACCATCGACCCAGCGTTCTACCTGATGACGCATCGGCACCGCCCCGGGCGCTGGCCCATCTTTAGCATTAACCGGAGCTTTGGCGAGCCGCCGAGGTTTCGCCCGCAGGGGCAGGGCACACAGTCGTCTCCAATGGCCGGAGGGCCATCATGACCGCCGATCACCTAACGCCGCCGCAGAGCGACTCCCGGCTTGCACGCCGCCATCCCACCGAATACTTGACCGCGTACGCGATCCTCGGTGCCATTGCCGTCATCGTCCTGATCGCGCTCTTCCTCTTCATCGGCCACGAGATCCCGACACATGACGCACTGACGCGCGGCGATGCAGCGATCAACGCATGGATGGATTCGCACAACACGGAGCCGGGCGAGACGATCTTCATGTGGGTCAGCTACATCGGTGCCCCCGTGCTCGCGGTAACGGTCGCGATCAGTCTCATCGTGTTCGCACGGCGCCATGACTGGTTCCACGTGTGTGCCGTGGCGCTCGTGACCGGCGGCGGCCTTGCGCTGAGCACGATCCTCAAGTTGGTCTTCCATCGTGCGCGGCCGCTTACGGCTGCCGAGTTCATGACCCACCCGAGTTACAGCTTTCCGAGCGGGCATTCGATGAACTCGATGATCGCGTACGGCTTCCTGCTGGTGCTGCTGCTCGACCGCGTACACGAGCGCGGCAGGCGCGTCGCACTCGTTCTGGGTGGCGTCGTCGTCATCGGGGCGATTGGCTTCAGCCGCGTGTATCTGGGCGTGCATTTCCTTACCGACGTGGTCGGCGGCTGGCTCGCGGGCGCGGCATGGCTGATCGTGGGGATCGGCGGCTATCGTTTTGCGCAGCGCCGCTTCGCGGGCCGACCGTCGACGTAGCAGGGAGGGCATCTCCCAGCCCAATGTTGGGTACATGGTCCTGGACTGGACAGAATGGCCGTATACCGGGCGTGCGTCCCTGATTGCGCACCATGTTTTTTGAAAGGGATCGCATCTTGCTCTATGCGACAGTGGCGTGGCGACCACTCTCTTCTTCCCTGTCATTGCGTGAGCTAGCTCCTCCCGTTTCTCAGTGAAAGCAGGAAGTCTTCGATCCAGCACGCGATCTGATAGACGAACTTTCACTGTGGGAGCACATAGGAATGTCGAGCATTGAATCGAGGCACTTCGCGCTTGGAAGAACGCAATGTGGGCAGGCACTCAGCATCATCAAGTCGAGCCGTAACGTTCGAGTGGCAGCGTCGCTCGCTGCTCTCGCGGCGGCATTCCTCGGCACCTCCCAACTCCCGGCGCAGGGAACCATTCTTGGTACGGCCCAGTCGTTCGGCGTCCTCGGGGCGTCGACGGTTACGAACACCGGTTCGACAACGATCACTGGTAACCTCGGAGTCTCGCCGGGAACGGCGATCACCGGACAGGAAACCATCACTCTCAACGGCATCCCTGCACTGCTCAATCCTGCTGACGTGCATGCCAATGACGCCGTTGCGCAGCAGGCTCAGAGCGACGCGCGCACCGCGTACAACAACCTTTCTGCTCGAACGACTACTCAAGACCTGTCTGGTCAGGACCTCGGCGGGCTAACGCTGACGCCTGGCGTGTATTCCTTTTCGTCCTCGGCACAACTCACCGGAAATCTGTTCCTCAATTTTCTGGGCAATCCGAACTCGACGTTCGTGTTCAAGATCGGGAGCGCACTCACAACCGCTAGCGGATCCTCAGTGCTGGAGACGACGGGTGCGCCGGGCGCAAACGTGTTCTGGCAGGTCGGGAGTTCCGCGACCCTGGGTACTGGCACACAATTCCAGGGAAGTATCATAGCCGACCAGAGTATCACGCTGAACACCGGCGCCTCCATCTCGTGCGGCCGAGCGATCGCGTTGACCGGTGCGGTGACAATGGACAACAACGTCATCTCGAACGAATGCGGTGGCGCCACCAGCACCGTCCCCGAGCCGAGCTCGATGGCGTTACTCGGAACCGGGATGCTGGGACTGTTCCCAGTGCTTCGCCGCCGCAGGAACGGCTAGTACCCAGAAATCGCTGCGCCTGCAGCCGCGAATTACCAGGAGTCTGCTTTTCTTGTTGCAATCTGCACTGGGCAGAGTCCATATCCTGACGGGGATCACGCTCACGCATCCGTTGACGAACACAGCGTGAAGATCACCGCGAGCCGGGGCGCATCGGCACTTTCTCGCGTTCACTTGCACAACGGCTCCAACACATGAAAAAGAGTTTAGTCAGTAGCCGCGGAACGCGGCTGCTTGTTCGCAGCGCGCGCGTCGCACGAACAGTCACGGCAATTGGTTTCGCCGGGCTGTTTGCCACAGCGTGCGACGTCCACGGCATCAGCAATCCGGGCACGCTCTCAGCGATCAGCGTCGCGCCCAACCCTCAAACGCTTGCAGCCGGCAGCACGCAGCAATTCACGGCGGTCGGCAGGGACTATTCTGGCGCGAAGGTAGCAATCACGCCTACCTGGTCCGTCGTCACTGGTGGTGGTACCATCAGCAGTTCCGGGGTGTTTACGGCATCCGCAACGCCCGGTACCTACACCAACACGGTGATGGCGACCAGCGGAAGCATGACCAGCACTGCGACGGTCATCGTCACCGCTGGCCCGCTGGCAACAATCGTGGTCTCGCCAAATCCGCAGACGATGACCGTGCGCGGCACGCAGCAGTTCACCGCTGTTGGCAGAGATTCAGCCGGCAACTCAGTTGCACTCACGCCGACCTGGTCAGTAGCTGCAGGTGGCGGGGCGATAAGCGCGACCGGTCTCTTCACTGCCGGCTCGACGCCAGGCACTTACACCAACACAATCAAGGCGACGAGCGGTACGGTTTCGGCGACGGCCACTGTCGTGGTAATGTCGACACCGCCTGCCCCACCGCCACTTGCGACGATCACGGTAACACCGAATCCTGATACCACACAGGTCGGTGCCACGCAGCAGTTCACGGCCGTTGGCCGCGACGGCAACGGAAACATCTCTGCAATTAAGCCGATATGGTCTGTAGTGAATGGCGGCGGCAGCATTGATTCGACCGGTCGCTTCACCGCGGGCTCCGCGGCGGGGACGTTCACCAACACAGTGAAGGCGACGAGCGGTACAATTTCGGGAACGGCGACTGTAGTGGTACTCGCGACAGTTCCACCTCCGTCGCCATCGCTCATCAATCTTGGCACAGCCGCGCCGAATGGAATCATGGCCGGCACCGCGGTGACATGCGTCAGCCTCGGTACCATCAACGCTGACGTGAGCATCAGCCCGGGTAACACGATCACCGGCTTCGGACCGTGCGTCATCACCGGCGTACAACATCTTGGTGATGCAGTTGCTGCGCAGGCGCAGATCGATCTGACAAGAGCGTACAACACGCTTGCCGGCCTCCCGTGCCCACCCGCCAACGCAATCGTGGCGAACCTCGGTGGCACGACCAAATCAGCCGGTGTCTACTGCACGGCCAGCGGGATCGGCGTAACCGGCACACTGGTACTCGATGGCGGCAACGATCCCAACGCGACCTTCGTCTTCCAGGCTGGTAGCGGGCTTACCACAGCGGGTGACATTGTGCTCATCAACGGTGCTCAGGCCAAGAACGTGTACTGGCAGGTCGGTACCTCGGCTACCATCGGTACCGCATCGCACTGGCAGGGCAACATCGTCGCCTACACGAGCATCACGCTAGTGGATAACGCGACGCTGCTCGGCCGTGCTCTGGCACGCAACGGCGCAGTATCGCTCGGAACCAATAACGTCATAACGCTTCCGTAATGCCGACAAGGTCGAGGCCGGACGGCTGTCCGGTCTCGACATCTGTCACGGTCAGGAAGTGCTCATTGAAGTATCTACAGGAGAATTGGATGTCGATCAAAGTCTTGATTGCTGGTATGGCAACGCTCATGTGCGCCATACCCGCGTTAGCACAGGAACGGGGAACAGTCGAATTCGGGGCATTCGGGAGCGCTGCAACATTCGACAATAGCCTCGGTCTCACGTCGGGCTACGGTGGAGGTGGCCGGGTTGGCATTTTCCTCGATCCCCGACTGTCAATGGAATTCGAAGACGCCGAGATGCGGGCAAGCCGCCCGCATGGCCTTGCGGATGTGAACGTCGGCATTCTCTCGGGGCGGCTCGTCGCCAGTCCGCTCAAGGTGGGTGCAGTGTCGTTCCTGGTGGGCGCTGGAGCCGGTGTCTCCACGGAGACAAACTTCATGCACAGCTATGGCGTGGACGGACTGGTCGGTGCCAAGATTGCGCTGACCAACAACGCCGCTCTGCGAGTTGACGGTGTCTGGGACTGGCTCGCGAATCAGAACTGGAAGACCTACAAGAGTGTTCGCGTGGGAGTGAGCCTGTACCGTCACCCTGCGCGGCGAGTGCAGATTGTGACCGTCGCGACACCCGCGCCGGCGCCGGTTGCGCATGAGGATTCAGTCAGCGCTTCCGAAACCAGGCGGTTGCGCGACAGCGATGCGGCCCTGAGCGCGCTGCGCGATTCGTTGCGCAATTCAATGGGCAAGGCAGCCGTTCCTGTATCTGCCGCGAACGTTACGACGATGCAGGCCACCATTCACTTTGCCTTCGACAAGTCCGAGCTTACGGATTCGGCGCGAGCAACGCTGGATGAGAAGGTGGAGCTGTTCCGTGCCAATCCGCAGATGTCGATCATGATCGTGGGATACACTGATCATTTTGGAACCAGCGCGTACAACATCGCGCTTGGCGAGCAGCGCGCCAACGCAGCAAAGTCCTACATCGTGAGTCACGGTGTCGACGCCAGCCGCGTGATCGTGGAATCCAGAGGTGAACGCCAGCCGGTCACCGAAGCATCAGGTGTAGCTGGCCAGGCCCCCAACCGTCGGGCTGTATTTCGGTTGCAGGTAGCTCCGGACGTCGGTCCGAGAGAGTAGCCCGCCGCGGGACAGCTGTCAGGGTGTAACTGAATGTGCCTGGTGCGGATAACGCACCAGGCACATTCGTATTCTCATCAGGGGACGGAGTAGGGACGGAGTAGGGACGGAGTAGGGACGGAGTAGGGACGGAGTAGGGACGGAGTAGGGACGGAGTAGGGACGGACTCCGCACGCAACTCATGATGCCTGTCGGTGATCGATACGCCTACCTTGCGCGTTTAAGCGCGGTATCGAGCCATGCCATGATACTGAACCGTGCGGGACGCGGAGTCCGTCCCTACTCCGTCCCCGGCCCCCGGACGATTTCGCTGAACGCGGAAGCAGGCACCGGTCTCGGAATGCAGAACTTGTGCGAAGCAGAAAGGGGTAGTGCTCGTGATGCCTCCAGCAGCAGTCGTTCCGCTCCTGATCAGGAACAGAGTAGTGCAGGTGGTCGCCCCTGGTTGTGCTCACAATCCAGATCGCCTACACTATCATTTACTATCCTGTCTTGAAGTGATCGCGAAATTGCCTGGTCAATCGGACTGGGGAAGCGCCGGGCTACTTTGATTATTGACCAATCATCGTGCTCGGCGTACTTATCGCCCTCGGAGGAGTGCAGAGCGTCGAAGCGTTGCACTGGCGTCACAAGCCGGAGGATGCGGAGGACTCCATGCACTTCGAGCTACGCGATGACGAGGGGCCTCAGGCCTTACGCGCGCCGCCATGGTCGACTGCTTCGCGCGACAACTCGACACGATTCAGGGTGCAATCGAGCATGGGCGCGACCGGCGTGCGGTCGCCCCACTCGCCTATGCCTGCACGCCGCCAGTGCACACGTGGGATTCGGAAGCGTGGAAGGCCGCATCACGTCAAGCGCCGTTCCGGGAGAGGGCGCGGACCGGCGGGATGTCCGGAATACGTGCTGTAGTTGATGCGGCACGTCGTCCATAACGCGAGGTAATTGGACAATCGTCCGGGGCACCCTTACGTTTGTTCCGCCGTGACGCCGGCAGCTGCGCAGTGACCAGCGCCGGTACACGTCGCAGGCTCACCCGTCGGAGTCGATCGCCCTTGCTGATTTCACCGTGCTGATTTCACTGTTGTGAGTCGTTGATGACGGAGACCGACGAGCGACTGCGGAAAGCGCTCGCTGACCGTTACCGCGTCGAGCGCGAGCTTGGCGCGGGCGGCATGGCGACGGTGTATCTCGGACACGATCTCAAGCACGACCGGGATGTCGCAATAAAAGTTCTGCATCCCGATCTGGGTGCCGCGCTGGGCGCGGATCGCTTTCTAAGCGAAATCAGAACGACCGCACGATTGCAGCATCCGCACATTCTTCCACTGCTCGACTCGGGCGACGCTGACGGCCTGCTGTATTACGTGATGCCACTCGTCACTGGCGAGACACTGCGCGCACGGCTCACACGCGAGCGCCAGCTTCCGGTGCAGGACGCAGTACGAATCGCGCGCGAGGTCGCCGACGCGCTCAGCTACGCGCACGGACACAACGTCATCCACCGGGACATCAAGCCGGAGAACATCCTGCTGCAGGACGGCCATGCGCTCGTGGCCGACTTCGGGATCGCGCTCGCCGTGCAACAGGCCGGTGGTCAGCGCATGACGCAGACGGGCCTCTCGCTCGGCACGCCCCAGTACATGTCGCCCGAGCAGGCGATGGGCGAGAAGACGATCGATGCGCGGAGCGACATTTACGCCCTGGGCGCCGTGACGTACGAGATGCTTGTCGGCGAGCCGCCGTTCACCGGTCCCAGCGTGCAGGCGGTGATTGCCAGGCTGGTGACGGAAGAGCCGCGGTCCATCACCTTGCAACGCAAGGCCGTCCCCCCGGACGTCGAAGCCGCGGTGTTGCACGCGCTGGAGAAGTTGCCAGCGGACCGCTTCGCGAACGCCGCGCAATTCGCGGACGCGCTCGAGGGGCATGGCCCGGCGATTGGCACTCATGCAAGCACTCGTATGGGCGCGGCTGACGCGACGCGCTCGACGGGCAGCATGTCCTGGCGCCGCCGCTTTCAGATTGCAACCGCCATCACCCTGGGCGCCGTGATCCTCGCGGGCTGGGCCTTGTTTCACGCGCGTGGTGCGGGAGAGCAACCGGTCGAGCGCCGGTATATCGCGCTAGGCGATGTTGCACAGGTTGTGTCCAACCAGGCGGTGGGCATTCCGTTCGGGCTGTCGCCGGACGGTTCGGTCCTGGCGTTCGTGGGCGACTCGCTGGACAGGATCTGGATCAAGCGTCGGGAGCTGCTCGATCCAACCCCAATCGCGGGAACGGAGCACGCGTCCGATCCCGTGTTCTCGCCGGACGGCCAGTGGATCGCCTACATCGCCGACGGTCAGCTCAGGAAAATCCGCGTCGACGGAGGGCCCAGCGTCACGCTCGCTGACTCGGCCCGCGGTAGCTACAGTGTCGCATGGCTCGACGATGGTGCACTCGTGTACAGCGCGGCGTCGCAGCTCGGATTGCGCCGCGTTGCAGCGACAGGTGGCGCCGTGTCGATCGCGCTGGCCGACAGCGTCCTTCATGGCGACGGTGTGTTGTTCCCGACCGCACTTCCGCGGTCACGCGGCGTGCTGTTCGAGGACTGCACCTCCAACTGCGTCACGACCAGCCTTCATGTTCTCGACCTGAAGACGGGGAAGCAGAAGAAGCTGATCGATGGCGTGAGAATGGGTTGGTATCTCCCCAACGGCGAGCTGCTGTATCTGGGACCCGACGGGGTGGCCAACGCGGCGCCGTTCGACCTCGATCGGCTCGTGATCACTGGGGCCTCCATTCCTGTCCTGCAGGGAGTGTCGATCCTCAGCAACCGGCCGATGCTGGCCTGGTCGCCGTCGGGCAAATTGGTGTACGCAGTGGCCAACGCGAGCGCCGACGCCTTGAGCTTGCGGTACGCCAATCGCGCGGGCGCCACGACGAACGCCGATCCCGCGTGGACGGGACACTTCAACTCGTTCGCGATCTCACCCGATGGACATCGAGCCGCAGTCAGCGTCAACACACCGGGCGCCGGGATCGACATCTGGATCAAGCAGCTCGACACAGGTCCGTTCACGCGCCTGACTTTCAGCGGCCACGATCGCCGGCCGACGTGGTCGCCTGACGGCCGCGAAGTCGCGTTCGTGCGCGACGCCGCCGACGGGAGGGGCGCCGATGTGTACGCCCGCGCCGCCGACGGGGCCGGAACGGATCGCCGGCTGGCACATCTCGATCGCACGATTCAGGAAGTGACATGGTCACACGACGGGCGTTGGCTCCTGGTACGCACCGACAACTCGCAGGCGGGCAACGGTGACATCGTCGCCCTCAGCACACTCGGCCCGTCCGCTCCGGTGCCGGTTGCGACGAGCCGCTTTACGGAATTGGAGCCGGCACTCTCTCCGGACGAGCGCTGGGTGGCCTACGTGTCGAACGAGTCCGGACGGAACGAGGTCTACGTCACCCCGTTTCCCGGCGGCGGCAGCCACTGGCAGATCTCCAATGGCGGAGGCGGCTCACCCGTCTGGTCGGCCGACGGCAAGCAGCTCTACTTCATCGATGCGGCCAGCCGGCTGGTCGCGGCGCAGGTGGCGTCGGATCCGGACTTCCATGTGACCGCACTCACGTCGCTGTTCGATGCAGCGCGCTTAAACTACGCCGGGTACGATCAGGCATTTGCGGTGATGCCGGATGGACGGTTCGCGTTCCTCGACCAGCCTGGCCGGTCCACGACGAATGCCGTGCGCCTGGTGGAGGTCGACAACTGGTTCGCCGACCTCAGGGCGAAGTTGAAGCAATGAGCGACGCCGTTACTCGACTGACCCCAGCGCTGGCCGATCGCTATCGCATCGAGCGCGAACTCGGCGCCGGCGGCATGGCGACCGTGTATCTCGCCGAGGATCTGAAGCACCATCGCAAGGTCGCGATCAAGGTGCTCCACGCCGAGCTCTCGGCCATCCTCGGCCCCGAGCGCTTCCTCAAGGAGATCGAGCTCACCGCCAATCTTCAGCATCCGCACATTCTGCCGTTGTTCGACAGCGGGAGTGCGGACGGACTGCTGTACTACGTCATGCCGTACATCGATGGCGAGACACTACGCGCGCGACTCGAGCGCGAGGGACAGCTCCCGATTGCCGACGCACTGCGCATCGCGTGCGAGGCGGCCGATGCGCTGCAGTACGCACATGATCGTGGCGTGGTGCATCGGGATATCAAGCCCGAGAATATCCTGCTGCAGAACGGGCACGCACTCATCGCCGACTTCGGCATCGCGCTCGCCGTCGAGCAGGCGGGCGGCCAGCGCATGACGCAGACAGGCCTGTCACTCGGAACGCCGCACTACATGGCACCGGAACAGGCCATGGGCGACAAGCACATCGGACCGCGCGCGGACATCTACGCACTGGGTGCGGTGACCTACGAGATGCTCGCCGGCGAGCCGCCGTTCACCGGCCCGAACAGTCAGGCCATAGTTGCGAAGGTGATCACCGAAGCGGCACCATCGCTCGCAGCGCAGCGGCGCACGGTGTCTGCGAGTGCCGACGCCGCTGTCGCGCGCGCGCTGGAGAAGCTTCCTGCTGATCGGTGGCAGACGACGAGCAAGTTCGCCGAAGCGCTGATGATGCCCGACGTGGGCGCCAGCACGGGCGGTCCGGGGTCGCGGGCGATTGCTGCACCGCCGCGTACATCCAGCGCGAAGCGTCACGCGATCGCTGTCGGGGTCGTGTGTGCGACAATCGTCATGGTGGCCGCTGCGTGGTGGCTAGGGCGACGGTCGGCGGCTCCCGATGCGCCGTGGTCCGAATTCACCCAGCTCACGGACGCATCGGGCGTCGAGACGAGCCCGAGTCTTTCGCCGGACGGCGAGTCGTTCGCATATGCGAGCGACGCGAGCGGGAGGTCGGCGATCTACGTACAGCGTGTCGGCGGACGGAACCCGGTCGCCGTCGCCCGCGATTCGACGGCCGACTACGTGTGGCCGGCCTACTCGCCGGACGGAAAGGAGATCGCATACGCGAAGCGCGGTGACGGGATCTTCGTGGTGGGCGCGACGGGGGAGTCGCCCCGGCGACTAACGTCGTTCGGGTCCAATCCCGCGTGGTCGCCTGACGGGCGCTCCATCGTGTTCGGCTCGGAGGAGGTGGCGTCGCCGTACGCAGTGAACAGCACGGGCGCGTTGTGGGTGGTCGAGTCGAACGGTGGAACGCCTCGGCTGCTTGATCCGCACCTCGGAGGAACCTTTTATCAACCGAGCTGGTCGCCGAACGGCAAGCGCATCGCATTCTGGTTGATGTCCGGTGGGCAGCGCGATATAGCGACGATGCCGGCCGCAGGTGGCGCTGGTGTGAAGGTGACGAACGACGCCCCCGTCGACTGGGCGCCTACATGGTCGCCCGATGGACGCTATCTCTACTTCGCGAGCGATCGCGGCGGAACAATGGGGATCTGGCGCATCGGTGTGAACGAATCATCCGGGACAGCAGACGGGGTCCCCGCGTTGATCGCTGCGGGTGCGGAGGGCTCGATGGATCTTCCTGAACTCTCTCGCGACGGCGAGACTCTCGTTTTCCGCTCCGAGCTGCACTCGGTGAATCCCGCTGCAGTTGCATTCGACGCGGCAGCGGGTCGCATCACCTCATCGACGCTGCTTCAGCACCGAACGGGGAATCTCGTTCCCACTGACGTCTCGCCGGACGGCAAGTGGCTTGCGCTTTACAACCGGCTCGAGCGGCAGCAGGACATCTTCGTCATGCGCACGGACGGGAGCGGGCTCGCGCGTGTCACCGACGACGTCGCGCGCGACTGGCTTCCACGCTTCACCCCGGACGGCACGGGTGTGACATACTACTCGAACAGGAGTGGGACGTACGACGCGTGGATGATCCAGGTTGACGGGAGTCAGCGCACGCGCCTGACTGCCTTTCCTGGCGGGATAACGTACGTGATGCTGGCGCCGGATGGCAAACGACTCGTCACAATCAGCCAGACCGACCCTGCGGCAAAGGCGTGGATTGCAACAGCCCCGTGGCCCGCGCGCACGCAAACCGCGACGCTATCACCGCTCGTACACCCCGGTCTGGCGGGAGCGGAGCCAAACTACTGGACACGTGACGGGCGATGGCTCCTGGGCATCGGAGCGACGATGAGTGGCGATCCGCGCGGCACAGTGCTGTGGAATGTTGCGACGCTGCGCCCGCGGCTGTTGAACGACGATTCCGAGAGCGAGGTCGTCGCATTGCTCCCGGACCACCAGCACATTGTGTACTTCAACGTGCATGGGAAGCTCGTGATGCAGGATATCACAACACTTGCGCGCCGAGAGATCACAGGAACGCTGCCGTACCCGCCCGACGCGTCCGCAGCGATCGTCGCCTCACCAGACGGCCGCACACTGTATTACGGCGCCCGCCAGCAGGAAGCGAACATCTGGATGGTGCGCCGCCCGACCAAGCGGACAGAGTAGGGACGGACTCCGCCCATCCCCCTTCCGCCGCGGCTTCTCGCCCGTAACCCCTGCGGGAGCTACTTGTCGGCGACGCGCGAAAGGTGGTCACGGTCGGGCGACTTTCCGTATCGTCGGTGCCTAAAACTAAAGTTGCCCAAGGTCGTAGTTCAGGATAGATGACATCCTGAACTAATGCTATTGCCAAAGTACAGATTGTGTCAT
>Ga0105238_10006200_pt1 | contig 11873 bp, 16 predicted proteins | sample KBSC34metaG_FD_81526 | JGI IMG/M metagenome (GOLD analysis project Ga0105238, IMG submission 81526) | Corn rhizosphere microbial communities from Kellogg Biological Station, Michigan, USA - KBS C3-4 metaG | ecosystem: Host-associated > Plants > Roots > Rhizosphere > Soil | place: Michigan, USA... | reverse complement strand
GTCGCGGTCTTCTCCGGGATGATCGGCGTCACCGCCTTCGGCCTCTTCCTCACGCCGGTGTTCTACGTGGCGCTGCGCGCGCTCACCGGAAACCGGGCCCTGAAACAGCATGGCGAGGTGCCGCACAACGAGGCCTTCGCCGGATCGTCGGATTGATTGCCATGAACACACGTCTTATCGCGGGAGTGACACTTGCCCTGATCCTCGCCGGCTGCGCGACGCCGCCGGCGATCGACGCGTCGGCGCTGCCGCAGGTACCCGCAGCGTTCAAGGAGTCTCCCTCTCCCCTGGGAGAGGGCCGGGGTGAGGGTCAACTGCGCTTCAGGCTCGTCTCCGCCGTCCCGCCGGACGGCCGCTGGTGGACCGTCTTCGGCGATCCCGTGCTCGACGACCTCGTGCACCGCGCGGACGAGCGCAACACGTCCATCCAGGTCGCCGCGGCCCGATTGCTGCAGGCGAGGGCGCTCTTGCAGCAATCGAATGCCGATCGCCTGCCGCAGGTGGGTGTCGCCGCCGGGGTGCAGCGCGGCGACGGCCTCACGGTCACGAACCTGCCGCCGGGCCATCCGCAGACCTTCTACACGGCCGGCGCGAACGTCTCGTGGGAGGCGGACCTCTTCGGCAAGCTGCGCCGCGCGAGCGAGGCCGCGTCCTACGATGCGCAGGCGCGCGAGGCCCTGCTTCGCAACACGCGCCTGGTGATCGAGGCGGACGTGGCGCAGGCCTATCTCGCGTTGCGCGCGCTCGACGAGGAGCGCCGCATCGTGCGCCAGACCGTGGACGCGTTTCGCGGCACGCTCGACCTCACGCAACGCCGCTATCGGGCGGGCGACGTGGCCGAGCTGGACGTCGCGCGCGCCACGACGCAGGTCGCGGCGACCGAGGCCGATGCGCTCGCGCTCGACCGCCAGCGCGCGCAGCTCGAGCATGCCATTGCCGTGCTCGTGGGCGAGATGCCGTCGGGCTTCTCGATCGCCGAAGCGCCGTTGAACGCCGCGCTGCCGGGCATTCCCGCGGGGCTTCCCGCGGACGTGCTCGCGCGCCGGCCGGATGTCGCCGCGGCGCAGGCGTCGATGCTCGCGGCGCAGGCGCGCGTGGGAGTCGCCCAGGCGGCGTGGTTCCCGGACATCTCGCTCACGGGCGCGGGCGGCCTCGCGTCGACCGCGGCCTCCGAGCTGTTCAAGTATTCGGCGCGCGCCTGGAGCGTGGGCCTGCTCGCGTCGCTGCCGATCTTCGACGGCGGCCGGCGCGAGGCCGGCGTGCGTTTCGCGAGCGGCGACATGGATGCGGCCGTCGCGCAGTACCGCGAGCAGGTGCTGGTCGCCGTGCGCGACGTCGAGGACCAGCTCTCTTCCCTGCGGCTGCTCGAGCGCCAGGCCGAGGCGCAGGACCGCGCCGTGCGCGCCGCGTCGCGCGCCACCGCGCTCTCCGATCGCCGTTGGCGCGAAGGCCTCGTGAGCCAGCTCGACCTGCTCGATGCGCAACGCAGCGAGCTCGCCGACCGGCGCGCGGCGGTGGAAGTGAAGGGCGCCCAGTACCAGGCCACGGTCGGGCTCGTCCGCGCGCTCGGAGGCGGATGGGAGGTGAAGTCATGAGCGACCGGCCTTCGGACCTCCCGATCGTCGCCGGGCCGCTGCTCGGCATGGTGCTCGCGATCCTGGCGATGCTCATCCTCGTTTTCGCATGAAAGGACATTCGATGGACAAGCGCAAGGCGGCGAAGGAGGAGGTCGACGTGATCGGCCCGCTCCTCATCACGCTGATGATCCTGGTGCTCATCGTGATCACGCTGCCGAAGTGACGCCACGACGGCGGCCGGGTCGAAGGCGGGCCGCAGCGGCCGCTCGAATTGCAACGCGTGCCGCCCGAAGGCGGCTGGAGTCAAAGACTTACGGCTGCAAGGCTCGTGCCGGCGCGCAACCATGCGCGCGCCGCGATGGATGTCAGACGATTCTGATTTTGCGGGATGTGAGATAGCTCACAGCATCGGCGTTTGGCGCCGCCTACGATTCGCCCCATGTCGAGCTACCGCATCATCCGCTGCATCACGCCGCTGGTTCCCGAGGGCTTCGCGTGCACCGTGATGGGAGTCCGCGAGGACGTGGCCGGCCACAACGAGTTCGACGTGCGCGTGTGCGCGACCGCGATCGAAGCGAACATCGCGGCCGACAAGCTGGAAGCCGAGATCCGCACGCGGATCGCCTCGCGCGGCGAGCGGGTGGCCTCGGAGAAGAAGCGCACCGCCGTCGCCGCGGACTAACCCCCTCACGCCATCGCGAGCACGATCAACGCCATGATCGTGAGCATCAGGCACAGCACGGGACCGGCGGCATTGAGGGAAGTGTCGAGGGTGACCATCGGGTGCTCCAGCTTTCGCGGCGCGCACCGGATCGAGTGCGCGCGATGATCATGCACGCGGCGCCCGGGCGCGGGCAGGGGACGATTCCCCCGCCGGCACGATGAATATTCACCTCGCCGCGCCCCCTGCGAGGGGCCCGGCGGCCGTCAGTGCCGCCGCTTGGCGCGCTTCTTCGCGATGCGCTCGTTCTGCTGCGCGGTCGCGATCTCCTCGCCGCTGCGGCCCTCGAGCTTCGGCGTGATGTTCTCGTCGATCCACTTCTGGTCCCACCATTCGACGGGCAGCACCGCCACGCCATCGAGGTAGACGCCGAAGTGCAGGTGGTCGCCGCCGGCAAAGCCCGTCTCGCCGGTCTTGCCGAGGATGCCGCCCTTCTTCACCGCGTCGCCCGGCTTCACGTCGACCTGGCTGCAGTGGCCGTAGAGCGTGTAGAGGCCGAGGCCGTGGTCGATGATGATCGCGTTGCCGTAGAGGCCGAGGTCGCCGGTCCAGGCGACCACGCCGCTGTTCGAGGCCTCGATCGGGTAGTGCTTCGTGACCGAGAGGTCGTAGCCCAGGTGGAATGCGGTGTCGATCGGCTCGCCGTGGTACGTGTAGGTCCGCGCGTCGGCGAAGTTGGCCTCGACCTTCGAGTTGCTGAGCTGGTGGAAGGCGCCTTCCCACAGGATCTTGGGCGACGTCTTCGACGTGACCTCGGTGATGAGGTCCTCGTTCTGCTTGCGCACGCCCTTGTCGACCGCGACGAAGACGTCCTTCACCGAGCCGTCGCGTTTCGAGACATCCTTCAGCAGCGGCACCACCTTGTTCTGGTAGAAGCTGTCCGAGACGGCGATCGTGCTCTTCTTGTACTTCACGTTCTTGAGCTCGTAGGAGAGCCGCATCTCGCGCGTGTTGCCGGCCTTGTCGGTGGCGACGATCGTGGCGCGGTCCGTGGGCTGCACGTCGTAGGCGTGCGAGAACATCGCGAAGTAATAGTCGGGATGCTCCTTCACCACGTTCTGGAAGCCCGGGAACCAGTGGGCCCCGACCTTGATGCCGGTCTTCGCGGTGTCGGGCGACGAGCGGTAGACCACGATCCCCACGCCGCCGAAATTGATGTAGCGGTCGTCGGCGATGAGCTCGATCTGCGGGGGCGTCACGTCGATCGCGATCTTCTTCTCGGCCACCGTCTCGTTGCCCTTGAACGAATTGCGCAGCGACGCGTCGCGCGCGACCACCTTCAGCACCGCGGGGCCTTCCTTGATCCCCGCGACCTTCGCGAGGTCGACCTTCACCTTCTGGCTCGGGATGGGTTTCGCGTACTGCTCGGAGGCGAGCACCTGCTCGGGGCCGCCGCCTTGCGCCAGGCTGACGGTGACCGACCTGAGGCCGGTGCCCTTGTCCGTGACCTCGATCTCGATCGGCACGAGCCCGACCATGTCCGAGGCCGGCGATACCGCGACCTGCGGCGCATCGCCCTCGAAGCGCGGCCAGAGGAGGAATCCCCCGACGGCGAGCCCGATGACGACGATGAGGAGGATGACGAGGAGGATGGCGCCGGCGCGGCCGGTCTGGGAGTGCTGGGGCGGGGACGTGTTCACGATGCGGGCGAAGGTGGAAGCGGCGCCGTCCCGCGGCACGCGGACGGCCCGCTCATTCTACGCGTGGCTTGCACGATCCGGGGGCGGGCGCGAACGCTGATTCGTGATGGCCGCGCTTCCGGTGCCCTGCGGCCTAGGCGGCGGGCGCCGCCCGCTCGTTCATCCGCCGCAGGCGGTCCGCCATGACTTTCATGATCTGCAGGGCGAAGTGCGGCGTCGTCTGCACCATGAAGAGGAAGCGCTTCTCGGGGATCACGGCGAGCTTGCACGCCGTCTTCGCGACCGCGGTCCCCGTGCGCGGCGACTGGTCGATCAGGGCCATCTCGCCGAAGGGTTCGCCCGGGCCGAGCGTCTCGACGACGTGATCGCCGATCTGGAGCTCGACCTCGCCCTCGAGGATCACGTACATCTCCGAGCCCATGTCGTATTCCTGGAAGATCACCTCGCCCGCCGCGCATTCCCGCGGATGTTCCTCGATGGGGAAGACGCTGAGCTTCAAGTTTTCACCAGCGGCGTCGATTTCTGCGACGACACGATGCGCAGGAAGGACGAGCGCCCGCCCGAGTCGTTGTTGCGGAACAGGGCCCGCTCGATGCCGGGGTAATCCGTCGGCTTGAATTCGCGCGCGGACTTGCGATTGACGAGCATCGGAGCTCCGGGGAGGAAGCGCGAGGCCATGGTAGCAGGAGAACGCCGCGGCGGCGCGGGGGTCGAAGCCCTCGTCTCCACCCGTCGAGCGAGCGACCATGCTGATGCCCAAGAAAGCGAACGGAGCGAACCTGGAGGTCTCCGGCGGCGAGCTCACGATCCGTTTCGAGGCCGGCGGCCCCACTCTCGTGCACGTGGTGTGCGTGTGGGGGCCCAAGCCACAGTTCGGCGGCCAGCGCCCGAAGATGTGGTCGAGCGAGACCACGACCACGGACGACGGCAGCGCCGAGGTCACGATTCCCGCGGAGATGGCGATCGCCGGCGCCCAGGTCACCTGGTCCGGCGGGCTGATCGCGACGGGGGCCGCCCAGGGCCGCCTGCTCGTGAGCGTCGAGCAGGCGCAGGGCGAGCGAGGCTCCTATGCCTACGAGTACAACTTCGGCGCGAAGAACGAGACCGAGACCTTCTACGACGGCCTCAACTTCGCCTGACGGTCAGGACGACACCATCCCGCCCACGCGCGGGCGGATGAGGTTCTCGACGTAGCGCACGCCGGTCACGCCGCGCGCCATGCGTCCCGCGCGCTCGGCCTGTCCCACGGTCGAGGTCCATCCCGTGAGGCGCACCACCGAGGCGTGCGACTCCACGCCGATCTTGCCGGTGAGACGCGCGTCGTGCGCGAGCGCGTCCATCACGACCGACTGGATACGCTCGTCTTCGGAGAGGCGGCGCTCTTCCACCACCAGCGGCGCGCGCGCTCTCGCATGCTCGATGCGCGTGGCGCGCACCTGCTCGTCGGTCACGATCGTCTCGTTGGGCGAGAGCGAATCCTCCACCGCGATCGGCTGCGACGGCGCGGCGGCGGGCGCGGGCGCCGGGGTCATCACGACCGGCTGCGCGGCGACCGGCTGCGCCCCGGGATAGAACGACTCGGCGGGCGACCACGAGGAATTCGCGGCCCACGCGGTGGCGGCGATCGCGGCAAGGCCAGCACCGAGGGCGGCGTTGCGGATCTTCGGGCGGATCGTCATGCGTCTTCCCTTTCGTGTGGGTGTCCTTGTCGGAACATCTCTTGATCGTGAAGTTCTTGCCACAGCAAGGGAAGATCGAGCCATGTCGCCGATCGGCGACTGGCTCGCTCAGCGTCCCGTCGCGGCGACGATGCGCAGCGTCTTCGCCTGCGGGTCGATCTCCACGGTCGCGCCGTTCGGCACGAGCTGCGTCACGTCCTCGTCGAATCCCGCGAGCATGGCGATGCCGCCGAGTGCCGCGCCCTGCACGAGGATCGGGTTCACGGTGTTGAAGACGATCGCCAGCGGCACCTTGTCGCGCGAGCGCATCTCGGCCAGCATCCAGGCGCTCGCCACGCCGCCCTTCGAGGTGTCGAGCACGAGGATCCTGCCGACGTACGACTGGCCGGCGAGCTTGTGCGCGGGCCGCGAGAAGACGCCGGCGATGCGATCGAGGTCGTAGCGCGCGGAGAAGCCGTCCTTCGCCACCAGCGCCTCGCCCGACACGCGGTCTCCCATGGCGTGGCGCGCCTTCAGCACGCGCGGATGGAATCTCACCGTCGCCACGCGCGATGCCGCCTTCGCCTTCGCGATCATGCGAGCCTCCCGGTCTGCGCCGCCTCGACGCAATCCTCCATCGACGCGAGCATCGGCACGTAGCCGTAGCCGCCCAGGATGTTCACCATCTTCGCGCTGTTGGTCGCGAGCCGCTTCCACCCGTTCGCCTCCGCGATCTCGCGCGCGTACGACTGGTAGAAGCACATGCCCGCGAAGACCGTGCCGCCGGCCGCCTCGATGCGCCGCGTGTAGCCGAAGCGATCGGAGTCGGGCTTCACCTGCGGGCTCGTCACGGCGAGCAGCGGCACCTTGAACCTGCGGCCGTCGCAGAGCTCGGCCAGCGCACGAAGCTCGAAGATGCTGAGCTGCGGCGCCGAGAACACCACCACGTCCACTTTCGCATCGACCGCATACGACTGCTGCAGCGCCTTCACTTCCTTGCGCCCGACTTCGTGGCGGCGCATCCCCTTGCCCGCGACGTCGGCGAGGCGCGAGGCCTCGGGCGTGATGCCGACCAGGTGGAAGAGCGCCACGGAGCCGAAGCTCGCCATCGCCGCGCCGAAGTGCTTGAGCTCATCCGACGTGGGCGCGCGATCGATGCCCTCGATCACCGGCACGTCCCAGTAGTTGCCGGCGAGCCGCCCGATGACCCCGCCCAGCGCGCCCCAGTCGTTGAGCGACCCGGGCGTGTAGCGGGTGCGCACGTGCAGCGTCGCGCGGCGATGCGCATCGAGATGGAAGCCGTAGCGCGGCGTGCGGCCCGTGAGCCCGGCCGAGAGCGCCGACGGCCCGCCCTCGAAGTTGGAGCGCGCGCCGCAGACCGAGTTGCTGTAGATCACGACACCCGTATCCCCGAACGCGACGTGCTCGCCCCTGGTCGCGGCGAGCACCGTCTGGTAGTTGATGCACGTGTCCGTCATCGAGACGCCCAACTTCACGAAGGCGTCGATCGCGCGGCGCTCGAGGTCGAGCATCCACGGCGCCTGCTTGAGCTCGCGCGCCTTGGAGAAGTCGGTGCCGCGCGGGTCGGTGATCGTCGGGATGCGCACGGTGCGATCGCCCTTCTTCGCGGCGGCGAGGTTCTCGAGCCATTGCACGCCGTGCTCGCCCAGGCTCTCGGTGTCCGCCATGATGTGGGCCTGCGTCACGGGGACGAAATCGCGCGCGCCGAAGAAGTCGCCCACCTGCACCTGGTGCCCGATGGCGAGCTTCGGCACCGGGCCCATCTCGCCGGCGAGCATCGCCTTCTCTTCGCTGTTCAGCCTCATCGTGCTTGCCTCACTCGTTGACCGCGCCCGAGTCGCGCACCGCTTTCTGCCAGCGCACGACCTCGCCCTTCTGGAACTCCGCCAGGTCCGCCACCTCGGTGTTGGGCTGCACGCCGATCGCGACCAGCGGATCGCGGAAGGCGGGCGTGCGCACGACCTGCGCGGACGCCGCGCGCAGCTTCGCCGTCACGTCCGGCGGAAGGTTCGCGGGCGCGAAGACGGCCCACCAGGCGCGCGACTCGAGACCCTGCAGGCCCGCCTCGGCGAACGTCGGCACATCGGGCAGCACCGAAGAGCGGGAGGTGCCGCTCACCGCGAGGGCGCGCAGCTTGCCGCTGCGCACGTGGGGGATCACCGACTGCAGCGGGTCGAACATCACGGGGATCTGGTTGCCGAGGAGGTCCGTGATCGCCGGCGCGCTGCCCTTGTAAGGGATGTGCTGGAGCTTCACGCCGGCCGCGGCCGAGAACATCTCGCCGGTCAAGTGGCCGGGCGTGCCGTTGCCCGCGGAGCCGAACGGGATCTTGCCGGGATTCGCCTTCGCCTTCGCGATGAAGTCGGCGACCGACTTGATGTCCGATTGCGCGTTCACCACGAGCGCCACGGGCGAGCTCGCGATGAGCGCGATCGGCGTGAAGTCGGCCACCGGGTCGTACGCGAGGTGCTTGTACAACGCGCCGTTGATGGCGTTGGTGCCCACGGTGCCCATGAGCAGCGTGTAGCCATCGGGCGCGGACTTGGCGACCACGTCGGCGCCGATCGAGCCGCCGGCGCCGCCGCGGTTGTCGACGACGACCGCCTCTTTGAGGAGCGCGGTGAGCTGCTGCGCGTAGGGCCGGGCCACGATGTCCGTGGGCCCTCCCGCGGGGAAGGGCACGACGAGCTTGAGCGCGTGGTCGGGGTAGGTATCGCCGAAGGCGGGCAGCGCCGAGAGGGCGCAAGCGCCGAGCAACGCGGCGAGCGCGGTGCGGGTTTTCATCGTCTCTCCTGCAGGTGGGGGCTGGGAATCTCGAGGCGGCGAACGTTCGCCGGGATGAAGATGCGCTGGAACGACACCGGCGCATCGTGGTGCGTGTACGAGAAGACCTCGAGCACCATGCCGAAGCGCTGTCCGGTGCCGAGCTTCAGGATGCGCGCGACCTCCGCGGGAAACTCGCACGCGTACGCCTGCTGGCGCAGCGCGAGGGTGGGTGCGTTGAAGCGCCGGGCGAGGAGCGTGCGCAGCGTCACGCGATGCAGCTCCTCGAACGGGATCCGCAGGAAGGCGCCGAACCGCCCGGCATCCACGTAGAAGTCGCTCAGGCAGTCGAACTCGTCGGCGACGCTCATGCGCCGGCGCATGCGCACGAAGCGCGTCGCGGGCGCGAGGAACCCGGACCAGGGACCTTTCGTGCGGACCTCGCGCCGGTCGAGCGCCTCCGCGTAGACCGTCGCGAGCGCCACGCCGTCGTCGCCCACGAAGCGGAAGTGGAGGAGCTGCTCGCCCTGGGTGCCGGCGCTCACGAAGGTGCCGTGGCCGTGGCGGCGCACGACGACGTTGCCCGCGGCGAGGCGCGCCAGCGCTTTCTGCACGGTGCCGAGGCTGAGCCCCACCGCCTTCGCGATGTCCTTCTCGGGCGGGAGCTTGTCGCCCGCGGACCACAGGCCCTGGGCCATCACCTCGAGCATCGCGCTTCGCAATCGGATGTGGCGCGGCTCGTCGCTCGCGCCGCGCGCGGCGAGGAGCGAGCGCAGGCGCTCGAGCGGGCCGCCGCGGGGCTCTGGCGGCGCGGCGCGGCGCGCGGCGGCGAGGGGCTTCATCGCGGCTTGCATTCGCGAGGCGGAGGCGATGGGAGGATGGAAGCTCGAAAGCTATAGAGCTTCTTCCGATTCGCTTCCCGGCGCAAGGCCTTTCCGGCCACGCCACGCGTTCGCGGCGCGCGTCCGGCGGACTGGGGCTACGCGGCGAGGGCGCGCGCGATGGCGCGCGAGGCGTCGACCACGAGCGCGCCCAGCGACTTGAGCTTCGCGGGCTTCATTCGTTCGGCGGGGCCGGAGAGCCCGATCGCCGCGACGGCGCGGCCCGAGGCATCCACGATGGGCGCGGCCACGCCCCAGACGCTCTCGCGCCACTCGCCGCGATTGACCGCGAATCCGCTCGTGCGCACGCGCTCGAGCTCGCGCAGGAACTCGGCGGGCTCGACGATCGTACGGGGCGTGTAGCGGCGCAGCGCGAGCGCCGCCTGGCGCCGCTCGGCCTCGCCCAGCTGCGCGAGGAGCGCCTTGCCCGTCGCCACCGCGTGCGCGGGGGAACGTCCGCCGATCTCGGTATAGGCGCGCACCGGCTCGGGGCTTTCCAGCTTGTGGATGTAGACCGCATCGAGCCCGTCGAGCGCGGCGAGGTGCACCGTCTCGCGGGTGCGCGCGAGGAGCCGTCCCATGCAGGGCTCCGCCGCCGTGCGGATGTCGGTGCGGCCCGCCACGGCCCAGCCCAGCTCCCACAGCCGCAGCGTCGGGCCGTAGGCGCCCGAGCGCGCGTCCTGCCGCGCGAAGCGCTGCTCGACCAGCGTCTGCACGAGGCGATGCGCATCGCTCTTGGCGACACCCGCGCGGGCGGCGATCTCGGTCACGCCCAGCGCGGAGGTGCTGCGCGCGAGGATCTCGAGGACCCGCAGGCCCTTCACCAGCGTGTTGTTCATGGGGCCATGCTAGGCGCGTGCGCGGGCGGGCGTCAAATGGAATTCCCAAATGCGGAACGCTTGTGCCGGGATCGGGAACGGGCTATCGTGGTGCGGATCCCGATGGAGTGACGATGGAAAAGCCCCTTGCGGGCGTGCGGGTCGTGGAGTTCTGCTCCACGGCCGCGGGCCCCTTCTGCGCGATGCTGCTCGCCGACATGGGCGCGCAGGTGGTGAAGGTCGAGCCGCCCGAGGGCGACGGCCTGCGGCAGTGGCCGCCGATCACCGGCGGCTTCAGCGAGAACTTCGCCGCGGTCAACCGCAACAAGAAGTCGGTCGTGCTCGACCTGAAGGATCCCGCGTCGGCGCGCATCGCGCGCTCGCTCGTGCTCGACAGCGACGTCGTGGTGGAGAACAACCGCCCCGGGGTCATGGACCGGCTGGGGCTGGGCTACGCGCAGCTCTCGGCCGAGAAGCCGGCGCTCGTCTACTGCTCGATCTCCGCGTACGGCCAGAGCGGCCCGCGCTCGCGCGAGGGCGGCTTCGACCTCACGATCCAGGCCTCGGCCGGCGTGATGAGCGTGACCGGAGAGGAGGGCGGTGCGCCGGTGAAGTGCGGCGTGCCGGTGTCGGACTTCGCCTCGGGCCTCTACGGCGCCTATGCCGTCGCCGCCGCGCTGCGGCAGGTGGCGCACGGCGGCAAGGGCATGCACATCGACGTCCCGATGTTCGGCTGCACGCTCGCGATCGGCGCCTTGCAGACGAGCGAGTACTTCGGCACCGGCCGCAATCCGCGCAAGCTCGGTTCGGCTCATCCGCGCAACGCGCCGTACCAGGCGTTCCGCGCCTCCGACGGCTACTTCGCGATCGCCGCGGGCAACCAGGGCTTGTGGCTCAAGGTCCTGGAGGTGGTCGCGATGCCCGAGCTCGCGACCGACGCACGCTTCGGCAGCACGCGCGATCGCGCCGCGAACCAGGTCGCGTTGAAGGAGCTGCTCGAATCACGCTTCACCGCGCATCCGGTCGCGCACTGGCTCGACGTCTTCGAGCGCGCGGGCGTGCCGCACGCGCCGATCAACGATTACGCGTCGGCGCTCGCCGACCCCCAGGTCGCGCACATGGGATGGGTCCAGCCGCTCGAGCTTCCGGGCGGCTCCATGACGAAGACCTTCGGCTCGCCCCTGCGCCTGAACGGCGAGGGCAGCACCATCGAGCGCCGCGCGCCGGCGCTGGGAGAGCATACCGATGAGATCCGCCGGCACTATGGCCAGTCCGGGCAGGCCAAGGCCTGAGCTTCCGGCGCCCCTCGCCGGGCTCGTTCGCACGCTCGAGGAGCTCGTGGGCGCCGGCGGCGACGAGCCGCGCATCCTCGAGGGCGCGCGCCGGGCGATGCGCGACCTCGTCGCGCGCGACGACTGGCTGCCCGAAAGCGCCGCACGTGCGCACCCCCAGCATTACTCGCAGCACCTGCTCTATCTCGATCCCGAGGAGCGATTCTCGGTCGTGAGCTTCGTGTGGGGGCCGGGTCAGTCCACGCCGGTGCACGACCACACCGTGTGGGGCGTGATCGGCGTGCTGCGCGGTGCGGAGCGATGCGAGCCCTTCCGAGCCGATGCGGGCCGCGTGAGCGCCGCCGCACCCCCGATGCTGCTCGCCGCGGGCGAGGTCGAGTGCGTCTCGCCCGCCATCGGCGACCTGCATCGCGTGAGCAACGGGCGCGCCGACGGCGTGTCGATCAGCGTGCACGCGTACGGCGGCAACATCGGCAAGATCGTGCGCCACGTGTACGACGTG
>Ga0105238_10006198_pt1 | contig 11874 bp, 13 predicted proteins | sample KBSC34metaG_FD_81526 | JGI IMG/M metagenome (GOLD analysis project Ga0105238, IMG submission 81526) | Corn rhizosphere microbial communities from Kellogg Biological Station, Michigan, USA - KBS C3-4 metaG | ecosystem: Host-associated > Plants > Roots > Rhizosphere > Soil | place: Michigan, USA... | reverse complement strand
GTGCGTTTGCCAACGCTTCCTGCATCCACTCCGGCTGCACTATTTCGCTTGCGTCGACCTCGATCCATTTTCCCGTCGCAGCATCTTTGCAGCGGACCTTTGCTGGGGTCGCTGATTCATCCGCCGATGGGGTGATCGCTTCGGGCGCAGCGATCGCGCTGACCAGCAGCAGGTTCGCTTGCGCGGCGCACGCCAGGGCAGTCGACGTTGCTTCGAGCGCGGAGCGCAGCGCGACCTGTTCGGGCGGCACGGCCGCGGCGAGTGCTTTCTGCGCGTGCGAGAGAAAGGCAGCTTTGCCGGCGTGGTTACTCATGACGCACCCCCGATTGCTCGGCGGCGGTTACCTGAGCCTCGCATGCGCGACGCGCGATATCAGCGGGGTCGGCGGTGCCATCATCGAGAGCGGCTTTGATGCACGCTTCGACTTTGACATGGTGCGAGTTGGCTTCGGGCGCGCAGGCGCTTAAAGAAAGCGCGGCGACGGTGAGCAGGATCGCTAGGTATTCCAGGCGAACGAGTGTTGACACGGCAAGGCTCCCACTGGCTGCAACGGCGCAGCGGGAAGCACTATAATGCTAAGTTTTCTAGAAATGCAAGTACTAAAATGCTAAAGGCTATTGAGAGACGGGTTGGCGTTGTTCTCTGGCTGCCTTTTGTTCGTCGCATTTCGCGAGGGCTTCTCGAGTGGCTCGCTCCGATTCTGCTCGCACGCTTGAGTTCTGCTGCTCCTTGATGGCGATGGTATTTCGCAAGGTGGCAGCTCGGACGCGATCCTCCTGCTGGATCATCTGGGAATTTGCGTTGGGCAGGCCCGTGCGGGTGCTCACGTAATAGCTACTTTCCAGGGAAGTCACTTGCCTTTGGAGGCTCTCAATTTCCGATGTATCTGGAAAGATTGTCAGCCTCTGCGCAGCACGGCGGCAATTCGAATCAGCAACGGAGTCGCTGATTCCCTGGATCGCATCCGGCTGCGCAGGAGCTTGAGTTGCTGTAGGCGATTTTCCCTCGGCATCTGCCTGCCCGTTAGCCTTCTTCGTCACCTGAACGTGCATCTCTTGTGCGTCTGAGCCGCAGGCCACCGGAGAAAACACCACGATGCCATCAGCACCTTGGCACTTGTATACTTTTTGCTCGCCAGCTAGGACGATCGCTGCGGTGAGGGCTACAAACGCAATCATTTGTTACCTCCTGCCTTCACGACGTGATAGCGCACCTCACTTTCAGCGATGCGATCGACAGTCTCGCGCCCAAGCTCTGGTGCTTCGACGTAGTTCTCGACCAGCTTTTCGATGCGCTTATTGAGCAACAGATCGAGCGGCGGATCGTTTTCGATTTGCAATAGCCACGCGGTAGTGCCAAGCGCCTCAGCCAGTTTGTTCAACGTGTCCAGCCGAGGGGACTTGCTCACATTGTTCCCGTAGTTCAGCAGATCGCTGATCGTTTTTTGGGAGACGCCGCTTAGTTTCGCAAGGGCTGCTTGTTTGATGCCGACGTGCATCATGAGTCGGGCCACGTTTTTTGCGACGGCTCTAATGGATTCATTCGCCATGGCCGCCAGCGTAGGGAGACAATCTAGCATTGTGGTGCTTGCAGTACTAGCATTTAAGTGCTACGTTTCGCCGCCATGGACATTCTCGGTGCGGTGCGGTCACTTCGGGAGCGACTTTCGGAGCGGCGCGGCAAATTTCAGGAAATTGCGTTGGCTTCTGGCCTGAGTCACTCGTGGCTTTCCAAGTTCGCCGCTGGTCGCTGCGTGAATCCCACAATCGAATCGCTGCAGCAGCTTAGCGATGCGCTGTCATCTATGGATCAAAACGACCCACCGGATACGGCCGCCGCATGACAATGCCTACCCCGCGAGTGCCCATTCGATCATACGGCAGGCGAGGGCGCCTGCGGACAGTTTCTCAGCAATCGATCATCGCAGCCTCCGGCGATCTATGCGGTCCCCCCTCCGCGCGCGGACGCCGGAGCGCTGCGACCTTTTTGGGTGCCTGCCCATGAGTCACCAAGCGAAGCTTGATGAAGCGTCGATTGTCTGCTCCTACGTGGCTGGCTCAATCGCCCCCCTTACGCCGAAGCTTTTTGCAGCACTAGTCGCAGAGCGTTCTCGATGCGGCCACGTCCTCGATCAGGCCGAGGTCGAACACGTTGCATCAGCGCAGGGTGGTCAAGATGCGAATGACTGACCCACGCTCCGCTTTCTCTACACTGCGCGAATTGTTTAGGCGTATTGCCTGCACAGCTTCCTCGCGAGTGATATCGCGATACGCAAATATCTCGTACGTGATTCCATTCCGTGGATCTTTGATCTGGGCACGGATGGTCGGTAATTCGTCTTGCTCCACGGCGGTCTCCGGTGTGTTGGATGCTCTGACAAGCTCAGCATATCGGAGCACCGCCATCGATTGCAGCAGGCGCATATGACTGCGCCTCGCGAACCGCGCTCCCGCCTGATCATTCGGCGGACGGTCGAAGCCATCAACGGCACCGGATTGAACGTCCTGAAGTTCTCTTCGCGTGTTGCAGACAGCTATCGCGCACTGGTTGCAGCCAACGATCGCACTCTCGACTTCCACGAATCTGCCGGCTCGCTGAAATCGTTGCTCCGGGCGGAGAAGCGCAACGGCAACATCGTTGATCGCTTGCTGAAGGGTGTGGTGCGCTTTCCCGCCGACCTCGAGGAAGCGTGGGTCGATGCGTTGCCTGAGCCGCACCGCGCGGATCTGGTGCGCGAGCTGGCAGCTCGGTATGGACTGAATGGGGCGCGCATGCCGGAGGCATCGGCTCATCGTCATGTCGTCGACCTGGCCAATGTGTTGCGCGACGCCGGCGAGATTGCCAAGGCGCTCGCGCCCGCCTGCGCTGACGGCCTGATCACGTCCGAGGACGCGACCCACGTCGCCGCCAGCCTGGTCGAGATCGATCGCGCGCTCGCTGACCTTGGCAGCTTACGGGCGCAGCTGGTCAGTGCGATCGCAACGCGCAGTCCATCGCCGCTCAAGGCTGTGAGCTGACGAAGGCCATGGGCAGATACCGCGAGCATCACATCGAGGACCTGCCCGACGACGTCCGCGCGCGCATCGAGCGCATTGCTTCGGCCGATCAGCCTGGCTTCGAACCAACGCCGGAGGAAGTGGCAGAAGCTGCGGCGTTGCTCGCCGCGCCGATCAAGTCACGTCAGCTGGATTTTCAATTCGCGGCGAGCCAGCGGCGCAAGCCGATGACGCAAGGGGAGCCCATGAAGTAGATCCGTCGTGGCGCGGTCGCCGTCATTCGATCGGCGGTTTTTTGGGGTTCGCACTTGTCAGGCAATTCGGGGTAGCGCGCGGCATGCCGCACAAACGCATCGATGTTGAAAACTTGCTAGCGGGTGTCGACCTGGTGGAGGTCGTCGGGCGATACACGCAGTTGAAAAAGGCCGGCAAGGAATGGCAGGCGCGTTGCCCCTTCCATGACGAGCGCTCGCCTAGTTTCACGGTAGTGCCTGCAAAGGGCTTCGCGCATTGCTTCGGCTGCGGCGCGCACGTGAACGCGATCGGCTTCATCATGCGCATCACCGGCGCAACATTCATCGAGGCATGTGAGCAGCTTGGCGCGCCGCGCGAGCGGCAACTGCCGGCGTCAGTGACGCGCATCGACCGCGCGCCGTCGCCGGCCGACGCACAGCTGTGGATCCCGATTCAGCCGGCACCGGCGCACGCACCGCGCTTCATCGCCGGCGAGCGCGGCGAGCTGTGGAATCCGAAGCGTGCGCGCGTCTGGAAGGTAATGCCCATACGCGCGGATGAATATCGCAACGAGCGTGGCCAGCTGATCGGCTATGTCCTGCGCATCGAATTCTCGGACGGAGTCAAGGTAACCCCGCAGGTTACCTGGTGCATCGGGCCCGACGGCACGATGCGATGGTGCTCGGTGCCCTTCCCGCGACCGCGGCCGATCTGCGGCCTCGATCAGATCGAGCTCCGGCCGGACGCGCCGGTATTAATCGTCGAGGGCGAAAAGTGCAGATACATTGGTGCCGCTGCACTGCCGATGTATGCCGTGGCGTGCTGGCCAGGAGGATCAAAGGGCGTTCGCTGGGTGGATTGGTCGCCGCTTCGCGGCCGCGACGTTGTCCTGTGGCCTGACGCTGACGTGGGCGGCCGCGATGCGATGCTCGGCTACGAAATGTCGAGTGGCTTGCTGGTGCCTGGCGTTGCGCAGTACGCAGCGCGCGCAGGATGCAAGAGCATCCGAATGGTCGATCCCGAGGGCATGCCCCAAGGCTGGGATCTGGCAGACGGTATTGCCGAAGGATGGACGCCGCGGCAGCTCGCAACGTGGGCGGCACAGCGTGTCGCTGACGTCGATGTCGTGTGCGACGTCGCACGAAGGGCGGCATAAACGTGACGCGCGAAAAGATCACCGTCATCGATGGCGGCAAGCGCGATGAGCCGCCACGCAAGAAGGGCGGCGGCGGCTCGGGCGGCGGTCGCGGCAACAGTTCGAAGTGGCAAGAGCAACTGATCATCGGGCGTGGCGGCGAGGTGAAATCCACCGCCCATAACCTGATGCTGATTCTCGAGCACGATGAGGAACTCAAGAATCTTTTCTGGCTCGACGAGTTTGCCAATCGCATCGGCATGCTGCGCGATCCGCCGTGGCGTGGCTTCGCGCGCGAGGAGTTTTCCGAGGCCGACGCCACCGAGTTGTGCGCCTGGCTCGGCAATCCGCGGCGCTATTCGATGGCCGCCCGCCCTGAAGCCGTGATGCAGGCGGTAGAGGCGATGGCGCGGCGCGCGAAGTCGCATCCGGTGCGCAACTATCTGCGCGGCCTGAAGTGGGATCAGCAATCGCGCATCGAGTGCATGTTCTTCGAGATATTCGGCGCAGAGGACACACCATATGTCCGCGCGGCTGCGAAGTGCTTCATGGTCTCTGCCGTGGCGCGCATCCTCTGGATCGACCCGCTTGTATCCCACAATGGTGCGCAAGTGGATTTCATGCTGGTGTTCGAAGGCAAGCAGGGCAAAAAGAAAACGAGCGCCGTGCGCGAACTGTTCGGCCACCGCTGGTATGCCGAGAGCATGGAGTCACCGCAGACCAAGGATTTCTATCAGGCCCTGCAGGGACGTTGGGGCGTTGAGATCGGCGAGATGGACAGCTTCGGCAAAGCCGATATCACCAAGGTGCGACAGGCGATCACTGCACGCTTCGACACCTACCGCGCCAGCTATGGCCGCTATGCGAAATCCTTCCGTCGCGAAAGTGTGTTCGTCGGTACGGTCAATGAGAGCGAATATCTGCGCGATCCGCACGGCGCCAGACGCTTCCTCCCGGTAGTCGTAATCAATGATGTCGATATCGCGCGGCTGCTGGAGAATCGCGACCAGCTCTGGGCTGAGGCGGTCGAGCTGTTCAACAACGGCTTCAAGTGGTGGGTGCTGCCATCGGAGGCAGAGGACGAACAAGAGAAGCGGTTCGTCCAGGACTCGTGGGAGGAAGTGATCGGGCCCTGGCTCGCTGGGCGCGCAACGCGCGGCGGCGATGGATACAAGGCCTATCCCGATCGAGTCACATTCTCTGCAGGCGTAGCCGTAGTGGACTGGGTGACCACGACAGAGCTCCTCAGCTGGGGACTGCACATCGAGATAGCGAAGCATGGCCGGCCCGAGCAGATGCGCGTGGCCACGATCATGAAGCGGCTCGGCTGGCATCCACAACGATCACGGGTTGGCGCGGAGCGGGAACGTCGGTGGGTAAAGGAGAAGGCGCATGATCCGCCGCCCTTCTAATGGCCGGGTGTCCCAACCGTCCCGACCTGTCCCGACCTCTGTCCCAACCTCGCAAAGCGTTGTGCGAGTAGGGCTGTCCCAACCGTCCCGACCTTTTGCCACGCACGCACGTATGAGACAACCCGACTCATCATCGTTTCTATATATACGTATACAGGTCGGGACGGTTGGGACGGTTGGGACAAACCAACAACGGCGCGGTTTGCAGCGGCCCGACCTCTTCAAACGCAGGTTGGGCCGGTCGGGACAGCGAGCCTCGATCGCGGCAGTTCCAGCTTTTACGGGTCCTCCCCAGCGTTCGGAACTGCGGGTAAAAAACTCGCGAAAAGCGTGCGTGTTGGGTGTTCCGTCTTTGGTTCCGTGCTGGGCTGTGGGGTGCGGATGAGTTCCGACGCCTCTACTTTGGTTCCGACCGAACGCTTCGTTTCGATAGCGGAGTACGCCGCGCACCGCGGTTGCAGCGACTCATACGCTCGCCGACTGCGGCGCGAACAGCGCCTGGTGCTCGATCCTGACAATCGACGCCGCGTCGATTGGTCCGCTTCCGATGCCAAACTCGCTTTGGAAGGCGATCCGCTGCGCGGCGGCGATCGCACAGGCCTCGGCATAGGCGATGCCATGGCTGCGCCTGGGCCGCGCGCTGCGGCGGTGCCGTTGGCTCCCGGCGCGTCGACCGTCCCTGACGACGGCGGCGTGCGCGAAGCGGTCCGCCGCGAGCGATTGGCCAATGCGCGCATCGCCGAGCTCAAGCTTGGCGAGCAAACCAAAGAACTGACGCGCTCGAAGGAGGTCGATCGCGTCGTCTACACGCTGGCGCGTACGGCCATGGAAAGCATGCGCGTGATCGGTAGTCGCCTGCGTGCACAGCTCGCCGCTGAGAGCGACCCAGCGGCTTGCGAAGCGCTCATCGACGGCGAGATCCGGCGCGTGTGCCAGGAGATGCAGAAGGCGTCCGACGATTTCATCGCGTCGCACTCAAACGTTGCCGTCGAATCAGAGCATCGCAACGGCAAGGCCGCAGACTGATGCTCGACTTCGCCGACTCCATCGCTCACGACGTCGACCTGCCCTCAGGGGAGACCATCGTCTGTGACGCCTGGCGGCGCGCGTGGCAATACCCGGAGCCGATGACGGTTAGCGATTGGGCGGACCGCTATCGCATGATCGGCGACGGCGCCGGCGCTGAGCCAGGTCGCTGGCGCACCGCGCGCAATCCGTTGTTGCGCGAGATCATGGATTGCCTCAGCGAACATTCGCCGATCACCGAAATCGATTTCATGAAGCCGGCGCAGATCGGCGCGACCGAGCTCGGTATCAACTGGGCGCTGTACATCGCCAGCCGCGGTCTGGGCTCGATGATCGTCTCGCAGCCCGTCAAGGATCTCGCGCGCGCATGGAGTACCGCGAAATTCGAGCCTGCGCTTGCGCTCATGCCCGACGTGCGCGAGTGCTTTGATCAGTACAACACGCTCGAGAAGAGTTACCCGGGCGGCACGCTGTGGGTCATCTGGGCGAATTCGCCAAACCAACTGCGCCAGCGCACCGCGCGGTATCTGTTCGAAGACGAAGTCGACGAATATCCGCAGGATCTCGGTGGCCAGGGCAGCGCGCTCGAGCAGATTGACGCGCGCGCCAACTCCTACGGCGATCGCGCGAAACGATATCGCGCGTGTACGCCGACAATCGCGAACCTCAGCAACATCGAGAAAGGCTATAAGGCCGGCGATCAACGCAAATACCTGGTGCCGTGCCCGCACTGCGGTAAGCACCAGGAGTTGCTAGAGGACAATCTGCTCGACAACGGCAGCTTCGTCTGCAAGAGCGGCTGCGGCGGTGTGATCGAAGAGCATCACAAGGAGATGATGTTTCGCGAGCGGTGCGCGGAGCACCCCGGCGGCGCGTATTGGCAGCCAACGAACCCGGACGCTGATCCTAAGCATCGCAGCTATCACACGTGGGCAGCCTACACGCCGAACGGACTCGGTTTGACATGGAAGGACATCGCCGACAAGCGCACCGAGGCGAAGCACGACCCAACGAAGCTGGTCACGTATACCAACCTGGTGCTCGCACAGACCTTCGAAGGCGAGCGCACTGCGCAGGATCATTCAGCGGTCGCAAAACGCGCCGAGCCAGGTGTGCATTTGGGCGTCGTGCCGGAAGGCGCGCTGATACTCACGGCAGGCGTCGACTGTGGGCATGACCGATTCGAGGCACAAGTGATTGGATGGGGCAGGGGGCAGCGTGCCCGCGTAGTTGACTACCAGGTCCTGCCTGGCGATCCGTCAAAGCCTGAGGGCTATACCGAGCTAGATTCATTTCTCGACCGCACATACAGCAAGATCGGAAGTCGCGCGCAACTCGCGATTCGATCGGTCACGATCGATGGCGGTAACTGGACAGAGCAAGTTGCGCAGTACGTCAAGGCAAAGGTGGGCCAATCCGGACAGGCCCGCATGGTGCGCGCCGGCGAAGATTACGAGCAACAAAAGGTCTATCTCGCGCGTGGTCGATCGGAAAGAAAATCGGATCGCGCGGTGTATCGCCCAGCAAAGACCGAGGTCAATCATCGGGAAAAAACGGTCGCGCGTAGCGTTGGCATTTGGGGTGTTGGCACCAGCGTGCTGAAGCACATCATCTATGGACGCCTTGCTGCCGATGAACGTGCGCGCCTGCAGGCCGAGCGAGATGGGGAACCTGAGGACCTGTCGCTGCGTATGATCCGATTTCCTGGCGGCCGCGGCGAGGACCCCGATCCGATGCGTCCGGATCCCGGTGCGCTGCCGACTTCGTACTATGAAGGCCTCACCATCGAATACTTCGATCTGCATCGCAAACAATGGATCAAGCCGCGCGGCAAGCGGAACGAGCCGCTCGATACGTTCGTATATGCACTGTGGGCGGCGCTCTCACCGGCCATTAAGCTCGACATGATTCGCGAACACGAGTGGGCTGCCCTCGAGGCGAAGTACGAACCGCCTCAGGATCTCTTCAACCAAGGTGTTCCCCAAGCCACTAAGACGCCAGCAAAGCCAGCAGCGTCAGCGCCGGCGCCGACAAACGCTCAAGCGCCATCAAAGTCGAAAAGTGGAAATGTTCCATATGGAACATCGGGCGGGTCTGGGGGGTTCGGGTCTAGCGATTGGGGAAGTCGACTGTGAAGGGAGCAGTGACGTCAACAAGCATGCTCATGGCCGAGTTTGTTACTGCGGCATGCGCTGCGACTGGCCAAACGGCCGAAGTGGTAACGATGATTGTGCGTCCGATCATCGACCACCTAGAGCGGAATTACCCGGGCCAGCAGATCTATATTTCCAAGCCGGGCCGCAATCTCGATTTGCAAGAAATCTATCGCGAGTATGTGGCGCGAATTCCCAAGCGAGAAATCTGTCGGCGCCACAGTCTTAGCATGCGCACGTTGAACCGGATCATCGACGAAGCCGTTGCGGAGATTGAGTCCATAAATTCTTCGGCGGTCTGTCCCGACCTCTAAATTTGCCTCTAGGCCTTGCGGCAGTAGGCCTGTCCCGACCTCTACTGAAAACGCTGCGCCCCGTTTTCCTGAAAATTGGCACAAAATGCGTCCCTTTTTTTTGGATCGGGGCGCAGTCGGCGTGCTTCTATCCTTGTCGATGAGCACTGCCACCGACATGCGAGACGCTTACAGGGCCGCCGAGTTGGCGGTTTTGAAAGGCCTCTCCTACCGCATCGGCGATTTGCAACTTACGCGCGCGGATCTCGCACAGATTCGCGAAGGCCGAATGGAATGGGAACGCCGCGCCGCGGCTGAACAAGCGGCATCGATCGGCCGCGCCGGCCCTGCCATCGCCGATTTTGGCGGACGTTGCCGGTGAACAGTCTCGATCGCGCCATCGCTTATGTCTCGCCCGCATGGGCCGTTGCCCGCCAACGTGCGCGCGGTCGAATCATGGCCATGAATGCCGCGTATGAGGCCGCTGACGCGACACGCTTGCGGCGCCGTGCACGCGACTTCGGCTCCGGCAACAGCGCGGTCGCAGGCAGTGCGTACAACGTGCGCACGCAAGCCAGGCACCTCGGGCGCAATCACGACATCGTCGTAGGCGCGCTGCGTACGCTGGTGCAAAACGTCATTGGCCCGAACGGCATCGGCATCGAACCGCAGCCGCGCGATGAAAATGGCGAGATCATGGAGGACGTCGCCGAGCAGCTGTCGCAGCTGTGGCGGGAGTGGTGCAAGCGACCGGAAGTTTCGCGCACCCACGACTACGCCAGCATGCAACGGCTCAAGGCCTTGACGCTATTTCGCGATGGCGAGGTGCTGCAGCAGGATCTGCTCGGCCCCGTGCAGGGCCTCGAGCATTCGACGGCAGTGCCGTATTCGATCGAGTTGATCGAGCCCGATCTCCTGCCGCTCGACTACAGCGATGCATCGCGCAATATCCTCAACGCCGTCGAGTGCAACGCGTGGGGCCGGGCGGTTGCATATTGGATATTCAAGCAGCACCCCGGCGACCCCCTGATCTCGAACAGCAACTTCAGCTCGGGTTTCGTGCCTGACCTGAAGCGCGTATCGGCGGACATGATCCGCCATACCAAACTGATCGATCGTATCGGCCAGCGCCGTGGCATGAGCATCCTGGCGTCAGTGCTCACGCGCCTGGAGGATCTGAAGGATTACGAAGAGTCCGAGCGCATCGCCGCCAAGATCGCCGCGTGCATGGCGGCCTATATCATCAAAGGCTCGCCGCAAGATTACGAGGGCGGCAGCACGAACGGCAAGCCGCATGAGAAGCGGCATATGCGCTTCGAGCCCGGCATGATCTTCGACGATCTGATGCTCGGCGAAAGCGTCGGCACGATCGATACCAAGCGGCCGAACGCCAATCTCGAGCCGTATCGCAATGGACAGTTGCGCGCGACTGCAAGCGGCATGTCGGTGTCGTTTTCATCGCTATCGAAAAACTACCAGGGTTCGTACAGCTCGCAGCGACAGGAACTGGTCGAGCAGTACGGCGCGTATGGCGTGCTCGCCTTTGAATATATCTCGCAGGACGCGCGGCCGACCTGGGAACGTTTCGTGTCCGCCTGCCTGCTCGGCGGCGAACTTGTCGTTGCGCGTGGCAAATCGCTGCGTGGCCTCTATGACGCGCTCTACCTGCCGCCACAGATGCCGTGGATCGATCCGCTGAAAGAGGCCGAGGCAATGGCCTTGCTCGAGGATCACGCCTTGATGAGCGGCAGCGAGATCGTGCGTCGCCGCGGCGCGGATCCACGCAGTGTGCTTGACCAGGTTGCGGCGTGGCTCAAGCGCAAAGCGCAACTCGGAATTCCGGCGCCCTCGAATCGCGCCGGCTTCAAGCTCGGCGCGGATCCGTCCGCGAATCCCGATACAGGCGCTCCGCCGGCGCGCTATCCCTCCGACGAACCTGCTGAGGCTGATCTATGAGACAGAACGCACTCGCGATCGCAGTGATTGCCCACGTGGCCAACATTCGCGCCGACGCAGCCGGCGCGGCCGCTGCGCAATCGCTGCTCAGCGTAAAGATGCTCGCCAACGGCGAAGCCGAGCTGCTGATCTACGGCTTCATCGGCGAATCGTTCTATTCGAACTCAAACAGTGCGAGCGCGATCGTGACGCAGCTGTCGCAGATAAGCGCAGCCGTCATCCAGGTACGCATCAATTCGCAGGGCGGTTCAGTGCCCGATGGCTTGGCGATCTACAACGCACTGCGCAGACATCCTGCGCGCAAGGTCGTCACCGTCGATGGCCAGGCCTGCAGCATCGCTTCGCTGATCGTGCAGGCCGGCGACGAACGGATCATGCCCGACAACGCGATGATGATGGTGCACGCACCGGGCTGCAATTTCTGCGACGGCAACGGTAACGCCGCGCAGCATCGGCAGCTCGCCGATCTGCTCGACACGTGGGCGCTTTCCATGAAGGCGAGCTATCTCGCCAAAGCGCCAAACAAATCCGCGGAGCTCGAGACGATGCTCACGGATGGCAACGATCATTACTTCACGGCAGCCGAGGCTGTTTCGTTCGGCCTCGCCGATGAGGTGCTGAGCGCCGTCGAGCCTGAGCTCGAGGACGAAGCCGTTGCCGCCGCGCTCC
>Ga0105238_10006195_pt1 | contig 11876 bp, 15 predicted proteins | sample KBSC34metaG_FD_81526 | JGI IMG/M metagenome (GOLD analysis project Ga0105238, IMG submission 81526) | Corn rhizosphere microbial communities from Kellogg Biological Station, Michigan, USA - KBS C3-4 metaG | ecosystem: Host-associated > Plants > Roots > Rhizosphere > Soil | place: Michigan, USA... | reverse complement strand
GACCTGCGCGAAGATCGCCCGGCGCTGCGGGGAGCGCGCGCAGGTGTCCACAATGGTGGCGGCGACGCGCAGCCGGTCGTTCACGTCGATCGCGTCGTCGTCGAGGAGCGGAACGAGCACCCGAATGACGCGCTCGACCTCGCCGTCGTCGCGGTCGGCCGACATCATCAGCGCGAGGAACATTCCCGCATGCGCCTGCAGCCGGTCGAGCCGGCGCGGCCAGCGTGCCACGCGCGGAAAGTGCCGGCGCACGGCGGCGATCCAGTGCCGGCCGCCGGTCCAGTCGCGAAACGAGGTGAACACGGTCTCCAGCGCGGCGCACGCGGCGAGCACGGTCCCCGGCTCGTCGCCGTCGCGCACGCAGGCGTCGTAGGCGAGCGAGAACGCCTCGCGCGCGGCGATCTCGTCGCGCTGGATCCGCGCCTGGCCCAGCATGAACGCGAGAGCCGCGCGTTGCGCGAGGAAGGCGGGAGGGAGCCGGTCGATCCACGCCTCCACGGTGCGCGCGCGGCCCTGGGCCAGCAGCGCGGGGCCTCTCGCTTCCAGGAACCGCGCCGCGCCCTCCCAGTCGAGCGCCTCGAAGGAGAGCTCCACGGCGTCCTCGTGCCAGCCGTTCGCCTCGGCGAGCGCCGCGCCCTCGCGCAGCGTCCGGTCGAATTCCGCGGGCGCGAGGAGCGCGCGCGCCCGCTCGCGCAGGAAAGCGCGAAAGAGGTCGTGGTACTGGTAGGTCGAGCCGTCCTCGTCGCGCAGGCCCACGAAGAGGTTCTGCCGCCGCAGGGAGTCCAGGATCGCGGCGCCGTCGCGCGTGCCGGCGAGCGCGTCGCCCACCTCGGCCGTCAACCGCGGCAGGAGCGCCGTCATCGCGAGGAAGCGCTGCGAGGAGGCCGGAAGGCGTCCCACGACCTGCGTCGCGAAATACCCGAAGAGCGCCTCGGGCGTGCGCGCGGCGCCCGGTCCCGCGTCGTCCGCCGCGCCCTCGCTCAGGAGGATCAGGCCCGCGGCCCAGCCCTGCGTGGTGCGATGGAGCCGCGCCACCTCCTGCGCGGCCATGGGCCGGCGGGCGAGGAGGCGGGCGGCCTCGGCCATGGTGAACCCGATCGCCCGGGGATCGAGCCGCGCGATCCGCCGCCCCGCGAGGAGGCCCGCGAGCTCGGGGCCGGGCTCCGCGCGGCTCACGACGATCATCGAGACGCCCGGGGGCATCTCGCCGATCAGCGCGGCGAGCATCTGCGCGAACGCGGGCGAAGACGCCTCGTGGACGTTGTCCAGGACGAGGAGCGCGCGCGGCGGAAGGCGCGCCCATGCCTCGCGCGCGAAGCCGCGCGCGAAGGCCGCGACGTTCGCGTGGAACTCGGGCACGAACCGCGGCAGCGGCTTCCGGCGGCGGTGTCCGTGGGCCGCCACGGCGCGCTCGAAATAATGGAAGAAGCTCGCGACGTCATCGTCGCCGCGGTCGACCTGGTACCACGCGACGGGCCGCCCGCGTGCCTGGGCGTACATCGCCGCGAGCGTGGTCTTGCCCGCCCCTGGCGGCCCGGGAATCCACGCCACGGGGTGCTCGAGGAGCCGGTCGAGGAGGCCCAGGAGCCGCTCGCGCGGGACCGCGTCGATGAGCCGCGGCGGCGAGAGCTTGGCGAGGGGGAGCGCGGCCGCGGGCGGACGCCGCCCCGTGGGCGGGGGCCGCTTCCTTCCACGCGCCCGGGGGCTGGTGCGGGGCAAGATGTGCGCCTCCCACTTCCTGTGCTGCGTTGTTCGCGCCGCCTCTCCGGGCGACGGGTGCCGGCACTCCGAATCGAACGGAGGACCTACCGCTTACAAGGCGGTTGCTCTACCAGCTGAGCTATGCCGGCCCTGACCTGCGGGCGAGGCGGTCCCTGCTCGCCGGTCGCCCTAAATGTGAGCACCTACTTTACGAGCTTCAGTCGTGTCTTCCCCGCGGCGGCGGCGGGCGGCTTGGGCGGATCCGAGTCGGCCTCGGCGGCGGCCGGGGTCGCGGAGATGGCCGAGGGAGTGGCCGTGAGGGCGGCGGGAGCCTCCACCGTGAAGAAGGCGCCCTGCCCGTTCTCCCGGGCGAAGATCCCCTGCACCCGGTCCACCGGCACGCTCACCTCCCGGGAGACCCCGTTGAACCGGGCCGAGAACTGGATGAGCTCGTTGTTCACGGTGAGGTTCCGCGTGGCGTTCAGGCTCACGTTGAGCACGATCTCCCCGTTCTTCACGTACTCCATGGGGACGCGCGTGCGCTCGTCCACCCGCACGCTCAGGTAGGGGGTGAATCCGCAGTCCGAGCACCATTCGTAGATGGCGCGGATGAAATAGGGCTTGGTGGAGACTTCGGCCATGGCCACAAGCTTAACCTACCGGCGCATCGCCTTCTCGGAGGCGGTCATCGAGTCGATGAAGGCCTGCCGGGAGAAGAGCCGTTCGGCGTACTTGAGGAGGGGGGCCGACTGCTTGTTGAGCTGCACCTGGTAGTGGTCCAGGCGCCACAGGAGGGGGGCGATCGCCACGTCCAGCATCGAGAATTCCTCCCCCAGCATGTACTTCTGCTTCACGAAGATGGGGGCGATCTGGATGAGGTTCTCCCGGATGTAGAGCCGGGCCTTGTCCTGGGCCTTGAGGGTGCCGGATTCCAGGGTCTGGACGTGGTTGAAGAGCTCCTGCTCGAAGCGGAAGAGGAAGAGCCGGGCGCGCGCCCGCATCACCGGGTCCGCGGGCATGAGCTGCGGGTGCGGGAAGCGCTCGTCGATGTACTCGTTGATGATGTTCGACTCGTAGAGCACGAGGTCGCGCTCGACCAGCACCGGCGTCCGGTTGTACGGGTTCATCACGGCGAGGTCCTCGGGCTTGTTCATGAGGTCCACGTCGATGATCTCGAAATCCATGCCCTTCTCGTAGAGCACGATCCGGCAACGGTGGCTGAAGGGATCGGTGATCCCCGAGTACAGAGTCATCATGGCTTTATTACCCCTTGGCGCGGCCGCGGCCGCGGTCCGGCTAGCGGACGTCCTTCCAGTATTCCTTCTTGAGCAGGTACGCCAGCACGAAGAAGCCGGCGAGGAAGAAGAGCACCACGATTCCCCAGAGCTTGCGGTCGGCCTGCGCGGGCTCCGACATGTAGGCGAGGTAGTTCACCAGGTCGCCCACGTAGCGGTCGAATTCGATGGGCGAGAGCGTCCCCGGCTCCGCGAGCACGAGCTTGCGGGTCTCGATCTTGTCGCCGGTGCGCTCGTCCTGGCGCACGGTCACCTGGAGCTCCTGCCGGCCCTGCTCCTCCCAGAGCACGTTCGGCATCGCGACGTTCGGGAAGACCTCGTTGTTCCACCCGGACTTGCTGTGCGGGTCCCGGTAGAAGCTGCGGAGGTACGTGTAGAGCCAGTCCGGGCTCCTCGAGCGCGCGATGAGCGAGAGGTCCGGCGGCACGACTCCGAAGGCGGCCTTCGAGATCTTCGGGTCGACGGGGGGCTCCATGGACTCGCCCACCTTGTCCGCGGTGAAGAGCAGGTTCTTCTTGACCTGCTCCTCGGTGAGCCCCAGGTCCTCGAGCCGGCCGTAGCGCATCATCTTCGCGGTATGGCAGTTGAGGCAGTGGTTCACGAAGATGGCGGCGCCGCGCTGCAGCGACGCCTTGTCGTTCACGTTGAACGGGGCGTGGTCGAGCGCGGGCCCTTCCTCCGCGGACCAGGCGAGGAGGGGGAAGGCGAGCGCCAGCAGTGCGAGGATCTTTTTCATCACCAGGTCACCCTTTGCGGCTCCGGGCGCTCCTTGTCGCGCGCGGTGTACCACGGCATCCCGAGGAAGAAGTAGAAATAGACGATCGTGAGCAGGCGCGCGACCCAGGTCGCGATGTAGTCGCCCCCGACGAGCGGCATCCCGGCCGGGAACGCGCCCCAGACCGTGGTGGGCTCGACGCCCAGGTAGCCCAGGATGAGGAAGCTCACCACGAAGCCCGCGAACGCGATCTTCCAGCGCGGGCCGCGGTAGCGGATCGACTTCACCCGCCCGCGGTCGAGCCACGGCAGGAAGAAGAAGATCAGCACGGAGGCGCCCATCACGGCCACGCCCGGGAACTGCGAGCCGAAGAGCGGCGGGATCGCGCGGAGCATCGCGTAGTACGGCGTGAAGTACCACACCGGGGCGATGTGGAGCGGCGTCTTCAGCGGGTCCGCCGGGATGAAGTTGTTCGCCTCGAGGAAGTAGCCGCCCATCTCCGGCGCGAAGAAGATCACCGCGGCGAAGACGATGAGGAAGACCGCGACGCCCATCGTGTCCTTCACCGTGTAGTACGGGTGGAACGGGATGCCGTCCACGGGCGTGCCGGTGCGAGGGTCGAGGTTCTTCTTGATCTCGATGCCGTCCGGGTTGTTCGAGCCCACCTCGTGGAGCGCCATGATGTGCGCGGCCACCAGGCCGATGATCACGAGCGGGAGCGCCGCCACGTGGAGCGCGAAGAAGCGGTTCAGCGTCGCGTCCGAGACGTTGTAGTCGCCGCGGATCCAGATCGCGAGGGGCTCGCCGATGAAGGGGATCGCGCCGAAGAGGTTGATGATCACCTGCGCGCCCCAGTACGACATCTGCCCCCAGGGGAGGAGGTAGCCGAAGAACGCCTCGGCCATGAGCGAGAGATAGATCACCACGCCGAAGATCCACAGGAGCTCGCGAGGGCGGCGGTACGAGCCGTAGATCACGCCCCGCGCCATGTGGAGGTACACGGTGATGAAGAAGAACGAGGCGCCCGTCGAGTGGATGTAGCGGATCAGCCAGCCGCCCGGCACGTCGCGCATGATGTACTCGACCGAGGCGAAGGCCTCGCGCGCGTCCGGCTTGTAGTTCATCGTGAGGAAGATGCCCGAGACGATCTGGATCACGAGCACCAGCGCCGCGAGCGAGCCGAAGTAGTACCAGAAGTTGAAGTTCTTCGGCGCGTAGTACTCCGCGGCGTGCTCCTTCCAGAGCGAGACCAGCGGGAAGCGCTGGTCGATCCACGTGAGGACGCCGTTGAACGGTCCCGCGCCCGTGACGGGGGTCTTCTCGACGGAGGCCATCGCCTAGGCTCCTTTCGGCGGGTCTTCGCCCACGACCACCACCTTGTCGCCGGAGGTGAAGTGGTAGGGCGGGATCACGAGGTTCTTGGGCGCCGGCGAGCCGGTGAAGACGCGCCCGGCCAGGTCGAACCGGGAGCCGTGGCAGGGGCAGTAGTAGCCGCCCGGCCAGGACGGGCCCATGTCCGAGGCCGCGCCGATCTCCTTCTTCAAGTTCGGGGTGCAGCCCAGGTGCGTGCACACGCCCTCGCAGACGAGGAGGTCGGGCTTGAGCGACCGGTCGACGCCCTTGATGTACTTGGGCTGCTGCGGCTCCTTCGACTCCGGGTCCGAGAGGAGCGGCGCATTCCCGGGCAGGCGGTCGAGCATCTCCTTCGTCCGGTGGAGGATCCAGACCGGCTTCCCGCGCCATTCCACGGTGATCTGCTGGCCCGGCTCGATCTTCGAGACGTCGAACTCGACGGGCGCCCCGGCGGCGAGCGCCCGGGCGCTCGGGAACCAGCTCGCGACGAACGGCGCCGCGATGCCCACCCCGGCCGCGGCGCCCGCGACGGAAGTGGCAACGAGCAGCATGCGACGTCTCTTTTCGTCGACTTGGTCGGTGACGATGGCGGTCATTTCGGAGAGAAAGGAGGAAAAAAGGGCGGGACGGACGGCTAATTCGGCATTTTAGCGGATTTGATACCCACACTTAAAGCCCGGCCTGCGTGAGGACGATTGACGCGCCTGGCTCCCGCTCCCAGACTGCCGCTTTCACCCGGGGGGACGCGCCATGAGCTTTGCCTCTGAATTCAAGGAGTTCGCGGTCAAGGGGAACGTCGTCGACCTCGCGGTCGGCGTGATCATCGGGGCGGCTTTCGGCAAGATCGTGGACTCGCTCGTGAACGACCTCATCATGCCGGTGATCGGGAAGGCGACCGGCGGGCTCGAGTTCACCAACTATTTCATCCCGCTCTCGCCCATCCCCGCGGGCGTCCCGCACACCCTGAAGGCGATGAAGGACGCCGGCGTGCCCGTGCTCGCCTGGGGCAACTTCGCCAACGTCGTGCTCAACTTCGTGATCCTGGCGCTGGTCGTGTTCCTGATGGTCCGCGAATTCAACCGCCTGCGGCGCCGCGAGGCGCCGGCTCCGGCGGCGCCGCCGGAGCAGGTCGTGCTCCTGCGCGAGATCCGGGACGCGGTGCGCGCGCGCTAGCGCGGCCCGCCGGCCCGCGCCGCTACAATAGGGGGTCTCCCGCCCCCCGGCTTCATCGCATGCGCAAGCTCTGGCTCGTCTTCGCCCAGGCCGTCACGGCCACCCTCGCCGTCATCTTCGTGGTGAGCCTGGTGAAGCCCGAATGGATGGCCTGGCGCCGGCAGGTGGTCGAGGTCCGGGAGAGCGCCCCGGCACCCGGCAACGTGAGCCCGGCATCCTTCCCCGCGGTGGCGGGCGTGTACTCGTTCAGCGACGCGGCGCGCAAGGCCATCCCCTCGGTCGTGAACATCTCCGCCACCAAGCAGGTGCCGCGGAAGAACCCGCTCCTGGACGATCCCTCCTTCCAGCGCTTCTTCGGCGAGCGCTTCACGCTCCCCCCGGAGACGCAGCTCTCGCTGGGCTCCGGCGTCGTCGTGAGCCGCGAGGGCTACATCCTCACGAACGACCACGTGGTGGACGGCGTGACGGACATCCAGGTGACGCTCCACGACGGCCGGACGCTCGCCGGGAAGATCGTGGGGAGCGACCCGGAGACCGACCTCGCCGTGGTGCGCGTCTCGGCCGCGGGGCTCGTGCCGGTCACCTTCGGGCATTCGGAGCAGGCCCGCGTGGGAGACATCGTGCTCGCGATCGGCGACCCGTTCAGCGTGGGCCAGACGGTCACGATGGGCATCGTGAGCGCGGTCGGGCGCGAGATCTCGAGCAACCCGTTCGGGAGCTTCATCCAGACCGACGCGGCCATCAACCCGGGCAATTCCGGCGGCGCGCTCGTCGACGCGAGCGGGAACCTCATCGGCATCAACACGCTCATCTTCTCGCGCTCCGGCGGCTACCAGGGCATCGGCTTCGCGATCCCGGTGGGCCTCGCCAAGCGGATCATGGAGCAGATCATCGAGACGGGCTCCGTCACGCGCGGCTGGTTCGGGATCGAGGTGACGGACATCACGCCGGAGCTCGCGGAATCGCTGGGGCTCAAGGCCACGCACGGCGCGATCGTGGGCGCCATCGAGCGCGGAAGCCCCGCCGAGAAGAGCGGCATGAAGCTGGGCGACGTGATCGTCGCCGTGGCCGGGAAGGACATGCCGGACATGTCGACCACGTTGAACTTCATCGCCGAGATGCCGCCCGGGAAATCCGTGCCGGTGAAGGTGCTGCGCCGCGACCAGGCGGTCCAGCTGGACGTGATCGTGGGCAAGAGGAAGCCCAAGCCGCGCGAGGAGTAGCGCTAGGCCTCGTCGTTGGTGGCCGCGGGGGCCGTCGCGGCGAGCTCCGCGTCCTTGCGCCGCCGCACCACCACGTTCCCGAAGACGATGCCCAGCTCGTAGAGGAGGCACATCGGGATCGCGAGCGAGATCTGCGACACCACGTCCGGCGGCGTCACGATCGCGGCCACGATGAAGATCGCGACCACCACGTAGCCGCGCCACTCGCGCAGCTGCTCCACCGAGACGATCCCGGTCATCATCAGCACCACCACGACCACCGGCACCTCGAAGGCGAGGCCGAAGGCCACGAACATCCCCAGCACGAAGTTGAAGTACGCCTCGATGTCGGGAGCGACCGAGATGCTCTTCGGGGCGAAGGTCGCGATGAACGCGAAGACCCGCCGGAAGACGATGAAGTAGCAGAACGCCATGCCCGCCACGAAGAGGAGCGTGCTGCTCACCACGAGCGGCAGCACCAGCCGCCTCTCGTGCGCGTAGAGGCCGGGCGCCACGAACGCCCACGCCTGGTAGAGCACGTACGGCAGCGCCGCGAGGAGCGCCGCCATGAACGCGATCTTCATGGGGATCAGGAACGGCGTGATCACGCCCGTCGCGATCATCCGCGAGCCCTGCGGGAGGCTCGAGATGAGCGGCATCGCGAGGAGGTCGTAGAGCTCGGAGCTGAAGTAGAGCGCGGGGAGCGCGGCGATCGCGACCGCCACGAGCGAGCGCACGAGACGCTGGCGCAGCTCGATCAGGTGCGAGAGGAAGGTCTCCTGGGCCTCGTCCATCGCGCGGGGCTCAGGCCTTGCCGGGCGCGGAGGGCGGCGGCGCGGGCGGCTCCCGTGCCGGCTCCTCTATCCCCAGCTCGAGCTGGGGCGAGGCCTCCGGCGCCTGCGCCGGCAGCGCGGAGGCCGCGTCCTTCGCCGCGGTCTGAAGCTCGCGGTCGATGGAGGCCTGCACCTCGCGGATCTCGCGCTCGGCATCCGCCGCCTGCGACTCGATGTCGGTCTTGAACGAGCGCGCCGCGTCCTCGAACTCGCTCTTCACCTTGCCCAGGTCCGCCGCCTCCATCTCGCGGTTGATGTCGGCCTTCACCTGGGAGACGTAGCGCTGCATGCGCCCGAAGAGCACCCCCAGCGTGCGGGCGACGCGGGGCAGCCGCTCGGGGCCGATCACCACGAGCGCCACGATGCCGATCACCAGCATCTCGGAGAATCCGACGTCGAACATGCGGGTCTTTCGCGGCGCGGGGAAAGCGATGCGCGCGCGTGGCGCGCGCCGGGCCTCTAGCCCTTCTGCTTTTCCTTGACCTCGCCCTCGATGGTGGTGCCCTGGGAAGTGATCTCGCCGGCGGGCTTCGCGGGCTCGTCGCCCTTCATGCCCTCCTTGAACCCCTTCACCGCGCCGCCCAGGTCCGCGCCGATGTTGCGCAGCTTCTTCGTGCCGAAGATGAGCAGCACGATGACGAGCACGATCAACCAATGCCAGATACTGAACGAACCCATGGAGATCTCCGTGGTGCGGGCGCCCGGCGAGCGCTACGGCGGCATCATGCGGCCGAAGGGCTCGGGACCGCCGAGGATGTGGATATGCAAATGATACACGTCCTGCCGCCCGATCCGCCCGGTGTTCACGATGGTCCGGAAGCCGTCCGGCAGTCCCTGCTCCCGGGCGAGGCGCGCGGCGATGCCGAACATGCGCCCCAGCACGCGCTCGTCCTCCGGCCCCGCGGCCGCCAGCGAGTCGACGTGCTTCTTCGGGATGATCATGAAGTGCACGGGCGCCTGCGGATGGATGTCGTGGAAGGCGAGCATGTCGTCGTCCTCGTAGACCTTGCGGCTGGGGATCTCGCCGCGCACGATCTTGCAGAAGATGCAGTCGGTCATGGTGCGTCACCCTTGGGTCGCGAATCCTTCTCGTCGATGCCGGAGCGCCCCTCGCGCCGCTCGAGCTCGGCCAGCACTTCCGAGAGGGCGACGCCGTGCCATCCCAGCATCACGAGGCAGTGGAAGAGGAGGTCCGCGGTCTCGTGGACGATCGCCCCCCGCTCGCCCGCCTTGGCGGCGATCACGGTCTCGGTCGCCTCCTCGCCCACCTTCTTCAGGATGGCGTCGAGGCCCTTGGCGTTGAGCGAGGCCACGTAGGACGAGGAGGGCGGCGCCTTCCGGCGCGCCGCGATCGCGGCCTCCAGCCGGGCGAGGATGCCGGGCTCAGCCGCCATGGGCCGTGGGCTCCTCGAGGACCGGATCGGTCGCCTCCCAGCGCCGCTTGCCGCCGCCCGCGCCGAGGAGGCGAAAGAAGCAGCGCCTCCGCCCCGTGTGGCAGGCGACCCCGCCCGCGGACTCCACGCGCAGGAGCACGGTGTCGCCGTCGCAGTCGAGCCGCACCTCCACCACCTTCTGGGTATGGCCCGAGGTCTCGCCCTTGCGCCAGAGCGTGCCCCGCGAGCGCGACCAGTACGTGGCCTCGCCCGTGGCGACCGTCCGCTCGAGCGCCTCGCGCGTCATCCACGCCACCATGAGGACCTCGCCGCTCGCGGCGTCCTGCGCCACGACCGGCACGAGGCCGTCCCGGTTCCACGCCACTTCGTCGATCCAGCCCGCGTCGCTCACAGTCGCATCTCGATGCCGCGGCCGGCGAGGAAGCGCTTCGCCTGCCCCACGGTGATCTCCCCGAAATGGAAGACGGAGGCCGCGAGCACGGCGTCCGCGCCGCCCCGCTCGATGCCTTCGGCGAGGTGCTCGAGGCTGCCCACGCCGCCGCTCGCGATGACGGGCACCGTCACGGCCCCCGCCACGGCCCGCGTGAGCGCGAGGTCGAAGCCGCTCTTCGTGCCGTCGCGGTCCATGCTGGTGAGGAGGATCTCGCCCGCGCCGCGCGCCGCCATCGTCGCGGCCCATTCTACGGCATCGAGCCCGCGCGCTTTCCGGCCGCCGTGGGTGTACACCTCCCATTTCCCGGGCCCCGCGGCGCGCGCGTCGATGGCGACCACGATCGCCTGCGAGCCGAAGCGGTGCGCGGCCTCGGAGACGAGGGCCGGGTTCTCCACGGCGGAGGTGTTGATGCTCACCTTGTCCGCGCCGGCGTTGAGGAGCTTCCGCACGTCGTCCACCGAGCGCACGCCCCCGCCCACGGTGAGCGGGATGAAGACCTGGTCCGCCACGCGCTCGATCACGGAGACGATCGTGTCGCGCGCGTCGCTGGAGGCCGTGATGTCCAGGAAGGCGAGCTCGTCCGCGCCCGCCTCGTCGTAGCGCCGCGCGATCTCCACCGGGTCCCCGGCGTCGCGCAGCCGCACGAAGTTCACGCCCTTCACCACGCGCCCGGCGTGGACGTCGAGGCAGGGGATGATGCGCTTGGCGAGCAATTTCTTTTAGAGTCGACGACGCTTCGCGATCACGCCGGCCCCTAGGTGGCGCCGGCCGCGGCCTTGAGCGCCTCGGCGAAGTCGAGCCTGCCCTCGTAGATCGCGCGGCCCGCGATGCAGCCGGTGATGCCCTCGGACTCGACCGCGCAGAGCCTGCGGATGTCGTCCACGTGGTTGAGGCCCCCGCTCGCGATGACGGGCACCGTGAGCGCCTGCGCGAGCCGCACCGTCGCCTCGATGTTCACGCCGGTCATCATCCCGTCGCGGCCGATGTCCGTGTAGATCACCGCCTCCACGCCGTAGTCCTGGAAGCGCTTCGCGAGGTCGATCACGTCGTGCTTCGTGAGCTTCGACCACCCGTCGGTCGCGACCTTGCCGTCCTTCGCGTCGAGGCCCACCATGATGTGGCCGGGGAACGCGTCGCACGCCTCGTGGAGGAACCCGGGGTTCTTCACCGCGGCCGTGCCGATGATCACGTAGGACACGCCGTCGTCCAGGTAGCGCTCGATGGTGTCCAGGTCGCGGATCCCGCCGCCCAGCTGGATCGGCACGTCCGAGTCCACGGCCGCGACGATCGCCTTCACCGCTTCCTCGTTCCGCGGCTTCCCGGCGATGGCGCCGTTGAGATCCACCACGTGCAGGCGCTTCGCGCCCTTGGCGGCCCACTGCGCGGCCGCTTCTCCGGGCTTGGAGGAGAACACCGTGGCGCTCTCCATGCGCCCCTGCTCCAGGCGCACGCACTGGCCGTCCTTCAGGTCGATCGCGGGGATGATGAGCATGGCAGCGGGGGCGGAACCTCAGGGATTCCAGGTGGCGAAGTTCGCGAGCAGCTTCAGGCCCGCGGCGCTGCTCTTCTCGGGATGGAATTGCGTCGCGAAAATATTATCGCGCGCGATGGCCGAGGTAAAGGCGTCGACGGGATAGCGGGTCGTGGCGGCGGCGAGCGCGGGGAGCGCGGGCTCGCAGTAGTAGCTGTGGACGAAGTAGAAGCGCGTGCCGTCCGGGATGCCCTCCCAGAGCGGGTGCGGCTGGACCTGCCACGCCTCGTTCCATCCCATGTGGGG
>Ga0105238_10006193_pt1 | contig 11880 bp, 8 predicted proteins | sample KBSC34metaG_FD_81526 | JGI IMG/M metagenome (GOLD analysis project Ga0105238, IMG submission 81526) | Corn rhizosphere microbial communities from Kellogg Biological Station, Michigan, USA - KBS C3-4 metaG | ecosystem: Host-associated > Plants > Roots > Rhizosphere > Soil | place: Michigan, USA... | reverse complement strand
TCACCCCGACGAACACGTCGAACGGGGCACCGAGGGCCTGGGGACCGAACACGCCGGCGACAACGGCCGGCTGCACGAGTGCCGCAGCGAAGCCGCAGGTGAAGTCGCCGAGCGTCGAGCCGTCCGCGACGGCGCCCGGCGCGTAGGATTCGTAGTCGTCGGTCGTTGCAGGGGCGCCCAACGCCGCCAGAAACGCCGTTCGATCGGTGTAGGCGATGACGCCGGCGTGTACGGCGGTGGAAGAGGAGAGGAGCACCGAGGCGACGACGCTGCAGCCGGACCAGCAATGCGCGTGGCCTGGACCGGAGCTACCACGGACCGGTCGACGTCCTGATCGCGCCCGACAGGACTGCGCGGCGGAGCGCGTCGATCGTCGTGAGGCTTCCCGGCGCCGCGCCTCCCCATTCGAACTTCGTGGCGGCGGGCGTCCAGTGAAACAGCAGCACGCGTTGCGTCAGCGCGCCGCGAGTGCCCTGCTCGTAGGACACGAGGCAGTCCTCGTAGGAGCATCCCGCCGCGACGAGCCGCCGCCGCGGCAGCCTGACGTCGGCGGTGGGACTCGATCCCTGGAACGGTTCATCCTGCTCCGCCATGTCGAACGTCTGCGTGCCGAACAAGTTCTGCAGTTCGCCGCGCACGCCGAGCGGCAGACCCCGAATCGACGAAACGGCATCGAAGCGCGCGCCTTGCACGTGGCCCCGCAGTTCGGGCGGCAGGCCGCCGTCTGGAGCCTGCGCCGAGGCCATCGCCGCCGTCCACAGAGTCACGCCGATGCAGCCGATCAGTCGCATCCGCATTTCGGGATCCCTGCGGAGTATAGACGCCATAGACTTGGTCCAACCGGGGGGCCTCACGCATGCGCACGATGCTCGCTCTCGTGATCGCGTCCGTCGCCGTCGCGGCGGCAACACCCGACAACGCCACGCTCGGCCAGGAGGGCATCCGCTGGTGGACGCACGTGCAGGTGCTGGCCAGCGACGCGATGCGCGGCCGCGACACGGCGTCGCCCGCACATAAAGCGGCCGCCGATTATGTTGTTTCGGAGTTCAAGGGCGCGGGTCTCGCGCCTGGCGGCCTGGGTGGCGACTTCATCCAACCCGTCGACGTGAAGATCGCGCAGATCGACGAAAGCGGATCGAGTCTGGGGATCGTGCGTGGCGGCGAGGTGTTGCCGTTGAAGCTTGGTGACGACGCGACATTGACCGTGCGCGCGGGCCTGGCCGAGGCGATCGAAGCCGACGCGATCTTCTGCGGCTACTGCCTGACCATTCCGGAATACCAGTACGACGATTTCGAGGGGCTCGACGTCAAAGGCAAGATCGCGGTGCTCATCCAAGGCGCGCCCGGACACATTCCAGGCAACCTCCGTGCGCACTACGTGTCGCGCGAGGAGCGATGGCGGGCGCTTGCGCGTGCCGGTGCCATCGGCATGCTCTCGATTCAGAACCCCAAAGACGTGGAGGTGCCGTGGGAGCGCAACAGCCTGCGGAGGCTGGCGCCGACGATGCAGCTGGCCGACGAGCGCTTCGACGAGTCACGCGGACAGCAGTTCGGCGCAACGCTGAACCCCGCGCGCGCCGATCTGCTGTTCGCGACCTCCGGTCATACCTTTGCCGAGCTGCTGGCGATCGCCGACCAGGGGAAAGCGCTGCCGCGTTTCCCGCTGCGTCTCCGTCTTCGCGCTACCGAGCGCGTGAACCTGAGCGACGGGCAGTCGCAGAACGTCATCGGCATCCTGCCGGGCTCGGACCCGGGGCTCAAGAACGAATACGTCGTCTACGGCGCGCATCTCGATCATCTGGGCGAGATCGCGGCGGTGCCGGGCGACGCCCGGAACGACCGCATCTACAACGGCGCGATGGACGACGCTTCCGGCGTCGCGTCGCTCATCGAGATCGCCACGCTCGCCAAAGTAGGGAAGTTGCGTCCGAAGCGAAGCGTGCTGTTCGTGGCCGTCACAGGTGAAGAGAAGGGGCTGCTCGGCTCGACGTACTTCGCGGCCAACCCCACCGTACCGAAGAGCGCGATCGTCGGCGAGATCAACATGGACATGTACTTGCCGCTCTATCCGCTGAAGATTCTCGAGGTGTACGGGTTGGAGGAGTCGACCCTGGGGGCCGATGTCCGGGCAATCGCCAGCCAATACGACGTGGCGATCGTGCCGGACCGGGAACCCGCACGCCGTCTGTTCATCCGGAGCGACCAATACAGCTTCATCAAGCAGGGCATTCCCGCCATCTTCTTCAAGTTCGGCTGGGAGCCGGGGTCGCCGGAAGAGAAGGCGAGCAAAGACTGGCTGCGCGAACGCTATCACGCGCCGTCGGACGACCTCGCGCAACCGGTGGACAAGACGGCCGCCGCCAAATACAACCGCATCATGCTCGATCTGGGGCTCCGGGTTGCCGACGCCAGCGAGCGCCCGCGCTGGAACGACGACAGCTTCTTCAAACGATTCGCCAACCCGCATTAGAATCGCCGCACGGAGAGTGACTCATGAGACTGTGTGCAGCTGCATTCGTGTTTTTCGCCTTCACCGCCGCGGCGCAGGCCGCCGAACCCGTCGTGGCCTCGTCGCCCGAAGCTCAGAAGGCCATGCTCGCGAGCAAAGACCCGCAGCTCGCGGCCAACAAGAAGCTGGTGTGGGACATGTGGCGCACGTTCCTTCAGGGGGGGGATATCGATTCGGCCGACAAGTTCCTCGCGCCGGAGTACCACCAGCACAATCCGAACGCGGAGACCGGGCTGGCCGGTGTGAAGGCGTACTTCCGCGCGGCGGGCCGCAAGGCGACGCCGCCCAAGGACTCGATCGACGGCCTCATTTCGATCGTCGCGGAACGCGATCTCGTGACGCTCGCGCTCGTGCGTGAATACAAGGACAAGGCGGGCAACCCCTACACCACGACGTGGTTCGACATGTTCCGGATCGCCAACGGCAAGATCGTCGAGCACTGGGACACCGCCACGAAGCCGTAACGGTGTTCGCTGAGACCCGGTCGATGGAGACGCGCAGGCGGTTGCCCGCGGCGCGCGTCGCCATCGAGGGCCTGTCCGCTCGCCATCCTCGATGTCCTGGACGAGCATGGCACCATCGATCAGGACGCGCTCGCGGCCGAATTCGCGCGGCGTTTCGCGGCCGACCCCGAACGGGGCTACGGTGCCGCGCCGATCGGCGCCTACTTCGGAGACGACCTCTCGGAAGCGACCCGCCAGGCCAGCGCTCCGCCGAGATTACGCACGCGCATCCCGACGGTCAGGCCGGTGCGATCGCGATCGCCGTTGCGGCCGCCCGGACACCGCCCGGCGAGTCGCGGACAGGGATCGAGCGCGCCGCCGTGCTCGGACGCGTCGACCCGAAGGCGGCCGCGGCGACGCTCGGCGACGGAACATTCATTCGTTCCTCCGACACCGTCCCGCTGGCGTTGTGGTGCGCGGCGCAGCATCTGGACAGCTACGAAGCGGCGATGACGACGGCGCTCGACGCGTGTCACGATCCGGCCTCGGACCGCGACACTATCTGTGCGATCGTCGGATCGATCGTGGTGCTGTCGGCAGGGGTGGATTCGATTCCGTCGCGATGGGTCGCCGCTCGCGAGCCACTACCGCTCTCATCCGTCTGAACGCAATGCCTCAGACGGCTGGGCGCGGAGCCCGGCCGTAGCAGCTCCACGTCACGCGCGCGACTCGATCGCGCTATGGCACCGCACTTGCGACGGACCTGCTCGACAGGAGCTGTCCATGCAAAACCTCGTGCGCGTGTCGATCTGTCTGGCAACCTTGGTGGTGTGGACTGGCGCTGCGTGGGCGCAAGCTCCGGCGATCGACGATCAGCAAACGAAGCCGCCGGCGGCCGCGGGCGAGGAAGAAGCCGCAAAACCGACGCGAGGGTTCGTCTCGGCGTACACCCACAACCTCGTCGACGATGTGAAGCACATTCCGCGGCAGAACAGCGTCTATTGGCTCGGCGCCGGCATCGGGCTCGCGTTTCTGGTGCATCCCGCTGACGACGACGTCAACGCGCACCTGGTCGGCAAGAGCAATCCATTCGTGGCGGGGCAATTCATCGGCCAGACGTACACCGTGCTCGGCGCCTCGGCCGCCGCCTATATCTGGGGCCGTGCCACGCATTCACCGCGCGTGCAGCACCTGGGGATGGACGAACTGGAAGCGCTGGCGCTCGCTGAAGGCATCGTGCAAGGCGCCAAGCACATCATCCGCCGCGATCGTCCGCTGAATGCCGATGGCAGCAAGCAATCGGGATACGCGATGCCGTCGGGGCACGCGACGGTGACGTTTGCGGCCGCGACCGTGCTGCAGCAGCATCTCGGCTACAAAGCGGGGATTCCGACCTATCTGATTGCGTCCTACGTCGCCGCCTCACGGCTGCACGACAACCGCCATTACCTGAGCGACGTCGTGATGGGCGCGGCCACCGGGATCATCATCGGCCGCTCCGTGACATGGCACGGCCGCAACTTCTACGCGTCACCGATGCTGGTGCCCGGCGGCACCGGCATCATGGTGATGGCGAAAGGGGCGCCGTAGAACCGACGTAGGGGCCGCCGTCAGGCGGCCCGCGTGGGCCGGCGTCGCAGCGTCGCGGCGGACACGCGTGAGAGCCATGCGCGCGCCTTGCCGCTGATCACCGCCTGTTCGAGCGTGTCGAACTGGACGTAGGCCACCGGCACGAGCACCAGCGTCAGGAACAGGCACAGCCCCTGGCCGCCGATGATCGTCACGGCGATTGCGGAGCGCTGGTTGCCGCCGATCCCGATGCCGAGCGCGGTGGGCAGCAGGCCGGCAATAATGGCGCTCGTCGTCATCAGAATCGGCCGCAGCCGGGTGCGGCACGCTTCGACGATCGCCTCGTGCACCGGCACGCCGCGGTGGCGCAGCACGTTGGTGTAGTCCACCTGCAGGATCGAGTTCTTCTTCACGATGCCGAAGAGCAGCAGGATGCCGAGCGCGCTCCACAGGTTCAGCGTGCGGCCGGTCACCCAGATGGTGAAGAGGGCGAACGGCACCGACACCGGCAGCGCCAGCATGATGATGATCGGCTGCACGAAGCTCTCGAACTGCGCCGCCAGCACGATGTACACGAAGATGCTGGCGAGCCCGATCGCGAGCAGCAGGTTGGAGGTCGTCTCATCGAGATACTGTGTCTGCCCGCGCATGCTGAATGAATAGCCGGGCGGCATGTTCAGCTCGGTCATCAGCCGGCGCATGTCGGCGGATCCTTCGTCGAGCGCGTGCCCGGGGGCGAGATCGGCCTGCACTTCGATGGCGAACTGGCGGTTCAGCCGCCGCAGCTGCGTGGGGCCGAACCCGCGCTCCATGTGGGCGATGTTGTCCACGCGCACCTGTCCGCTCGTGGACGACGGCACGGTGAGCTTGGCGATCGCGGCCACGTCGTCCCGCTGGCTCTCGAGGACGCGGATCTTCACCGGATACTGTTCGGCGCCGTCGCGGAAGGTGGAGATTTCGTCGTCGCCGGCGACCATCAGGCGCAACGCGCTGCCGATGTCCGAGATCCGCACGCCCAGGTCGGCGGCGCGAGCGCGGTCCACCGATACGTGCACTTCGGGGCTGGCGTTGCTGAAGTTCGACTTGGCGTCGACGAGGCTCGGCAGCTTCTGCGCGTTGAGGAGCAGCTGCTGCGAATAGTCGTACAGCTTGTCCATGTCAGGCCCCTGCAGCGTGGCCTGGATCGCGAAGTTGCCGTTGCCGCCGCCGAGCGGGTTCTTGGGGCTGATGGCGGGCGCCAGGCCGGGATGCCGCGACAGGATCCGCCGGATGCCGGTCATCACCTGCTCCTGGGTGACCTTTCGATCGTCGGCCGGCTTCAGATAGAAGAAGATGTGGAAGTGGTTCACGCGGTCGGCGCCGGCCAGATAGGTCACGCGCGCCACGCCCTCCTGACCGCCAATCTCCTTCACGACCTGTTCGGCGATCTCCTTGGTGCCTCCAATCGACGTGCCCTGCGGCGTGTCGATGTGCGCGGTGAACTCGCCCATGTCCTCGGCCGGGATGAACGTGCGGCCGATCATCCGGTTGAGCGGGATGGTCAGTCCGAGCACCAGCACGGTGACGCCGAGGATGGCCATCGGATGGGCCAGCGCCCAGTCGAGTGACCGCGCGTATACGCCGTCCAGCCAGTGGAAGAAGCCGCGGTCTTTGGTTTTCAGATCCTTCTCGGCATCGGCCAGCTTCAAAAAGCGGGAGCTGAGCATCGGCGTCAGCGTGAAGCTGACCAGCATCGAGACGGCGATGGAGAACGCCATCGTCCAGCCGAACGGGTAGATGAACCGGCGCGCGTAGCCGGTCATGAACGCGACCGGCAGGAAGATCACGATCAGCGACAGCGTCGTCGCCATCACGGGGAGCGCCACTTCCTTCGTCCCCTCGATGGCGGCCTCGAACGGCGAGCAGTGCTTTTCTTCGATGTAGCGGAAGATGTTCTCGAGCACGACGATTGCGTCGTCGATGACGATGCCGACGGCCAGCGTCAGGCCGAGCAGCGTCATGTTGTTCAGCGTGAAGTTCATCGCCCGCATCAGCGTGAACGTCGCCACGATCGACGCCGGAATGGCGAGCGCCGAGATGATTACGGCGCGCAGGTTGCGCATGAAGAACATCACCACGACGGCCGCCAGGAGGCTGCCCCACATGAGGTGCTCCTCGAGCGACGAGATCGAGGCGTAGATGAACTTGGAGTCGTCGCTGCTGATCGTCAGCGACACGCCGCGCGGCAGCGCGCGCTGCACGGTTTCGAGACGCGCCTTCACGCCCTCGATCACCCGGATCGTGTTCTCGCCCGACGCGCGCCGGATCTCCATCTGCACGGCCGGCGATCCGTCTTCGAGGGTGAGGATCGAGCTGGCGCGCTCGACCGAGTCCTCGGTGTACCCCACGTCGGCCACGCGCACCGGCACGCCGTCGACGCTGGCGATGATCACGTTGTTGAACTGCGTGGTCGCCTCGATGCGGCCCAGCGTGCGGAGACCCACTTCCCAGGAGCCCTGTTCGATGGTCCCGCCGGGGATTTCGACGTTCTCTTTCTGAATCGCGTCGCGCACCTGCTGAATGGACAGGCCGCGCGCGTTGAGCTTCTCGACGTCGACCACCACGTGGATTTCGCGGGCGCTGCTCCCGCTCAACGTCACCGCGCCCACGCCGTCGACCGATTCCAGGGCGCGCTTCACCTGCTTGTCGGCCACTTCGGTGAGCGCGCGGATCGTCATCTGCTTCGACGCCAGCACGATCGTCATGATCGAGTCGGCGTCGGGGTCCTGCTTCTGGATGACCGGCGGCAGCACCTCGGGCGGCACGCCTCGCATGGCGCCGGCCACCTTCTCGCGCACGTCGTTCGCCGCGTCGTCGAGGTTGCGCTCGAGCACGAAGCGCACGGTGATGTTGGCGTTGCCGCCCGCCTGCACCTGGGCCTGCAGCTGGTCGATGCCGGCGATGCCGCTGAGCGCGTTTTCCATCGGCATCACGACCGACGTGGTCATTTCGTCGGGCGACGCGCCGGGCAGCTGCACGCGCACGTTCACGGTGGCGGGGTCCGCCTTCGGGAACAGGTCGACGCCCAGGTCGCGGAAGGAGAAGATCCCGAGCACCACCAGCGACGTGACGAGCATGGTGGCGAATACCGGCCGGCGGACGCACAGTTCGGAGAGCATCGAGTTAGCTGGCCTTCTGCTTGACGGACACCTTCATGCCGTCGGCAAGATTGTCCACGTCGGTCATGGCGATGACGTCGCCGGCCTGCACGCCGCCCAGGATCACGATGCGATCGCCGAGGCGGTCGCCCACCTTCACTTCTTTTCCCGTGATGGTGTCACCGGTAACCACGAACGCCCGGTTCACACCGTAGCGATACTGCAGCGCGGCGTAGGGAAGCGTCAGCAGCGGCTCCACGTGATCGGTGGTGAGCGCGACGCGCACGAAGGTCCCGGGTTTCAGCAGCCCCTGCGCGTTCGGTACCAGCGCTTCAAAGGGGAACGCGCGCGTCTGCTGGTTCACCGTCGGACTGATGCGCGACACCTTGCCGTTGAACGCCCGGTCGGGATACGCGTCGACCTGGAGATCGACCGGCTGTCCGCTCTGGATGAACGGCGCCAGCCCCTCCGGGATCTCGGCGGTGACCTTCAGCGGGTCGACGCGGACGATCTTCATCACCGGCATCTGTTCCTTGACCAGCTCGCCGAGGGAGACCATGCGCTGCTGGATGTAGCCGTCGAACGGAGCCTTGATGCTCGCGTCGCGCAGCTGCCGCTCCGCGAGCCGGGCCGCCGCCTGCGACGCGTCGATGTCCGCGGCCAGGTTGCCGGCGTTCTGCAGCGCCGCGTCGTACTCCGCCTGTTTGGTGCGCAGCACCGCGTCGGCGTCGTCGAGCGACTGCTGCGACACGAGCTGGCGCTTGCGCAGTTCGGTGGCGCGCTCGAACGACTGCCGCGCCTGATTGAGCTCGGCGGCCGCGCGCTTGACGTCCGGCGTCTGGTCGCGCGGCGGCAGATGGCCGGCTTCCGTCGCGCCGTAGCGCGCGAGCGACCGCGCCAGCGCCGCCTTCTGCTGATCGACGTTGTATTGCAGCTTCTCCCGATCGAGCTCGACGAGCGGCTGCCCCTCGCGGACGCGATCGCCGAGGTCCGCCAGGACGCGGCTGACCACCCCCTGGGCTTGCGAGGAGACCGTCACTTCGTTCTCGGCGGCCAGCGTGCCGCTCACATTGACGGTCCGCTTGACGTCCTCGCGCTTGACGGCTTCGGTGTCGATGACTTTTACCGGACGTTCACGGGTGGCCTTTTCGGCCTTGGTCGGCTGGGCGCACGCTGCCAACGTCACCGCGACACAAAGGGCAAGAACAACCGGGATTCTGACGGGAAGCAGGGCCATGGCTCCAGACGGAATAGAAGGGGTTCGGGACAAACGCCCCCCTTTATACCGTGGGGTCCGTCCAGGTGCCTAGCGGCTACCTCGATCGGCTAGAGACCGGCCCGGGCGGCCAGGTCGAATGCCTCGGGAAAGTCCGTCTCGGCCATCTGTTGCTCGGCCGCCCGTGCGCCAACCCGTTCCAGCAAGTCGACGTTGCTCGGGTCGTCCATCGCCCGCAGGCTCGCGGCGCCGCCATCGGTGATGTCGAACTTGATCCGATCGCGGAGCCAGGCACCCTCGAGCGTCGCGTTGTAGCGCACGTACGACAGCCACTTCTGCCCGCCAAGCCGATCGTCCACCAGATCGCCGATCTCGCGATCGATCCGGTGAGCCCCGCTTTGGCGCGCCGCGTCGTCGCGTTTCGACGCGGGCAGCTCGCCGAGCCACTGCATCATCGTGCGGACCTGCGCGTCGCAGTCGGACATGAGCGCGCTGAGGGCGCGCAGGGCCGTCTCGGCGGCGGTCATGTTCATCACGTGATCGGCGGCAAGCGCATCGTCGCCGTCGCCGGTGCCCACCGAGACCAGAGACAGCTGGCCGGTGCCGAGCGGCCATTCCAGCCCGAATCCCTTCAGTGTCGCCAGCATCAGGAGCTGCAGCGAGGGGTTGTTCGAGGGGCTCACGCCGCCGTCCACGAATGCGCCGTCCACGTAGCGGCCGTCGTTGTCGGTCGCCACGCTCAAGCGCTCGGGCTGAAAGTAGTGCGGCGCGGCCGTACTCGCGCGGACGATCTGCCACAGCAGGAAGTGCTTGTTCGCGATGGCGGCGCTGTTGGGACGTTCGTTGAAGTAGCGCCCCTTCGGATTGTTGTGCAGCGGCCAGGGGCTGCCGGTGTCGAGCCGCTTGGTCATGATCATCAGTCCGGTGCGCAGATCCTCCGAGCCGAGCGCGCGCTCGTCGAACTGCTGCTTCAGCGCGTCGATGAGCGGCTGCTGCGCGAACTTGGGGACGAACACGCCGAAGCGGTAGGGCGGCTTCTCGAAGACCGACGACGCGAGGCTGCGGTACAGCTCCTTCAACTTGCTCACCGGGTAGCCCATCGCGAGTCCCGCGGCGATGATCGACCCGGTGGACGTACCGCCGATGAGATCGAAGTAGTGGCACAACCGGAAGTCCGGGTCGCCGCCGACGCGCGCGCGGAGCATCATCTCCATCTTCTCGAGATACGACAGCGTGAGGGCGCCGCGGACGCCGCCGCCGTCGAGCGCAAGGATGCGTTTGGGGCCCGGGCCGAACAGGTGCTGCTCCAGGGTCGGATAACGTGACGTCATATCGCTCATGGGTGAAGTTGCGAGGGCGACCACTGGCCTGTGGCCGCCCTCCGTGCAGGCTGTCGATCAGAAATCGAACGTGACGTGGACCCGCGCCAGCCGCGGCGCCGCGATCGCCGTCGGCCGCAGCCAGATCGCGCCGTTGGTGACCTGCTCATAGGTCTGCTGGTACGCGGTCGGGACATTCGAGTTGAACAGGTTGTAGAGATCGACGCCCACGTCGGCGCGCCGGCCGCCGAAGCGGAGGATCTTCGCGAACCGCATGTCCACGAGGTTCGTGCGTTCCAACGCGTAGAGTACTCCCGGATTCAGCAGGTTGACGGTCGTGGTGCCGGTCGCCAGCGCGTTGGCCGGCAGGCGGCCGAGGGCCTGCTGGATGGAGTAGCAGTTTGGCGGGCTCGAAGCCGTGCACGTGTTCGGCACGACGTAGTTGGCGGCCAGCGACAGACCGCTCGTCGCGACAGCGCCGCCGCCCGCGACTTCGAGCGACCGCATGCTCGCGCTCACGAGCACGTCGATCTTCGGCACCGTATACGACGCGAGACCGCGGAACGACGTGGACCATTTTTCGGTGACGTCGCACGAGTCCACGCGAGCGGTGCCCAGCAGCTCCGGCAGCGCCTGCGTGACGGCGCAGTTGTCACGCACCGCGCGACCAGTGCTCGTGCCGGCCTGCAGGTTGAGGCCGAACGACAGCCGCGCCGTCGTCGTGAAGTCCACGCCGTGCCAGTACGACGTCCGCGCGTCGCCGTAGTCCTTCTCGCTGGTCATGTAGTTTTGCGCGCCGCGTGCGTTCGCGGCCGCGGTGATCGCCACGAACTGCGCCATCCCGCCGGCATCCGGCAGGTTCTCGTTCTGCGGAATCGGCAGTGAGTAGGTCTCGTAGTCCGCGGCGGTCGTCAGCACGTTGTCCGTGACGAAGAAGTTGCCCCACCAGCGGCGGTTGTAGGCGGCTTCGACCGACAGCCGCGGCAGCAGCTCGTGTTGCACCGACACGCCGAACTGCCAGTCGTACGGGCGCACACCCCATCCACCCAGGATTGCGGGATTGATGGTCGTGGTGTTTGGATTGGCGTTGCCGAAGTTCAAGCCGACGCCGCCCACGGCCGCGCACAGGTCGCCGCCGGTTGCGAGGTTGTCCTGCAACGCGGGGCTCAAGAGATTGCAGTCGACGACGAAGTTCCGGTTACCGTCGGTCCAGCCACGCGCGGGTGCGGGGCCGGAGCCGATGCGCGTGATGATGCGGGCCGCCGGATTGTTCGAGCTGTAGATGACGTCGCCGGTGGCTGCCTCGAGATACTTGCCGCCGTTGATCTTGATGGCCGTCTTGCCGGTGCCGAACAGGTCGTAAGCGACGCCGAACCGCGGCGTGATGTCGTTGTAGCCGCGCACGCTTACCGTGCGCTCGAACGAAATCGGCTTCGGGTTGAACGCCGACGTCTCCGTCGTGCCGTTGCCTTCGGCCGGCGCCCAGCTCCACGCGCGGTCGAAGCGGATCCCGCCCTGCAGCGTCAGGCGGCCGACGGTCCACTGGTCCTGCGCGAAGAACCCCATCGTCTCGGTGTTGTCGTGCTGATCCCAGCGCGGCGACAGGAAGTAGGAGACCGACACCGGGCAGAGACGGGGCACGTCGGCGGCCGGACACGTGAGATTCACGGCGGTGGAGTTGAACGTG
>Ga0105238_10006188_pt1 | contig 11884 bp, 12 predicted proteins | sample KBSC34metaG_FD_81526 | JGI IMG/M metagenome (GOLD analysis project Ga0105238, IMG submission 81526) | Corn rhizosphere microbial communities from Kellogg Biological Station, Michigan, USA - KBS C3-4 metaG | ecosystem: Host-associated > Plants > Roots > Rhizosphere > Soil | place: Michigan, USA... | reverse complement strand
GGCGGAAATGGGTCTGGCTGATGCAGCTCATCATCGGTGCCGGGCTGGCGGGCGTGGCGTTGAGCGTGCCCATGCCGGATTTTTTCCGTTGGTCGCTGGCATTTCTCTGGCTGCTGGCATTCAGTTCCGCCACGCATGACATCGCGGCGGACGGCTATTATTTGCTGGCGACGACGGAACGCGAACAGGCGTTCTTTGTTGGCATCCGCAGCACGTTTTACCGGCTGGCCATGATCAGCGGCCAAGGCTTGCTGGTGATTTTTGCGGGCTATATTCAAACCCACACCGGCCTGCGGAATTTGGAATTGCAAGTTGCCGCCAAACCGGGGGCGGCCATTGTGCAAAGCGTCGGGACAAATAGTTTTGTCATGCCGCCCGCCCCGAAAGATCTCTATGTCGTCAGCAGCTCAAAGCAAATTGAAATCAGCCCCGAGCCGCGCAGCAAAAAAGAAGCGGCTGATTTGATCGCGTCCGCCAAAGCCCAAAACGTCGAAAATGGTTTTTGCCGGCCGGAACAGAAGCAAAGCGAAACAAAAAGCGATGGTTGGTGGACGCAAAATCTTTCGTACCCGCTGCGAAATTTTCTGGCAGAACATTTTGGCACGCCAAAGACGAAAACCAATGCCGGCGGCAATCTCGGCGTGGTGAGATTCCAGCTTTCGCAACCGCCCGCAAAGGAAACTGTCCTCACACTGGGCCTGAAATCCGGCGACAGCAGCATCACCATCGCGGAAGGTGCGCGGCTGGTGTTCAACGCGAACAATTGGAATCTGCCTGCCATCGTGATTTTTCAACTCGACCCGAAGTTGCGCGCGGCCTCGTCTGCCGTTTATGAAATCCGTTCCGGCAATATCCCGCTGTCATGGTCGCTTACATTCTTTTTGCTGGCAGCAATGTTTCTGGGCTTCGGTCTCTGGCACAAATTCATTTTACCGCGGCCGGAGCACGACCGGCCCGGTGCGTCCGGTTCTGTCGGGCGCTTTGTGACGGAATTTTTTCTCACGTTTGGCAGCTATTTTCGTAAGCCGCAAATCATCGCGATGCTGCTCTTCCTGCTGCTCTACCGCTTTGGCGAGGCGCAACTGATGAAAATGGTCGTCCCGTTTTTGCTGGATGGTCGCGAGGCCGGCGGCCTGGGCCTGACGACCGGACAGGTCGGTTTTGTCTACGGCACGGTGGGCATCATCGCGCTGACGGGCGGCGGATTGATCGGCGGCATGGTTGCGTCGCGCTACGGTTTGAAGGCATGGCTGTGGCCGATGTTGTTCATCATGCACCTGCCGGACTTGGTTTTTATTTATCTCGCGAACGTGCAGCCGGATAATCTGGCCGTCATCAATCTGTGCGTTGCGGTCGAGCAATTCGGCTATGGATTCGGTTTCACCGCTTACATGCTCTACATGATTTACATCGCGCGGGGACCGCACCCGACGGCACATTACGCCATCTGCACAGGCTTTATGGCGCTGGGCATGATGTTGCCGGGCATGTGGAGCGGCTGGCTTCAGGAAATCATCGGCTATCCCCATTTCTTCGTCTGGGTGCTGCTGGCGACGGTCCCCAGCTTCCTCGTGGCGGCGAAGCTTCCCCTGGAAGCGGAATTCGGAAAACGCACAGCAATTACCGATGAAAAAGAATTGCTTTGAACATATCCCCGTTCGCAGAATCAAAGTTCACAATGAAACCGAATCTCCTGTTTGCCACCGGCGTGACTTTTTTGGTCCTGACTGCCAGCGTCCGGGCGCAAGAAGAAAGCTTGGCCTCCATCATCACCAACGCCCATGTGCGGCCCGTGCCGGTGCGACGGACGAGCATTATCTACATCCAATGCCATGGGCTCGGCTACGGTGATTTGAGCTGCTACGGCCAGACGAATTATCAGACCCCCAACCTGGACAAGCTTGCCGCCGAAGGCCTGCGTTTCACGGATTTTCGTCCGGCCAGCGCCAGTTTTTCCGACGCACTCGCCGTTCTGGTCAGCGGGAAAAATTCCCGGGGCGCGGCGGCAACAACCGTGGCCGAACGGCTGCAGGCCGCCGGTTACCGCACCGGATTGCTCGGCGAATGGACGCTTGATGCCAGGCCATGGCGCCGGGGTTTTGCTGATTTCGCCGGCTTCCTCGATGAAAATGATGCGCGGAATTATTACGCCGATTACCTCTGGCGGTTTGCGCCCAAGAGCATTGTCAATGATACGAACAACACGCTGGATGACTATGAAGGCCGGGAAATGATCTATCCGAACACCGGCGGCAAGCGGGGCAAATATATGCCCGAATTATTATTGGGCGCCGCGTGCAACTTTGTCCGCGATAATCAGCCCGACAAGTTCAATAAATTCAGACCTTTCTTCCTGCTTGTGAACCTGCCCGCGCCGCTGCCGGCCAAAGCCGGCACGGATGAATTCATCGTGCCGAGCGACGCACCCTTTACCGGCGAGAACTGGCCGCAGGCCGCGAAGAACCGCGCCGCGCTCATCACGCGCATCGACGGCAGCATCGGCCGGCTGTTTGAACAGTTTGCGAAACTCGGCATCTCGAATAATGTCGCGATCTTCTTCAGCAGCAGCGCCGCGCCGGAGAAATTTGCCGATACCAGGATGAATTTTCTCCAACCCAATGGAACCGTTGTTGCAAAAGGGAACACCCCCGCACCGCTGCCCATGATCGTCTGGTGGCCGAATGCGCGTTTCGCGCAACATACCACTGATTTCAAATGGACGAGCGCGGACTTTGTGCCCACCGCGTTGGATATTGCATACGCCCGACCGGATAAAGATCTCGACGGAATTTCCATCCTGCCTGTGTTGATGGGAAAAACGGGAACGAACTCGGTGGATTTGCCCGTCCAGCCTCAGAGCGGGTTCTAAAAACCCTCAGCTTAACGTGCCGGCGCGCTGTTCGGCAGCGGTGCGTTCACATCGCGTTCGCGTTCGATGCGTTTCACATTGAACCAGACTGACACCACGGTGATCGCAATGCCCAGCAGCACCAGCGGCCAGACAACCCACGGCCACAGATGTTTTTGCTTCGGAAGGTTCTCGTCGGGCGCACTCATGACTTTCAGAATTACACAAATTTTCTGAAATGAAAAGTTTGGTGCAGGCTTCGTCGGCCAGATGGTGGATCAAGTTGCGCTGCGACTTTGTTTGACTGCGCAGCGGTCACCTTTGAGGCATGGCGTGATCAGCCTGAAAAAGACTCCGGCGTCCGACGCTGCGCCTGGCGACATGCTGGCTCGCAGTGCGAGCCAGTCCACCACCAAAGAGCAGTGTTAAAAATCCCACTGCTCACATTACCATGCCGCCGTCCACCGTCAGCACCTGGCCGGTCACATAGCGCGCGCCGGGGCTGGCGAGATACAAGGCCGCGTTCGCGATGTCTTCCGCCTGGCCGAACTTGCCCAGCGGAACCTGCTTCAAGATATTCGCCTTCAATTCCTCGTTCAGCTCCGACGTCATGTCCGTCTCGATGAATCCCGGTGCGATGGCATTCACCGTCACGCCACGGCCGGCCAGCTCGCGCGCCACCGACTGGGTGAAGCCGATCAGCCCCGCCTTGCTCGCCGCGTAATTACACTGGCCCGGATTGCCGATGAGGCCGATGACCGACGAAATGTTGATGATGCGACCCGCACGCTGTTTGGCGAACGTGCGGAAAAACGCCTTCGTCACGAGGAACGCGCCCTTGAGATTCGTGTCGATGACCGTGTCCCAATCCGCGTCGCTCATGCGCATCAGCAGACCGTCGCGCGTCACGCCGGCGTTGTTCACGAGGATGTCCACCTTGCCGCAATCGGCGAGAATCTTGTCGGCGGCGGCACTCACGGCGGCGGAATCCGCTACGTCCACGGCCAGCGCCCACGCCTTGCGGCCCAGTGCATGGATTTCGGCGGCAACCTTTTCGGAATTTTCCTGCGTGCGCGAGACGACGACGACATCCGCGCCTTCGGCGGCAAATTTCAAGGCGATGGCGCGACCGATTCCACGGCCCGCTCCGGTGACAATGGCAATTTGATTGGCAAGTTGGCTCATAAAATGTCCGTGATGTTAAACCGTGAAGATAGGCAAATGCACATGAAAAATGATGGATGAGGAGTGATGCGTGAAAAGTCTTGAAATGAATTTCTATTTTTCCAATGGCACACACTTGAGCGCGTGTGGCGGAAACCAAAACGGATCGGTTGCAACCTCGGCTCCTTCGCGGTAAGCAAGCAACGCCATGCCACAGTGCGCCCAACACCAAGACTGTTTTGGGCTAAACCTATCCACACTTACAATTATTTTTTCGCTGTCTTCCTTCTGTATCGGACACCAGCGATCTTTGCGGATGCGATCCCAATGTTTGATGAAATCCTTTCGTTGCTGCGTCATGAATGATTTCCAATCCTGCTTCAGCCACGGTGCAACTAGCGGCTTCGTGGAAGCTTTCAGATTTGGAAACCGGTAGGCTCCCCAAACAATCTCGGCCTGTTGCGCAGCCTTGTCTCGGTCGCCCAAAATCCAGTGCTTCACCATGCCGCACCACGCGCTCTCGTAAAGTTCGCCGTCATTGCGAGGAGTGTATTGCTTGTATCCCGACGCATCCACGACTCGCTCGGCAAGCTTTTTCAACTGCGATGTGCTTGAAGCAAAAATGGCGCAGTGTAAGAGGAAGAGATCGTGGCTCGGTCGCTTGCGAAAAAGTGGCGAGATATCCTGCATCTCCATTCCACGGTTCACAACTCCCTCGACACGGCCCCGCACTTCCTCAATGGGAGCGCCTGAAAGCCACTGACACCAAATCCAATCCATACAACTCACCGCCGTGCTTTCTTCAAAACCATCTTCAAGAAGATATTCCCGCAGTGTCAGGGTTATGGGTTCACCGAATCGTGCCAACGCCTCCGCCCTTTGGCTTTTCCCTTGCAGGTCTTTTACTGTCAGTTTCATGTTGGGAATTTGGTGAACGACGCCGATGTTGGCTAAACCGAAATCGCCTTCACCGTGGCTTCCAAGCTCGCCGCGTCCGCGACGTTAAGCATCGTCGCCGTTTTATCAATGCGCTTCATAAAGCCGCTCAAGGCCGTGCCCGGCCCGAGTTCGATGAACCGCGTAAACCCCTGCGCCAGCAACGCGCGCATGGAAGTCTCCCACAACACCGACGCGCAGACCTGCTCCACGAGCTTCGCGGAAATATCCGTGCCGTGCGCCTGCGCCGTGACGTTGGAGATCACCAGCACCATCGGCGCGGAAAGCTTCGCGGCCGCCAGTTCCGCCGCGAGTTTCGGCTGCGCGCTCGCCATCAGCGGCGAGTGATACGCACCCGCCACCGGTAACGGCAACGCTCGCTTCGCACCCTTGGCTTTGGCGAGTTCGCACGCCTTCGCAATTTTTTCCACCTCGCCGGAAATCACGAGCTGGCCGGGGCAATTCAGATTTGCCAGCACCACGCCGGTTTCCGCGCAGACCTCGCGTGTCGGCGCTTCGTCGAGACCGATGATCGCGGCCATGCCGCCTTTGGTCACGTCGCACGCTTCCTGCATGAACTTGCCGCGCTGCCGCACCACGCGCAGGCCATCTTCAAAACTCATCGCGCCCGCCGCTGTCAATGCCGTGAATTCGCCGAGCGACAAACCGGCGGTGGCTTCAAATTTCAGATTCGGCACCTGTTCCTTGAGCAATTGGAACGCGACCCAGCTCACGAGAAAAATTCCCGGCTGCGCGTGCTCGGTCTTGGTCAATTCCGCTTCCGGCCCTTCAAAACAGATTTTGGCGAGATCATAACCAAGCGCGGTGTTGGCGCGGTCGAACCACGCCTTGGCGGACGGAAATTTCTCGGCAAGGTCTTTGCCCATGCCCACGAATTGGGCGCCTTGACCGGCAAACAGGAGTGCGGTTTTGCTCATAGTCGGAAAAGCATAACCACGAAGTCACCAAGACACCAAGTTCTGAAAATAAATTTTTCTTTGTGCCTTGGCGTCTTGGTGGTTCAATGAATTCATGTTTTCACACATCGTTGTATTCTGGACCGATCCCGCGCAACCGAACGCCACCGAAGAACTCATTGCCGGAGCCAATAAATATTTGAAAAACATTCCCGGCTTGCTGCAATTTCACGTCGGCAAGATGTCGCCCAGCCCGCGCCCGGTCGTGGAACAGAGTTATCAAGTCGCGATGAACATGGCTTTCCCGAGCAAGGCGGCGGAACAAGCCTACCAAGTCCATCCGCAGCATATCGAATTCGTGGAGAAAGTCTTCAAGCGCGTCTGCACCAAGGCGAGCATCTACGATTTTGAGTGAGCCTGAGTGGGGCGTGAGGCGTGAAAAACGCTTCGTGCCAGATTCACGCGTCACGTTTCACGCCCGAGGATGAAACTTCCGGTGGATTTCACGCAGCCGGTTGCCGGTCACATGCGTGTAGATTTCCGTGGTGCTGATGTTCGCGTGGCCGAGCAATTCCTGGATCACGCGCAAATCCGCGCCATGTTCCAACAGATGTGTCGCGAAGCTATGCCGCAGCATGTGCGGCGTCATGTTGCGCGAAACGCCGGCCCGGGCGACGCGGTTCTTGATGTGCAACCACAGCGTCACCGACGCGAACGGCGTGCCGCGTTGTGTCAGGAAAACATTCGCGGGTGATTTTGGCGTGACCAGCTTCGGCCGCCCGGCTTCGATATAACGATTCAACGCCGCCACCGCCGTTCGTCCCGCCGGCACGACGCGTTCCTTGTTCCCCTTGCCGATGACGTTGATGAATCCGGCATCGAGATGCAACTGCTCCAGCCGCAGATTTTTTAATTCGCTCAAGCGCAGGCCGGAAGCATAGGCCAGTTCCAGAATCGCCTGGTCGCACAAACTTTCCGGCGTCTCGGGGTTTTCCGGTGCGAGCAGTTTTTTGATTTCATCGTTGCTCAAGGCTTTGGGCAAGCGCTTCCAACGGCGCGGCAGCGAAAGATTCTCCGCGATGTTTGCCGGCAGAATTTTCTCGTTCTCGGCAAATTTATAAAACGCCCGCAGCGCCGCGATTTCCAGATAAACGCTCTCGCCGCTCAATCGACGGGTTTTCTCCCTCTCCCTTCCGAGGGGTGAGGGGTCCGCTGCATCATCATTCCTACCCGTCGCCAGCTTTCCCCGTCCCGCCGGCATCAGATTTCTGGTGCGCTCGTATGACAAAAACGCCATCAGATGCTTTAGCTCGACTGCCGACCAATCCTTTAAATCCTGTCGCTCCGCCCACGCCGTGAATTTGCCAAGCAACGCGGCATAAGTCTTCGCTGTGTTATCCGACTGCCCGCGCTCGTGGCGCAGGTATTGCAGAAAATCTTCGACCAAGGTTTGCACGTGGACGTCAGCGTAACGCAGCGCAAAAAAAAATCACGTCTTGTTCAAATGGGCGTATTCCCTGCACATTGCTGCCATGTTCGAACTTAAGTCCATTGACTGTCCCGATAAGGCGGAGGCTTATGCCGAATTGACCGGGCAGCTCCAAGCCCTGCTCCACGGCGAGCGCGACTTCATCGCCAACTACGCCAATACTGCCGCGTTGCTCTGGCATTCCTTGCCGGATTTGAACTGGGTCGGCTTTTACCGGTTGCTGGATGGCCAGCTCGTGCTCGGGCCGTTTCAAGGCAAACCAGCATGCGTGCGGATTCAACTCGGCAAAGGCGTTTGCGGCACGGCGGCGGCAACGCGCAAAACTGTTTTGGTACCGGATGTCCACGCATTTCCCGGCCACATCGCTTGCGACCCGGATTCATGCTCGGAAATCGTGGTGCCGCTCATCCAAAACGGGAAATTGCTCGGCGTGCTCGACCTCGACAGCCCCAAGCTTGGCCGCTTTGACACGGCGGACCGGGCGGGTTTGGAAAAAATTGCCGCAGCGTTGCTGGCATCTTCAGAATAACGACCGTTGTGTCCCACGTCAGCATTTCCAGATAGTCGCGGACGAATTGTTTGTCGAAGCTCGGTTGACCTTTCGCTCCGGCCATGCGGCTATCCCATCAATCATCGACTTAATCCTGGGAACAATAGTCCGCCTGCCGCCTCTCATTAACAGTCAGTAATGTTTTATGACACTGGCGGAATCGTCGAAACCTGCCCGGCCTTTTCCGGGCTGTGCGGCCTTACGCCATGGCAACGCTATTAACTCAGACATGAACAAAAAGTTAAAATAATTGAACTATGAAACACAGCATTGGCAAACATCGATACGTGAATATTCCCGTGCAATTGAAACGCTCCCTGCTGGCGGCATTTCTGGCGCTGGCTTCGCTTCCGGCCTGGGCGGGACATCCTAAAATTGAAGGTTATCTCCAGACCAATCTGGTCTCCGACCTGCCGGGGGTGGCGCAGTTGCAAGATACAAACTTGGTGAACGCGTGGGGCCTTTCCTTCAGCGCCACCGGCCCGTTCTGGATCAGCGATAACGGTTCCGGCCTCTCCACCCTGTATGCCGTCACTAATGATACGGCCGGTGCGCCCCATGTGGCCCGGCAGGCGCTTCAGGTGACCATTCCCGGCGAAGGTGTTCCCACCGGGCAACTGTTCAACTCCACGCCTGCCTTTCATGGTGATGTTTTCATCTTTGCCTCCGAAGATGGCACCATCTCCGGCTGGCGTGGTTCACTCGGCACCACGGCCGAAGTGCTGGCCACCCGCGAAGGCGCCATTTACAAAGGCATCACGCTCGTCACGAACACCGGCGCGCCGCTGCTCCTGCTCGCCAACTTCAGCGAAGGCACGGTGGATGTTTACGACACTAATCTGGTTCTCACGCAGTTTGCGGATCTGAAGGCACCGGAAGGTTTCGCGCCCTTCAATGTTCAGAACCTCGGCGGGCTGGTGTTTGTGACCTTCGCCAAGCAGGACGCAGACAAGGAGGACGATGTTGCCGGCGACGGCAACGGCCTGATTGACGTCTTCAATCCCAAGACCGGCAAATTTCACCGCTTCGCCACCGGTTCAGCCGCCGGCGGCCATCTGGATGAACTCAATTCGCCGTGGGGCGTGGCGCTGGCTCCCAAGAGTTTTGGCAAGCATGAGGACGAACTTCTGGTCGGCAACTTTGGCAACGGTGCCATCATGACCTTCAATGCAGATGGCCACTTCCGCGGCCTGCTGGAAGATACCGATAAGCACCCGATCGTCATTCCCGGCCTGTGGGGACTGGCCTTTGGTAACGGTGGCCGGGCCGGGGTGCCGGACACACTGTATTTCACCGCCGGTCCAAACGGCGAAAGTGATGGTCTGTTCGGCGGCATCGTTCCGGTGCTGAAACCAGCGCACGGACACGACGACTGACCCTTCGTGGAAGCCAGCCCGCATGCCGGTCGCATCCGGCATGCGGGTAATTTTTGTAGCGTCGAGCCTGTGGCTCGAACTAGTCCGGCCACAGGCCGGACACTACATGGTAGGGCGACGCTGCTGCGTCGCCATTTAAATCCGAAAAAGAAATGCGGCGCTCTGCCGAGACGCTGCTACGTCATAGCTTCTTCCCCGTCAATTTTTCATACGCCTCTAGGTATTTCGCGGAAGTCTTGGCAACGACGTCTTCCGGTAGTTTTGGGCCGGGCGGGGTTTTGTCCCACGTCAGCGTTTCGAGATAGTCGCGGACGAATTGTTTGTCGAAGCTCGGCTGGCCGCGACCGGGCGTGTATTGGTCGGCGGGCCAGAAGCGCGAGGAATCGGGCGTGAGCACTTCGTCGATGAGAATCAATTTGTCTTCGAATAAACCGAACTCGAATTTCGTGTCGGCGATGATGATGCCGCGTTGCTTGGCGTAGTCGCGTCCAGCTTTGTAGATCATCAGGCTCAGGTCGCGCGCCTGCGTGGCGAGCTCGGTGCCGACGATCTTGCAGGCCTGTTCAAAGTTGATGTTCTCATCGTGGCCTTCCTCGGCCTTGGTGGACGGCGTGAAGATGGGTTCGGGCAGTTCGGAAGAATCCACGAGGCCGGCGGGCAGCTGGATGCCGCAGACGGTCTGCGATTTCTTGTATTCCTTCAGGCCGCTGCCGGACAGGTAGCCGCGCACGATGCATTCAATGGCGAGCGGCTTGGCTTTCTTCACAATCATGGAGCGCTTGGCCAGTTTGTCGGTGTAGGGCGCGAGGTTTGCGGGCAACGGATCGTTGGCCTTGGCGAGCAGATGGTTCGGCACAAGCGCGGCGAATTTCTCGAACCAGAAATGCGAGATCTGCGTGAGCACGGCACCCTTGTGCGGAATGCCGTTGGGCATGATGACGTCAAAGGCGGAAATGCGGTCGCTGGCGACGAGCAGGAAGCGGTCACCGAGGTCAAAGACTTCACGGACTTTGCCGGAGCGGACTTTTTGGATGCCGGGCAGGTCAAGTTGGAGGATCGGTTCGTTCATAGTGGGCGGGATTATAAAAAGTGGAGACAGAATTTACAGAATTAAAAATTCTTTAACGGGCGCGTATGAAAATAATCAGAATTTTGATAATTCTGTAAATTCTGCCGAAAAGTTTTCACGCCACCGGGCGTTCGACGAGTTTCACGAGCAACGGGATGCTGGCCTGGGTTTCGTTATCCACGCGCACGTCCACGGAATACAGCCCGGCTTCCTCGAATTTCAATTGCTGGATGTTGATGATGAAGTTGCGGGTAAGAAAATGGGCGTCATCCGGTAACGTGACGGGCACGGGCAGTTCGATGCCCTGCATGATGGAACGGCCGTCGGCATTGATGAAATTCAGCGAGAGTTTGCGCGTGCCCTCGTCGCCGGGCTGGAACGTGACGCGCAACGCGACGGCGCATTGCGGATGCACGGCGGGCAGTTGCGGTGCGTAAATGGTGTCGAACGAGCCGAGGAGATTTAATTTTCCGTTGTCGTCCGTCGCCGCGTCGCAGAGGACGGCTACTTGGATGTTCATGCGGGGGAATTCTTAACCACCGGGAGGTGCGAATCAACACGAATGAATCTGCCGTTTGACATACATATAGTAGCTATGTATAGTGCTCCTATGATTCGCAAAGAACTTGTTGCCGCCTCGGCTGAACCGCTGGTTCTGGCGCTGCTCGCCAAGGGCGAGAGTTACGGTTACGCCATCATTCGGGAAGTCAAAGCCCGCTCCGATGGCAAGCTGAACTGGACGGATGGGATGCTCTACCCGGTGCTGCACCGCATGGAACACCGGGGCTTGATCAAGTCGCGTTGGGGTGAAAGCGAGACCGGGCGGAAGCGGAAATACTATTCGCTCAAAAAGGACGGCAAAACTGCGATGGCAAAACACCACGAACACTGGACGTTGATCCACGGCGTCTTGTCCGGTTTAAAAAAGGAGCAATATGTTTGACCTCGAACAAGCCATCGCTGAATGGCGGAAACAAATGCACGCCGCGGGCATCAAAACGCCCGGCCCGCTGGAGGAATTGGAAAGCCATCTGTACGAAGAAATCGAACGGCTGAAGAAATCTGGCGTGGATGAGCAGTTGGCTTTTGAAAAGGCATTCATCCAAATGGGGCAACCCCAATTGTTAAAAAGTGAATTTGAAAAAATCGAAATACCAATTATGAAAACCATCTTCAAATGTGTGGCGATCCTTTTGGTTGGTATTGCGGCGCAGTTGCCCGGCTCGCTGCAATTGCGCGACCAGCTTGTTGTGTCCGCCCAATGGCTTGGCTTGTGGCTGCTCGGTCTGGTTTTGCAGATGTGGTCGCTGGAACTTCTGCGGCGGATCATTCAACCAAAAATCACCGGCCGCGAATTGAAGAAGATTGAATGGTCTTTGCCAAAGGCAAACGTGAAAACCTGCGCGGGCATTGTCGTCCTATTGATTAGCGGGGTGATGATTCTGCCAGCAGCCGCACAAGCCTGTTCGGACGGTTGGGTAAGATTTGAGACTTTGTGTTGGATGGTTTTTGGCTTGGCACTGCTTCTGTTCGGC
>Ga0105238_10006187_pt1 | contig 11884 bp, 6 predicted proteins | sample KBSC34metaG_FD_81526 | JGI IMG/M metagenome (GOLD analysis project Ga0105238, IMG submission 81526) | Corn rhizosphere microbial communities from Kellogg Biological Station, Michigan, USA - KBS C3-4 metaG | ecosystem: Host-associated > Plants > Roots > Rhizosphere > Soil | place: Michigan, USA... | reverse complement strand
CAGCAACTTGCCCTGGTGCCGCCCGTTGCGGAAGTGCAAAGTCAGGCGGCTGCGAGCAGTCCCGACATCGCCGCCGCGAAAGCCAGCATAGGAGCCGCCGGCTACGATATCAGCGTTGCTCGTTACGCTTACATTCCTTCGCTGGCGCTCGATTTCTTCTATGGCATCAACGCCAATCAATTCGCGTTCCGCACGCAGCACCCTGCGGCAGATCCCGAACTCGCCTATCGCCAGAATCTCGGGTACTCGGCGCAGGCGACGCTCAACATTCCGGTCTGGAACTGGGGCGCCACGCGCAGCAAAATCAAGCAGGCGGAGCTTAAGCGCGATCAGGCACAACTGGACCTGACGCTGGCGCAGCGGACCCTGCAAAGCAATGTCGTCAGCGCCCAGGCGGAGGCGACCGTTGCGCAGGCGCAGCTTGAATCCTTGCGCAGTTCAGTCGATCTCGCGGTTGAAAGCCTGCGGCTGACAGTGCTCCGCTACCAGGCAGGAGAGGCCACAGCGTTCGAAGTGGTGGATTCCCAGAATACCGTCAACCTCGCGCGCAACGCCTATGATGATGGCCTGGCGCGTTATCGCGTGGCGCTCGCCAACCTTCAAATTCTCACGGGGACTCTATAATACATGCCTGACGCGCGCACCACGAATCCACGAACCCTCGCGGCCTGGATCGCCGGGCTGGCCGCCCTGATCCTGGCTTTCTCTTCTCTCGTAGGATGCGGCAAGGGTAGCGATACCAAGGAAGCGGCAGAACAGGAAGCGCCTACTCCCGTCACCGTCGAGCCGGTCTTGCGCGGCGCCATCGATCACGTCATCACCGCGGACGCGGTTCTGTATCCCATCAATCAAGCCAACGTCATTCCAAAGATCAGCGCTCCGGTGCGGCGTATTCTAGTGAATCGGGGCGACCATGTTCGCGTGGGTCAACTCCTCGCCGAGCTCGAGGTCCGCGATCTAGCGGCGGCTGCCGAAGAGACCAAGCATCAGTATGAGCAAACCCAAGCGGCATCTCAAACCTTGACCGGCGCCACCGTGGAGGAGGACCGCGCCAAAGCCGAATCCGACGTGAAGTCGGCGCAACAGGCGCTCGACACCGCGCAAAAACTTTATGACAACCGCGTGGCCTTGCAGCGGGAAGGCGCGCTCGCGCAGAAACTGGTCGATGACGCAAAGGTCGCTGTGGTCCAGGCGCAAAGCCAGTACGATGTCGCGCAGCGGCACCTGCAGGGACTCAACCAGGTGAGCCAGCGCGAGGCCATTCGCGGGAGCCAGGAACAGGTGGCGGCCGCGAAAGCGCATTACGACAGCGCACTGGTGCAGGCCTCTTACGGCGAGATCCGCAGCCCCATCAGCGGCGTTATCTCGGATCGATCGATATATCCCGGTGAAATCGCAGCCAGCGGATCGCCACTGGCCTCCATCGTCGATATCTCGCAGGTGGTGGCGCGCACTAACGTCCCTGTAAAAGAGGCTACAGCGATCAGCGTTGGGCGTCCGGCGCGCATCACCGGACCAGACGGCGATCTTGCGGGTAAGGTCACCGTCGTCAGTCCCGCAGTGGACCCCAACACAACCACCGTCGAAGTCTGGGTGCAGGTACCAAACCCAGGCGAAAAGTTGAGGCCTGGCGGAACCGTGCGCGTCTCCATCATCGCCGAGACCATCCAGAACACCATCATCGTTCCCGCCGCGGCGTTGCTCAATTCGGATGAGGGCGGCCAAAAGGTAATGGTGATCGACAAGGATTCCGTCGCGCATGAGCAGAAGGTTGTGCCCGGCGTGCGCCAGGGCGAGCGCGTGCAGATTGTCACCGGCTTGCAGGAAGGCGAGCAGGTGGTCACTTCCGGCGGCCTCGGCCTGGAGGATAAAGCCAAGGTCACGATTCAGAAGCCCAAGAGCGAGGACGATGAAGACGACGACGCGGACGCCAAGGACGACAAGGGCAAGTAAGTCATGACGGAGCCCTCTTCGAATCCCCCCGCCGGCAATCCACCTGCCGAGCACTGGACCGCGCGCTTCTCGCGGCCGGTTATCTTCGTCATCATCACATTGATCGCGATCGGAGTGTATCTCGCGTTCACCATTTCCGTTGCGGTGTTTCCAGCCACGGATTTTCCGCGCATCGTTGTCGGCATTGACAACGGAGTCGCGCCCATCAATCAGATGGAGGTGACGGTCACACGGCCCATTGAAGAAGCCATGAATAGCGTCCCGGGTTTGGAGGCGGTACGCTCAACCACCAGCCGCGGCTCCGCGGAAGTGAACCTGTTCTTCGATTGGAACGTCGACATGTTCCAGACCCTGCAATATGTGAACGCGGCGCTCGCGCGTGTGCAGACCACCTTGCCGGCTTCTGCGAAACTCACGGCCAATCGCCTCACCTTCGCGGCGTTTCCGATTCTGGCGTACAGCCTGACGTCCGACACACTCACGCAGTCGCAGTTGTGGGAGCTTGCAAACTACGACATCAAGCCCCGCCTGAACCGCGTGAACGGTGTGTCGATGGTCGTGTTGCAAGGCGGCCAGGTTCCGGAATTCCATATTATTCCAGACCCCGCCAAGCTCCTCCAGGCGCAGGTCACCGTACCGGGCATTCTCGACGCCGTCACGAAAACCAATATGATCGACTCTCCCGGGTTGATCGAGAATAATCACGAGCTCTCGCTCACGCTGGTATCCGGACAGGCGAAAAACCCGGCGGAGATCGGCAATATCGTGGTTCGAACCACGCCCACCGGCCAGCCGATTCGGATCGCCGACGTCGCCGACGTGAACACTTCGGTAATGCCGGTATATACGATGGTGACCGCGAATGGCACGCCCGCCGTGCTGCTGAATATCTTTCGCCAGCCGGACAGCAACACGGTTGCAGTGGCCGACGCAGCTACTGCCGAACTCAATCAGATTCGTCAGACCCTGCCCTCAGGCGTGAAGGTGCAGACCTTCTACGATCAATCCACCTTGGTCCGCGATTCCATCAGCAGCGTCCGCGACGCCATTCTGATCGGCCTGATTCTTGCCGCGATCATTCTGGTTCTCTTCCTGCGCGACTGGGGCAGTTCGCTGGTTGCGGCGCTGGTGATTCCCGCCACCATCGCCATCACGCTGATCGCGATGCGTTTGATGGGTCAAGGGTTCAACCTGATGACGCTCGGCGGCCTGGCGGCGGCCGTGGGTCTGGTGATCGACGATGCCATTGTGGTCGTCGAGAACATTGTGATGCACCGCGATTCCGGCCAGAGCCGCGCGGAAGCCATTCGCAGCGCGCTCCGTGAGATTCGCGTTCCGCTGGTTGGGTCTACCATCACGCCCATCGTGGTGTTTCTTCCACTGATCACCATCACCGGCGTAACCGGAACGTTCTTCCGGGCTCTGGCGGTTACGGTGGGAACGGCACTCCTCACGTCGCTGGCGCTGGCAGTCACCTGGACGCCAACCCTCAGCCATTATTTCCTGCGCCGCACCGGATCGCGCAAAGCCACGGAGTCGGCGGACGCGCACGGCCATGTCGCAAGCACCGGGATCATGGGGCGTGTGATGCGCGTTTACGTCCGCGCCTTGCGCTTTGTGCTCGCGCATCCGATAGCGCTAGGAGTGGGTTGCCTGGTTCTGATCGCCGGTTCGTTCCTGTGTTATCGCGCGCTCGGCAGCGACCTGCTTCCGGAGATGGACGAAGGCGGATTCATTCTCGATTACCTGATGCCGGCGGGATCTTCTCTGGCCGACACCAACGACGTCCTGCTGGGCGTCGAGAAGATTCTGGCCGCCACTCCCGAGGTGGAGAGCACCTCGCGTCGAACCGGCCTCCAGTTGGGCTTGGCAGCAGTCACCGAAGCGAATAGCGGGGACTTCTCCGTTCGCCTGAAGCGCAAGCGCGACCGTGGTATCGATGAAATCATTTCCGAGTTGCGCGCCAAGGTCAACAAACAATATCCGCAGTTGGATGTTGAATTCATTCAAGTGCTTCAAGACATGATTGGCGACCTGACAAGTTCTCCCGAACCCATCGAGATCAAGCTCTTCACGCCCGACCCTGCGCTCTTGAAAGAGTGGGGGCCCAAGATCGCCGACAAAATTAAAACCATCAAGGGCGTCGCCGACGTCAAGGATGGTATCGAGAACACCATCAGCGGGCCCGCCATCGTAATGAACGTCGATCCTGTGGTTGCGGCTCGTTCCGGTTTCACGCCTCAGGAAATCGAACTGGATGCCAGTGCGATCTTGCAGGGAGAACCTGCCACCACGCCCGTGGTCGTGAATGACCGCGCTTACACTATCCGGGTCCGCTTTCCGGAAGACACGCGGGCGACGCTCGATCAAATCCGCAACACCATGATCACGAGCAGTTCCACCGGCAAAACGGCGTCACTCGGTTCGCTCGCCGCGTTTCAAGACGAAGCCGGCCAAACCGAAATTCGCCGCGAGAACCTGCAGCGCGATATTGCAGTGACCGGACGCTTCGAAGGTGTAAGCCTCGGCACCGGAATGCAGATGGTGCAGAAAGCGGTCGGGGAAATGAACATCCCCTCCACGATTCGGGTGGTCTACGGTGGAACCTACGCCGAACAGCAAAAATCGTTCCGGGATTTGCTGGTAGTTCTGGCGCTTGCGGTAGTGCTGGTATTCACGGTCCTGCTGTTCGAGTTCCGCACCTTCGCCGCGCCTACCGCAATTATTGCATCCGCGCTGCTCTCGACTTCGGGCGTGTTTTTCGCGCTGCTGGTCACTGGCACTACCTTCAACATTTCATCGTTCATGGGGCTCATCATGGTAATCGGCATCGTCGCCAAGAACGGAATCCTGCTGCTCGACGCCGATCAGCGCTTCCGCGGCGAGGGAATGTCCGCGCTAGATGCCATGATCGAAGCTGGAGAGCGCAGGCTGCGGCCGATCCTGATGACGGCGCTCGCCACCGTGGCCGGCATGATTCCGTTGTCGCTCGCGCTCGGCGCAGGATCGCAGATGTTGCAGCCCCTGGCAATCGCGGTGATCGGCGGCTTGCTGGCGTCGATGGTTCTCTCGCTGATTGTGACGCCCGCGGTCCACTATTATCTGGGCGGCCGCGAATAAGTGCATACGACCGTTGCCAGTCGCTATCTCGACCGCTGTCTTATGCATACCGCTAAGCCAGATGATTTATGCAACGGTTGACGGTATGCTATGAGGGTGCCCGCGTGCGTCGCGAAACTATCCGGAAAGGCTGAGAAGATTCCTTGAGTACCAATAATCTGTTATCCCCGATTGAAACCTTGACCGTGCCCTACGACCGCGAAGGTCTGGAAGATGTCGGGTTCATGACCTGCATGGCCCTGTCGCTGCTGGGCAATTATGCGCAGACCGGACACTTCGGTGGTCCGCTTGCTTACACGCCCTATAACGTGGCGATCCATTTAGCTGGTCCATCGCTCGGCGGCTTGCGCTGGGACATTCGTCGCCCCAAACATCCCTTCAGCGACAAGTTCATGCTCGCAGGCGGCCACTGTATTCCCACTTGCTACGCACTGTGGATGATCCTCAGCCAGGCTATGGAGCGCAAGTATAAGCTCACCGGCGATAAGCGTTACTATGTCGACCCCAAGGTCGCCATCCTGCCGATCGACGCGCTCGGATTCCGCCGTGGCGCGGCTCCCATGAAAACGATCCTTCAGGAAAATGGCCTTGAGGAAATGCCGCTCTTCGCCCAAGCGAAAGCTCGCGGCATCAAGGCTCTCGCCGGACACGCCGAAAGCATCGACGTCACTAATGACGTGAACGGCGGACCGTCCGGTGTTGGAATGGCTTCCGCCGCCGGCAAGGCTGCATTCTGGGATATCGTCGGCGCTCCCGGCTCACCCAAGATCATCGCCTTCGAAGGCGAGTTTGCCATGACCGAAGGCCATGCCCAGGAGCTCAAGACCCAGGCTCTCGCCATGAAAGTGGGCAAGCGTCTGCGCGTAATGCTCTCCGATAACAACGCCGGCATTGACGACGTTCTAATGGGCGGCGTCATCGACCGCAAGTACGACGGCTACAAGCTCATCGATCAGTGGACCTCATACGGCTGGAACGTTTTCACCGTCGACAACGGCAACGATTACGGCCAGGTGATTGCCGCTCTCAAAACCATGGAAGAGTGGGACCCTGAAGATCGCCGTCCCATGATCATGATCGGCAAGACCATCAAAGGTTATTGGCCCAGCGCCGTCGATGGCAAAATCCCCGGCCATGGTCCCCAGTTGATCAGCTATCCGAGTCATCCCTACGCGATGAAGATGAACTCGGACTATTTCGTCGCCCTCGCCAAGACTTTTGAAGATCACTATGGCGTCGAATTCCAAGGAATTCGCAACGGCGCGGTTGCCGATACCCGTGAGCGCCTGATCCAGTTCAAGACCAACATGGACGTGGTGATGTCGCTGCTCGACCGCGACGGCCTCGGCGACTGGTTGGCCGATCGCCTGGTCGAAATCGGCGAGACCGTCAAGGACGATACGCCCGTTCACTTCGACCTCAAGGCCAATCCTTTCCAGGACGACCGCCTGCGCGTCGCCAACCTGCCCACCGATCCGCAGACCGTGACCGTTGAGAATCGTTTCACCGGCGCGCAGAAGCAGGTCGGAATCGTTCTTTTCCGCAAGCCTGGCGAAGTCGCCGGCACGCGCCGCGGGATCTCAGAAATCATCAAGTGGATGAACTACGTCACCGACAACCGTTTCATCACACTCGCCGCCGACCTCTCGGAGTCTATCAACGTCGAACATGGCAGCCTTTGGGGACACTACGATCCTGAAACCAATCCGGCCGGCACGCGCATGAAGGCCGCGATCCAGGAAGCAGGCAATGTTTCTTCCGCCATTGGGTTGGTCAGCCAAAGCGCCAGCCTTGACCCTGCTAAATTCTCCGGCGTATGGGCGCTGAGCGGAACCTACGGCGCATTTACGCCGCTGATGTACACACCCGCCCGCGTCTTCAGCCAGCAGACACAGGACAGCAAGTTCCGCATGGGTGTGCTGCACATTCTCGCCGGCCATTCCGGCCCCGAAACTGCTGCCGACGGACGCACCCACTTCGGTATTTTCGCCACCCAGGTGTGGAAACTGTTCCCGCGCGGCCAGACCATTCATCTGAACTTCTGGGATTACAACGACGTCGCCGCCGGTTACTTCGCCGCCGCCGAAATCGCCGCCCGCGATCCCAAAGTCGGTATCATCAGCATCGAAGTTGCGCGCCCCGATTTCCCGGTGGCCGATCGCTCCAAATTCGCTGACACCGATCTCAAGGCCGCCGCGAAAGGCTTTTATGTGATTCGCGATTTCGCCCCCGGTCCGCGTCACGGCTACGTTATTTCACAAGGCTCCAGTTCCACCGTCAACTTGGTGAACCAATTGTCAGGGCTGGAAAACGCCGGCATCAACGTGAAGGTGATCGCCGCGATCAGTGAGGAACTATACGATCGCCAGCCGGAAGCCTACCGCAACTCGGTGCTGCCGTCAGAAGCCTATTACGACGCCATGGTCGTGAGCACCGGCACCCGCCGCATGTGGCCGGTCAAAAACCTGGGGCCCCTTACGGACGAATACTCGCTCACCTCCGACTGGGACAATCAATGGCTCACCAGCGGACTCGAGAAAGAAGTGATCGAGGAAGCGCACCTCGACCCGGCCTCGATCTACGCCGGCATTGAGCGCTTCGCCAAGCATCACGACGAACGGATCAAGCGTCAGCGCGGCGTGCTCGGCGCATAACTCAGCGTTAAACTGCTTTAGGCGCGATCCGCACGCGGTTTTCTGCGGATCGCGCCCACCCGGAGACATCGTGTCAGGTTCCGGAACGCCTGACGCGATAGATGTGTTTCCGATTTCAAACCATTGCAGCGAGCTATTGCCCCTCGGGACCATCTGGCCCCACGTAATGGTGATGAAATAGCTACTGGGTGCCAGAACAAAAGTTCCCCGACTCCTGAAATGATCATTCCAGCACGCTGCCGGATCGGCCGGTTTTGTCGCCAGCGCAGCTATGGGTTGAATGAATCGCCGTGGAGGGAGTGGTTCAAATCTTATTCCATTATCGAAAACGCTAAATGTATCTTCTGATGGCCACCGTCCAGAACTGGGAAATCCCTCGCGACTGTCGTAGTGATCGTCCACGGCGGATCGAGAGCCTGTACATAATAGTTGGTGAAGGACGATCCACCAGTGATGGCGCCGCTCGTCCGACGTAGAAGTAATACCAGTTGCAACCGACTGCTGCTGGGGTCTCGACCGTCGGATTGCAATTCGTATCGGGCATTCTGCGCGAACCCTGTCCGCCGTGTGATGATGCCTTAAGACACCACAGGAGAACCATTCAGCATGATCCGGTATTTGAAAAGCGGCCAGTCCGCGGCGATGAAGGCGGAAAACACTTTGCAAGTCCGCAATACCGTCGAGGCCATCCTCGCCGACATTGCCGCTAACGGCGAGAAGGCCGTGCGCCAGTATTCCGAGAAATTCGACAAATGGTCGCCGCCGTCGTTCCGGTTATCTGACGCGGAAATCGCCGACTGCATCCGCTCCCTTCCGCCCCAAGTGATCGCAGACATCCAATTCGCGCAAACTCAAATCCGCAACTTCGCCCTGATACAGCGGGCCGCGCTGCAGGACGTCGAAGTTGAAACGCTTCCTGGCGTCGTACTGGGTCACAAGAACATCCCGGTAAACAGCGTGGGATGCTACGTGCCCGGCGGACGCTATCCCATGGTCGCTTCCGCCCACATGAGCGTTGTAACCGCGAAGGCCGCGGGCGTCAAGCACATCATTGCGACCGCTCCACCGTTCGAAGGCGCGCCGCATCCCGCCATTGTCGCGGCCATGCATCTGGGCGGAGCCGATGAAATTTACGTCTTCGGAGGCGTGCAGGCCATCGCCGCCATGGCGCTCGGTACCGAGAGCATCGCGCCTGTCGATATGCTCGTCGGCCCCGGCAACGCCTATGTCGCCGAAGCCAAGCGCCAGTTGTTCGGCCGCGTCGGCATCGATCTTCTGGCCGGCCCCACCGAAACCCTGATCATCGCCGACGATTCCTGCGACCCCGAGATGGCCGCCGTCGATTTGATCGGACAAGCCGAGCATGGCTCCGGCAGCCCCGCCGTCCTGCTAACCACTTCCGCCAAGCTTGCCGCCGAAACTCCCGCCGCGATCCAAAAATTGTTGAGCTGGCTTCCCACCGCCGCCATTGCACGCGAGGCCTGGCAGAACAACGGTGAAATCATTCTTTGCGACACCGTTGACGAAATGGTGGCCGAAGCCGACCGTATCGCCTCCGAGCACGTCCAGGTTCTCACCCGCGATCCGGATTATTTCCTCCACAACATGACCAACTACGGAGCGCTGTTCCTGGGCCACCGGACCAACGTCGCCTACGGAGATAAAGTGATCGGCACCAATCACACCCTCCCCACCATGAAGGCCGCGCGGTACACCGGCGGCCTGTGGGTCGGCAAGTTTATCAAGACTTGCACCTATCAGCGCGTGCTCACCGATGAAGCCTCGACGCTGATCGGCGAATACTGTTCGCGCCTCTGCGCCCTCGAAAACTTCTCCGCCCACAAGGAGCAGGCCGACTTGCGCGTGCGCCGCTACAGCGTTCAAAATGTCTGACGCCCGCCCAGTCGCGCTCGTCACCGGCGGCGCGGGAGGTCTTGGCTCCGCCATCTGCACTAAATTAGCGAGTGACGGGATGCGTGTCGTGGTCGGCTACCATCATTCGGCCGACGCCGCGAAACATTTGGTATCGGCCTTGGCGGGGGCAGGGCACTCTGCTCGCCCCGCTCCCGTTACCGATACACCCGCGCTCACCGCTCTCGCGGCCGCGATTGCACAAGACTACGGCCGTTGCGACACGCTGGTAAACTGCGCCGGCATCACGCGCTTCGTCCCGCACCCGGATCTCGACGCCCTCGACGATCAACTGATCGACGCGATCCTCGCCACCAACGTTCGCGGAGTGTTCGCCGCGGTGCGCGCCTTTCGGTCGTTGTTGGATAGCAGTCCGCTCCCGGGCGGAGGCGTGGTCGTCAACGTCTCCTCCATCGCGGCCGAAATCGCCATGGGAAGCAACGTCATGTATTGCGCCTCCAAAGCCGCTCTCGATAACATGACGAAATCGCTCGCCCGCGCGCTCGCGCCGCGCATCCGCGTGGTGTCGGTCTCGCCCGGCCTGGTCGATACTGAATTCGTAAAATCACTCGACCCGGTCTGGCGGGATGAACAAGCCTCGCGCGCTCCGCTGGGGAGGTTGGCAACGCCGCAGGAGGTCGCCGCCGCAGTCGCCGCCGTCATCACTACGCTGACATGCACTACGGGGTCCATCGTCAAAGTCGATGGTGGGCGAACGCTAGATTGATGTATTTGGTTGACCAATTGACCGTCTGCTGAAAATTCAACCGGCAGGAGCAGGTTGCTTGGCCGATAAGCACCACCGATTTGCACTGGGGCGGAAGACAGCCTGCAGCCGCTAGCCCTTTGATTGCAACATCCTCGCGCAGCGCCCCGGCTTCCAACTGAATGGGCTGCAACGTGCAAGGATCTCGTGCAGGGTGATAACTTATGTATAAACGTATTTTCAGTCTGGCGATTGCAGTGGCTGCGGTCGCTGCTGCACAACCGATTCCGCAACGGGCGGCGATAGTGGGCGGAGGCAATCCAAACGCCGGTCAATGCACCGCTACAGTGGTTGTCGACGGTCAAGCCGAAATCGAAATTCGCGGCGCGAATGCCACCATGCGCGATTTGGGGGGCGCCCCGCCGCAATGGCGTCGTTTTGAATGTACCGCAGCCATGCCGCCGAATCCGGCCAATTTCCAATTCGCTGGATTGAATGGCCGTGGCCATCAAAACCTCGTAGCGGAGCCCCGGAACGGTGGTCCGGCCGTGGTCCGTATTGAAGATTCCGAGGGCGGGGCTTCGGAATATACCTTTCGCGTGACCTGGAATAATTATCCTGGCGGCCAAGATCGTGGCCCTGCGGTGCGCGATGATCGTGGCTTTCAAGGCGACCGCGATCGCGACCGGCCAGGGGACCGTCGTCCGGACGCGGATGCTTATTACGGAGACCGCGATGCTTTCTTCCGCGGCAACAATGGCCGAACGATGCTGTTCGAGCGCATCCGCCAAGATCTCGATCATGCCACCTCTGGCGCCTTCCCCTTTACCGGCGATCGCGCCCGCCTGGAGCGCACTCAAATGGAACTCAATGAGCTGCAGCAGAAGTTAGCCCGCGGGTTCTACGATGAGCGCGAGCTCGACGAAACCACGGCTGCAATGCAGGCGGTCGTCGAAGGCAACCGCTTGGCTCCTCGCGACCGGGCCATGCTAACCGATGATTTAAATCGTATGCGCGATTTCCGCGCACGGCACGACGAGTATGGCGCTCATTTCGGCCAAGGCGGAGATCGCCGGTACTTCGACCAGGACCGCGGCGTCGATCGGCGCTTCGACGCGAACAACCGCGGAGACGATCGTCGAACCATGTTTTTTCAGCGCATTCGCGAAGACTTGGATCGCGCCACCTCGAGCGCCAGCCCCTATCGCGGAGATCTTCGACGGCTGGCCAGAACCAAATATGAACTCAATGAGCTCCAGACCAAGTTGTCCCGGGGAGTTTATGACGATCGTGAACTCAACGAAGTGATGGACGCTTTGCAGGGCGTTGTCGATTCAAACCGGCTGGCGCCCCGCGATCGCGATATCCTGGCGGACGACCTAAGGCGATTGGGCGACTTCCGTGCGCGCCATGAAAATTACGGCGCGCGCTAGCCGCACGAAAGAAACACATGCGTAGCGTCGCCGCCGGGATACACGATTGGCTGCGCTATTGTCTTGACCACGGTCCCGCCCAGGTCCATACTTGAGGCGGGCCCGTG
>Ga0105238_10006186_pt1 | contig 11884 bp, 10 predicted proteins | sample KBSC34metaG_FD_81526 | JGI IMG/M metagenome (GOLD analysis project Ga0105238, IMG submission 81526) | Corn rhizosphere microbial communities from Kellogg Biological Station, Michigan, USA - KBS C3-4 metaG | ecosystem: Host-associated > Plants > Roots > Rhizosphere > Soil | place: Michigan, USA... | reverse complement strand
TCAATCCCAAGATCAATGCCATCATCTTCAAGGCCTTCGATGCGGCACGCGAGGCTGCGAAGAAGAACGCGAGTGACGGGCCGTTCAGCGGCGTGCCGATGCTGCTGAAGGATATGCGCGCCGGCGCCGTGGGCATGCCAACACGAAACGGCTCGCGAATGATGCCGCCCATTCCGGCCAATCATGATGCCACGCTGGTGACACGATACCGCGCGGCGGGCCTTATCCCACTCGGCAAAACCAATGTGCCGGAGTTTGGCATTCTGCCGGTTTCGGAATCCAAGCTTTATGGGCCCGCGCGCAACCCTTGGAATCTTGACCATACGCCCGGCGGATCGTCCGGTGGCTCCGCCGCGGCTGTGGCCGCGGGTATCGTGCCACTGGCGCACGCCACCGACGGAGGCGGATCGATCCGGATTCCGGCATCATGCTGCGGCCTTGTCGGCCTGAAAGTTTCGCGCGGGCGCATCACGCAAGGACCGGACAATGCGGATTCCACCGCGGGCCTTAGCGTCGACAATTGCGTGACGCGCAGCGTGCGCGATTGTGCGGCGATGCTGGACCTCTCATCGACGCTGGATTTCAGCGATCCTTATTTCGCGCCGCCCCAACAAGGTTCTTATCTCGAAAGCATCAAGGCCGCGCCCAGGAAACTGAAGATCGCCGTGTCGTTGACCAATTACCGCGGCGCGCCGTTTCATCCCGATGTGGCAGAGGCCGTGCAGAAAGCGGTGAAGCTGTGCGAGCAGCTTGGCCACACCGTCGAGGAAGCCAAACCTGTCGTGAACAGTGACGAGATGACGACAGCGTTCATGGTGCTATGGGCGACGGCGTCGGCGTTCGGCATCGAGACGCTCACGCAGCTCACGGGGCAGAAACCTTCGCTCGACAATCTGGAAGGTCTCACGCTGGGACTTTATGAGCGCGGCAAGTCGATCCCGGCGACCAAGCAGATCTGGGCGCAGCAGACCATGTTCCGTGTCGCTCGCGTGATGGGAAAATTCCACGAGCAATACGATCTGTGGCTCACGCCGACTTTGGCGCAACCGCCGCTGAAGATCGGCACCATCGATATCGACGAGCAGAATGTCGAAAAGGCGTTCGCGCCGATCATCGACTATGTGCCGTTCACCGCGACGCAGAATGCGACCGGTCAACCGGCGATCAATTTGCCACTGCACTGGAACAGCCAGAACCTGCCCATCGGCATACAGTTCGTGGCGCGCAATGGCGGCGAGATGACCCTTCTGCAACTGGCGGCGCAAATCGAACAGGCGCAGCCCTGGTTCGACAAGCGCCCGCAAATCTGAGGACAGAACGATGGCATTCGCGGAATATGACAAGCATGACGGCGTTGGCCTGGCACACCTCGTTCGCAAGAAGCAGGTTTCACCGCGCGAGCTTCTGGATGAAGCGATTGCCCGCGTGGAGCGGCACAATCCGAAGGTGAACGCTGTCGTCTACAAGGCCTATGACGAGGCGAAGAAGGTTGCGGACGGCAAGCTGCCGGACGGGCCGTTTAAGGGCGTGCCGTTCCTGATCAAGGATATCGGCATGGCGGTTGCCGGTTGGCCGATGACGAATGGCTCGCACTATCTGCGCAACAATGTCAGCGAGAGCGATGCGGAACTGACGAAGCGGTATCGCGCCGCGGGCGTGGTGATTTTCGGCAAGACCAACACGCCGGAGTTCGGCATTCCCGGCACGACGGAAGGCCGCCACCTCGGCATCTGCCGCAATCCGTGGAATCCCAATCACTCGTCCGGCGGATCGTCCGGCGGTGCGGCCGCTTCGGTGTCCAGCGGCATGGTGCCCATGGCACATGGCTCGGACGGGCTCGGCTCGATCCGCATTCCCTCGGCGCAATGCGGGCTTGTCGGCATGAAGCCGACCCAGTTCCGCAATCCGGGTGGTCCGGATGATCGCGGCCGCGCGCATGGACTGATCTGCGATCATGTTCTGACGCGCAGCGTGCGCGACAGCGCGGCGATGCTGGATGCGACCGGCTATCCCGAAGACGATGCGCCCTACGCGCCGGTGCCGAAGGCGCGGCCTTATCTGGACGAGATCCAGACGCCGCCGGGCAAGCTGCGCATCGCCTTCTCCACCGAAGTGCCGCGCGGCATCAACCCGACGCCGGATGTGCAGAAGGTGTTCGACGACACCGTGAAGCTGCTAGGCGATCTCGGCCATACCATGATCGAGATGCCGAAGATGCCGATCGACTGGCGCCGCCTCTATCGTGCGCAGGGCATGGTGTCCGGCGGCATGATGGCGGCGAACATGGAAGAGCTGATCGCTAAGCTCGGCGAACCGACGCCGGAAGATTTGGAGACGCTGGCGCTGGTGAGCTGGAAGAGCGCCAAGAAACTTACCGGCGCGCAGGTCGCCACCGGATTGCAGGACATGCGGCTGATCTCCCGCCAGATCATTGCGCTGTGGCGCGATTTCGATGTGATGCTGTCGCCGGTCACCCTGGCGCCACCGCCGGAGATCGGTCACCTCGATCCGGTGAACCTCGATCCGAAAGAGTTCAACCGCCGCCAGTCCTTCGTGTTCGGCTATACGCCGCCGTTCAACATCACCGGTCAGCCTTCGATGTCATTGCCCATGGGCGCGTCCGGCACCGGACTTCCCATCGGCATGATGTTCACCGGGCGCTATTCCGATGAAGCGACGCTCTATCGCCTTGCCGCGCAGATCGAAGAAGCGCGTCCGTGGCAGCCTTGGGCGGATCACAAGCCGCAAGTCTGGGGCTGATCACTCCGCGGCCTGCGCTGCCGGTTTGAGCCACGCTTCCAAATCCGCAATCGCGCGGTGGGACATCGCGCGTTTGCGATCCTTGCCGCGCGCGCCTTTCAGTTCCGGGAACAAACCGAAGTTCACATTCATAGGCTGGAAGGTCTTTTCATCCGCGCCGCCGGTGATGTGCGCGAGCAAGGCGCCGAAGGCCGTTGTCGGCGGCGGGGCGACGATGGCTTCACCGCGCGCTTCGGATGACGCGAAGCGGCCCGCGAGCAAGCCGATAGCGGCGCTTTCCACATAACCTTCCACGCCTGTCACCTGCCCCGCGAAACGGATCGAAGGCCGCGCTTTCAATTTCAGCGAACCATCCAGAAGTTTTGGCGAATTGATGAAAGTGTTGCGGTGCAGGCCGCCGAGGCGCGCGAACTGCGCGTTCTCCAGACCGGGGATCATGCGGAAGACGCGCGTCTGTTCGCCATGCTTCAGCTTGGTCTGGAAACCGACCATGTTCCACAGATTGCCAAGCGCGTTGTCCTGGCGAAGCTGCACGACGGCGTAGGGACGATAGCCGGTGCGCTTGTCGCTCAAACCCACCGGTTTCATCGGGCCGAAACGCAACGTGCCTTCGCCGCGCGAGGCCATGACTTCGATGGGAAGACAGCCTTCAAAGTAAGGCGTCGTCTTTTCCCATTCCTTGAATTCGGTTTTCTCGCCGCCGATCAGCGCGGCGATGAAGGCGCGATATTGCGCCTGGTCCATCGGGCAGTTGATGTAATCGGCATCGCCGCCGCCGGGGCCGACTTTGTCGTAGCGCGACTGCATCCAGCACACATCGAAGTTAATCGACTCCTTGTGGACGATCGGCGCGATGGCGTCGAAGAACGACAGGGAATCTTCGCTGGTTAGTCCGCGGATTGCTTCGGCGAGTGGCGGCGAGGTGAGCGGACCGGTGGCGATGATCGCGCTCTGCCAATCTTCCGGCGGCAGGCCCGCGATTTCCTCGCGGCGGATTTCGATATTGGCGTGAGTTTCGATGCTGCGTGTCACCTCGGCGGAGAAACCGTGACGGTCAACCGCCAACGCACCGCCGGCGGGGAGTTTGTTGGCGTCGGCGGCGCGCATGATGAGCGAACCGGCGCGGCGCATTTCCTCATGCAGCAATCCGACGGCGTTGTTTTCCCAATCGTCGGAGCGGAAGGAATTGGAGCACACCAGTTCCGCGAAACTGTCGGTGTGGTGCGCGTCGGTCTCGCGCACAGGTCGCATTTCGTGCAGCACAACCTTGCAGCCCGCTTCGGCGGCCTGCCACGCGGCTTCCGATCCCGCCAATCCGCCGCCGACGATGTGAATGGGAAACGTCATTTGGTGCTGTTGCCTGTCACTTACACAATGCCTTGATCATTGAAGTCACGTTTTCCACTACCCCCTCCCCCCTCCCCCGTCCACCCTTCGTGGCGGACGCAGCTTTCCCGTTCGCCAAACGCCATTTCTCGTGGAGTTGCAGTTTTGAGAGAAAGAACAAAATAGGAACTAAAGGTTTCGCTGTCAAGTTCGCCCGCGCCAGCTTGCGCGGAGCATGGCGAATTGGCGGCGATAAAGCGGGATTTCGACGGGCGTTCGGAATGCATCGAAGTCCGGCGCGGTGACGCGATCGAGATAAAGCGGCGCGGTGACGGCGGGAAGAAATGCGGGCAGCGATTTGCCCGGCTTTATGGCCCGCCCTGCCGCGAGATGCTCGCGCGCGAATTTTGCGATGCGCGCAATCACGGGACCGAGTTTCTTGCCAGAATGGGTTTGCAGAATCTCTTCACGCGAGGTTCCTGCTTCGGCAAGCATATCGACCGGCAGATAAACCTTGCCGTGCGCCGCATGAAAGGGAATGGCGCGCAGGATGCCGGCCAGCGCATGCGTGACGCCGGCAAGATGCGCCAGATCGTCATGCGGTTCGCCCAGGATGCGCGATGCGAGGCGCATGAGATTGCCGCTGGTCGCATCGCAATAGCGTTCGAGGGCGAGAAGATCGGTGAAGGTGGTTTCCGCCACATCGTCTTCGCGCGCATCGATCATCGCCTCGAACAGTTCGGCTGGAAGATCATGTTGCGCGAAAAGATCGGCCAATGCGGTAACTGTGTGGTGCGATCGCGGCTTTTGTTCGCGCGCACCTTCCAACGCTTCGCGCCACCATTGCAGGCGGATCGCCTGCATCATGGGCTCGCGCACGCTTTCGGCCACCCGCGCGATCTCATGATGGAAGGCATAGAGCGCGAACAGCGCCTCGCGCTTGTCCGCCGGTGCGAACAGCGTAGCGTGGTAGCGATCCTGATCGGTTTTGCGCAGATCGGTTTGGATTGATGACAACGCTAATGCCTTTCCTCCCCCGTTTACGGGGGTGGAGGCCGGAGAGCAAACGCGCGTCAGCGCGATTGCCGGCCGACCGGACCGCCGCGCAAGCGGCGGGACGAAGGGGCACGCGCGACATGCCCCCTCCGGACCTTCGGTCCCCCTCCCCCGTAAACAGGGGAGGAAAGAAAAAGCCGCCCGGCTTTCCGAGCGGCTTCTTCAACCGGTAATTCGGCTTACGCCAGATGCGAGGCCGCCGCCATGCAGAACAGCATGGGGATGGACAGCATCGTGTTCACGCGGCTGTACATGCCGGCCGGCTTGGCGGCAGCGGCGCGCGCTTCCGGCGTCAGGTCCGGATAGGCGTTGTCGATGTTCAGCGCCTTCTGCTGGTTCGGCCAGATGATGAACCAGACGTTGAACCACATGATCGTGCCCAGCCACATGCCGATGCCGATCATCAGATAGGTGGAGTTGGAGAAGCCCTCCATCGCATCCAGCGTATAGGCCTGGATGAGATAGCCGTTCAGCGCGGCGAGGATGATGCCGAACACGATGGTGCTCATCGCGCCCCAGCGGAACCACCACAAGGCGGCGGGCGTGATGTACTTGCCCAGCGCCGGACGAAGCTCCGTCGGGATCGAGGGCGTGGTCGGAGTAGAGACGAAGTTGAAGTACCACAGCAGCCCGATCCACATGACGCCGCTAATGATGTGCAGCACGCGCACGAAATAGAGCCAGAAGGCATCGTCCAGCGTGAAGCCTCCGACCTGCCAGAAATGAATGGCCAGAATGACCAGCACGAGCACGCAGCCTGCGATGATCGTGTTCCTGAGATTGGAAAAGAATGCAGCCATGATTCGGCCTCCCCGCCGCGTTGAATCGTCACGGAGAGTCTTCACCTGTTCGGGAACCAAATCTAGAGAGAAATTCCCTCAAAGATTTTGCGCGAATTTTCCTCCCCCGTTTACGGGGGAGGAGTTCGCGAAGCGAACGGAGGGGGAAGTGGCGCACCATGCCCCCTCCACCGCTACGCGGTCCCCCCTCTCCCGCTTCGCAGGGGAGGAAAGTCTTACAGCGTCAGTTTCTTCGGCTTGCGCGTCATGTACCATGTCACCACGATCAACCGGGTCACCATCACCGCGGTGAAGAACGAGGTGATGATGCCGATCAACAGCGTGACGGCGAAGCCGCGGACGGGGCCGGAACCGAGCTCGAAGAGAATGATCGCGGCGATGACGTGGGTGGCGTTGGCGTCCACGATGGTCGCCATGGCCAGGCGGAAACCCGTGTCGATCGAGGCGATGATCGTTCGCCCGTTGCGATATTCTTCGCGTATTCGCTCATAGATCAGCACGTTGGCATCGACGGCCATGCCCATGGTGAGCACGATACCGGCAATGCCCGGTAGCGTGAGCGTGGCGCCCAGCATCGTCAGCACGGCCAGCAGCAATATGACGTTCAGGGTCAACGCGACGTCGGCGAAGATTCCGAACATCCCGTAACGCGCGAACATGAAGAGCGCGACGAGCGCCAGGCCCGCAAGCGTGGAAATCTTGCCGGCGTGGATGGCGTCCGCGCCGAGCTCCGCGCCCACGGTTCGCCGTTCCAGCGGCTTCAGCGGCGCGGGCAACGCGCCGGCGCGCAGCAGCACCGCCAGATCGTTCGCGGTCTGGATCGTGAAGCCGCCCGTGATCTGGCCGGAGCCGCCCAGGATCGGGGTCTGGATCACCGGCGCTTCGATGACCTTGTTGTCGAGCACGATGGCAAAAAGCCGGCCGACATTGTCTTTCGTCGCATTGCCGAATTGGCGCGCGCCTACGCTGTCGAAGCGGAAGGTGACGACGGCGCCGCCGCTCTGCTGGTCGAAGGTGCCCTGCGCGTCGGTCAGCCGGTCGCCCGACACCATGATGCGTTTTTCCAGGACATAAGGGATGCGCGGCTGGCCCTTCTGCGGATTGTCTTCATAGAGAAGCTCGTCGCCGATGGGCACGATGCCCTTCTGCGCTTCGGCCACGTTCGCGCCCTGGTCCACGAGCTGGAACGTCATCTTCGCGGTCGTGCCGAGAAGTTTGATGAGGCGATCCGGATCGGACAGGCCCGGCACCTGCACAACGATGCGGTCATCGCCCTGGCGCTCGATCGCCGGCTCCTTGGTGCCGAGCTGGTCGATGCGGCGGCGCACCACTTCGATGGACTGGTTGACGATGTCGTTCTTGGCGCCGTTCATATAGGCGTCCGTCATCTTCATCGTGATGGCGTTGCCCTGATCGGTCATGTCATAGGCGCGCGTGCCGACCGATATCATGCCGCCGGTCACCAGCGGGTTCAGATTCTTGAGAATGTTCTTGGCATCCTCGAGACGGGACGGGTCGATGATGTGAACCGACACGGAATCCGTACCGGCCTGAAGCCCATTATAGGCGATGCGCGCCTTGCGCAGGCCGACGCGGATATCGCCGAGCAAGGTTTCCAGGCGATCCTTCTGTACCTTGTCCAGTTCGACTTCGAGCAGCAGATAGGAGCCGCCCTGAAGATCGAGACCGAGGCTCACCGTTTTCTTGGGGAAGAACGGCGGCAGGCGATTGAGAACATTCTCCGGCAGCGCGTTGGGCAGCGCGAAGATCACGCCGGCCAGCAAAATCAGCAGCGTGAGAATGCGCGACCATGTGGGAATTTGCATCATGGCGGATTAGTCGTTCGCCGGTGTGTTCTTCGGGCGCACTTCGCTGAGCGTTCCCTTCACGATCTTGATCTGCACATTGTCGGCGATCTCGACCGTGATCTCGGTGTCCTCCGCCTTCACGGGCTTGGTCACCTTGCCCACGATGCCGCCGGCGGTGACGACGGTATCGCCACGGCCCACCGCATCGATCATCTTGCGGTGTTCCTTCATCTTCTGCTGTTGCGGGCGGATGAGAAGGAAATACATGATCGCGAACACAGCGACCAGCGGCACAATGGAGGTCAGAAAAGAGGAATCCATGGGGCTTTCCGGGATAAGATTCGGCGCCGGGGCGGCGAAGATGCCCGGCGCAATTTCGGCGCGGACTATAGCGGCGCGCGCCCCCATTGCAACCGTGCCACATCAAGGGGTTAGCTGGTGAAAAAGCCCGTAAAAGGCGGATTGGAAGCGGTGCAGACACGGATCGCGCAGGCTTTGGAACGGCTCGCGCCCGGTGCCATCGCGCAGGCCGCGCCCACAACGGGCGATGCCTTCGTTTGGGAGCCCGCACATGGCGGTCTTGTAACGGTGGCGCAGGTGGCGGGCATTCCGCTTGGCTTGCTCAAGGGCATCGATGCCGCGCGCGATACCTTGCTGGAGAACACGCGCCGCTTCGCCGATGGCCTGCCGGCAAACAACGCCCTGCTCTGGGGCGCGCGCGGCATGGGCAAGTCCTCGCTGGTGAAGGCGGTGCATGGCGCGGTGAACGAAAAGCGCAAAGGCGCGGCGCGCCTGGTGCTGGTGGAAATCCATCGCGAGGAGATTGCAAGCCTGCCGCCGCTGCTGCGCCTGCTCCGCGCGAGCAAGCGGCGTTTCCTGCTCTATTGCGACGATCTTTCCTTCGACAAGGACGATACCTCCTACAAGTCGCTGAAGGCGGCGCTGGAAGGGGGCATCGAGGGACGGCCGCCGAATGTGCTGTTCTACGCCACAAGCAATCGCCGCCACCTGATGCCGCGCGAGATGATGGACAATGAACGCGCCACCGCGATCAATCCCGGCGAAGCGGTGGAAGAGAAAGTTTCGCTGTCCGACCGCTTTGGCCTGTGGCTCGGTTTCCACAATTGCGGACAAGACGACTATCTGGCGATGATCGATTCCTATGCCAAGCATTTCGGCTTGAAGATGGCGCACGAGAAACTGCACGCCCGCGCGCTGGAATGGTCGGCCACGCGCGGCGCGCGCTCCGGCCGCGTGGCATGGCAGTTCATTCAGGATGTGGCGGGCGAGTTGGGGAAGAAGATTTAAGCGTTCCCAATCACCTCCCCACAAGGGGGTGCTTAAGGGGAATACTAGCTGTCGTTCGACGCGGTGAGGATCGCGCGCGGATCGATCGGCTTCATGTTGCGGCGGATTTCGAAATGCAGTTGCGGCTGGGTGACGTCGCCCGTCTGCCCCACCGTGCCGATGACATCGCCTTTCGCGACACGCTGGCCGCGCGCCACGCCGATGGAATTGGTGTGCGCATAGGCGGTGACATAGGCGTCGCCATGCTTGATGAGAATGAGATTGCCGTAACCCTTCAATTCGTTGCCGGCATAGGTGACGACGCCGTCGGCGGCCGCATGGATCGGCGTGCCGGTTGCGGCGGCGATGTTGATGCCGTCATTGCGCTGGCCGCCGCCGGTCGAGCCGAAGCCCGCGATGATCCTGCCGCTGACCGGAACGACGAAGCCGGAGGTGAGCGAATCGCCCGCGCGCGTATCCTGCACTGCATAATCTTCGCGCGGCGGCGTATAGGACGGGCGCTTGCGCGGGGTGATGTCGGTGTCGTCGCGCACCGCCACTCTGCGCGGCGGCGCATAGGTGTGCCGTTCGTGACGCGCTTCACGATAGCTGTGCGGCGGCGCGGTGTTATAGAAGTCGCGATAGCTTTCGCGCGCGTCCTGATAGGTTTCGCAACCGGAGAGCATGGCGGCGCCGGCAACGCAAAGCGCCAGCGCGGCAATGCGCTTAAAGCTTCCCTGGCTCGTCCGGTTTGCGCGCATCCCGCGGCAGTCCCTCGATCATCGGCACGAACATCACGGGAAGAAGATCCTCCCGCTCTGTTCCATGCTCACCTTTGACGATCTTGGTTAAGGATTGGGAAACGCCGCGCGCACTTTGCGCATCGCCACCGATGGGCGCGATGAGGATTCCCCCGGGTTTCAGCTGGTCGATAAGTATCTGAGGAACCTCGGAAACTGCCGCGGACAGCAAGATTCTGTCGAACGGCGCCGCTTCCGGCCAGCCCTTCATGCCGTCGCCGTGGCGGGTGACGATGTTGCGCAAATGTAGCGTTTTGAAACGTTCTTCAGCCTGCGCGAGCAAAGGCTTGTGGCGCTCAACCGTATAGACCATGCGGCACAGCGGCGAGAGGATCGCGGCCTGATAGCCGGAACCTGTGCCCAGTTCGAGCACGCGATGTTTGGGATCCAACTCCAGCGCCTGCGATGCGAACGCCACGACATAAGGCTGGCTGATCGTCTGCCCACAAGCTATGGGCAGCGCGGAGTTGTCATACGCGTTCAATTCGAACGGCCGATCCACGAACACATCGCGCGGCGTGGTTTCGATGGCGGAGAGCACGCGCGCGTCGGTGATGCCCTGTTTGCGCAGAGCCATCACCAGCTCAATGGCGCGCGGGTTTGTCATTTGAACGAGGCGCGCAGCTTCTTCAGGAATTCGAATTGCGTGAGATTGAGGTGCAGCGGCGTCACTGAGATCTTCTTCTCGGCGATCGCGCGCAGATCGGTGCCCTCACCCGGATGGCTGCGCACGCGCTTGAAGCCGATCCAGAAATAGGGATTGCCGCGCATGTCCACGCGGCGGTCCATCACCGCCGTCTGCATGTCGCGCTTGCCCTGTTCGGTGATGGCGATGCCCTTCAGCTCTTCCGGTTCGCAATCGGGGAAGTTGACGTTCATCAGCGTTTCTTGCGGCCAGCCGATGTCGAGCAGCCTGCGCACGACATCCGGGCCATGCGTCTGCGCGCAATTCCAGCGCAGCTGATAACCTTCCTCGAAACCGTAAGCCTGGCTCAGCGCAATCGACGGAATGCCCAGCGCGGTGCCTTCCATCGCGCCCGCGATGGTGCCGGAATAGGTGACGTCATCGGCAATGTTGGAGCCGCGGTTGACGCCGGAGAGGATCAGCGTTGGCGGATTGTCTTTCATGATCTCGGCGACGCCCATCATCACGCAATCGGTGGGCGTGCCGGTCATGGCGAAACGTTTTGCGCTGATCTCGCGCAGACGTAGCGGCAGGGTGAGCGTCAGCGAATGCGACGCGCCGGATTGTTCGGTTTCCGGCGCGCAGACCCACACATCATCGGTCAGCGCGCGGGCGATCTTCTCGGCGATTTCCAGGCCCGGCGCATGGATGCCGTCGTCGTTGGTGACGAGGATGCGGTGTTTGGCGGTCATCGTGATTCTCTTTCCTCCCCCGTTTTACGGGGGAGTGCGCGAAGCGCCTGACGGAAGGGGTGGCGGCGGCAGAGAAAGCTTGTCACCGCTACAGCCACCCCCTCCGCCTCGCGTTGCTCGGCACCTCCCCCGCACCGGCGGGGGAGGAAAAGGGTGGCGGCGTTCGCAATCATCAAACTGCTTTCTCGATCTTCTTCATGCCGCCCATATACGGCACCAACACGTCAGGAACGCGAATGGAGCCGTCCGGCTCCTGATAGTTTTCCATGATCGCGATCAGCGTGCGGCCCACCGCGAGGCCGGAACCGTTCAGCGTGTGGACGAGGCCTTTTACCTTGCCATCCTTGCCGCGATAGCGCGTTTGCATCCGCCGCGCCTGGAAGTCGCCGCAGTTGGAGCAGGACGAGATTTCGCGGAAACGGTTCTGGCCGGGGAGCCAGACCTCGATGTCGTAGGTCTTCTTCGCCGCGAAACCCATGTCGCCGGTGCAGAGCGTGACGACGCGGTGCTGGATGTTCAGGCGTTTGAGAACTTCCTGCGCGCAATCGGTCATGCGTTCATGTTCGGCCTGCGAAGCTTCGGGCGTGGTGATCGAGACCAGTTCCACCTTGGAGAACTGGTGCATGCGGATCATGCCGCGCGTGTCTTTGCCTGCCGCACCCGCTTCCGC
>Ga0105238_10006181_pt1 | contig 11892 bp, 12 predicted proteins | sample KBSC34metaG_FD_81526 | JGI IMG/M metagenome (GOLD analysis project Ga0105238, IMG submission 81526) | Corn rhizosphere microbial communities from Kellogg Biological Station, Michigan, USA - KBS C3-4 metaG | ecosystem: Host-associated > Plants > Roots > Rhizosphere > Soil | place: Michigan, USA... | reverse complement strand
GTGAACGGTTCGTTGCGGAAGAAGTCGTAGTAGAAACCGTTCTCGATCACGGGGCCGATGGTCACCTGCGTGCCCGGCCACAGCGACTGCACGGCTTCGGCCAACACATGCGCGCAGTCGTGCCGTATCAGCTCCAGCGCGCGCGCATCTTCGCGGGCGACGAATTCGATTCTGGCGTCGCGCTCGATTGCGTCGTTGAGGTCGGCAAGACTGCCGTCGAGCGCCATCGCCACGGTGCGCTTGGCGAGCGAGGGCGAGATGCCCTTGGCGATCTCGAGGCCGGTGATGTCCTTGGGAAATTCGCGCCTGGCGCCGTCGGGAAAGGTGAGGGTGATCTTGTGGACGGGCTCGACGGGCTTCAGGTTCGTAAGCGAATACTGGAATCCGGACTCGGATTTATTCTGGTCGGACATGTCGGTCTCCTGAGGCTCACTCCTGCGAACGAGCGCAGGTAAGCGGGAACCGGAGCGGTATAGCAGGGGATTCGGGCGTTGCAATCGGCGTCTCCAGGAATTCGGCAAGAAAAGGTATTTCCCGAAGCGTATTCGCCGGTTGCCCGCCACATGGACTTGCCTGCATCGGCACGATAGATTTGCGTGAACCTTTCCTTGTCGCCGCTCCCTTTCATGTTCGCTCGCATCTTCCTGATCGCAGTTGTGGTGCTCATCTGCGGTCCGGCGTCGGCTGCGCCAGCGCCCGGGACGCTGTTCTCCTTCAAACCGCCTCCGTCAGCGTCCAAGGCAAGGCCCACGCCGGTCAAGAAGCCGGTGGCGCCGATGCAGTTCTATGTGGTCAAGGGCGCGCCCGATGCTTGCGGCCGCGGCTGCGATCGCTGGATCCAGCTCGAAGGGCAGATCGACGGCGGCGCTGCAGCCCGCTTCCGGAAATTCTTCGTCGGACTGCGCGATCGCAACATGCCGCTGTATTTCTATTCGCCGGGCGGCCGACTGGAGCAGGCCGTGGCGATGGGCACCCTGCTTCATGAGAAGCCGGTCGTCGCGCGGGTCGGACGAAGCATATTGGCCGATTGCGGCTTCGAAGCGCAGGACAGCGACGCCTGCCTGAAGCTGAAGCAATCCGGCCGTGAACTGCATGGCGAGTTGTCGACCCGCGGTGCGCTATGCGGTTCGGCCTGCCCCTATGTGATGCTTGGCGCATCCACCCGCGAGATCGCACCGGATGCAGCACTTGCGGTGCACTCCGCGCGAGTCGTCGTCACATTCACCGGCGGAACGCCGACGCCAACCGTGATGGCGGAGGCCAACGTTCGTGCGCACGAGCGTTCCGACCGCAACGTCGCGACCTATTTCGCCAGAATGGGAGCCGACACCGGCCTGCTGGCGCTCGCCAGGACCGTGAAATTCGAGGACATGCATGTGCTCACCCGCGAGGAAATCGTGCGCTTCGGTATCGACCGGCGCGAATTCGTGGAGAGCTCCTGGATCTTCGAGCCCGGCGCGCGCAGCATGGTGCGCAAGATCGCGGTGCAGCGCAGGGCAGGGGAGGCGTCGTTCCGCACGATCCAGTGGCGGGTGATCTGCTTCGACAGCGATCGCCTCGAGCTGGATTTCCAGCGCCCGATCCCCGCCAACGCCGCCTTCGCCACGATTTCGCTGTCCAACGGCGGCGCCGAGCTGCTTGGGTTCACCTATCCACCGGCGCGAGGCTCGGGTGTCGAACAGTGGGGCGTGCGGCTGACAAAAGCGTCGCTGCAGCCGTTACTCGATTTGCCGCAAGCCGACTTCACCGAGACCGTCGAGACGTCGGATGGGCGGAAGCTTCCGCAAAGGGAAAGGCTCTCCAGCGACGGTTTGGCGCGCGCGCTGGACAATCTGATTGGCACCTGTCCGCCGGCGAAGAACCAAACCGTCGGCGCAATCGATCGGGCGCGGGCGAAGTAGCGCCGCTTTGCACGCGCATCGAGATGCGCAAGCGCGCTTCATGCCACGCATGATCATTTTTCATGCAAATGCATCAAACTATTTGATATAGAGCTACCGTGACTACCCGCTTCGCTCCCACCGCATTGATGCTCGGCAATATCGTCACCGGCTGCGCGATCCTGGCGCCGGCGGGGATGCTGAGCGAATTGTCGGAAAGCCTCGACGTCAGCATCCGCACCGCGGGTCTATTGATCACCTTCGGCGCGGTCGTGCTGTGCATCGGCTCGCCCGTCACGGCGTGGCTCACCGGCCGGATCGAGCGTCGTACCTTGCTGACGTCGGTGCTCGCGGTGCTTGCGATCACCAACGTTGCGTCAGCTTTTGCGCCCGACTATGCGAGCCTGCTCGCGATCCGCCTGATCATGCTGGCGGTCGGCGTGATCTACACGCCGCAGGCAGCGGGCACGGCGGCGCTGATCGTGCCGGTGGAGAAACGCGGCAGCGCGATCGCCTATGTCTTTCTCGGCTGGTCGCTCGCCGCTGCGGTGGGACTGCCGCTGATCACTTATGTCGCCAGTCGCTTTGGATGGCAGACGGCCTATGCCGGTATCGGCGCCCTCGGCTTTGTCAGCTTCCTGCTGCTGCTGTGGCGCCTGCCCGGAGGCCTCGTGGCGTCGCCGGTCGCTCTCAAGACCTGGCTCGATCTCGGTCGCAACCGGATGGTCGTGCTGCTGTTGTCGATCACCGTCCTGCAGACGTCGGGTCAGTTCAGCGTGTTCACCTTCATGGGGCCGCTGCTGAAGAAGCTCACCGATGCGGGCCCCGATGCGATCGGGCTGGTGTTCGCCCTGTACGGCGTGTTCGGCTTTGTCGGCATTGCCTTTGCGACCCGGATTGTCGATTCCTGGGGCGCGTACCGGACCTCGCTGCTGTTCACGTCGCTGATCTTTATCGGCATCACCGGCTGGGCGCTCGGTGCCGGGATCTATCTTCTGATGGCGATTTCGGTTGCAATTTGGGGGATTGGCTTCGCCGCCACCAACTCCATGCAGCAGGTACGGCTGGTGGCCGCCGCCCCTCCGCTTGCGCCGGCATCGGTGTCGCTCAACACCTCCGTGCTCTATGTCGGCCAGGCGATCGGATCTGCCGTCGGCGGCGTGCTCTATGCAGGCGATTTGCTGCATACGATTGGGTTCGTTGGCGCAACTTTCGTGGCACTGGCGCTGGCCATCGTGGTCATGACCCGGCCGCGCTCTTCGGGCGGATGACGCGGCCGGCCATAATCTGCCGCGCTTTTTCCGGTTAAACGGCCTCGAACACGCTTGGCAAGGCAAGTGCTGTTGGGATAAGCGGAACCGGCCAGTGCGATGTGCCCGGCCTTCCGTTCGACCCCATTCAACGAGAGTAAGACGACATGAGATTGATACTGGCGTGTGCCATTGTCCTTTGCTCGGCCGCGGCGTTGGCGCAATCGGCGCCGCCGATGGTCGGCGACAAGCCGCTGGTTCAGGTCACGCCCAAGGAAGCCAAAAGCGCCAAGGAAAAACCGAAGGCGCCGGCGGGCAAGCCACAATCGATCGCAGTCCGGCTGCAGGCCTGCCAGGACATCGATGACCAGACCAAGGAGCGGCTGAATTGCTACGACGCCGTGCTTGCGCCGGCGCCGAAGCCCAAGGCGGCCGCGGCCAAGACCGTGATGGAGTGCAAGTTCGTCAAGGAAGAGGACGAGCGCCTCGGCTGCTACAACGGCTTCGTCGACAGCATGCCGAAGCTGCCGAAGTCCTGATCACGGCTTCTGTGCATGATCTCCGCGCATCCGCGTTCCGCGCTTGTCGCGAGGGAAAACCGGTACCTACTTTGCGTTGACGCGGCCCTGCGAGCCCGGATCATGCGCTTGCCCTAGTCGCAAATCCGCGTCAGCGTCGCCTTGAAGGTGACGCCCGGCAGCTGCAGCGCTGTGCCCTCGAAATCGACGATGCTGCCGCCGTCCTTGCCTCGCAGTGTCACCGTGATCCGATCGGTTCCGAACAGCGGCTTGAACGAGGGATCGTCGTTATGGCGTTCGGTCGCGATCCTGGCCTGAATCATGTCGCCTTCGCCGCTGTAGCTGCCAATGAAAGCGAAGGCGGAGTTTCCGCCGCGAAACTTACCGCCAACGGCGTAAATGACGCCACTGCCCGTGCCATGAACCGTGTGAAATTGAACCTTGTAGAGCCCGTTCTGCAATCTCGTCCCCGATGGTTGCAAATTGTCATACGTTGCAGGTTAGGACCCGGTTTCAACGCAAACAATCCTGCGGTCCGATAAAGGCGGGGCCATCAACATCACATTTTGATCATGGACCGCGCATGAGCGCTGGCCGATGATCTCACAGCGATGGCGAAGCAAGAAGAAAGTGTTCGCCGATTACCGGCTGGCGGAGGACGGCGCGCCCGAAGCGACCCGCATCGACGGCGCGGCCATCTTCACCAGCACTTCCTCGATCGGATTCTTGGTCCAGGCTTGCGTGACATAGTCGCGGTGCGTGATACCGGCGCTTGTCTCGGTAAAGAGCACGCTGCCCGGGCGCAGCGGCCGGTTCATGTCTTCGGATGACGCGATGCCCTTGTCGCGCAGCATGCGCATCAGCTCGCGGTTACGGCTCGCCGTGTAGTGCGTGTATGAGCTGACGAAGAAGCCGTTGCGGTGATTCTCGATCCAGTTCGCGAACTTGTCGAGTTCCCCATAGATCGCATCGAGCAGGATCACGCCACGGACCCGGTCGCTGATGCCGCCGACCTCGAGGCTCCATGCGGTCGGCAGGAAACCGCCGCTATAGCCGACAATGACGATCGGCATTTTCTCGAAGGCCTTGGCGGAGGCGGGATCGCCGTAGAGCCGGGCGAGGTTGTCGACGGATTCGGCCATGAAGCGCTTGAAGCCGCCGGGCTGCCAGAACTTGCCGGCGGAGGAGTCGGCGGCATCGACGGCCATCTGAGGCGCGAGCAGTACGGCGTTGACGCCGGAGTCTGAAATCTGCTGCGGCACGAGCTGGCGGTCGCGCACGTCGCGCTCCAGCGTTGCGCCGTTGCCGTGGAAGAACACCACGATCACGCCGGGCTTCTGTGCGTCGAAATTCTCGGGGATGTGCATCAGCACGCGGCTATCGTTGTAGGCCTGGTCCTGCCAGTAGACGCGGCCGGAATAGCTGCGGTGGCCTTTGCGATCGCCGTTGCCGACATTGAGGAAGGGAGCCTCGGAAGCGGGGTTGTTGCCGTAATAGGGGAAGGCGGAGGATTTCATGCTGACCAGCGTGGTCAGTTCGTCTTTCTGGACCTGCTGCGGTTTCGGCAGTGTCAGCGATGGATCGATTGACGCGACGCGGTAGGTCTGGGTCTGCACCGTGCGCCGCGGGGCGAAATCCGTCATCTGGCGCTGCTGGAAGCTCTCATTCGCGGTCGGGAAACGATCGCGGAATTCCGGCTTCGGGAAGCGCTCGTCAAAAGTGTCGCCGGATGCGGCCGACGCGTTGGCTGCAAGCGTGGTCGGGCTCGGTGCACGACCGCATTGCGTGAGCAGCAGCGACAGGGGAACGACGGCGGTGGCGACGGCGAACGAGCGCCACGAGGCTCCAACAGGGCGAGCATCGCCGCGGCGCGCGACCCTCAAGGGGCGTGCAGCCTGGCTTGCAAAACTATCCGTCCGGTGTGTCGGAACAGTTCCGAGCATCCACCCCCCAAGTCGACCCAAAATCGGCTCATAAGAACGAGCCGGCGTTTAGGTTTCGTTAAGCGTCCGGAAAAAGCTCCCCAAATCCCGAACGCGCCAACTACCTCAGGAAGATCAACACGTAATCGTGTCCTGATTGTGGGAGGCAATTCCTTTTCCGCAGTGCACAGGGGCTGTGGATAACGTAATAGGTAATTTGTTACCTAAATTAACCCTTTGATTTTAACGCATGTTAACGCTGCTTGAATTGGGGGACTGCAGCCTGCACGATTAATCCGAAGCGGCGAGAGGCCTAGGTATCCATATGATGGCATCAGGAACGGGGAGCGCGGCAATGTCGGCGGCCCTAAAATCATGACCTTGCCGGCGCCCATAGCTTTCCGAAGTTCGTGATCGTGTTCGCGGCAATGGAAAACGAAGTTCGGAAAACGGGCGCTGGCCTTCTCGAAGGCGGGCCCTCCGTATCGGTCATTGTCGCCGCAGCGATCGTCGTCGCCGACATGGTCGGGGTCGGCGTGTTCACCAGCCTCGGCTTCCAGGTCAAGGGCATCCCCTCCGGCTTCTCCATCCTGCTGCTCTGGACCATCGGCGGCCTCGTTGCGCTGTGCGGTGTGTTCTCCTATGGCGAGTTGGGGGCGATGTTTCCCCGCTCGAGCGGCGAGTACAATTTTCTGAGCCGCGCCTATCATCCGGCTTTCGGTTTCCTCGCAGGGTTCGTCTCCGCCACCATCGGCTTTGCCGCACCGGTGGCGCTGGCCGCGATGGCGTTCGGCCAGTACGCCAAGACGGTGCTTCCCGACGCGCCACCGCTCTTGCTTGCCCTCGGCGTCGTCTGGCTGGTGTCGATCGTGCAACTCACTGGCGTGAAGCACTCTTCGACCTTCCAGCTGATTTCGACCATCCTGAAGGTGGTCTTGATCGTCGCGTTCCTGATCGCGGGATTCCTGATGCCGGAAAAGCAGCCGGTCATCTTTGCGCCGACATCGGCCGATCTCGGCCACATCGCCAGCGCGCCTTTCGCAATCGGCCTGGTTTTCGTGATGTATTCATTCTCGGGTTGGAACGCGGCGACCTATATCATCGGCGAGTTGCGCATGCCGCAACGCAATCTGCCGCGCGCGATGCTGGCGGGCACGGTGATCGTATCGCTGCTGTATGTGGCGCTGAATGCGGTGTTCCTCCTGACCGCGCCGATGACTGAGCTCGCGGGCCAGCTTCAGGTCGCCAGCATTTCAGGGCGCCATATCTTCGGCGACGTCGGCGGCCGCATCGTCGCGGCGATGATCTGCATCGGGTTGATTTCCTCGATCTCGGCCATGATGTGGATCGGTCCGCGCGTGACGATGACCATCGGCGAGGACATTCCTGCGTTCCGCGTGTTTTCGCACCGCTCGGCCAGCGGCGCGCCGGCCTATGCGATCCTGTTCCAGCTCGCGGTGGCAACTTTGATGCTGTTCACCCAGTCTTTCGAGCTGGTGCTCGACTTCATCCAGTTCGCACTTCTGTTCTGCTCGTTCTTCACCGTGCTCGGCGTGATCAAGCTTCGCATCACCCGGCCCGACCTGCCGCGGCCCTACCGCGCCTGGGGATACCCGGTAACGCCGGTGGTTTTCCTGCTCGTGACCGGTTTCATGATGTACTATCTCTTGACCGAGCGGCCGTTGCAGACGTTTTTGGGTATGTTGATCATGATCTCGGGCCTCGCGATCTACGCCATCTTCCACAAGCGCGCCGAGCCCGGCGCCGCATCCGCATCCTAGGGCCGCACACGACACATGCTTCGCTCGATGAAAATGGCGGCTGTTGCCGCGAGCCTGATTGTTGTGGCCACATTCGGCGCGCGCGCCGCCGATACCGCGACCGTTGACGACACTGCGCGCTTCCTCGCCGGCATGATGCCGTCGGAAGGCTCACCGCTGTTGCCGTTGACCAGGGATCCCTCCTGGCAGCGGCATGCCAAGTTCTTCGACAACGCGTTCGCGCAGCTCGACCAGCGTCAGCTCGCAAGGGTGCGCGCCTGGGCGGACACCAATCTGGCCGCGCCGAAGCCGACCATGTTCTACATGTTCTCGGGCCCGGACTTCCTCTACGCCAACGCGTTCTACGGCCAGGCGACGACCTATGTGATGGCCGCGCTGGAACCGGCGGGCTCGGTTCCGGATCTCGCCAGGCTGCCGCGCGGCACCGTCAATTCCGCGCTGGCAAACATCGAACACTCGCTCAGCACGATCATGAATTTCAGCTTCTTCATCACCAAGCACATGAAGACGGATTTGCATGTCGGCCAGATCGGCGGCACGCTGCCGATCCTGTTCGTGTTCATGGAGCGGTCGGGCAAATCGATCAAGGAGGTTACGCCCGTTTCAATCGACGAGACCGGCGCGGTGCAGACAGGCGAGGGGGGCACAAAGACCAGCACGCCCCGCGGCGTGCGCATCCTGTTCTCGGGCAAGGACGGGGTGGAGAAGACGCTGTATTATTTCTCCACCGACCTCTCCAACAGCGGTGTCAGGTCGAGCGGCTTTCTGAAGTTCTGCCAGACGCTCGCGCCCGGCAACAGCCTGATCAAGAGCGCGTCGTACCTGTTGCACTCCGGCAATTTCAGCACCGTGCGCGACTTCCTGCTCGCCAACAGCGCCACCATCATCCAGGACGATTCCGGAATTCCGCTGGGCAACTACAATACGAAGAAATGGCACTTCTTCCCGTTCGGCCATTACGCCGGTCCGATCAGCGAATTCCCGGGACGCTATCAGCAGTCCTATGCGGAATTGTTCAGGCGCGCCCAGCCGATGGATTTCGGCATCGGCTATCGCTGGCGTACCCATGACTCGAACCTGTTGCTGTCGGTGAGAACGGGGCCGGACGAAACGCCGGTTCCCGATGCAACCGCCTCGACCGAACCGGTCGCGCCGCCGGCAAAGCCGCGTCCGAAAAAACCCAAGCCGGAGCAACCGCGGCACGGCTTCTTCTGGTTCGGTCGGTGAGCTTTCGCAGTTACCAGCGCACGCTCTGGCTCGGCACGACGAAGGCTGTGGTGCTGGCCGGCGCCGGGCTCTGGTCGAAATAGACCAGCGCCGATACGACGAGGATCAGAAGGGCCGCGACCGCGAGCAGGTCAATCTGCCTGGGATCGTGACCATGAGGGCTGATTTTCCAGCGCATTGTTGTTCCTCCCCGAGGAGCAGGGAGACAATGCGCATTGCAAACGCGAGTTCCGGCAAGCCAGCAATGCGGACCGCGCTTGAACGCGCCGCAGCAATCAAGGTGGTGCGTTGACGCCGCGCCAACGTCCGTAACGCCAGGGCAAATACCAGCACGCACCTGATGGCGCCTCGCGCGGTACGTTGTCGATGCCCGACGTGCCGAAGGGATGGCAGCGCAACAGCCGCGCCAGCGTCATCCATCCGCCTGCCCACAGGCCGAAGCGCCCGATCGCCTCGTCGCCATAGACCGAGCAGGTCGGCAAGTGCCGGCAGTTGTATCCGACCAGCGGGGACAGCGTGTGCCGGTAGAGCCAGATCAGCGCGCGGCCGAGATCGCGCGGCAGCCTGCTTAGCGGGCCTGACGCACCGGAACCTTGCGGACGTGAGTCATTCATGGGCAGTCCGCACATTCACGAGCGCACATCTGCGCCGTTCCCGAGCGGGGAACTTATACGACAGGATAGTTGCGCTACTCTTTTGCAACATCGCACAATCATTTGGTAGCACCGCAGCAAGTCGCTATGGACGATACGTAATTGCCCGGATACCATTTTTGTGACGCCTGTGAGATAGAATCGGTGGGCGTCGATTTGGGGCTGTTACTCCTCGCTAGGGGCTTGGGGAAGGAACCAATTTGAGACATTTGAGGTCGCACGATCCTCGCGGCTGGGCGCTCGTCGCTGTAGCCGCATTGTCCCTCGCCGTGTCCGGCGCCGTCTTGACGCCGGGCACTCCCGCGCGGGCCGGCGCGACGCTCGAAGAGCGCAAGCTTCCGATGAAATTCAACTGGGTCGCCTGCGAGCCCAACTGCCAGGGCTGGGTCAGTGCGGTCGGAATTGTCACCTCCGACAGCCCCCGGGAATTCGACGAGTTCGCGCGTGGCCGGGACCTTGCCGGTACGACCGTCGTGCTGGATTCCAGCGGCGGCTCGGTCAACGATTCCATCGCGCTTGGCCGGCGCTTCCGCGATCTGGCCTTGCGCACCACCGTCGGCACCAGTGTCGTCATTCATACCGCGCATGGCGATCGCGGCAGCGTCTCGCCGGAAGCCTATTGCGAGTCGATGTGCGTGTTCCTGCTGTTGTCCGGCAAGACCCGCTATGTGCCGCAACAGGCGCATTTGCGCGTGCATCAGATCTGGATGGGTGACCGCGCCGACGACGCCAAGGCCGCGAGCTATACCGCACAGGACCTGATGATCGTCGAACGCGATGTCGGACGGCTGGCGAAATACACTTTCGATATGGGCGGTTCGGGCGATCTGCTCGCGTTGTCCCTGAGCGTGCCGCCCTGGGAAGAACTGCACGAATTGTCGCCGTCGGAATTGCGGCTGACCAATCTGATCACCACCGATCTGGTCGCCGACGTGTTGCCGCCGACCGAGGCTGCCGCTGTCCCGGTGGCGGAGCTTGCGCCCAAGACGGTGCAGGACCGGTTCGTGAGCGCTCCGGCTGACCCTGCCGTCCAGCCGGTGAAGTCGACCAGGACTGCCGAGGCACTGGTCCCGACCGGCGGTGTGGCGACGCCGGCGAAGTGAGCCTGAATCGTTATTCCTCATCGTAAGGAGCGCGGCCTTGCGCGTCTCGAACCCATGAGGCCGAGCTAGCGCCTCATCCTTCGACGGGGGCCGCTCCTCAGGATGAGGCTATCAGCCCTGCGCCGCGGCGGGCTGCTTGGTGCCGTCCTTGTTGGTGCCGTTCTTAGCCTCGATCTGGCCGATCGCATCCACCACCGCATCGAAGGTCAGCATGGTCGAGGCGTGACGGGCCTTGTAGTCGCGCACGGGCTCCAGCAGCGCGATGTCGGCCCATTTGTGGTCGGCCGCGGGAGGGCTGCCGTTCTCCTTCAGCATCTTGCGAACGGTTTCGCGCAACTCCCGCAATTCGCTGGCGGTTGAGCCGACGACATGGCGCGCCATGATCGAGGACGAGGCCTGTCCCAGCGCGCAGGCCTTCACGTCATGGGCGAAGTCGGTGACGACGGGACCATCCATCTTGAGGTCGATTTTCACGGTCGATCCACACAGCTTGGAATGGGCGGTGGCGCTGGCGTCGGGGTCGGTAAGCCGCCCCAGCCGCGGAATATTCCCCGCCAACTCGATGATCCGCTTGTTGTAGATGTCGTTCAGCATGTGACGAGGTCCCACGTTCCGCCCGCGCCAGGCGCACTTGGCGGGCGGATGTCATCGTCCTATATATGGATGCAAATGCTGGAAATATAGGGCCGGTTCGGCCGGCTCCGGCATAGGTGATGGGACTCAGGCGCCCGGCGGCATGGTCCGCCCCGTCTGCCCGGTGACACTCCGGTCCTTTCGACCGGTCGAACGGAGACGACGATATGGATGGCGCCACGATCAAACCGCTTCGCCCCGGTAAACCTCCCGAGGGCCGCCCGGCCGAGCTCGACCCTTCCGAATTCCTGGCTGCCGCCGTCCGCGCCGACCAGCCACGCCCCTCGCGCGCCGAAGCGGAAGCGGCGGTTGAAACGCTGCTCAGCTATATCGGCGAGAATCCCGATCGCGAGGGCCTGCTCGACACGCCACGCCGGGTGGTCGAGGCCTTCGACGAGCTTTATCAGGGCTACCACCAGTGCCCGGCCGAGGTGCTCGACCGCACCTTTGGCGAAACCGCCGGCTATGACGATTTCGTCCTGATCCGCGATATCGAATTCACCTCGCAATGCGAGCACCACATGATGCCCTTCTACGGCAAGGCGCATATCGCCTATACGCCGGTTGAGCGGGTGGTGGGGCTGTCGAAACTGGCGCGGCTGACCGACATCTTTGCCCGCCGGCTGCAGACCCAGGAGCATCTGACCGCGCAGATCGCGGCTGCGATCGACGAAATTCTCAAGCCGCGCGGCGTTGCGGTGATGATCGAAGCGGAGCATACCTGCATGTCGGTGCGCGGCGTCGCCAAGCATGGTGCGACGACCTTCACCAGCCGCTTCACCGGCATGTTCCGCGACAATCCGGCGGAGCAGGCGCGTTTCCTGTCCATGGTGCGAGGGACTCAGCGTTAGCTGTTCACCCTCGCTGCGAAGAGCGAGGGCTATCCCGTGTCCACATCTGCAGATCGAGAGCGCGAAGAGGGGCT
>Ga0105238_10006180_pt1 | contig 11894 bp, 7 predicted proteins | sample KBSC34metaG_FD_81526 | JGI IMG/M metagenome (GOLD analysis project Ga0105238, IMG submission 81526) | Corn rhizosphere microbial communities from Kellogg Biological Station, Michigan, USA - KBS C3-4 metaG | ecosystem: Host-associated > Plants > Roots > Rhizosphere > Soil | place: Michigan, USA... | reverse complement strand
GGCAAGGGCGACAAGAACGCCGCCGACGGCGCCGCCGTGAACGCGATGCGCAAGCTGATCAACACCGTCTCGATGCGCGGCGTGGTCGTCATCGGCGAGGGTGAGAAGGACCACGCGCCGATGCTGTTCAACGGCGAGGAGGTCGGCGACGGCTCCGGCCCCGAGTGCGACGTGGCCGTGGACCCGATCGACGGCACCACCCTGGCCGGCAAGGGCATGCCCAACGCGCTGGCCGTGATCGCGGTCGCCGACCGGCACAGCATGTACGACCCCTCCGCGGTGTTCTACATGGACAAGCTGGTCACCGGCCCCGAGGCCGCGGACGTCGTCGACATCACCGCGCCGGTCGCCGAGAACATCCGCGCCGTGGCCCGCGCCAAGCGCCGCGAGCCCGGCGACATCACCGTGGTGGTGCTGGACCGACCGCGCCACGAGGGCCTGGTCGCCGAGATCCGCGAGGCCGGCGCGCGCATCAAGTTCATCTCCGACGGCGACGTGGCCGGCGCCATCATGGCCACCCGCCCCGGCACCGGCGTGGACCTGCTGCTCGGCGTGGGCGGCACGCCCGAGGGCATCATCGCGGCCTGCGCCATCAAGTGCCTCGGCGGCGTGATCCAGGGCCGGCTGTGGCCGAAGGACGACGCGGAGCGCGAGCGCGCGCTGGACGCCGGCCACGACCTGGACCGCGTGCTGCTCACCGGCGACCTGGTCTCCGGCGAGAACTGCTTCGTGGCGATCACCGGCATCACCGACGGCGAACTGGTCCGCGGCGTGCACTACACCGGCGGCGGCGCGACGACGCAGTCGCTGGTGATGCGGTCGAAGTCCGGGACGGTGCGCAGGATCGACTCCGAGCACCGGCTGGACAAGCTGCGGCAGTACAGCGCGGTGGCGTTCCACTGAGAGCCGGCACCGAGGGCGCTTTCCAGTAAGGACCCTGGCAAACCCCTCAGTATTCGAACAAAAAGACGCCTCACCCATTCGCCTTCACACCCCTGGCACCAGAACCTTTTCCGTGGTGCCCTGGTGAGGTGAGCGCAGAGTCGATCGGCGGCGGCCGGCAAGCGCCGGCCGCCGCCGGCGAGAAGAACGAGGTGGCACTGGTCTTCGCCGGCGTCATGCTGGGCATGCTCCTGGCCGCGCTGGACCAGACCATCGTCTCCACGGCACTGCCCACGATCGTCTCGGACCTCGGCGGCGCCAACCACATCTCCTGGGTGGTGACCTCGTACCTACTGGCGTCCACGGCGCTGACGCCGCTGTGGGGCAAGCTCGGCGACCAGTTCGGGCGCAAGCGGGTCTTCCAGACCGCGATCGTCATCTTCCTGATCGGCTCGGCGCTGTGCGGGCTGTCGCAGAACATGGGCGAGCTCATCGCCTCCCGCGCGCTGCAGGGCGTCGGCGGCGGCGGGCTGATGGTGCTGGCGATGGCGCTGATCGCCGACGTCGTCCCGCCCCGCGACCGCGGCAAGTACCAGGGCGTGGTCGGCGCGGTGTTCGGCGTGGCCAGCGTCATCGGGCCGCTGATCGGCGGCTTCTTCGTCGACAACCTCAGCTGGCGCTGGGTGTTCTACGTCAACCTGCCGATCGGCGCGGTCGCGCTGGTCGTCGTCGCGATCGGGCTGCGCACCCACACCGCGCACCGCAAGCCGGTCATCGACTATCTCGGCACCTTCCTCATCGCCGCCGCGGCCAGCTCGCTGATCCTGATCACCAGCTTCGGCGGCAGCACCTGGGCCTGGAGCTCGTGGCAGGTGAACCTGTGCGCGGCGATGGCGGTGGTGTTCCTGGTCGCGTGGTTCTTCGCGGAGAAACACGCCAAGGAACCGGTCCTGCCGCTGCACCTGTTCCGGAACTCGGTGTTCACCATGTGCAGCACCATCGGGTTCGTCGTCGGCTTGTGCATGTTCGGCAGTCTCACGTTCCTGCCGCTGTACCAGCAGATCGTGCACGGCTCGACGCCCACGGTCTCGGGTCTGCAACTGCTGCCGCTGATGGCCGGCGTCCTGGTCGCCTCGATCGGCTCCGGGCAGCTGATCAGCCGGACCGGCCGCTACAAGATCTTCCCGATCGTCGGCACGGCGGTGATGACGGTCGGCGCCTGGCTGCTGTCCCAGATGACCGACACCACCTCCACGGCCTCCAACGCGGTCGCGATGCTGGTCTTCGGCCTCGGTCTGGGCCTGGTCATGCAGGTCCTGATCATCGCGGTGCAGAACAACGTCGACTACGAGGAACTCGGCACGGCCACCAGCGCCGTGACCTTCTTCCGCTCCATCGGCGGCGCGTTCGGGGCGTCGCTGTTCGGCACCATCTTCAACAACAAGCTGACGGCTGAGATCAAGACCGCGGTGGCCGACGGCACGATCATCCCGACGTTCCCGTTCCAGAAGGCGATCGAGGACCCGAAGCTCATCAAGCAGTTCCCGAAGTCGGAGTCGCAGCCCTTCCTGCACACCTACGCTCACGCGCTGCACTACGTCTTCCTCTACTCGATCCCCTTGTGCATCCTGGCTTTCGTGCTGTCCCTGTTCCTCCGCGAAGTCCCGCTGCGCACCACGACCCGCGGCACCGGCACGGCCGAGGCGTCCACCGGCCCGACGCAGCGCACGTCGATCGACGAGCTGGAGCGCGCCCTGACGCGCCTGTCGAGCCGCCAGAACGTGAAGGACCGCTACTCGCAGACCATCGCCAAGTCGGGCATCGACATCACGGTCCCGGAGGCCTACGGCCTGTTCCGGCTGAAGCAGTTCGGCCCGACCCCGGTCGAGCAGATCCCGGACCGGTTGAACATGCCGATGTCCGAGATCCGCCCGCACCTGGACACGCTGGTCTCCACCGGCCGTGCCGCCCTCGAGGGCAGGCCGCCACACCAAACCGTGGTGATGACCGAGGCCGGCGAGGCCGCGGTGGACGCGCTGTGCGCCGCGCGGCGCGCGATCCTGACCGACCAGCTGGACGGCTGGTCGCCCGAGCAGCATGCGGAACTGCTGACGATGCTGCGGCAGCTCGCCGATTCCACGATGGACCAGGAGGACCGGCGGCTGCTGACGACCGAGCCCTCCGGAACGGCGGCGGCCGCGGAGGCGTAGGGCGGCGGTGGACCAGGCGGACCGGCGGCTGCTGCGGAGATGTAGAGCGTCGATGGACCAGGAGGACCGGCGGCGCCTGACGACCGAGCCCTCCGGAACGGCGGCGGCTGCGGAGGCGTAGGGCGGCGCGGTTCAGACAGCGGCGGCCCGGGCGAGTCGAAAGATCCGCCCGGGCCGCCGCCTGTCCGCTCTGATCCCTAACCGATCTCCCGCAGCCGCGGCAGCATCTCGGCCAGCTGCTCCGCCCGGGCCACCGGGTCATCGGTCTGCAGGATCAGCAGCGGGTCGCTGATCCCGACCGCCGCGAACTCCTCGACCTTGCGCCGCACCTCGTCGAAGTCCTCGCCGACGCGGATCTGCACCGAGCGGCGGATGGTCGCCGGGTCGCGGCCGACGTCGGCGCAGTGCCGGTCCAGGACCGCCGAGGACTCGGCGACCTCCTCCGGCGTGCCGCCCGCCGCGTTCCACACCGCCGCGTACTCCGCGGCCATGCGCAGCGTGCGCTTGCGCCCGCTGCCGCCGATCCAGATCGGCGGGTGCGGGGTCTGCACCGGCTTGGGCTCGGCGATCGCGTCCTTGAGCTGGTAGTGCTTGCCGTCGAAGGAGGTGCGGGTCTCGGTCCACAGCGAGGTGATGATCTTCAGCGCCTCCTCCAGCCGGTCCGCGCGGTCCCCGGCCGTGCCGAAGGGCAGCCCGAGCATCGTGTGCTCGTTCTCGGCCCACGCCGCGCCGATCCCGAACTCCAGCCGGCCGCCGGACAGGTGGTCGACCGTCACCGCCATCTTCGCCAGTTCGGCGGGGTGGCGGTAGGTGTTGCCGGTGACGGAGCAGCCGATCCGCACGTGCGAGGTCAGCGCCGCCATGCCGGCCAGCGCCGTCCAGGCCTCGAAGATGTCCTTGGTGTCGTCGCCGCCGAGGCTGGCGAAGTGGTCCATGTTCCAGCAGTGGTCGAAGCGGGCTTCGTCGGCGATGCGCCAGACGGCCTTGTACTCGTCGATCGTCGCGTCTTGGCTGAGCTTGATCCCGAAACGGAGGTTCGCCATACGCTCAGTCCTACCGCATCGCCGCCTACTTCGCCGAAAGGGCCCCGAGCTTCTTGCGGGAACGCTTCCCGGCGAGTTCGTCCTCGACCTGAGCCAGCCACGGCCAGGCACCCAACGCGGCGAACCGGTCCGCCGCCGCCTCCAGCCGCGCACGGTCCCCGTCCAGACGCCCGAAGGCGAGCAGCGTGCGCGCCTCCTCGTACCGGTCCTCGGTCTCGGCGTGCAGCCGCAAGGCCTTCTCGAAGTGCTGCTTGGCCTTGGCCCCCTTGGCCGGGGCGGCCTGCCCGAGACACCGCTCGGCGACCGCCCGCACCACGATCGACATCGACGCCGCCGACGCCTCCCGCGCCTGCTCGGCCACGTTCCGGGCCCGCGCGGCATCGCCGGACCGCACCAGCGCTTCGACCAGATCGCCGGCCACGGGAAGCACCGACGGGTCCTGAACACCGAGCCGCTCCAGCGCTTCCGCGACTCCGGCCAGCACGGTCGCCGCGGCGCCCCACTTCCGGTCGGCCACCAGAGCCACGCCGACGGCATGCTGCGGCCACAGCCCATAAGCCTCGGAGCCTGAGGACTCGACCTCCACCAGCGCGGTGTCCTCAGCCGGCGCACCCATCAGGGAACTGATGCGAAGAGCGAGCCCGCGTGCCACGGCCCGGATCGGCTGCTGTCCCAGCCGATTCGCGAGCGCGGCCGCCTCCATCGCGTCTTCGCGAGCGGCCAGCCAGCGTCCCGCTCGGTAGCCGACCTCCGAGCGTACGACCAGCAGGGCGGGCAGATGCTCGGCCGCCCCATACGCACGCAATAGGGCGATAGAGCGATCCAGCACTGCTGCCGCTCCCCTGACATCGCACGTCCACATGGCCCCGGCCGCGATCGCCGGAATCGTCAGCGGACCCATGTCCAGCGGATCCGAGAGCAGCGCCGAGGAGACCACCGGAGCCAGCATCGCTTCGGCGTCGATGGCGCGGCCGGCCAGGATCAGGGCTATCGCGGTGGTGTGGCCGCCGGTCTCCAGCAGGGTCTTGATCTTGGTCTGCGGAGTGCGCAGCACCGAGGTGCGGGTGGCGATGGTGTCCAGGCGGTGGTGCACGGTCGCGTCATCGGACAGCACGCGCGCCTCGCGGATCGCGCGGCCGACGCCACCGAGGTCGCCGAGCAGCCGCGCGGTGTCGGCGGCGCCGGTCAGCCAGCGGGCCCGGGCGCCCGGATCAGGGGTCAGAGTCGCCGCGCGTCCGTAGGAGGATCGCGCCGCTTCCAGCGCTCCTCGCATCCGCGCGCCGTCCGCGGCGCGGCCCAGCGCCTCGGCCGCCGGACCGTCGGTCCCGGCCGCCGCGCCGGCGAGATGCCGGGCGAGGATCTCGCCCTTCTCCGCCTCGCGCAGCTCGGAGATGGCGTCGACGAACGCCGCGTGCGTCTCCTGGCGCTCGGTCGGAGTGGCCGTCGCGTAGATGGACGTGGCCACGCCGTGGTCGCGGAACCGCCAGCCGGAGGTCGTGGCCTCGACGAAGCCGTCGGCGACGGCCGGAGCCAGATCGCTGACATGCAGCCCGAGATGCTCCAGCGCACCGCCGACCTCGTCGATGTGACCGGTCGCGCTCGCGGCCAGGACGAGGAGCGCCCGCGTCGTCGCCTTCGGCAGGTCCCCGCTCGCCGCCGGCCGCTGGAGTTGCACCGCCACGGCGCCGAGCGCGCCGAAGGGGGCGCGGCGCACGTCTTCGACGCAGACGACCCATGCCACAGCCGCGCGCCTGGTGTTGCGGACGGCCACCGCGATCGCGGTCGCCGACTCCTTGTCGAGCAGATGCGCGTCGGCGATCACCGCGAGCACCGGCTGCACCGCCGCCGCCTGCACGAGCAGTTCCGCGGCGGCCTTGCCGGCGTGGACGGCCCCGCGGTCGAGGTCGAATCCCGCCTCGCCGTCGAGCAGCGGCCGCACCAGATCGGCCAGACCGGCGAACGCCGTGTTCTGGACGGCCTGCGAGGCCGGCTCAGCCTCCGCGTTCGTCTTGGTCTTCGTCTTCTGGGTCGGCGCGGCTTGCATACCTCCAGCGCGCAGCAGGCATAAGCCTTCGACGACGGGACCCGCGATCCCCGCGGATTCCGCCGGAGCCGCGCCGCCGAGCAGGACGGCGCCACCCAAGCCACGCCGCACGTGCTCAAGAAGGGTCTGCACGGGCTGCCGCATACGTATCAGCCTACTGGCGGAACGCTCGCGATATGTCTGATCCGGCCAACCGTGCTCCGGATGAGACCTGCGGGGCGGGTGGGACGGCGGTGACTCGGAGGTGAATAGCCGGTTATCGCCGGTTATCGGCGATCGAGCCGATACACCAGCTTCAGCCCGGACCACGTGGCGTCGACCGCCGCGATCTTCACGTCCACCAGCCCGATCGGCAACGCGAGCGCGTCCTCGCGCACCACGCCCTCCGTGACATCGGTCACGACGCCAGAAGCCTTCTTCGGCCAGCACATCCACAACGCACCGCTCTTGGCGAGCAACGACGGGAGGGTCGCGTAGCCGTCGGTGAGCGTCGCCCGGTCCTTGGCGAACGCGACGATCACGTCGTAGGGCCCCGCGCCGCCGTCCTCGGTCGTCTCGACCGTGACGTCGTAGGGCAGCGGCTGGGGATCGAAACCTTCGGGGGCGTCGTGGAAGAGCACGTAGTGCCCGGCCTTGATGCCGAGCTTCTTGGGCAACGGGGTGCCGGAGTAGCCGGAGGACTGCGAAGACTGCGGGGAGGTCACGTCCGCAACCCTAATAGGGCGGGGAAGCCACCCCGAGTAACTCCGCCGCCACGAACCGTCTTCGCCGGGCCGCCCCGGCAAACGCTCCGTGCCGGGCCGTCACAGTTCCGTAAGGAGCGGAAAGCCCCGATCACAGCCTCGGACGGTGTTCCCTTGAACCGTGAGGAGAGCTGCAGGCACTATGTCGGGAAATGAGTGATCAGGAAGGTGGCGTTCCGATGAGCACGCCGGACACTGCGAGCGCCGTCGTCGGCGACAGCCCCGCCACCGACCGTGACAGCGCCGAGCCCACGTCGGGTGCGCTGGACGCGCCGGACGCACCGGCCGCGCTGGACGTCCTGGTCGTCGACGACGACGCCACCGTCGCCGAGGTCGTCGCCGCGTACCTCACTCGCGCCGGCTACAACGTGCGCCGCGCCGCCGACGGGCCCGAGGCCGTCGCGGCGGCGGCCGAGCACCTGCCGGACCTGATGGTGCTGGACCTGATGCTGCCCGGCTTCGACGGCTACGAGGTGCACCGGCGCGTGCGGGCCCTCGGCGAGGTCCCGGTCATCATGCTCACCGCGCGCGGCGAGGAGGGCGACCGGATCCTCGGGCTGCAGGTCGGGGCCGACGACTACGTCACCAAGCCGTTCAGCCCGCGCGAGCTGGTGCTGCGGGCCGGCAGCGTGCTGCGCCGGTCGCGCGGGCACGGCCGGAACCACGGCGCCGAGCCGGCGCAGGCCCCTGAAATCCTGGTCGCCGGCCGCCTGGAGGTCGATCTCACCGCGCACCAGGCCCGGCTGGGCGGCGAGCCGCTGGCGCTGACCGGCCGCGAGTTCGACCTGCTGGCGTTCCTGATGGCGAACCCCGGCCAGGCGTTCAGCCGCGCCGAGCTGATGCGGCAGGTCTGGGGCTGGTCCTTCGGCGACCAGTCGACCGTCACGGTGCACGTGCGGCGGCTGCGGGAGAAGATCGAGGCCGACCCGGCGGCGCCGTCGCTGATCGTCACCGTCTGGGGCGTCGGCTACCGACTCGAAGCGCCGGAGGGCGTCGATGCGTGACCTGCTGCTGATCTTCGCCATGGGCGGCGGCTCCGCGGTCGGGGCGTCGCTCATCGGCTGGCTGGCGTTGCGGATCCTGCGCGGGCGGTCGCTGCGGGCCTCGCTGTTCGCCTCGGCCGCGACCGCGGTCCTGGCGGTCGTCGCCGGCATCGTGATCGCCTCCCGCGCGATGTTCATCTCCTCGCACGACGCCGGGGTCTCCCTGATCGTCTCGCTGTCCGGCGCGGCGGTGACGCTGGCGCTGGCCGCGCTGCTGAGCCGCAGCCTCGCGCACGACAGCCGTACGCTGACCAGCGCGTTGCAGGCGCTCGGGCAGGGCGAGGCCGTCCCGGATCCGGCGCGGCACGGCAAGGCCCTGATGACCGGCGAGCTGGCCGCGCTGGACCGCGAACTGCGCGCGACGCAGGTGAAACTGGCCGAGTCGCGGGAGCGGGAGCGGGCGCTGGAACGCTCACGGCGGGAGCTGGTCGCCTGGGTCTCGCACGATCTGCGCACCCCGCTGGCCGGGCTGCGCGCGATGGCCGAGGCGCTGGAGGACGGTGTCGCCACCGATCCGGCCCGCTACCACATGCAGATGCGGCAGGCCGCGGACCGGCTCGCCGGCATGGTCGACGACCTGTTCGAGCTCTCACGCATCCACGCCGGCGCCCTGCGGCTGACCCTGGAGTCGGTGGCGCTGGCGGATCTGGTGGACGGTGCGCTGGCCGAGGGGCAGCCGTTGGCGCGGGCCCGCGGGATCGAGCTGTCCGGCGTGGTCACGACCCCGGCGACGGTGCGCGGTGATGTCAGGGAACTGTCTCGCGCGCTGTCGAACCTGGTGGTGAACGCGATCCGGCACACGCCCGAGGACGGCACCGTCCGGATCGAGGCCTCGGCACTGTCCCCGGCCGGCAAGGACGGCGAGCAGCAGGTGCTGCTGTCCGTGACCGACGCCTGCGGCGGGATCCCGGAGGAGGACCTGGAACGGGTCTTCGACGTGGCGTGGCGGGGGACGGCCGCGCGGACGCCGGAGACGGAGAGCCCGGTGGGGGCCGGGGCCGGTCTGGGGCTGGCGATCGTGCGCGGCATCGCCGAGGCCCATTCGGGTGCTGTCACGGTCGGCAACGTCGACGGCGGCTGTCGTTTTGAGATGCATCTGCCCGTCCCGGCGTGAGGATCTGGGCGGTGGCCGACCACCACCGGCGGGCCGGCGGCTCGATCGAGGTCGGCGTGGTGCTCGGAGGCACGGCCGCGGTGTCGAACGCGGTGCTGAACAGCTTGTAGCGGGTGGGTTTTCGGGTCGGCGGCATCGAGTTCGGTGCCGCCGGCTTTGTGTGTGTGGAGTCGCAGGCGTTCTTTATGGCTTCGTGCCTGCCCGGCAAGCCGCCCACCCATAAACGCCGGCCGGCGGATGCCCCCTCCGCACCCGCCGGCCGACGAAGCTCGCGACCACCACCCACGCCTCACTCCTGCGCGATAGCCGCCAGCAGATCCAACCCCGCCGCACGCCGCGCCGGCCGCGCTGCCGCGACCACCCCCGCGACCGCCCCCGCGGCCAGAATCACCACCAGCGTCCCCGGCGACGCCGCGAAGCCGATCGCCGTCGCGCTCCCCGCTTTCCCCGCCGCGCGCACCAGCGCCCAGGCCAGGAACGTGCCGAGCGCGACCCCGCCCAGCGTCCCGAACAGCGCCACCAGCAGCGACTCCCAGCGCACCAGCGCCCGCGTCTGCCTCCGCGTCAGCCCGACCGCGCGCAGCAGCCCGAGTTCCCTGGTCCGCTCATGAACCGACAGCGCGAGCGTGTTCGCGATCCCCGCCAGCGCGATCACGATCGCCAGCACCAGCAGCACGTACGAGATCGTGAGCACCACGTCCACTCCCGAAGCCTGCGCATCCGCATACTGCTGCCGATCCTGCACATCCGGGCTGCCGTAAGGCACCACGGCCGCCGCGATCGCCGGACGCGCCGCCGCGACGGAGGTCCCCGGGGCCGGCTTCACGATCACCGACGTGTCCGTGACCTGATTCGCATGCGCCGACCACGCCGTCGCGTCGATCAAGTACCCGTCGAAGGAACCGCGCGGCCCGTAGACGAAGCCGACCGGCACCGTGGTCGTCGTCCCGTCCGGGAAGACGACCGCGACCGAACTGCCCAGCGGATGCTTCTTCGCCTCGGACGCCGAGACCCCGATCTCGCGGCCTCCCGCCAACGCCGCCGCCGAACCGCCCCGCACGTCCAGCGACACAGCCTCCCCGAGCTTCCCGGTGTCGGCGAACGTCACATTCGTCGCCGCGCCGCCGACCGAAGCGGTCCCCCGCCCGATCCCCACGGCCGCCGCGACCCCCGGCACCTTCTGCAGATCGGCGGCCAGCTGCGGGCTCAGTCCCCCGCCCCCGAAGGCCGGCGACGACACCGCGAGGTCCCCGACGAACGACCGATCCACATCAGACTTCAGTGACCCCTTCACCGACGTCGCGAACACCGTCAGCAGCGTCACCACCGCGACCCCCACCATCAGCGCCGTAGCCGTCGCCGAAGTCCGCCGCGGATCGCGCGCGGCGTTGCGCCGCGCCAGCACCCCGGTCGTCCCCGCCAACCGGCCGCCGCCGGTGACCACCGATCCGAGCACCCGCACCGCCGCCCGGGCCGCGACCGGCCCGAGCATCACCACGCCGACCGTCGTGGCCGCGGCCCCGGCCCCGGCCATCGCCAGCGAACCGCCCGCCACAGCCAGCGCCACACCGCCGGCCAGCAAGAAAACGCCGAGAGGCGTCCGCACACGCCCGAACCCGGACTGCGTCTCCCCCACCGACGCCTCCCGCAACGCCGCCAAAGGCGCCACGCGCGAAGCCCGCACGGCCGGCGACAAAGCAGCCAAAGCCGTCACGCCGATGCCGACCGACAAGGCGATCGCAATCGTCGATCCGGTGACCGCCAATCCCCCGGCGGGCAAAGCGAAACCGGCCGCGTCGAACAAAGCCTTCAGCGCCTGCGCGATCCCCAGTCCGCCGACAACACCCACCGCCGAAGCCGCCAACCCCAAAGCCGCAGCCTCCGCCAACGACGACCGCAGAATCTGGCTTCGCGACGCCCCAAGGGCCCGCAACAAAGCGTTCTCGCGGGTCCGCTGCGCGATGAGAATCGTGTACGTGTTGTGGATCGAGAACGCCGCCACCAGCAACGCCACAGCCGCGAACACCAGCAGGAATCCCTTGAAGAACGTCAGGAACGCCTTACCGATCGCGTCCGTATTCGCCTTCGTATAAGCGGCCCCGCTGATCGCCGAAACGCCCGGCGGCAACGCCTTCGTCACCGAAGCGACTACGGCATTCTGGGACACCCCGCCCTTGGCGGCGACCAGAATCTGCGACGCCTGCCCAGGACGCCCGATGTACTTCTCCGCGACCGTCTGTGTGAATCCGGCAAACGTCACCTGCCCGATCCCGCCCTGCGTCCCGAATCCGGCGATCCCGACGATCGTGACGCGCACCGGCAACGGAGTCTGCACGATCGTGGTGTCACCGACCTTCAAGTGCCCCGAGTCCGCGGCACCGCGATTGATCACGACCTCCACCGGCTGCCCCGCCGCCACATCCTGCGGCGCGCGCCCGGCGACCAAGTGGTACGGGTTCAAGGCGGCCGAAGGGATCCAGTTGCCCGCCGTACGCGGCGGCCCGTTCCCGCCGACGGCCTTGCCGTCGGCTCCGAGCAGCTGCCCGTAGCCGACGATGTCGGGCTGCGCGTCCGCGACACCGGGCGCCGTCCGCAGCGAATCGGCGAGCTGCGACGGCACCGGAGCCCGCAGGCCGCCGAGCGGCGCGCCGTTCCCGCTCGCCGCGATCAGCGTGTCCGACCGCACGACCGCCGCGACGTGGGAGTCGGCGGTCGCGAAGAGAGTGTCGAAGTTGCGCGACAGCGTCGCGTTCAACGTGAGCGTGCCGGCCAGGAAGGCGACGCCGAGGAACACCGCGAGGAACGTCCCGATCAG
>Ga0105238_10006179_pt1 | contig 11894 bp, 9 predicted proteins | sample KBSC34metaG_FD_81526 | JGI IMG/M metagenome (GOLD analysis project Ga0105238, IMG submission 81526) | Corn rhizosphere microbial communities from Kellogg Biological Station, Michigan, USA - KBS C3-4 metaG | ecosystem: Host-associated > Plants > Roots > Rhizosphere > Soil | place: Michigan, USA... | reverse complement strand
TGCCCGCCATGCACGTGCGGGTCGATTCGACGGCCGCGCTGATGGCGCTGGCGGCGGACGCGACGGTGGGTCGGGTGGTCATGAACGACGAGCACGAGCTGATGGACAGCGCCCCGGACCTGACGCTGATCAACCAGCCCCAGGCGGCCGCCTCCGGCAAGCTCGGGTCGGGCGCGACGGTGGCGGTGCTGGACACCGGCACCGACTACAAGCGCGCCCCGTTCAACTGCACCGCGGCCGGCGCCTCGGGCTGCCCCATCGTCTACGCGCAGGACTTCGCCCCCAGCGACAACAGCGTCGACGACAACGGTCACGGCACGAACGTGTCCGGCATCGTGCTGTCGGTGGCCCCGGCGGCGCACATCGTCGCGCTGGACGTCTTCAGCGGCGCCACCGCCTGGACGTCCGACATCATGACGGCCATCGACTGGGTCATCCAGAACAAGGCCAAGTACAACATCGTGGCCATCAACATGAGCCTGGGCGGCGGGACGTCGTCGACCACCTGCCCGTCTGATCCGCTGGCGGTCAGCGTCTCCAGCGCGCGCGCCGCCGGCATCTTGTCGGCGGTCGCCTCGGGGAACTCGGGCAGCCTGAGCGCCATCTCCAGCCCCGCTTGCGGGCCCGACGCCGTCTCGGTCGGCGCGGTGCACGCCGCGAACCTGGGCGGCATCTCGTGGTCGAACTGCAGCGACGCCACCACGGCCGCCGACAAGGTGGCGTGCTTCTCGTGCTCGTCGTCGTTCCTGACCATCCTGGCTCCCGGCGTGAACATCACCGCCGCCGGCATCACCATGTCGGGCACGTCACAGGCGACGCCGCACGTGGCGGGCGCCATCGCGGTGCTGGCGGCGGCCTTCCCGAACGAATCGGCGACCGACCGGGTGACGCGCCTGACGAAGTACGGCGTGCCGGTGAAGGACGCGCGCAACGGCATCACCAAGCCCCGTCTGGACCTGCTGGCGTCGCTGAACGGCGCGGCTTCCACCACGCCGACCCCGCCCACCACGCCGACGACGCCGACCGCGGGCCCGACCGGCACCATCACGCTGAACGCCAAGGCCAGCTACACCAAGGCCGCCGCCGTCACCGCGACGCTGGCGGTGACCTCGGGCACCGCCACCCAGGTCTGCCTCAGCGAGGCCACCACCTGCACGGCCTACGCCGCGGTCGCCTCGTCGAAGAGCTTCACCCTGTCGAAGGGCGACGGCGCGAAGACCGTGAACGCGTGGTGGAAGGACGCGAAGGGCAACGTCAGCGCCAGCCCGGCGTCGGCGACGATCACGCTCGACACCACCGCCCCCACGAACGGCACCGTCAGCGCCAGCGCCAGCGAGCTGACCGCGACGTTCACCTGGTCGGGCTTCACGGACGCGGGCTCCGGCCTGGCCGGCTATCGCCTGGTCACCGGCACCAGCGCGACGGCCGCCAGCTGCACGGGCACCGCGGCCTACGAGGGGACGGCGACCACCTTCACGAAGGCGATGACGGCCGGCACCATCTACGCCCGCGTCTGCGGCAAGGACGCCATCGGCAACATCGGCACCGGCGCCGCCACGACCATCGTGCTGAAGGCCGGCACGCACCCGGTCAGCCTGGCCTCGCCCAGCTCGACGTCGCTGGTGGGCAACAGCGCGGGCGGCACGCTGAGCACAGACACCTGCCCGGCGGGCCAGGCGCTGGTCGGCTTCGCGGGCAGCCTGTCCACCGCCACGACCGCCGCCACGCATCGCCAGATCAAGGGCGTGTGCGGCACCGTCAGCATCTCGGGTACGGCGGTCACCGTGGGCGTCGGCACGACGATGACGACCCGGGGGCCCGCCGGCACGTCTACCTGGACCCGGAGCTGCCCCGCGAATCAGGTGGTGGTCGGCTTCTCGGGCCGCTCGGGCCTGCTGGTCGATCAGCTCACGTTCACCTGCGCGCCGCTGACGGCTGCCGCCTCCACCGTCGGCTCGGCGCTGACCGTGGGCGCCGCCAAGGCGCTGTCCGCGGTGGGCGGCACGGGCGGCACCGCCTTCGGGACGGTCACCTGCGGCAGCGGTCAGATCGCGAACTCGATGACGGTCCGCTCCGGCGACAACATGGACGCCTTCGCGCTGGCCTGCAGCAGGGCGACCGTCGGGAACTGACCGTCGCGGGGGATGAAGCATCCCCGCGGTATCCCCGCCGGATGCTACTTGCCGCGGAGCTTGTCCAGCCCGGCGAAGGGGTTGTTGAAGGGGCGAGAGGGCTGAACGGGCGGTCGACCGCCGCCGCTCGGCGGGCGGTTCGCGGCGTCGGGGCCGCGGCGGTCCGGGCCGCGGCGATCGCCCATCGGTCCGGGGCCGGAAGCGGGGCGGCCCGTCGAGTCGTTGCGGGGGGCACCGGCGGTGCGTTCGGACTTCATCGTCAGCGCGATCTGCTTCTTGTCCAGGTTCACTTCCAGCACGCGGACGGAGACGCGGTCGCCGGCGTTCACGACCTGGCGCGGGTCCTTCACGAACGTGTCGGCGAGCTGGGAGATGTGCACCAGGCCATCCTGGTGCACGCCGATGTCGACGAAGGCGCCGAAGTTGGTGACGTTGGTGACGATGCCGGGGCAGACCATGCCGGGCTTCAGATCCGACAGCTCGTGGATGTCGGCGCGGTAGGAGAACGCCACGAAGCCCTCGCGCGGGTCGCGGCCGGGCTGGGCCAGCTCGCGCACCACGTCCTCGAACGTGAACGTGCCCAGGGTCTCTTTCAGGTCGCGCGCCTCCTTCACCAGCTTCACGCCCGCCCCCAGCAGGCCGGCCACCGGGACGCCCAGGCGGTCGGCCAGCTGGATCAGGCCGGCGTAGCGCTCGGGGTGAACGCCGGTGTTGTCGAGCGGGTTCGGCGACTCGGGGATGCGCAGGAAGCCGGCCGCCTGCTCGAACGTCTTCTTCGAGAAGCGCGGCACCTCCAGCAGCTCCTCGCGCGAGCGGAACAGCCCCTGAGCGGCGCGCCGCTCGACGATGGCGCGCGCCAGGCCGGGGCCGATGCCCGAGACGTGGCTCAGCAGGTGGTAGGAGGCGGTGTTCAGGTTCACGCCCACCTGGTTCACGCAAGAGTCGACCACCTCGTCCAGGCTCTTCTTCAGCGCGTGCGGCGAGACGTCGTGCTGGTACTGACCCACGCCGATGCTCTTGGGGTCGATCTTCACCAGCTCGGCCAGGGGGTCCTGCAGCCGGCGCGCGATGGAGATGGCGCCGCGGATGGTGACGTCCAGCTCGGGGAACTCCTCGCGCGCCACCTCGCTGGCGCTGTAGACGCTGGCGCCCGACTCGCTGACCATGACCACCGGCACGTCCAGCTGGGCGTGCTTCAGCGCCTCGCGCACGAACGTCTCGGTCTCGCGGCCGGCGGTGCCGTTGCCGACGGCGATGGCGCGGATGCCCCCCTTCACCACCAGATCGGCCAGGACCGGCGCGGCGCTGGCCTTGCCGCCGGGGGTCTCCAGGTGCATCAGGCCGCTGCCCACGTACTTGCCGGAGCCGTCGATGACGGCCAGCTTGCAGCCGGTGCGGATGCCGGGATCGACGCCCAGCACGGCCTTGGGCCCGAACGGCGCCGCCAGCAGCAGCTTGCGGACGTTCTCGGCGAACACGGAGATGGCGGCCACGTCGGCGACCGCGCGCAGCGCCTTGTGCACCTCGGCGTCGATGGCGGGCACCACGTGCCCGCGCAACGCCAGGCGGGCGCTGCGTTTCAGCAACGGCGCCCCGGCGAAGGACGGTGCCGTGCAGGCGGCCGCCTCGAAGCGGGCCTGCAGCCCTTCGATCAGAGGATCGACGGGCAGGGCGGGGCGCTTCGCCGGCGCAGAGCCGGGGCTGACCTCTTCGTCATCGGGCGGCAGCGGGCCGCCCAGCGTCAGCACCAGCTCCTCTTCCATCCAGCCGCGCCGCATGGCCAGGTACCGGTGCGAGCTCTGGGGCTTCAGCAGCTCGGAGACACGCTCCTGATAGGCGAAGTAATTCTCGAACCTGCTGTTCGCCTTCGCCTTCTCGGCCTTGCCCTTGCGCGTGCGCACGTAGCCGTCGTCGAAGAAGGCGGTGCGGACATGCTGGCGCAGGGCCGCGTCCTCGGCCAGCCGCTCGATCACGATCTCGCCGGCGCCCTCCAGCGCCGCCGCCGTGTCGGCCACGCCGGTCTCGCCGCCGCAGAACGCCTGGGCGCGCGTCTCGGGGGTCTCGCCGTCAGCCGGCGTGGCGGCGCCGTGGCCGCAGTCCCACAGCCAGCTCGCCAGCGGCTCCAGGCCGGCCTCGCGCGCCAGCGCCGCCTTCGTCTTCCGCTTCTGCTTGTATGGCAGGTACAGATCTTCCAGCGCGTTCAGGTCGAACGTCGCCATCAGCCGATCTTTGAGCTCCGGCGTCAGCTTGCCCTGGCGCTCGATCTCCTCGCCGATGTACTTCTGGCGCGACAGGATCTCGTCCCAGGTCGCCTTGGCGTCGATGGCGTGGCGGATGGCCACCTCGTCCAGGTTGCCGGTCTCTTCCTTGCGGTATCGGGCGATGAACGGGACCGTGGCGCCGCCGTCGGACAGCCGCAGCACGGCCAGCGCCGAGGACAGAGGAATGGTGGGGTGCTGCGCGGCGAACCAGCGCTCGAACGTCATCTCCGACGGCATGGGGGCGGTCATCTTGCCTGGTGCGCGCGCCGAGGAAAAGCGCTGAAGCGAGGTTTTGAAACTTCACGCGCGTTCGCGCAGGATGACGGGATGATCCAGGAAGTGGTCGAGAGGAAGCCTGTCAAGACGATCAGCCTTGCCGACCTGCGCGCCGAGCTGGCGCGCCACGCTCCCGTGAAGCTGGTGATGACGTTGAACGAGTGGGCCTATCGGGCCAAGCACATCCCCACGTCGTTGCACTTCAACAACTCGGAAGAGATGCAGGCGGCGCTGAAGAAGGACGACGAGATCGTCGTCTACTGCTCGAACGTCTCTTGCCTGGGCAGCGTCGCCGCCTACTACTTCCTGGTCGACCACGGCTACACGAACGTACGCCGCTTCGCGGGTGGCCTCATCGAATGGGAGGACGCCGGTCTGCCGCTGGAGGGCGACTGGGCGGCCGCCAGCCCCCCGGCCTCCTGACCGGCCGTAACCGGAGCGGGTGGTGCGGCATCTCACCTGGTCCTCGAGCGCAGGCATGGCTCGGGGGAGAGGTGACACGATGACCGAACGAACTGTGGTTTCTCACGAGGAAGCGGCGGCGAACGGGCTGGACCGCGACCAGATCGCCTTTCTGGAGGCGAAGTTGCGCGCCGAGCGGGCGACCTTGGGCCGGCGCCTGGAGACGCGGCGGCGGGCGCTGGCGAACGTGCCGGCCCGCGAGACGGACGAGTCGGACTGGGCGTCCGACGCCGAGGCGCAGAGCCTGGCGGTGCGCCTGGTCGACCGCGACGCGAAGATGCTGCACGAGATCGATGCGGCGCTGCGCCGGATCGCCGACGGGGAGTACGGCCTGTGCGATCGCAGCGGCGAGCCGATCGGCTTCGAGCGGCTGGCGGCGCGGCCCTGGACCCGCTTCGCGCTGGTGGCGAAGGAAGAAGAGGAGCGCAACCGCGCTGGCGCCACCTCCGCGGCGGGCGAGAGCCTGGGCACCGAGGCGTCCGACCCGCCCGAGCACGATCAGGCCGCCTGAGGCGGTTCAGCGGCGGCGCCCGTCCTCCAGGCGCCGCTGCTCCTTCAGCAGGCGGCGCTGCTCCTTCAACAGCTGACGCTCGTGCTTCATCTGCACGCGCTCTTCGCGGAGCGCGCGGTGCTGGGCGCGGTCGTCCGCCTGAGCGTCCAGGTGGCCCCGTTCGCCCGGGAGCCTCAGCTTGACCTCGACCGCGCTCATCACGGCGCGGCCGTGGATGCGCAGAAGCGGCAGGCTGGGGTCGGGGTGTGGGGGCGCGCGATGCACCTGCTCGAACACGCCCATGAACGCGCTGCCGTCGGTGGCCACCGACAGCCCGGGTGGCACGATGATCTCCACGCTGCTCATCATCGCGTGAATCTCGACGTCGACCGGGCCGGACGGGAAGCGCGCCTCGCGGAAGTCCAGGACGGTGGCGCTCATCAGGCCGCGCACCTCCAGGTGGCGCGGGACGTCCCAGGCGCCGCCGCGACGGGTGGAGCTCATCGTGGCCCGGATGGTGGCGGTCGCGTTGACCTCGCCGGCCGGCACCAGCGCGTTCATGACCGGCACCGGGGCGGAGCCGTCGAGCGGCGGCAGGTCGGACACCAGCGCCACGATCTCCGCCTCGGACTCCGATGTGTGCGCCGCGGTGACCCGCCGCTCGAGCTCGTCGATGTCGAGGACGTCGTGCGCGAAGTTCTCTTGCAGGATCGCGAGGGCGCGCTCGCGGGCCTCGCGCACGCGCGTCAACGCCAGTCGATTCTCGATGGCCATGATGATCGGCGGCAGTCTAGCGCGCCCGACGGTGGGGGGAGGCAGCAAGTCGATCTATCTGCTCAAGCCGCGACCGGGACCGTCGATGAGAAATCCGATGCGGGATATTCGTCGCGTGAGCCGGCTCGGCGGCTTGTTGCTCGGGGGATTGATGGCGCTCTCTCCGGTCGGTTGCAGCTCGAGCGGGGGCACGTCCTCCGGCAGCGGGGGCACGGCGGGGATCGCTGGGATGCACGGCGGGTCGGGCGGGGCCGGGGGCAAGACGGCGGGCGCCGGCGGCTCCGGCAGCGGGGGAACCGCCGCCGGGGGTAGCGGCGCCACGGGAGGTACGACGGCCACGGGCGGAGCCGGTGGCGGCCCGAGCGGTGGTCAGGGTGGCTCGGCATCAGGCGGAGCCGGCGGAGACGGCGCGGCGACCGGTGGCGCCGGAGGAGACGGCACCTCGACCGGCGGAGCGGGCGGAGACGGCGCCGCGACCGGTGGCGCCGGCGGAGATGGCGCCGCGACCGGTGGCGCTGGTGGAGCGAGCGCGGGAAGTGGCGGAACTGCCGGGGCCGCCGGTGGCGCGGCCGGAGGCAACAGTGGCGGTGGCGCGAGCGGCAGCCCGCCGCTCGGCCTGCAATATGACGGAACGATCAGCTACCTGCGGGTGCGGCCATGAAGAGCAAACTGATGTCTCGTGTTCGCCGCACCTCGCTGTTCCTGGCACTGAGCCTTGGCGCGGCGTCGGTCTTCGGTTCTGCGCAGCCGGCGGCGGCTGCCGGCATGGAGATCGTCGAGGTGTCCGCGCCGATCCTGCCGCGCGTCTCGGTGCTGTACGCGGCCGAGGGCAGCAACTTCCCGGCGGCCAGCGCCGATCGGGCGGCGCTGGCGCATCAGGCGGCGTTGACGTTCGACTTCCTGATGGCGGCCTGCTCGATGAACCATTCGGGCATCGTCATCCCGGGCCCGGGCGATCCGCCCACCACGCCGGCGCAGAACGCCGCCAACCTGGAGATCGTCGCGAACTGCGCCTACACCGACTTCGTGTCGAAGCCGTACTGGATCCCGGCGCTGGTCGACCAGGTCGACATCTGTGGCACGGAGCTTGGTTCCGACTGGCACATGATCACCGAGGCCGACGTCAATGACGTCACCGACGTGGACGCGCAGGCCATGGCCACCGCGCTGTCGACCCCCAACTCGACCACCTTCTTCGGGAACTTCTACTTCAGCCTGCACGTGTGGGTCCGCGCCGGCGACGGCTCGCTGGCTCGCGGCGATCTGTCCCCGGGGGCCAGCCCGCGGATGTCCACCTTGAGCATCGCCAGCCCCACCACGCACTACGAGTCCGACATGTCCCTGCGGTGCATCCGCCGCACGCCCGTCACGCCCTGAAGCAAGACCTCCAAGACTTCCAAGACTTCTATGACAGGACACGCTCGCCTATCTCGGCGAGCGTGTCCTTTATATTGAACAAATGTCTTGCTTGCCTGCTCCGCCTGCGATAGGAGTGGGCGCTCGGGGTCGGCGCCCGCCGCTCCGGCAAGGAAGCAGGAAGCGTGAATCAACGCGAGACCGAAGTGGACGTCATCGTCGTCGGCGGTGGAAGCGCCGGTAGCACGGCGGCGCTGCGCGCGCAGAAGGACCTGCCCGTGGGCCGGGTCATGCTGCTGGAGAAGGCGCACGTCAAGCGAAGCGGCGCCATCGCCATCGGCATGGACGGTCTGAACAACGCCGTCATCCCCGGGCACGCCACTCCCGAGCAGTACGTGAAGGAGATCACGATGGCCAACGACGGCATCGTGAACCAGCGGGCCGTCCTGGCCTACGCCGAGCGTAGCTACGACATGATCCAGCAGCTGGATCGCTGGGGCGTGAAGTTCCAGAAGACCCAGACCGGTGACTTCGACGTCAAGAAGGTCCACCACAACGGCAGCTACGTGCTGCCGATGCCCGAGGGTTACGATCTGAAGAAGATCCTCACCCGGCTGCTTCGCCGCTCCGGCGTGCGCGTCAACAACCGGGTCATGGCCACCCGCCTGCTGACGGCGCCCGACGGCAGCATCGCCGGCGTGGTGGGTTTGAACGTGCGCGACGGCGCGGTCGAGGTCATCCGGGCCCGCGCCGTCATCCTCTGCTGCGGCGCCTCGGGACGGCTGGGTCTGCCGGCGTCCGGCTACCTGTACGGGACCTACGAGAACCCTGCCAACGCCGGCGACGGATATTCGCTGGCCTATCACGCCGGGGCCGAACTGACCGGCATCGAGTGCTTCCAGATCAACCCGCTGATCAAGGACTACAACGGCCCCGCCTGCGCCTACGTGACGGGGCCGCTGGGCGGCCACACCGTCAACGCGCGCGGGCATCGCTTCATCGAGAGCGACTACTGGAGCGGGCAGATGATGCTCGAGTTCTACCGGGAGCTGCAGTCGGAGAACGGCCCCGTCTACCTGAAGCTGAACCACCTGGCCCCCGAGACCATCACCGAGATCGAGCGGGTGCTTCACCGCACCGAGCGTCCCAGCCGGGGACGCTTTCACGCCGGACGCGGGCACAAGTACGGCGAGGATCTGGTCGAGATGCACATCTCAGAGATCGGGCTGTGCAGCGGTCACAGCGGCTCGGGCGTCTGGGTCGACGAGCGCGGCGCCACCACCGCCCCGGGCCTGTACGCGGCCGGCGACATGGCCTGCGTGCCGCACAACTACCTGCTGGGGGCGATGACCTACGGCGAGATCTGCGCGGAGAGCGCGCTTCACCACCTGCGTTCCGGATCGGCCTGGACCGAGGACGCGGCGGCGCGCGACGGGATCGCGACTCAGATCGCGGCGGAGCAGGCGCGCCTGGCGGCACCGCTGGCGCGGCCGCGGGGCATTCCGCATCACCAGTACGAATACAAGGTGCGCCGGCTGGTGAACGACTACCTGCAGCCGCCCAAGACGGCGAACCGCATGCACATCGGGCTGCAGCACTTCCTGCGCGCCCAGGAAGAGCTGGACAACGAGGTGGGCGCGTCCAGTCCGCACGAGCTGATGCGGTTCGTGGAAGCGGGCTTCATTCGCGACTGCGCCGAGATGGCGGCGCGCGCGTCGCTCTACCGCACGGAGAGCCGCTGGGGGCTGTACCACTATCGCCTCGACTACCCGGAGATCGACGATGACAACTGGTTCGTGCACGTGAACCTGCGCAAGGACGCGGCCGGCAACATGGAGGCGCTGAAGCGTCCGGTGGCGCCCTACGTGGTGCCGCTGGACCAGACCGAGCGCCGCAGCTACTACCGCATCCGCATCCCCACCGGTGACGTGGCGGCGCCGTCGCTGGCGGCGGGCGCGCCCATCGGACCGGAGGCGACGGCGTCATGAGCAGCTTGAAGGTCTTCCCTGCGGGATCGGATCGCGAGGCCGAGAAGGCGCAGCAAGCGAAGCGCGTCGGAAACGCGCAGACCACCGAGCGGTTCGACGTGCCCGTGATCGTGGACGAGCATCGCTGCATCAAGGGCTGTCACATCTGCATCGACTCCTGTCCTGTCGATTGCCTGTCGGTGAACCCGGCCACGACCAAGGCCCACATGCAGTTCGACGAGTGCTGGTACTGCCTGGCCTGCGAGGTGGACTGCCCCACCGACGCCATCACCGTGAAGATCCCCTTCCTGGTGCGGTGACGAGATGTCCACCGAACAGACGGAATCCGACGAGGAGCAGACGCTGCTGTCCCGGCTGGACGACCCCGACGCGGGCGAGCGCCAGCTCGCCATCATGGCGCTGGAGGACGTGGCCACGCCGGCCTCCGTCGGGCGGCTGATTGCGGCGGTGAAGGACGCCGATTCCACGGTGCGGCGGCTGGCGGTGGGCCTGCTGGAGGATCTGGGAGACGGGCGGGCGGCGCCGGCGCTGATCGCGGCGCTGGAGGACGCCCATCCCCCGGTACGCGAGGCGGCCGCGGCGGCGTTGCGCGAGCTGCGCGACCCGGCGGCGGCGGACGCGCTGCTGGGCGCCCTTTCCAACCCGCGCGTCGAGGTGCGGCGGCCCATCATCCTGGCGCTGCGCGAGCTCCGCGACGAGCGGGCGACGGCGGCGCTGATCGCGGCGCTGACCGACCCCGAGGTCGACGTGCGCCGGGAGGCCGTGGTGACGCTCGCCTACCTGCGAACGCCCGACGCGATCCCGGGGCTGCAGGGTCGCCTGAAGGATCAGGACGCCGGGGTGCGCCGGCTGGCGCTGGGCGCTCTGGCCTTCTTCCACGGGCCGGCGCTGGCCGGCGAGTTCATCGCCGCCCTGGGGGACAGCGACTGGCAGGTGCGCGCCGAGGCGGCCATCGTCCTCGGGCGCACCGCGCTCGGCCAGGCGATCCCCGCGCTGCTGGGGGCGCTGCGCGACGACTTCTGGCAGGTGCAGAAGGAGGCGATCATCGCGCTCGGCCGGCTGCACGCCGCCGCCGCCGTGTCCCCGCTGATCGGCCTGCTCACCGCCACGGTCCCCGACCTGCGCCGCGCCGCCGCGGCGGCTCTCGGCGAGCTGGGCGCCCGCGAAGCGCTGGAACCGCTGGCCCGACTGGCCAGCGATCCGGACGCGGAGGTGAAGAAAGCCGCCACCCGCGCCCGCACCGCCATCGAGTCCACCAGCACCGCGCCCCGGACCGCCCAGTAGTCGTTCGTCAGTGGCTCAGCTTCACGTACGTCCAGCCTTCTTCCTGGCGGCGGATCACCTCGGCCAGCCCTGAGTCGACGACCTTCACGCCCGCGTCGAGATCCGACGACTTGAGCTCGTTCTTGCGGAGGGTGTTGCTGCAGGCGGCGAAGACGGGGCCGGTCTTCGCGAGCTTCTCGACCCGGTCCTTCAAGGAGGCGTTCCGCGCCTGCACCAGGCCGATGCCGGCGCCGTGGGTCACCACCTCGATCTCGACGTTCTCCGGGCCGAAGGCCTTCTGCACGTTCTCGACGTTGGTCAGCACCTCCTGCCAGCGCTCTTCCTGATCGACGTTCACGTGGAACACCACCCGGTGCTTGCCGGGCGGGCGCGACGCGACGACGTGATCGGCGGCGCGTGCGGCCACCGCACCGGTGAGGAGGGCACCGCTCAGTAGCGCGGTCACGCGTGCCCAGCGGGGAAGATGAGCGGTTCGATGGGTCGGCTTCGATGTCGTCATGGGGAGCAGGATCCTTTCGCGAAGAGGTTCAAATTTGCCTTCTTGTATAATAGACAAAGCTCCAGCGGTATAGTAGACACGGGTCTTCAATCACGGACGGTCTGGTCGGACGCCGTCGCGGCGCTGACCGGTCGCTCACTTCGCGAGGTCACCGAATGAAGCCCACAATGTTCTCGTTGATGGCCGTGGCGTTCGCCGCAGCCAGCCTGCTGGCCGGCGTCCCGCGCGCCGTCGCCGCCGATCTCGCCTACGGCAAGCCGGGCGATCCGGTCGAGCTGGTGGTCGGCTATCAGCCCTACTACACCGAGGCCTGGTCGGGGCTGGTGATGCGCAGCAAGAAGTTCTACGAGAAGTACCTGCCCAAGGGCTCGA
>Ga0105238_10006177_pt1 | contig 11895 bp, 12 predicted proteins | sample KBSC34metaG_FD_81526 | JGI IMG/M metagenome (GOLD analysis project Ga0105238, IMG submission 81526) | Corn rhizosphere microbial communities from Kellogg Biological Station, Michigan, USA - KBS C3-4 metaG | ecosystem: Host-associated > Plants > Roots > Rhizosphere > Soil | place: Michigan, USA... | reverse complement strand
CGCCAGGAGCTTCGCCATCCCACCACGGCACACCTGTAAAGATAAAGGATCGCGCATAGATGTTGCCGGTGCCTGCCCCGCCGGCTTTCTGCGAATCGTCATTGTGCTTCTCGGCGAGCATGATCGTTGCAGCCGGCTGTGTGATGCTTGCCAGCGAGCACAGATTGTCGTGGACCCAGGTTTCACCGCCCGCGCCGATGACACCCGCCATCGTCCATTCGTTGGTCGTGGTGCCCACGACAGGCCGGATGATACCGTTGCTGGCATACGAGATCCCATACCCGCGCCATTCTTCTCCGGCTTTCATTTTGTCGGTAGAATCGTCGGGACAGCGAAACACGGCGAGACTTTTAATATAGGGGGCAACCGTGAGCGGCCAGCCGTTCGCCCATTCGTCGGGCGCCTGATTGCCCAGAGGATATGTTTCATCGGCATCCTGGACATATTGCAGTATGGCCATCCCCAGTTGTTTCTCATTGCTGGCGCAGCTTGTCTGACGAGCTTTCTCACGGACTTTCGCAAAGACAGGAAAGAGAATTGCAGCAAGAATCGCAATTATAGCGATAACAACTAGTAATTCAATAAGCGTAAATCCTTGAAACGTTTTGCGGCGACTTGAAGATTGCATTATATCCCCTCCTGAGGAGTAAAAGATGCAAGCCGGAAATGAGACCAGGCTTGTGTATACTACAGACTTCGTGATTTCATACGTAAGTATGATTACTGCAGAACATCTGTAGTATACAGCAATGGAAACATCCTGTCAAGTATGTATAACAGAGTTAATTTTGAGTATCGTTAGAGAGAGAAGCAGAGACAAGCGTGGCGAGTGCGGATTTTAGCTGCGGCGCGATTTCGGGATGTTCGGCGATCCCGGATTCATCGAGCTTCTTGCCGGCCAGGGACAGTGTCACGGACGCATCCGAAATGAGCTTAGCCGACATAACCGTGAGCGTCTCATTGAGAGATACGACTGCGAACTTGGAGTATGGTGACGCGTTCAGCAGGGCAACCGGCTTGTCCACCAGTTCTCCGCTGCCGACAACCCAGTCCAGGGCATTCTTGAGTGATCCCGGCACGCCATGAGCATACTCGGGGCTTGAGATCAAGACCGCGCCCGCGCTCTTTAAACGAGCTTGAAAGTCTCGAACAGCTGGCAGGTCCGTTTCTTCGATATCGGGGTTAAAGGCCGGAAGGTCGCCAAGACCTTCGTAGAGAATGATGTCCACTCCCTCAGGCGCAAGCAACGCCGCCGCCCTGAGGAGAGTCGTATTAGATGATGACCGGCGCAGGCTGCCGGAGATCGCCAGGATTTCCAATGTCATGCCACTTTCCGGCAGGCGAACCGGCCTGCAGAGAGCAACTACATGGACACTCCGCGCGCGTGATCGTTATCTGCCTCTGGCATAACCAATACGGGGGCGGGTGTGGTTCCAGGGCGAAATTAAGAGCCCCCCTGCCCCCCAATCCTGGGGGAAGATAGAACGGTCATAACTAAACGATTGCGCCAGCTTCTCCGCGAACCGACAAGAACAGCCGAAAGCTCTTCTATCGGTTGCCAGCAATGAAGTTGACGCATTGGCCAGTTAGATAACGTAGATTCTTCCCCCAGGATTGGGGGAGTCGAGCCTAAGCGAGACAGGGGGCATCTCTTGCTCTCCTACGCCGGCGGAGCAGTCGTCGATCTGAGAACCAGTTCGGCGGGGAGGATCTCTCTGCGGGGAACAGGCAGTGGCTGTTTGGCTGTGACGGCATCGATCTGGTCCAGCAGGATCTCGACAGCCCGTTCGCCGATGCGGCGGAACGGCTGCCGGACTGTGGTGAGATTGAATCCCTTGACGTTGGCGATATCGTCGAAGCCGGTCACGGACACATCGCCAGGCACGCTGTAGCCCATTCCCTCAAGCGCTTCAATGACGGCGATGGCGGCCCGGTCATGGATGCAGCAGAGCGCGGTCGGACGCTCGCCCGCGGGGCGATCCATGAGTTCCTGCAACTCTTGTTGAAGCGAGGTATACCCAACTGCCGGCTTCTCATCAAATGAGGTATAGCTGACGATCTCTTCCGCGGTAGACGGAATATTATGCTCCTTCAGCGCCTGACGATAGCCCGCAATACGCTCCTGGGCAAAGCTGAAAGAGAGTTCGCTGCGGAAGTGGACAAGGGCGACACGCTGATGCCCGATATCGATCAAATAGGACACAAGCCGGCGCGCGGCATCGGTATTGTCTACGTCGACAGTCGATGCGCCAGGGTCGTCCATGGTCGATCCAACTACCACAAACGGCACATTCAACTTGAGCAAAGCCGTTCCGATATGGTCGTCGAGGGGCGGGGTCATAAGGATAACGCCGTCGGTGCGGCCGTCACAGATAGTCGGCACCAGGTCGCCGTCAGTAGCCCAGGTGTAGCTGGTGCACAACGTGGTGTTTTGCTTGTTGGCGGCGGCGACCGCAAGCACGCCTTCCAGCATCGCCACAAGATAGGCGTTCAGGTGGAAGTTGGCATCCGAGTGCATGAACACGACTCCCACCGTATTCATGCGCCTGTGCACAAGGCCGCGGCCGATGGCGCTGGGATGATAGTTCAACTCCTGCGCCGCCTTCATAACCCGTTCCCGTGTGAGAGGGTGGACTGCTCGCCGATTATTGAGAACGTTGGACACAGTCGCGGGGCAAACATCGCACGCGCGCGCCACATCTTTGATTGTTGCCATTATATTCCTGCTGGGCTTCATGTGATCCCGGAGCGGGTAGTATGCCCTGGATCGCAACAGTTACCCAATGTTCATTTTATATTCGCCAAACACGCGATAAAACCTGCCTTCGCGGCGTTGCCGGCTATCAACCATCACGTAATCCGAGCGGCGATAAGTTCCCGGAAAACGCCATACGAAGGCCTATGTAAACGGTAACATTATATCAGGTGGCGCAAAAAAGGTAAAACAACATGCATACGGAACAGAACAAGCGCAATGCTATAAACTTCTATGACCTGATGTTTTGGGCTCCGACCTGGCAGGAACAAAATCTATGAACAGATACCTCATCATTACAACCCGTAAGCCGAGCTTCCAGCTAGCGGCCGTCACCGATCACTTCGCGTTCCTCGACACACTCCGCGCGAAGGGACAGCTTGAACTCTCCGGCGCATTCACGGATAAAACCGGCGGCGCATATGTCCTGCTGGCGAATACGCTGGAAGAGGCAAACGCCATTGCGCTTACAGACCCACTCCATACAACGAATTCATCGGCGATTACGGTTCGTGAATGGGCAGCGAAGTAGAGTCGCAAGGAACTCGGCACCCCATTAACGCGTTGACGCAGAAGAGAGATCTCTTCCGCTGAGATCCCAGGATCAGGAACACGTCAATGCCGCAGATTCCAGCCGACCTAGAGATGGTTTTTCGCCGCGATCCGGACATGGCCCATGTCAGCCATCGCGCCTACTGGCCGAATCTGGCTGTCGAGGAGATCGCCTACGCGCCCGGAGCGCGCACCGTTCCGCCTCTTGACCACCATCTGGTGACGCTGCATCTCGGCCCGGCAGTTCTCCTGCATCAGGAACGCGCCGGACAGTCTTCCGATGCGCTGCACTCCGAAAACGCCGTTACGATCACTCCGGCCCGGGAAAGCGATTCGCGCAACTGGCAATCACGGTGCCATGCGGCGCACTTCTGGTTGAAGCACGATCATGTCACGGCCATGGCGCAGGAATCATTCGGCGGCAAAACCATTGCGCCGCCGGTATCTCTGCGTTCCAGTTTCCTGAGCGAAGACGATAAAGTGGTCCGTATTGCGACGCTTCTCCTTGACGAAGCCCGCCGCGATGCCTCGCCAAATGACGCTTCCGATACATTGTATGTCGAGTCGCTTCGAAATGCGCTGACGGCGCACCTCATTCGCAGCTACGGATCAACGGCGAGCGCTGACGAAGCGGCGGTTCGTCCCCTATCCTCTGCGTCTATGGATCAGCTGCAGCATTTCATCGAAGAACATCTCGATCATGATCTCACACTCGAATCTCTGGCGCAGATCGCCGCAATCAGCCCGTTCCATCTTGCCCGCCGCTTCAAAGCCGCAACGGGTTCCACACTGCACCAGTATGTCGTCACGAGGCGCGTCGAGGCAGCGAAGCGGCTTTTACTGAATGAAGAGGCGACGGCATCTCAGGCGGCATACGAAGTCGGCTTCGGCAGTCAGAGTTTGCTAAACCGGCACTTCAAGAGAATCACCGGGACCACGCCCGCGGCTTATGCGCGGACGATGCGGGCAAGCCTCTCCCAAGCATCCAATACCACGGATCTCCCGGCGGTTGAAACCGCGGCTAGGGGCAGAATGCCTTCGGCATAAACCCACCTGCGCGGGTTCCTGGAGGTATCGCTTCGCGATGATTTTATTACGCACGATCAGACTAATATCTCGCACGAATAGGAAAGCTTTACCGGTGGCCGCTTTGCCATACTGAGACCATAACAAGTCTGCAAGAATGGGAAGCGAAACGTCATGGATATGGGAAACAAAGTTGCGCTGGTCGTGGGCGCAAATGGGGTGATCGGCGGCAACCTCATCGACCATCTCATAACACTTGGTGACTGGGATATCATCGGCCTGTCGCGGCGTGGCGGAGAGGCAAAGGGCCGCGTTCAATATATCTCGGTGGACTTGCTCGACCGTGACGATTGCAGTGAGAAGTTGAGCGATCTTCGGGAGGTCACCCATATCTTCTATGCGGCATATCAGGACCGGCCGACGTGGGCTGAACTTGTGCTGCCGAACCTTGCAATGCTGGTCAATGTGGTCGATGCCGTCGAGCCGGTCGCAAGCAAGCTGCAGCATATCAGCCTGATGCAGGGCTACAAGGTATACGGCGCTCATCTCGGACCGTTCAAGACGCCGGCAAGAGAGTCGGATCCAAATCATATGCCGCCGGAGTTCAATGTCGATCAACAGAACTTCCTTGAGGCAAGGCAGGCCGGCAAAGACTGGACATGGTCGGCGCTCCGCCCATCCGTGGTGTGCGGGTTCGCGCTTGGTAATCCGATGAACCTGGCCATAGTCATCGCCGTTTACGCCGTGATCTCGAAAGAGCTTGGACTGCCGTTGCGCTTCCCGGGAAAACCGGGGGCATACGACACGCTGATCGAGATGACGGATGCAGGTCTGCTGGCGAAAGCGACCGTATGGGCCGCGACCGATCCGCGTTGCGCCAATCAGGTGTTCAATATCAACAATGGGGATCTGTTTCGCTGGAACGAGATGTGGCCCAAAATCGCCCGCTTCTTCGACCTCGAAACCGCACCGCCGCTGCCGATGTCTCTCAATATCGTTATGGCCGACAAGGAGCCGCTGTGGAACGCCATGGTTGAAAAGCATGATCTTGAGACACATGCCTACAAGGACGTATCTTCATGGAACTTCGGCGATTTTGTATTCGGCTGGAACTACGACTTCTTCGCCGATGGCTCAAAAGCCCGCCGGTTCGGTTTCCACGAATATGTGGACACGGAAGCAATGTTCATGGAGATCTTCGCCGATTTTCGACGGCGCAAAATCATACCGTGATTTCAGGGATGGCTACGGTAAGAAAAACCCATCTCAAATTTCAGACGCAGGCTCCCCTCCCCAGACCTCCCCGGAGGAGAGGGAGTAAGAATGAAGAGTCGCTTGCGACGACTTCTCCTAAATCTGAGCCCCTCTCCTCCGGGGAGGTCTGGGGAGGGGAGCCTGCGAAGTTGACATTCAAACTATAAAAGGAGCATCACATGTACAAAGATAAGAAACTGGCCCTGGTAACCGGGTCTACACTGGGTATCGGCTATGCCATCGCCGAGGCACTGGTCAATGACAACGCCGACGTCATCATTAACGGCCGCAACGAGGCGCGTGTGCAGGAGGCGGTCGACAAGATCAATTCCGGCAAAACGTCGGACGCGCAGGCCATTGCCGGTGTCGCGGATCTCTCGACGGCGGAGGGAGTGGAATCGCTCACAGGCCGCTTCCCCGAAGTGGATGTCCTTGTAAACAACCTCGGTATCTTCGAACCCAAGCCCTTTGCGGAGATCACCGATGCCGACTGGCTCAAGTTCTTCGAGGTAAACGTCCTGAGCGGCGTACGCCTGAGCCGCCATTATCTACCGCAGATGCTCGACAAGAACTGGGGAAGGATCATCTTCATCTCCAGCGAATCAGGCATCATGACACCGAAGGAGATGATTCACTACGGCATGACGAAGAGCGCTCAGCTTGCGGTCAGCCGCGGCCTTGCCGAGATGACGGCAGGAACAGCCGTCACCGTCAACTCTGTGCTGCCAGGCCCAACGGCTTCGGAAGGCGTCCAGACATTTGTCGATCAGCTGGCGAAGGCCGGCAATAAAACGAATGCGGAGATGGAAGATGAGTTCTTCCGGACCATGCGGCCGACATCACTGATCAAGCGCTTCGCCAAGCCCGAAGAGATCGCCGCCGTTGTAGCGTTCGTCTGCAGCCCGGAAGCCGCCGTCATCAACGGCTCGTCCGTGCGCGCCGAAGGTGGCCTGGTGCAGAGCATCATATAGCCGTCGCCTTGCCGAGGGTACAATTCAGGCAGGTTTGATCGACGTTCAAGGAGACGCGTCATGGCAATTCTGGAACATCCGGAGCAGGCGGCTGCGCGGCTTGCGGGAGAACGATCCTCCGTGCGCCGGTGGAATCGGGATGAGTACTACCGAATGGCCCGTCAGGGGATTCTTTCCCCTGACGAACGCGTCGAATTAATCCACGGCGAGGTAATTAGCTTGGCTCCAATCGGTCCACCGCATCGCAAGGCTATGATCAAGCTGTACGACATTCTCCATGATGCAGCCGGACATAATTTCTACGTCATGCCGGAATCGCCCATCGTCCTGGCGGATAACAGCGAGCCACAGCCTGATGTCGCCATTGCGCGTGGGCCGGAGTCGGCATACGACGAGCGACACCCGGAAGCCGGAGATGTGGTGTTGATTGTGGAGGTCTCGGATACGACGCTGACGACAGACCGAACCAGCAAGATGCGGCTATATGCGCAATCGGGAATTCCTGAATACTGGATCGTCAATCTTGTGGACAGGCAGCTTGAGGTTCACAGAGAACCCTCTTCAATCGGTTACGGCAGTGTTCAGATCTACACGCCTGATCAAACGATCACGCCGTTGTTTGCGCTGGCTGCTATTAAGATCGCCGATTTCATTCGTCCGGCTTCCTGATGCGGCGAGCATCAGAGAGAATTTGTGACGTTCCAAGAATATAAGTCGACATCGCGAACATTGGCAGGCTGGCGATTGTTCAGCAACATGTTAAGGAAGACGAAAATAATGAGTATGACAACGGCTATACTCACGCGCAGCAGTATATCTCGCCCTACTCCACGCGACTGTTCCTCTTGCTGTTCGTTGGCTACCTCATTTAATTTCGCCATGCTTTCATCCTACTGCGTCACTTTTACGGCGCTAGAGATTGCTTTTCCGGTTGGCCTCATGGGCCAACCGGAATGATATAGAGCGTATTATTATAAACGACGCTCACGCTTTTGCCGTCCGGAAGCCAGCGCAGGGCGCTCACCGGAGCTACATCATCTGTTACATTGAGGAGTATTCCAGGCGCCCATGCTATAGACTGCTCATTGTTGCCATTGAGATCGCAGATACGCACTACGCAACGCGCTCGATTGCTCTCTAGGTTGTCAACCTCGCAGATCAAAGCGCTTCTTTTGCCATCAGGAGCAATCGCTGCCTCGTCTCTGTATACAACAACTCCTATATCATTCGAGGTCGATACATTACGTCTTATCTCCCAATTTCGAGAATCGACAACTGGTCGTTCGACTAAGGCCGGCAGCTTCGTAAACTTATTGTAAGGCGGAGGCGCGGCCAATAACTGTTTCTGTCCTGTCTCGATCCAGAGCCGCCCATCCGGCAACCAGCCCATCGCTTCCGATACGGGAAAAGTCATGTGCGGGATCTTGATAGCCTGCACTCCGTGGCCCATGTGCCCACTGGTTGTCAGGAGAACGCCATTATAGGAATCGAGACGGCGTTTGGGCACGACTGCAGCAATTATCATGGCGATAAGTATCACGGCCGCGGCTGCCGCCATACACCCCATCGTATCTTTCCGCACATCACGCGTCTCATAGTCGGCTTCTGAGAATTTCGGTGTCATACGCTATGATCGTCCATGCCGTTATCGTACCATGGCTTCGGAGCCGCGTGCTGGCAATGTGGAAGATTGGGGTATCCCTATGCCCATAAAACACATCAGTACATGGTCAAAGTTTTGACTATTGAGTATAATACTTATGGAGGCAATGGTATGCAAAATATACAGAGCGTTACAGCATCGTTTGCCCGTAACAGCATTGGCACTGTATGGGATATGGCGAAACGAGGCCCAGTTGCAGTGGAAAGCGCTGGCAAGACAATTGCATATGTTCTGTCGCCTGACGATTTCGATCGTTGCCAGCGCCAGCCACGCACTCTCGGATTTGCAAAGGATTTGATCGGCGATTTCGATATCGAAGCATTCAACTCCGTATCTGCTGAAGATATGGGCTTTGAAGAGTATCTTCCGTGAGATATCTTCTCGATACACACGCACTTTTGTGGGCTTCGGCAGGGTCAGATGAACTTCCACAGTCTGTGGGTGATGCCATTATTGATCCAACGAACGATATCTTCGTCAGCATTGCATCATTCTGGGAAATCTCGATTAAGGCAAGCCTAGGTAAGCTGCCACTTACGGGAAGTACGGGAGCGTTTCAAGCCCGCACAGAAAGCATGAATATTGTAACGCTGCCGATATCATTACAGGCGCTCGACACCATACGATCACTGCCATTTTATCATAAGGATCCATTTGACCGAGTTATTGTGGCAACAGCCATTGTTGAAGATTTGACGCTGATTACCACCGATCTCGCGATTATCCCTTACCCCGTCGCGCAGTGGTGGGGCGATGAGAGATAAGCTTATTAGGCAGACAAAAATACGGCAGTGCTGACGCGAAGCTAAGCTGCCGTTGTTCTCTTCGCGATGAGAAGGCAGTGTTGCAATGCCCCTAACTTTCTACACATTACTTCATGAAAACGACCAGCTACGCATGTATTGCAGAGCAATATTTGCGACACTTGCAGCACTGATTCTCCTTGCAACTCCGTGTCTATCGCAGGCTCAAGCTCCCTCCGCCAACCTGCTTACGAACCCTGGATTTGAAGCAGGCAAAGATAAGGCGGCGGCTCCAGGATGGTATGACATCTGGACACGCGCCGACGGCGCAGGCAAGGAAGATGTAGACAGCGCCGTTCGGCATAACGGATCGGCATCGCTTCACGTAACACATCACGGCAATCTCGATTGGTCTGTTGCGCAGTCTGTACAGCTCAAAGTGACGCCCGGCGACATTTACGAGACCGGCTCATGGGTTAAGTGCGACAAAGATTCTGCCGATACAGATAATCTTCCAAGCCAGGTTACGATCAGCGTTGTTGCCCGCAAGCAGGATGATTCGGTGATCGATTGGGAGTATGGGCGCATCGATGCAGGCGGACAGCACGACTGGATGCGCTACAGCCGGCGGATCGTCATTCCCCCAGACTGTGCCAGCATCCGTTTCCGATTCACCGGTTCCGGACCGGCCTCTGCATGGTTCGATGACGCGTCACTGATAAAAGTGGGGACTGTCTCCGGCTTCGCGCCGCATAAACCACTCGGGATCCGACAGCTGGCAAATCCTTTCCTGAAGGTGTGGATCGACGGATCAACCGGCGCTCTCACAGTCATGTCGAAGCGCGGCGGAGCGAAATGGGTTCAGCAGCAGGTGGATCGGAATGTAGTCGTTACAGGCATCCGGCCGGTTTCGTCCCGCGAAATCAGCCTGTCCCAGCTTGACATCGCAAATGCCCTTCCCCTTACGGCAACAATTACCCTGGCGGCAAACGAGCCGCGTATCGCGATGACACTGCATGCCGATCCTTCGATTCAGGTCACCAGCTTCATCGCCTATCCGCACCCGTTTGTCTCATCGGCCGGTTCCTGGCTCATCGTTCCACTGAACGAGGGCATTGCATTCCCTGTGGACGATCAATCGGTGACGCCGCTTGGGCAGCTCGTTGCATACGGCGGGCATGGCATTTGTATGCCCTGGTGGGGCGCGACAACGAGTGCCTCCGATAAGGGCGGCGCGGGTGTACAGTCGATCATTGGAACGCCCGATGATGCCCAAATCGAGATCGCCCGAACAGACCGAGACCGCAAGTCCCTCTATGCGCGACCGCTCTGGGAAGCTAGGCGCGGCGTGTTCGGCTATGACCGCTCGATCACATATGTCTTCTCCGACAAAGGCGGATACGTTGCGCAGGCCAAGCAATACCGGCGCTGGTCGCAGGCGCACGGGCTATTCAAGACGCTTGCCGCCAAGCGGCGTGAGAACGCGAATGTCGACTGGCTGATTGGCGCAGTGAATGTGTGGAACTGGGATATGGACAGGGTCGCGCTCTGCACGGAAATGCAGAAGCTCGGCATGGACAAAATCCTGTGGTCGTCGGGCGGCTCTCCCGATGAGGTCAAGTCGATCAATGCCATGGGCCTGTTGACCAGCCGGTATGACGTCTTTCAGGATGTGTGGGCGCCGGGAACTCCGGGGCTGAACACGCAGGGTTGGCCGGAAGATCTGGTGTGGCTGCCGAGCGGAGACTTCATGCATGGCTGGGCGGATATCCGCAACGAGAACGGCGTCAAGAAGGTCTATCAGGGAGGCGTGATATCATCCGCGCAGGGTCTCGCCAGAGCCAAACAGCAGATCCCGGAGGACCTGGCGCACACGCCCTACCTCTGCCGCTTTCTCGATACGACGACGGCATCGCCGTTCCGCGAGGACTATAATCCGGCGCATCCCCTCACCCGCACACAGGACAAGCAATACAAGATGGCTCTGCTGAACTTTTGCTCACACGATGAGCATCTCGTGGTGGGATCTGAGACAGGTGTCGATGCCGCCGTGCCGTATGTCCATTATTTCGAGGGGATGATGTCGCTCGGACCATATCGGCTCCCGGACGCCGGCCGTGACATGCTGCTATATAAGCCGCCGACAGCTGATTTTCTAAAGTATCAGGTCGGCAGCAACTATCGCATACCGCTCTGGGAGCTGGTCTATCACGACTGCGTGGTCTCCGACTGGTACTGGGGCGATTACAACAACAAAGCGCCGGAGGTCTGGGAGCGGCGCAACCTCTTTAATATTCTCTATGGCACTCCGCCGATGTTCATGTTCGATCGCGCAGGCTGGGAAAAAGACAAAGCACGCTTTGCGCAGAGTTACAAAGACATCTGTCCGATCGTACGCCGCCTCGGCTATGACGAAATGCTCTCGCACAGCTTCTTAACGTCCGACCATACCATTCAACAGACGCGATGGAAATCCGGCGCTATAATCACCGTTAACTTCGGCGACAGCGTATACGGAAGCGGAAAGGCGGCGATCGCTCCTCATAAATGGACGATCACATCGGGTCAGTCGAGACCTGAATGAAGATCGGAGGCAAGGCGCACCTGATTGCGCCCCATCTGTTTGGCGGCGTACATCGCCTTGTCGGCGGCATCTACGAGGGCATCGCGATTCGCGGCATCGGAGGGGAATGTTGCTACGCCGATCGAGCATGTCAGGCGTATCCCGCCGGCAGCTGAGAACTTCTGCTGCTCAATAAGCCGGCGCAGCTCCAGCGCAACGATCTTCGCCCCCGCCGTATCCGTTTCAGGCAGGATTGCCACAAACTCTTCCCCACCCCAGCGTCCGACGATATCGCTTGCCCTGAGCGCATTTTGAATGAACAGGGACAGTTCGGACAATGTGTCGTCGCCGGCCTGGTGCCCGGAGGT
>Ga0105238_10006176_pt1 | contig 11895 bp, 6 predicted proteins | sample KBSC34metaG_FD_81526 | JGI IMG/M metagenome (GOLD analysis project Ga0105238, IMG submission 81526) | Corn rhizosphere microbial communities from Kellogg Biological Station, Michigan, USA - KBS C3-4 metaG | ecosystem: Host-associated > Plants > Roots > Rhizosphere > Soil | place: Michigan, USA... | reverse complement strand
TCGCGGCCAGATGCTGCTCCAGCTGGATCCCGTGCAGATGCAATCCAGCGTCGACGTCTGGCAGGCCCAATATAATACCGCGCTCGCCGACATCGCGCGGCTGCAGGCGCAACAGACCGGCTCTGCCGAGATCCACTTTCCGCCGGAACTGCTGGCCCGCCAGGCGGATCCGCAGGTCGCGGCGCTGCTTGCGGGCGAGCGCGCGCTCCACACGTCGACGATGATGCTCTACGCCAGTCAGGCGAGCGTGCTGCGCAGCCAGGCGTCGCAACTCCAGACCCAGATCCAGGGCATGCGGGCGCAGATGACGTCGGTCGACATGCAATCGGGGTCGATCGCCGACGAACTGGGCGGCGTGCGCGAGCTCAACCGGCTCGGCTATGCGCCCAAGACACGCGTCTCGTCGCTCGAACGCGGCGCCGCCCAGCTCAAGGGCCAGAAGGGCTCGATCCTGTCCGACATCGCGCGTGCGCAACAGTCGATCGGGAGCGTCCAGATCCAGATCGCCCAGCTCGAGGAGAAGCGACAAGGTGAGGCCGCCGGCGGCATCCGTCAGGCGCAGGACAAATTGGCCGAAGCCGAACCGAAGCTGCGAGCCACGTCCGAATCGCTGTTCCAGACGGTGGTGCGGGCGCCCGTCGACGGATATGTCCTCAATCTGACGCAATTCACGGAGGGCGGCGTGGCCGGGCCGGGCGAACGCCTGCTCGAGATCGTGCCCAAGGGAACGGAGCTCGTGCTCAATGCCCGCGTCAGGCCCAACGACATTGCGAGCGTGCGGGTCGGCATGCCGGCGCGCGTGACCTTCACCGCCTTCAACCCGCGCACGACCCCCCAGATTGACGGCCGGGTGGTGCTGGTGTCGGCGGATGCGACCACGGAAGACCCGGGCTCGACGCCGATACCCGGCCAGATCCGCGAGCCTTTCTATATGGTGCAGGTGAAGGTCGATCCGTCGCATCTGGGCGAGGGCGAGCATTTGACGCCAGGCATGCAGGCATCGGTCAGCATCGTCACCGGATCGCGCACGATCATGGACTATCTGCTCGGCCCGATGACGGAGGCGATGCGCACCGCGCTCAAGGAACGGTGAGCGAAGCCGTGACCGGCAAGCGCGTCGATTTCCTGGTCGCGGGCGTGCAGAAAGCGGGCACCACGGCCCTGTTCGACTATCTCGCCGAGCTGCCCGGGCTGGAATTGCCGGCGGTCAAGGAGGCCCACTTCTTCGACGAGGAGGAGACAGTCGACTGGTCCGCGCCGGACTATGCGCTCTATCATGCGCTGTTTCGCGACGAAACGCGGCTATGGGGGGAAGCGACACCGATCTACCTCTACTGGCCGGGCGCGCTGGAGCGGATCCGGGCCTACAATCCGGCGATCAAGCTGGTCCTGATTTTCCGCGATCCCGTCGAGCGGGCCTGGTCGCACTGGAAGATGGAATATGCGCGCGGCAAGGAGACCCAACCCTTTGCCTGGTGCATCCGCCAAGGCAGGGCGCGCATGGCCGAAGGCTCTCCCTATCCAGGATTTCACCGCGTCTATTCCTATGTCGAGCGCGGATTCTATGGCCGCCAACTGGCCCGTGTGCTTGACCTATTCCCGCGCGAACAATTGCTGCTGCTTGAGTCCGGCCAATTGCAGCGTGACCCCACCGCCACAATCCGGACGGTCTGCCGGTTTCTCGGTATCGATGCTCCCGAAGGCGCGATACCGGCCAAGGTTTCGCGCCCAGCGGCAGAAATCGACTATTCCGCCACATTGACCGAACAGGACGTGATATTTCTGCAACGGCAGTTCCGCGAGGAGATGGCGCGCCTCGAGAGCCTGGCGCAGGGCGACGCCTTATTTGGCTGGACGCGGCCGATACGGTTTCCCTCTAAGTAACTGTCCTTTAAGGATGGAACCGACACAAGCGATGGGCGTCTTTCCCGATCACCGGCTTATGCCATGATTCCCGTGGCATCCGGTTATTTCTCCACCGCAAAGTTAGATGTTTAGTGGTTGCGTGGGTTATGAAGCTTGGCTAAGTGTTCGAAGCGCTCGCTTGCGCTGACTGCACTCCGTGTGGTTAGGCATGGGCGGAGGGCGCCTCCAGCCACCTTAGGGGAGGGGGGGGCTTTGTACTTACGCCCGAACTTTTAAGGTTCAATTGGAGGCTTAGATGGCGACTTACGTTTTTGAATCGATGTCCGCGACGGACGCCGCAAATTACACCAGCTCTGATGAGCTGATTTTCCTCAGCGCGGCCGTGTCAAACATGGGCGTGACGGACACGCCGGGCACCAGCACACCGCTCCAGACGACGGCTGAGAGCATCACGCTGACTGACAATAACGGCCACACGCTGACCTTCAATGCGGCTCAGCTTGCGGCTGGATCGCAGGCCGGTGAGTTCAACTTTGTGAACGGCGACCAGCTTCTTGTCGGCCATTCGACGGGTGAAACGTTCACCGGTCTTGCGGCATCGTCCGGACATGAGGCCTATTACGGCTTCGGCGGAGACGACGACATCACGGGTGTTACGGCGGTCAGCGACACCATCAATGGCGGCGAAGGTGACGACACGATCACCGGCCATTCCGCCACCAGCGCCACCGAATCGGACTACCTGTTCGGCGGCAACGGCGCGGATGACATCACCGGCGGAAGCGGGAACGATCACATCTATGGTAACCAGCTCAGCACCACTCAGGGCGCTGCTGACGGCGGCGACGCGATCGATGCCGGCGACGGCAACGATTATGTCAATGGCAATGGCGGCGACGATACCATTCTCGGCAACGACGGCAATGATCGCCTCTACGGTGGTAACGGCAGCGACAGCGTCGATGGCGGCGTCGGCAACGACTACCTCCAGGGCAACAAGGGCAATGACACGCTGATCGGCAACGACGGCGACGACACGGTTCACGGCGGCGCCGACAACGACTCGCTGACGGGCGGCAACGGCACCGATCAGCTGTTCGGCGATCTCGGCAACGACACCGTTGTTGGTGGCGCTGGCTACGATTGGCTGAGCGGCGGCGCTGGCAACGACACGTTCACGTTTGCGGCCGGTGACGATGGCGTCGGCAACCTGACGACCGCTTCGACAGCTGCCAGTCACGGCGTGGTCGATGTCATCTCTGACTTCACCCATGCCGCGGACAAGCTGTCGCTCGGCTTCACGGTGGCCGCGGTCGATACATCGGCTACGACCTTCGCAAGCGTCGATGATGCATACACCTACGCGAAGACGTTGATCACCGCGAACCATGATCATGCCGCTTCGCTTCAGGTCGGTGCTGACACCTACCTGTTCTACGACGCGGCTGGTACTGCCAGTACCGTCGATGCAGTGGTCAAGCTGTCGGCGTTCACCGCCTCGACGCTTACGACGAGCGACTTCGCCTGATCCTTTCAGGTTGTCAAAAGAGGGGCCGGCTCCGCGAGGGGCCGGCCCTTTCTTTTTGCGCGGAACGCATCGACGGGGCCTCAGGCGGGCCTGCGGACCGGTCGATCGGTATGCGGATGCTGCGGCCTTCCTGCATGCAGAAGCTGGATCGCTTCACTGCGTTCGCGATGACGGCGCGCCTTGCGTCGAGACCGCCGCGGCGGCGTGGGGCCCAGCAAAGTTATATTCTGCAGGAAACCGGCAGGCCGGGTCCTGCAGGGCGGTAAGAAGCAACCTCCCCGTAGCCCTCTCCTTTCTGAGATCCCGGCCTCCGCCGGGATGACGAAATATGCGGAGATGCGGGCGCCCTTGCCAAGTGCACCCTTCCGTCAGCCGCGCATGACCTCATCGATCAACGCCAACCAGCCGGCGGTGCCGCGCGCCTGATCGAAACCTTCCAGCGCCCGCTTGCGCGCTGCCTGGCCCATGCCGTCGAACATGGAAGGCTCCCGCACCGCGCGGATCAGCGTCTCGCTCAACCGCCCCACGTCGAAGAATGGCAGCAGCACGCCTTCCACCCCGTCCGTGATGGCGTCGCGCACCGGCCCCGTATCCGATGCGATGATGCGGCATTCCGCCGCCATCGCCTCGACCAGCGACCAGGAGAGGACGAACGGATAGGTGTAGTAAACATGCGCCCAGCTGATCGAATAAGCGTCGATCAAGTCCGAATGGGAAACCTTGCCGGTGAAATGGACGCGTGACGTATCGAGCCGCTCGCCCAACTCGTCCAGCATCCACGACGTCCAGTCCTTGCCATTGGGGCTGGCGCCGCCATAGCCGCTCGGCGCCGAATTGCCGATCAGCACGACATCGACGTCGGGACATTGGTCGAGCAAAGCGGGTAGCGCGCGCATGAAGATGTGGAAACCGCGCAACGGCTCGAACGTGCGGTTGACGAAGGTGATGACCGGCGTCGAGCCATCGAGCACCTTGCCATTGGCCAGCTTCAGTTTCGCATCCTGGCGCCGCTCCGCATGCGAAACGTCCACGCCTTCGTGCAGGATATGGATGATCGGATGCAGCACCGGCGGGAAGCTGCTCGCCTGGAACGGCGTCGGGCATACGATCCGGTCGGCATAAGCGAAGGCCAGCACCTGGCTCGCATTCTTGGCATGCGCGCGCAGGTTGCGGGCCATGTCATTCTGCCCGAATTCTGGATCGAAATTGAGGTCACCGCCATGGCTGCGATAGAGCATCTCGCCAAACAGGATGACGCGCGCATCCGGCCAGATCTCTTTGAGGAAAATGGTCTCGCCCCAGCCGGGATGGCCGATGATGATATCCGGCGTGAAGCCGTCGCGCTTCAGTTGCATCGCCACATTGGCCGCGGCAATGCCGCGGATCATGTCGGCCTCCGCCCTGGTCGCCGGATCGAAGATACCCTTGGTGCTGCCCCGTTCGTTGTTCCAGCGGCGGAAATCGATGCCCGGTCGCGCGCGGCCCGTCTTGCCGCCCAGCGCCGCCACCTTGTCGCCGCGCTTGAGCAGGGCATCGGCGATATGGACGAACTGGCCGGGGAAATTCTGGTGGACGATCAGAATGTTCGCCATCAGCCGACGGTTCGCTCAGTCACAACAGGGCCTCCAGGCGCGCAATCATGGTCGAGGCGATAGCCGCGACCGGACGGCTGCGCCACAGCCATGCCTCACCTTCGGCAACCCGCGCACGGGCGGCTTCGCGATCGTCGATCAGGCCGCGCAGGGTTTCGAACCAGTCATCGGCGTGAAGCGCCACCTGGCTCGCAGCGGGATCGAGCCGATAGGCCGGAGTGTCCTGCACCACCGGCAGCAGGCCGAGCGCGAGATAGTCGAGCAGCTTGATATCCGATTTGGCGCGGTTGAACGCGCTATCCGCGAGCGGAGCGAGACCAAGATCATAGGGGCCCTGTCGGCGCAGCCAGCGGACGAAACGCGGATAGGCGATGCAATCGCCGGGCGGAGATTGGCGGTAGAGCCAGTGGGCGCCTTCTATGTCATGACCGACGCCGACCAGCGTGAGTTCGAACTGGCCCGGCCGCTCTGCATGGAGCCGCTCCAGCGCGGGTCGGATAAGCGCAAAATCCGGGCCATGGGTATTCGTGCCCATATAAAGCATTCGCACAGCGTTATGGCGAAACGGCTCCGGCCGCTTATGACGCCAGTCGCGCCAGATGCGCGGATCGAGCATGTTGGGCATCACCGCGTGGCGATGCGCGACATGGCTATAAAGACGGGCCAGTTCCGGCGTCGAGAACCAGGTTTCCGCCGCCGCCGCGATCACGCGCTCGATCACCGCATTAAGCGGGCGATACAAAACTGCCTCGGGGTGATCGTCGAGCGCCACGAAAGCGTCGTCCACATCGGCCACGAGCGCAGCGCCCATGGCGCCGAGGCTCCCGATCAGCCGGTCGACCGCGTCGACCGAGGGCAAGGCGGAGCGCTGCACGATACAGATGTCGCAGGGCGGCACGATATCTTCGGCAGCCCCCATCGTGACACGCGCGCGGCCGACTACGCTTTCATCGGTCAGCGGGCTCAACAGGCGTATATAGGCCGAGCTTTGCGCGCCCTGCCCCCCCTGCGGCACGACCAGATGGACGCGGAAGGGACCTCTTCCCCTCCCCGGTTCCCCGGCGAAAGCCGGGGTCCAGGCGGGAGCGCGGGACTGGGCCCCGGCTTTCGCCGGGGAACCGGGCAGCCCCAACGCCGCCAGCACATCGCCCACAATCGCCCGCGCCCGCGCGGCGAAGCTATGCTCCGCCATCACCGCCTCCGCCGCCTCCCGCGAACCCGCACGCGCCTTCAGCCGATCGGCCGCCGCACGCAGTTCGGTCGGCCCCGACACCTCCGCCACCGCATCGCCGAAAATGCGCGCCACCGACGGTACCCGATCGGAAATCGCCTTGCCGCCCGCCGCGACCACGTCGAACAGCCGATTGGAGACCATCCCGAACGTCGCCATCGACGGCCAATGATCATTCAGGACCGCCCCGGCGCTCGCATAAAGAGCGCCCAGCGCGCGATTGTCGACGTTGGTACTTTTCACCAGATCGGCCGGCACCAGCCCATCCCAGCCCCCGCCATGGATTTCCGGGGGTCGCTCTGCCTCGATCGCCCAACGCACGATATCCCGCTCGACCCCGCGCGAATTGCCGACGAACAGCAGGTCCGGCCCCGGCGGAGGATTATCGATCGCATGGAAGCGATCGGGGTCGGTTGCCTGCAACAGCGGAACGACCGGCGGCTTCACGATGGGCCCCAGAAATCCGGCATAGCTTTCCGACGCCACATAGATGCGTGAGAAGCCGTCATATTCGTCATAGCCGACCTGATCGGGGTGGCTGATATTCCACAGGAAGGCGAGCTGACCGGGGCGTGGCTCATACGGGATCAGGCCGCGCAGGCTGATTGCGACATCCTCGTCCGCGAGCGCGCGACCGGTCCACGCCCCCCTGAAATCGACATGGACTTCATGGCCGAGACGGCGGATTTCCTGGGCCAGCGAATCCGCGAAATGCCAATCGCCCCAAGCCTGCCTGTCATCCTCAGGCGCTGCGATCTTGATGGCGAAGCTGAGTTTCAGCTTCCCCATGAAGGCGGGGCCGCCGACCGCCAGGCCATATCTGTTCTTGGTCCAGACGAGTTTCTGGAAGGCGGCCGGCTCGGCGGTGGTGATCCGCCCCGGATCGGCTTTGCCGTCGTGATAGTCGCAGCCGACGAAGGGCGCGTAGCCGATCCTGCGATCCTTGCCGATGCGCAGGATCAGATCCCAATCCACCATACGCCGCAGCGCCGGATCGAAACCGCCCACCACATCGATCACGTCCCGGGCATGGCAGAAGGCGTTCAGGTCGACATAATTCTGGGCGAGGCACGCGTCCCAATCGAAATCATCGCCGCGATAGCCGGTAAGGTGGCCGAGGTCGTCGCGCATCGAAATGGCACTATAGGCCGCCTCGATGTCTTCCGCGGCGAGGAAGCGGGTCATCACTTCCAGGAACCAGCCGGTCCAGCGATTGTCGCTGTCGAGATAGGCGACGACTTCACCCGTCGCCACCGCGAGACCACGGTTGCGCGCCGCCGATACGCCACCATGCGGGCCGTCCAGCCACCGGACGCGCGGATCGGCGAGGAACGGCGCCACCGCTACATGGGTCCCGTCGGTCGAGCCGTCATCGGCGATGATCAGTTCGAAGTTGCGATGGCTCTGCGCGAGCACCGAGCGGATCGCGGCGGCGATGGTCGCTTCGCGGTTCCAGGCAGGCATGATCACCGATACGCGCGTCGCCGCTGCTTTAGCCGCGAGCTTCTCGGGCAGGTGCGCCATGCGGCGCAAGAAGCTCTCCTCCGCGGCAACGTCGAAATGGCGATAGAAACGGCGCGGCCGCTCATCCGACGTCTCATATTGAGGACGGCTGATCGGGATCGCCACCCGCCCCTCGCGCGCGCCGATTTCGAGGAAATGCCGCAGCGGATCGCCCGAAACGTCGGGATAGGCGCGGCGGTAATAAGTGCCGTCGAACAGCGGGCCGGTCGGTCGCCCCTCCTCCGCGCCGTGATGGGTATAATGTCCGAGCGGATGGACGCCGGCGGCGGCGAGATCCGGATGGACACGCAGATAAAATTGACTGGAGAAATAGGGGTTGGGATCGAGCGCATCCTCGTTCCCCCCATGGCGGATATAATCGACCAGCGGATTATGGCGCGCGATCAGTGCCCCAAGATCGGCATCGAGCGGCGCCACGAACCGCTCGGCCCGATCGACCAGGGTACGGATGATCGGCTCATGGCTAGGGCTGCCCGGTGCGCGCAGCAGGCTGACCTCGCCCGCCTCGTCGACGAGCCCCACCTGCCCCTCCAGCGCCACCGGCGCGAGGCCGATCAGCCGTTCGAGCGCATGGGCAAGCGTGCCGTCACGCACCGCATCATGGCCCTCGAAATCAGCGAGAGCGGCGATCCGCTCCAGCAATGCCGGCCGCGCCCAGAACAAGGTGCCGGCGAAAAAGCCCCAGTCGGCAAGCGGGTAGAGCGGCGCCATCAGCTTCGGCGCGAGATCGGACAATGTTTCCGCATTGGCGAACTGATGGCTGGCAGCGGATTTGTAGAGTGCCTCGGGACCGGCCAGCATCAGCCTGGGCTCGCCATCGAACGCATCCAGGATGCGGTCAACCAGGCCGGCGTCGCGGATCAGCCCATCATAGGCGATCGCCCGCCATTCGGCGGCGTAGCCGGAGTCGCCCTTCTTGGTGTGGAGATGGCAGATCGCACCATAGCCCTCTTCCGCAATCGTCGGCAGGAGATGCAGCAAAGGGCCGATGTCCCAGCCGCGATTGGGCGTCTCAACCCGCACGACCCGGCCAGGGATCCTATCCAGCGCGCGATCGACAGCCGGGTCGAGCACATCGATATAGGTCGCCAGCACGTCGATATCGGCGCGGCCCAGCGCTGCCACGCGGGCGATCAGCTCGCGTGCGACATCGGGATAGAAAAGGTGGAGATGGATTGCCGCGCGCATCAGCGTCCGCTTGTGCCGATCCGCCGCGCCATCTGCCGCGCATAATAACCGGTGTCGAACAGCGGGCTGGGATCATAGCCCTTCGCCGCCCCGATCCGCAGATAATGGTCGACCGGGTCCAGCCCACTTTCAGCCACGTCGGGATGATGCGTGCAATAATAGGACTCGTCGAACAGGCCGCTGGCACGGATCAGCGCGGCATCGCCCGAAGGGTCTGGCGCCGGTTCGGGCCGGGATCTTTCCGGCTCGGGCAGCGGAGCTGCGGGAAATTCGGGCTCAGGCAAGAGCGTTTCGGGTGCCATACGCCGATGGCGCAGTTCGTCATGGACGATGTCGCCTTCGAGCCAGGGGCTCTCCTCCAGCGCGGCATAAGCGCGATCAAGCCGCTGGCGGGCCACGTCATCATCCTGTGCCATCAGGCCACGCAAGCCCGCTTCGACCTCATGGACGATCGTCACCAGCGGCTTCTCCAGATCGGCAGCGGCAACGCGATGGTGACGCAGGCCGGGATCGAGAAAGGCAGCAATGTCGGCTGAATCGTCTGCACTGGGCTCCCAGCCGGCCTGCTCGGCGATCGGCGCCAGGCGGGCCATGGCCCCGTGCCAGTCGCCGAGCATGCCGTCATAATCGACGATCACCCGCATCATGCCACGCGTGGCGCGTTCGGCGTCGATCATGTGTCGCAGCCACAGCAGATGCGCATAAGCGCTGCTCGTGCCATCGCGGCTAGCGAGTGAGCGGGCGATCTCGGCCGGGCTGCGCAGCATCAGCACCGCGCGCGGCTCGATCCCCATTTCGCCCAGCACCTCGGCGATAACCGGCACGCAACGGCACTGACGCGGATCCTTGATCGCGAGCAAGGCAGCGTCTCCCCAGCCAGCCTCGATCGCCTCCCTGATGCGGGTCTTGCGCGACCGCAGCCCGTCGGAAGGCAGGCGCGACAGATCGAGCGGGCGCGGATCGAACCAGCTGGACCGGGCTACACGCAGCAACTGATCGTCGGCTCTTACCAGCGCCTCGGATTCCCAATAGCCCCGCGCATTGTCGCCGCTGGCGTCGATCGCATCGCTCGGAAGCGCGGCACCCAGCCGCCCGAGCAGCCAGGTCAATGCCGAGGTGCCCGAACGATGCATGCCGAGCACGAGGATAGCGGCGCGGCTCATGACGCCCTGTCCGGCATATAGGCGGCGAGCATCCGCGCCACGTTGAGCTCGATCATGTCCGGTTTCACATGGACCAGATCATCCTCCCAGGCGCGGGCGCGATCCGACAGCGTCACGGTCTCATAGGAAGGGAAATAGTCGACATGATCGAAGCGGCGGGTCGCGACCTCCGCCGCCACGCGCAAGGCAGACTTGGAATAGCTGTTGGCAACGATCGCGTCCTCGCCGGAAAAGGATCGCTGGAACGGCACGGGCGAGACCGTCAGCAGCATCTTTTGCGCCGGGTTGAGCGCGTGCATCGCCGCCACCAGGCGCAGCACAGCATCAACGGTCTTCTCGATCGACAATGTCTCGAAGAAGAAGCGTCCGGGATAGCGGTCGACGAGGTGGCGGGGCACCGTATCGTTGAGATAGAGTTGCTCGGCCTCGTCCCACCACGCCTCGATCAGGCCCAGCGTCACGATCACGACCGCGCATTCGGCGACAGCCTCCGCATAGAGACGACGGATGCGGCGGCGGCGCTGCAGGCCGCGTTCGCGCGTAACAACCTCGTGGCTGTGGAGCTGGCCGTCCCACCAGGCATTCTCGCCGACTTCAACCAGGAAGCGCCCGCCATCGTCATCACGCGAAAGCTGTTCGATTTCGTTGAGCATGGAGAAAGGCGTATATTTGTTGAGGATGCCGGTACGGAGCGCCGTACCTTTCATCAGCTCGTCCTGCGGGAATTGAAGATCGAGCGTCGGAATGCGCAAACCCCGATCGCGCAAGGTGATCTCGATATTGCGCGCGAAGCAGGAGCCGATGGTGAAGACCGAAGATCCGGGCGCCAGCGCGAAGCCCGGCGCCAGCACGGGCGTGGCGATCGGCTCCAGCCTGGTGCCAGACCGATCGGGCCATTTGGACGCCTTCTGCCGGATCGTCGTCCGGTAGGCGTCTTCCGCGCTTATCTTGGCGAATGCGCTCCCCATAAGGCGGCGGTAGCCTCAGCCGGGCGGGAGGTCCAGCGTGGGAAGACCGGGATGCGCGTCGGCAGGAGCTTCAGCCCGAGAGGGGCAATCCTCGATCGCACGGATCAGCCACTCCCCATATATCTCGTTGCCGTGGGTCGGATCGGCGGCACAATCCAGCCTCAGGAAGCCATCGGCGCCACGCACCTCCGCTGGTACGGGCAGGAAGGTCCCGCCCAACGCCTCCACCTCGGCGCGCAGCAGGCGTGAGGAGAGGCGCCACATGCGCCAACGTAGGCCGGAGCCGGCAACCTTCATCTCTGGCCCCGCCCGTTCACGAAACCAAGCCTCCGCGCGCTCCGCGATGAAGGATTCTTCGCGGACCGGAGGCGGGCTTTGTGCGTGAATGAAGGGGCCAACGATCTCCGCAAGCGCGCGCAGCCGTGCGAAATCGGGTGCGAGTTTGCGCTGCAGGGTGGCGAGGACCAGCGCTTCGGGGACGAGTTCGCTGCCCGCGTCGGGCGGCGGCCCCTCCTCACCCGCCAGCAGGAAGTCGAAGGGCCGCGGGTGGCGCATGAGCGCCATCACATTGTGGACATTGCCGCCGATTACGGAAGCGATGCGCGGCGAATGGCGGGCTATCTGGTCCTCGATCGCGGCTCGCAGCTTTGGCCCGAAGCAGGCAATGGCGTGATCCTGGCGCGCCACATTCTCGAATTCGGGTGCATGCACCTCCTCGCAGGTATGGATGACGCGCCTGCGCGGCTCGTCCGGAAAAGCCGCGCGATGCGTGCGGGCGGCGGCGCGGACCGCCGCGACGTGACTCTGCCCGACCACCAGCAGGTTCATGCGCCTC
>Ga0105238_10006174_pt1 | contig 11898 bp, 12 predicted proteins | sample KBSC34metaG_FD_81526 | JGI IMG/M metagenome (GOLD analysis project Ga0105238, IMG submission 81526) | Corn rhizosphere microbial communities from Kellogg Biological Station, Michigan, USA - KBS C3-4 metaG | ecosystem: Host-associated > Plants > Roots > Rhizosphere > Soil | place: Michigan, USA... | reverse complement strand
TGATCTGGCGGCGGCGCGCGCCCAGCAGGTTCTTGCCCGGTCGATCGAGGCGCAGGCCAGCGAAGCTCGGGCGCAACTCAAGGTCATCGCGCCCGAGGGGCTGGATGCGTTGCGCGAGACGGTGGCCGCGCTAGCCGGCGTGGATCCATCTCCGGACGAGTTGAAGGCCGATCCCGACGAAACACGCGCCGCCCGTGACGCAGCAGAGCAGCGCCGGCGCGAGGCCGCGCAGGCGATACGCGCGGCCGAACCTGCCCGAGCCCAAGCCGACGAGGTCTTCATCAAGGCGGAGACTGTGCTCGCGCGCCTGCAGACGCGCGACGAGCAAGTGGTCGCGATCATCGGCCCCTTAGACGAGCGAGAGGCGAGAGGGCAGGATCTGACGGCGCGTCTCGCGGAACGCGATGCCGCGCTGGCGGATGCTCAGCGGAATTTCGAGGAGCGGAGCGCCGAAGCGCTCGATCTGGACGCGGCTGATGCGACGCTGCGCCGGGTGCGCTCCGTCGAGCAGGCGGCAGCAACTGAAATCCAGCAGCTGCGTGAGACCATCGCTGGATTGAACGCCCGCATTACCGCGCGATCCGACGAGGCGGTGGAGGAGGCATGGCGTGAGACGGCCGATGCTTTGTCCGCCGCCGAGACACGCGTTTCGGCATTCGAACGGGAAGTCGCCGTGCTGACGCGATTGACGCAGGCGTTAGAGGCGGCGCGTTCGGGCGCGCGCGATCTCTATCTCAAGCCGGTGATGAACGAGCTGCGGCCGCTGCTCGGTCTGCTCTTCGACGATGTCACAATCACCTTCGACGATAAGACGCTGCTACCGCAGACGATCGTGCGCGCGGGTCTGCAGGAAGATGTTGATCGCCTCAGCGGCGGCATGCGCGAACAATTGTCGGTCCTCACGCGTCTTGCCTTTGCGCGCCTACTTGCGCGCGACGGGCGACCCGCACCGGTAATCCTCGACGACGCGCTCGTCTATTCGGACGATGATCGGATCGAGCGCATGTTCGACGCACTGCACCGGCAAGCGCGCGATCAGCAGATCATCGTCTTCTCCTGCCGCCAGCGCGCGTTTCAGAAGCTCGGCGGCAACGTGCTCCAGATGACGGACTGGCAGCCATGATCTAGGTCGCGTTGACAACGTGGATTCACAAACGATCTGAAGTGTGGTTTAAGGCTGCTCAATACGAGAGTAGCGATGGCACGGGCCGATCTGACGGACGAGAAGTAGGAAGTGGTCGCAGGATTTCTGCCATCGGAGCGCGGTCGCGAAGCCAGTTCCACTCATGACAACTGTCGCAACCTGAGGGCAGTCAACACCACGGACGCCGCCGACCTTCCCATGATCTCGCGAGCCCTTCTGCCACTAGCTGCTGACCCAAGGATTTGCCGTTGCGTGTGAGGACCCGGAGCTTTCTGCCATATCGATCACGATCCCTGCCGACTACGATCTGATCGAACGGGCCGTCGTTCATCAATTCCGCCAGTCGCTTGGTGGCTTTCTCGCCCAAATTTGCTTCTAATGAACACCGGGGCGGGTGCGTTTCCGGCGCGTCGATATCCGCGACCCGCACTTTTTCACCAACGATCCAAGCCGTATCGCCATCCACGACACAGTTGATGCCACCGCCTGTATGGCAAATGGAGAATTTGGCATTGGCATTCGATAGAGAACCGCCGCCAATCTTGCTTCTCGCCATAGTCAATGCAGCAGACATATCGGACGCGTCGACGCGATTCACCACCGCCGCCGCCTTTGTCGACGCATTGGCCGACGACTCAAAACGGACTCGACCAGCTTCAGTCGCCATGTAGGTGAAGACGAACACTCCGATGAAAATCAGCGACACGCACACCAGCGCCAGTCTTTCCGCGGGACCTATACGCCCTCGTCGATCTGCACTTCGCCAACTATGAATGCGCCGCCGGGATCTGCGTGTCGGGCGCCTCATCAGCTCCTGCCGCCGAACATTCGTGCAAACCACGTGCGAGGTACTGGTTCGTATGGCCTGATCCGCCTCTCTACGGACAGGGAAGCTGGCGCCGTTTCCAAGGATGGCGGAGGTAGCACCTGTTGATCCCCGTGCATGACCGAATTTTGTCTCTCATCACTGCGCTTGATCAGCTGGCGAAGTTCCAGAAGGTTAGCATCAAGTTGATCCATGGTCACTTCCGAATGGTCGGCGACGCCTGCTGCGTCGACTTCCGAAGGCGGATCTCGATGCGACGGCGGCGCTGGTCATCACCCCTTGCAGTCCCGTTCGCAACCTTATCGACCGGCACGATCATCTGCGCGCCGGACAGGGGAAGGATCGCCACGTTCCGCAGTCGAGAGTCGGCACGAAGTAGGTGAACCACGGCGACCGCCCGAGCCATGGCAAGACCGGCGTTGTCCGTGGAGCGCAGCGCGCCGATGGGAGTCCGCCCGACCGATGCCGGGATCAGTGCGGCATCGAGGTTGCTCGACCCCGACATCGGGACCTCGTCGGTATGCCCGATGACCTCGACGACATCGACGTCGTAGTCTGCCACGCTCCGGGCAAGCATAGGGACGACCTCGGCCTTGAGGTTCCTCTCGAACTCAGGTCGAAGCGTCGCCTTGCCGCTGTCGAAGAAGTAGCCACCGGCCTCGCTCAGGCTGAAGAAGGGCGGCCACTGTCCCTTTCTCCCCTTGGACGAGGCGGCGACCACCTCCTTCACGAAGCGCTCGGGGTCTTTGACGCCGCTGGCGGCGGCGGCCTCCCTGACCTGACGTCCGACCTCCGCGTCCTCCAGCAGGTGCTTGCTGTCGACTGCGCCCGCCTCGACGCGCTTCCTGGCCTCGATGGCCCGCTTCAGTTCCTTGAAGTAATCATTGGAATCCTTGGCGTCGGGATACGCGCGCTGCAGTTCCTCGACGAGCTGGGACGCCCCACCGCTGTCGAGTACCTTGATGCGAGCATCGCGATTCTGGAGCGCTGCGGCCAGCGCCATGAGCAGCACGAACAGGAGCAGTATCATGATCTCGGCCATGGTGAGGCCGAGGACGAGACCGCGTCGGTAGGATTTGTCCTGGCGCAGGTCCAGCTGTTGGTCGCTCACGGGTTGGTAGCCTGCACGCGATTTACGAGGGTGCCGGTCATTTCGACGAGCGCGCCATGCACCTTGGCGACATTGTCCCGCGAGCGATCCAGCTCACGCTCGAGCGCGGCATTGTGCCGCTCTAGCCTTTCCACGCCCGCCTCCGCCTTGCGGGATAGGTCTTCGGCAAAGGTCTGGTGGGCCTTCGAGATCAGCTGAAACTGCTCCTCCATGGCGGACGTAGCACGCATGAAGGCATCGGAGGTCTTGGTCGCCATGTCTGCGGGGACGGTCTTGACCTCCGCCAAACGCGCTGAAAGCGATTCCTCGAAACGTGTCGTGGAGGCGTCGAAGCCGACAATGTGCTTAGCCACCTCTTCGACGACCTCCTGCAGCTTCCTCCCGGTCTCGCCGAGTGCCCCCTGCGTCTCCGCAAGCTGCTCGGCCCGGCCAGCCAATTCGGCGAGATTCTGCTGGGTCTTCTCCGCTGCGGCCTCCAGCGACTTCAGGCTTTCGGCGATCGCACTGGTCGAATCCTGTATGTCCTCCATGGCATCGACATGCTCCTCGATGCCAGTGATGACCTTTTCCGTCGCAGCCGTCAGGCGGCGGGCGCTGGCCAGTGTCGCGTTGGCCTGCTCCGCCGTCGTGTTGGTGGCGTTGGTCGCCATCGTGCTGATGGCGGTGCCAGCCACAGCGGATGCATCGGCTATCGACTTGGTCGCCTGTTCCTGCACATCGACAAGCGAAGCCACTATGTGCTCGCGCAGCTCCACCAATGCCTGCCGCGTCTCCCGGCCATAGTCGTTCATGCTGACGGTCATGGCCTGCAGTTCGGCCTTGAGGCGACCGGCGGCGTCGGCGAGCTCGACGCGGGCCGTGTCCTCAGTCTCGACCAGATCGACTCTGCTCTGGTTAAAGAACACGCGAAGAACCAGGCCCATGATCGTGGTGGCCAGCGCGATGCCGAAACCTTGGACGATGGTGGTTGCCGTGTTCGCCGGGTCGAAGAAGAAGATGGCGTATGCCAGGCTGGTCAGGGTGTAGATCAGCCCGAGATAGTAGCAGTTGTCGCCGGCCTGATCGGCGCGGAGCCGTCCGGTGCCGGTGGTCTGGACGACATAGGCGTATCCGAGCATCGCGATGGCAGCACCGGCCGCGACGATGATTGGGGAGATGCCCAGATACTTCACGATGAGGATGGCTGCCGCGCCGCCGAAGGCGAAGAGCAGGAAGCCCCAGCGGTCGATCCAGCCGCGCTCCTCCAGTAGGTCCCGCTGGTGGGTCTCGATCTCGCTCATTCACCCGCTCACGTTGTAGATGCGGCGCACTGTCCCACCCTCGGCGCCGATGATGTTGTCCCATAGGTCGGCAAGAGACCGCGGTTGCGTCGAGGCGGCGTCGCTGCGTTCGAGCATCCACAGCTCGACATCGACACCCCGAAGATCTGTGCGAAGCCGACGGAATGTCGCCCCATCGGTGAATTCCCGCGCGTCCGGCAATCCCCGATAGAAGCTGACGTCACCGGTGTTCTGGAGAAGGTCGGAGGCGACGACGAGACGCTTTGGAAGTCCTTCCTGGCCGGGCTTCTGTAATTGCGTCAGCGCGACCGACTGGATGGACTCGAGGATGGGGGATTGGTTGGCGTTGCTGGCGGTCGCGATCCTCTCGAACGCCTGTGTCAGCGGCTTGTCGAAGTTCTCCTCCCAGTCCTTCTGGGTAGCGTCTGGGTCGCCGGTCGCGGCGCTCACGTCGTTGGCGGTGCCGGGATTGCAACGGGTGATCACCGGCGTGAGCAGACTGTCCTTGGTCGCATCCACCTTCGCCACCATCAACTGCCCGTAGCGCGGGATCGAGTTCTTCAGCTTTGTCAGCTGGTTTGAGAAGTCCTGCCGTTGGGGCGTGTTCATGGGGTCGGTGACATCGACGAGGAGCACCGTCACGCTCGTCACCTTGCTCGGGCAGCGGGTCTCCTCTTCCAAGTCCTGCTTGGAGGATGCCACGACGAAATAGACCGAGCCGAACGCTATCACCACGCTCGCCACCAGCATGATCTTGAACAGAGCGCTCCTGCTATCCGCGTCCCTCCGGGCGACGGCAGCCGACTTCGTGGGCGCCCGTCTGGGACGACGGTTCCTCGGTGATCTAGTCATCCGCGATGCGCTTCTTCAGTTCGTCCAAGGGCTCGAAGCTGGCGATCGCCTCGTCGAATGCGGTCGATATGTCGTCGACCGCGGCCTCAAGATTCGCCTCGGCGGCATCGATCGCTGAACGCGGGATCTCCTCGCCAGAGGGCAGCGGGAGCGCTGTCCGGGATAGGCGCCAGGTGGATTCGAAGCGATCCGGCGCGGGCGTGGATCGAGCGGCGCGGTTCGCGTTCCGATATTCCTGCAGCAGCGCATTGGCGATCGCTTCGAGCTGTATCCCGTATTCGTCATAGCGGCGACGGAAGGCCTCCCTTGCGGTAAGTATCTGCTGCCGCTCGGCGTGCTGTCGCGCCAGTTCCTCGCGCACGTCGGTCGCCTGGTCGATGGCGTCGTCCCGGATGTCTGTCAGCTCGTGCCTTGCGTCTTCGAATTCCGCTACATAGTCGTCGCAGCGCTTCGCATGCCTGGTCGAGACGGCACCATATCCTGGATAGGGGTCGTCCATCCTGTAGCCCGCCATGGCGGCCGTGACGGCGAAGACGAGGCCGGCGACGACGAGGCCGTAGGAATAGAGGCTGTCCAGACCACCCCCCAGCATGCCGAGCGCGGCGGTCTCCGGATGAGGAATGCCGAGGGATTTGGCATCACGATAGTGGGCAGCCGTCAGGTTCCATGCGAGCGTGAAGAGTATCCACAGGCCTATTCCAACCCACGCAAGGTTCCGTGCGGTCGGATCCTGGAGATTCTTACGCGGCCAGAGCAGCCGCCCCGCCACGCCGGCGACGAAAACGTTGATGGCGCCGACTATCGCCGCGGCGAGAACGCCGCCCAGATAGCCCATGCTATCGTTGAGGCGCAGGAGCATGGAGTTGGCGATCGTCTCGATCAACCAGCAGACCGCCATGGTGCCATAGGTACTGATCGGCGCGGCAGCATCGTGGGCCGGGCGCTTGAGACCGTTCTCCTTCCGGAAGTCGCGCAGTTCCGAATAGCTGTCTCTGATGGCGTCGCGGCTGTTCGTCAGCCGGCCGCGCCTGACGAGAACCTCGGCCTTGAAGTCGCCGACGGCGAGCTTGGCTTGCGTCCGGATGGATCCGAGATTCGCGATGAGCGAGAGCCCGTTCAGCCGCGAATCGTAAGTACGGACGCTGTTGGCGGCATCGATCTGCGCCCGGCCGAAATGCTCCTGTATAAAGGTGGCGACCTCCGCTTCGACGGCATCTAGGGTTTCCGACGACGACGGTGGGAGTTCCAACGCCCCCTGCTCCGCACCGCGCTCCTTGAGCTTGAGCGCCGCAGACACCTCTGCCCGGTCGATCTGGATGAACGGATCGTCCATCGGAGCGCGCATCGGCTCGCTCCGGTCGAAGAACTGCGCTAATTTATACCATGCCCCCATGAGCGGTATCTACACTCCATACCGCTTGTTGCCACCACTTGTGATGCAGTAGCGCCCGCCGCGCGGACCTATGCAGACGGTTCCACCGCTGCAGGGGCAGCCGGACGAGCCGCCGTAGCTTCCGCCTCGGCCGCTTAGCTTCTTTGCTGAGGATTTCTTCCGCGACTTCTTGGCCGCTGAGCTGAATGAGTAGGATCTAGGCGCGGAGAAGCCCGGCGATCTGGCCGAACCCGTCCCGCGAGCTGTTTGCGAGTAGGATCGAATCGCACCAACATACTCGGATGCGAGGAAGCGCGAACTGACCCAACAGTAGGGCCTATCCAGTTTCGACCAACCGTCGCCAGCCTCTGATATCGAGACAGACTGCCCCTTAAAAAGTTTAGCTACCACGCGCGCTCCAACATCTGGACGCGACCGGCAGTTAACACCCTCTGTAGTCACATATGACGCCGAGGCAGGACACGAAACCGCGAATACCGCAAGCAAAATGGCGGCGCGAACAAGTCTACAAGCTTTACTCATGATCCCCCCAACGATGTGACGATAAGTGTAGCGAGGCATCAGCGCAACCGCCCGATTTTCCATCTGAGAAAGTGCCCTGCCTCATTCAATCATCGTCGTGTCTCTCGGTGCTGAAGAGCTGCAACCCCAAGTCGATATTCCAAAAGAGTTCGGACAGGTGATCGATTATGGAATCCGCGGAGCAGTGATGGCGCAGGACCTCTTTGTCATGCGCTATCTGAAGCGACTCGCGCTCGAGGGGGGTGTCATGTGTCCCGGTCGGGAAGCGCGATCCGAGCAAACATCCATCCACCGTCGATCCTAATAGATCGTGCGAGTCCGCGTCCGACGAGCCTACCTGCCACGCGGTTGACGTCCCAGACGAGTTCGTCGATCGCATCCGCAAGCTCAACCGCGCTGCGCGGCTGAACCTCGTCCATAGCACCGAGAACGGCAGCTTCGATCTCGGGGTTGTAGGTCGGCTCGCGATTTCCTCGCTCGAAACGGTCGCACCACAGGATGTGACCGCGCCATACGATAAAATGGCTTTCGCAACCGCCTTCGCGCCAGACCGAGGGAAAGAGCGTGAGTCCTTCTCCGCGCATGTCCAAGCGCCAAGCTTTATCGGCGCGGCTGTCCAGATTGATCACCAGGGTCTCGCCGCATCCATCCGGGCATGCCATGATGACCGACCTTGGTCGGGCGCGGACGACCATGGCGGCATCCCCCGGAGCGGATAGGGCAGCTTCGGCCTGATCCCGGTATTCCGCCGGGGCAAGCATTCGGACCATGCGTGCAGGTTCCGTCATTTATCTTTCCCCTCATGGCTGGTAGGCCGGACCGGCAGATCCCAAGTCGGGCCCTTGGCGAAGGCTCCCATGGATGAACAGACAACACAGTGTGGCTGCACCGCCACCACCATTTCCTTCACCCGCCCGCGAATGCCATCATAGATCTGATAACGCGGCTTTACGGGAACGGGCGTCACAGCGCCGAGCATCATGGTCATCGCCAGCGAGCTCACGGTCGAGTTGATGGAGAGAACGGCCGGCTGCGGCTCGCGCACGCCCTGGACATAGGGATCCGCCGCCCGCTGTTCCGGCGTCAGCATTTCCCGCCGGATCGCCTCGCTGTCGAGCGCATTCGAGCATGTGAGGCACGGAAGCTCGGGGGCCAGCATCTGAACCCTGCCGGTGATATGGGTGACGGCGCCGTCTGCCACGGTGATGCTGACGCCCATGTCGATCACGGGAACCAGATACTGATAGGCTGCCTGGTTCACCACCGCTCGGCTCGCGTGCGAGTCCGTGCAGAGCAGGACGAAGTCGAAGGTGGCTATCAGCTTCGCCAAATCCTCGTCGACGATGTCCGCCTGAAGCGGAATCACCATGGCATCGGGATTGATGGCACGGATCATCCTGGCAGCGATCTCGACCTTGGGGCGTCCCACGTCCGACGGGACGGAGCCGACCAGCCGGTTGAGGTTCGTCTCCTCCACGAGGTCGGGGTCAATCACGGTGATCAATGCCGCGCCGAGATGGGCCAGCTGCTGGCATTCGATCGATCCGGTGCCACCGGCACCGATGATGGCGAACCGGAGACGGCGCACCAGACGCTGTCCAGGCGCGCCAAAGGCGCGGACCTGCCGATCATCCCGTTCATGGTTCGCGAGGTCTGCGAGAGGGGAATGGAGCGTGAGGGACTGTCCGACCTCCCAGACCTCGACCTCCTCTTCTTGTCCGAGTAGGCGGGCGCGGCATCCCTCAGGTCCGATGACCAGCGCGACATGCGGAACCTTGGCCGCGCGGCGGGCGAAGTATGTGCCGAGTTCCGTCTCGCCTGCATTGTCGGTCGATGAGAAGCAAGTATAACCGGGGCTGGCCGGGTGGGTGTGGATGGCAATTACCGCCATTCCTGTGACGCGGCTACGGTTGGCGACCTCGACCAGGAAGGAAGGCTTGAGTACCGCGGACAGGCGGTCGCGGCGCTCATAGGCGTCCTCTGGCACTGGACTGGCGTCGGCGACGATCCAGGTGTCGCTATGCCCATCGTGATGGGCATAAGCGATGGCGCAGCTCTCCAGACCGTTGGCATCGAGCAGCCTCGTCGCCAGATGGGAATAGAGGGGCGCGGGAAAGCGGACGCGGCTCATCGGATCTGCCTCATGCGTTCGATCACGACGTTCATCCATGTCGAGAGCGTGTCGCGGTTGGCGTTCCAAGGGCCAGTCAGATGCCACGAGAACCACAGGGCCGGCTCGACCGTCTCGGGAATGGGGCTCGTCGCAGAGTTCTGCGGCACTCCACCATGGGCGAGCCGCAGGTCGGGATCCGCCCAGAAGCAGTCGAGCTGCGCGAACGGATACCCCGGCGGGACAATGAAGCGGATGGTAGCCGAAACCTTCGACCACCCCTCCGGCAGACGGACACCCGGCACGATGACGAGTGTGGTGCCGCTCGGCAAGCGCCGGGTCTGAACGTCGCCGAAGCGCTCCCGCAGCTGCTCCAGCTGCATGTCGAGGATGCCGGACATCAGCCGAAGTTCGCCTTCGGCACCGACGAGAAGCGGCGGACGCCGTGCTTCGGATCGAGGCTCACCGCCTCGTCGTCGGCGATGATGCGGTCGGGCTCGTCGCCTTCACCCTCCAGCGACAGATCGTGCTGCGGATCCCAGTCGGGCACCATCTCCTTGATCTGCGCACCGGTCAGCTTCTTCTTCTCGGTCTCATAGGGCTTGCCGTTGACGAAGAAGGTGTAGGTGACCTTGTTGGGTGCCGTGATGAACTTCTCGACGCCACCGGCCGAGAGGTCCGCTTCGGTGCCGGGTTTGATCAGCTTGTCCTTGCCGCCGCGCACCTCCAGGAAGACCGCCTCGTCGTCGCCGATGCCGGCGAGCGCACGCAGCACCGCCTCGGGGATGGACGAGCGGCTCCAGACGATGCGTGCCTCGTTCAGCTTGACGCGGTAGAGGGGATCGGTGCTGAATGCGATGAAGCGGTAGGCACCGCGGTCACGCAGATCGACCTCCTCGTCGGCGCGAACATCCTCGAAGTCGCCCTCGGGCCTGATGAGGAAGAGCGAGTGGCCATCGAGGTCGATAATACCCGCTTTCTTGAGGATCTGACGGCCGAGCGGCACCGGATCGTCAAGAACCAGGGGGGTGAAGCCAATGCTGTCAACAGCCAGATGGACGCGATAGCGACCGGGACGCAGCGGGCGATCCTGCTGCACGGCGAGTTCTACATCATCGATGTCGTGGTTTTCGAGAATGGACATTGTGTCGTGTGTTCCTGCGGACCGAGGCGTGATTGCGGCGGTCTCACAGGGTCAATCTCGGCAGCGGGATCCGACCGGTAATTTCGCTCAGAGATTTTTTTGGAGGTTGCCCTCTGCCACTGGACCACAGGTGAAGAAGGCCGGGCAGAAGGGGCAGGTTCGATCCGATCGCTCAGGTGCGAAATGGCCGCCACCAATGGACTTGAACAACTCGGTCAGCTTCTCCTCCTTCGTACCAAGCAGCTTCGGACTGAACGAAACCGACGTCGATGGATCGTCATCCCCAAGGTGAATGATCTCGGCGGCACACCCCGGGAGCGATGCGGAGGCCGCCATCTGGAAGGCGGCATCGGCGAGGCTCTTCCCGGTCGTCGACGAACTATGCCCCGTTCTCACCATGCGGACGCAATGTGCCCCGCTGGCGGTGGTCACGACATCGTCCGCATCCGCCGTGATCGTGTTAGTTCCAATGCCCGCCCTCAGGCCCGCGGCTCCCGTGCGGGTCGTGCCCGCCCTCATCCTCACGAATCGCCGAAGAAGCGTCGCTGCCACATCGCGGTGCAGCCGATACTCGTCACCGGCCAATGGTCCTTCGGACCAGCGCTCATCCAGCAGTCTCTCCATTTCGTCGAGCGAGGTCGAGGAGGGCTGCGTGGAGGCGATCTCCGTCACGACCGCGCGCACCAGATCGTGCATCCTCGTCATGGTCGTAGGCGTGCGGCGTCCGCCGACCCCGAGAACGTGGGTGTAGAGGAAGCGCCGCGGGCACCGATCATAGAGGCTCAGCTGTGCGATCGTGATCTTGATGGCTGACCCCATCGTGATCGGCAGCGGTAGATCCTCCGGGTCGGGGCTTGAGGTTGCGGTTGCCATTGCCGCCCTGGCGACGCTGACACCCAGTCGACCAATGAATGGCGAAGGGTCGCGTCTTGCGTTTGTGGTGGTGTGCCTTGCCGAGTAGAGGAGGAGCCTGTCCCGGGCGCGGGAGGTGGCAACATAGAAGAGGCACTCCTGCTCAAGCGCATGATCGGCGGCACTGATCTCCATCGTGCCACCCTTGCCGCCCTCGATCATGCCATCCGGCACAGGGCAGGCAGGCTTTCGCCAGGTGTTCGGCATGCTGTTCTTGTTCAGGCCCATCACATGCACGACGGGGAATTCTAGCCCCTTGCTGCCGTGGATGGTCATGAGCCGGACGGCGTCGATACCCTGCGCAGCCTGAGGCAGCTGGCGAAGGTCCCTCTCGTCGGCGAGCTGGATCAGACGCCTTATGCCATCGAGGGTGCGTTGAACTGGAAGTCCCGGTTCCGGCGCTGGACGCTCGGCACGCAGGAAACCCATGAGCTGCCAGATGGCGACGCCCATCGATCGGCTGGCAACATCGGCCGTCGAAGCCAGCGATGCCGCAGTCCGCGTGCGGTCGAGGAGGACGTGCGCAAGCACTGTCCAGGGATTCGATTGACTATCGAAGCCGGTCACCATGGCCGATGCTTAGCACACTGACGCCATGTCGGCC